>Ga0070735_10004699_pt1 | contig 11445 bp, 9 predicted proteins | sample Coa_R1_FD_66443 | JGI IMG/M metagenome (GOLD analysis project Ga0070735, IMG submission 66443) | Surface soil microbial communities from Centralia Pennsylvania, which are recovering from an underground coalmine fire - Coalmine... | ecosystem: Environmental > Terrestrial > Soil > Unclassified ... | reverse complement strand
GAGGTCGTCACCTCTGTCGACCGTCGTCGCGTCCCCAGCGCCCGACGTCATGACCTCCATCGATCATGGTCGTCACCTCCGTCGACCATCGTCGCGACGTCCATCGACGACGATCGCGACGTCAGGCGCCGTGGTGATGACGATGGTCACCCGAGGTGACGACCACCGTGACCCAGGGTGATGACCCTCATGAGCGATCGACGCCTCCCCAGGCATGGAGGTCGCGACCACCATCGACGAGTGTGACGATGATCTTCGACGAGGATGACGACCTGCGCCCGTGACCGAGCGCCCAACCGTGCGGATTCACTGGCAACTCGGCGGGTCTGAAAGAAAGTCGTGGCGTACTCAATCCGTCAAGGCAACACGTCGTGAAGCCTGTCGGCGGGTGACGCGAAGCCGAGTGTCTTTCGCGGACGGTTATTGAGCTTCAGAGCGATCTCGTTCAGGTCGCGCTGCGTGTAAGTCGACAGATCGGTTCCGTCGGGGAAGTACTGTCGAAGGAGGCGGTTTGTATTTTCGTTGGTCCCGCGTTGCCAGGGGCTGCGAGGATCGCAGAAGTAGACCTTCACGTCGGTCGCCACGCTGAATCTCTTGTGCTGCGCCATCTCCGGGCCTCGGTCCCAAGTCAGAGTCCGCCGTAGGTCCGCAGGTAGTTTGCGGATCTCCCTCGAGATGGCGGTCACGACGTTGGTGGCGTCTTTGCCTTCGACCCTGACCAGCTTCGTGAAGCGCGAGCTGCGCTCGACGAGCGTCGCGATGTGGCTGTTTGCAGCCCCGGTCAGCAGGTCGCCCTCCCAGTGTCCGGGAATCGCCCGATCGTCGACCTCGGCAGGGCGTTCCCGGATCGACACGGCGTCCATAATCTGCCCCCGACGCTGCCCCGCATTGGTGGCCGTCTTCGCGCGGCGCATGAGCCGTCTCGTCCGGAGATGCCTCAATAGCTCTCGCTTCAGGACGCCGCGGGCTTGGACAAAGAGCGTCTTGTAGATGGTCTCGTGAGATATCTGCATCGCCGGCTGGTCGGGGAATGCGCGGGCAAGCCATCCTGCGATCTGCTCGGGTGACCAGTCGAGCCGCAGCTTGTCGGCGACGAGGCGCCGGAGGCGGGGGCGTTGACCGAGCTTGCATGGCTTCGGCCGCAAGGCGCTGGTCCAAGCCCGAGCATCCGCGTCGGCCGCCCGATATCGACTGCGGCCTCCGTTACGGGCGACCTCTCGGGACACCGTCGACGGAGACCGTGCTAAGGACCTCGCGATCGCCCGCAAGGAGCTCCCGGCACAGAGCTGGCGGGAGACCTCCTCGCGCTCGCGAAGAGACAGCGCCCGATCGCTGCGCCGCCGCGCCGCCGGAGCGAAGCCTCCTCGGGCAGACAAGAACCCGTGCACCGAGCCAGGGGCCTTGCCGAGGGCGCGTCCTATGTCGCTAAGCGATTGCCCTTCCTTCCACCGCCGCCAAAGATCCGCCCGCTCCCCAACGGAGAGCCCTCGCCGTTTCCTCACGCTCATGCCCGCCGCCTTTCAACCGCCCCCTGTTGCATCGAACGGTTGATCGTGCCGTGCCGTTCTTTCTTTCTGCGGATCGCCCGGAGCGCACCTCTTTAGGGATGAGGGCAGCGAGGCGGCGCATGGTGCGCCGCTCTCGGGGTCCTCGTGTGCAAGCAACAGGAGAAACCGTCATCACCGAATACAATCAAGAACAGCCGTCTCAAGCAGCGCGACATGCTTCAAAAGCTGATCGCGGGTCTTACCAAACACCAGAGCACACTTGCTTCCCTTACGATCGAGGGGCAGTCGTACACCGCGGCGAGTCTCATCGCCGCGTTGACCGAACGCCTCAACGCCATGGATGCGGCCCAAGCCACGAAGGCAACGTGGCACACACCCCGCGCGGGCGATCTCGGGGGGGCGGCGGCCCCTCGAGGTCGATGGCACCGGCGGCGGCGCCTGCTATCGTGATGCGGCCGTGGCGGTCTTGCCCGCGAACGACTCGACCACCGACGACACGTGGACGGACACCGGGCCGTCCGCGCCGCCTCGCTCACCCGACGTCCCCCTCCCGCAGCTCTTCGTGGCGCTCGAGTGCGCCCGGCCCGCCGCTGGCATTCGCTCTTTGGAGTCGACCGAGTCCTCCCTTAATGAAGATCGTCGACGCGGGCGCCAACCACGCACTGGGGCGTGGGCGTACGCCGAGACCGCCTTCTGAAAGGACGGAGAAGCACCTCACGGACGTCACGCAAGTCAAGCTCGTGGGGGGCTGGGAACATGCTCGCAGTCACCGTATCTCGTGATGCGGCTCGGGAATGCGCATTTTCTCGAAAACGACGATGCTGTCATAGAACGCAATCGAGAACACCGAGCGTGCGATCGCGGGGACGTCGCTTTGATCTGGTTTCTTGGGTTCGACGCGATTGTGCCACCACGTCAGCTTCTCCGCCATCCGCGACGCCACGTCCAGAAAGGACACGCCCAAAGGGTGGTCCAGGTACGGTCCCCACAAATTCGTATGCAGGTCCTCGACGAGATACACGCCCCCGTCTTTGACGTGCGGGAACAACGCCTCGTAGCTCACGATTTGTTGACGAGTGGTGTGTCCACCGTCGTCGATGACGATGTCGAAAGGGCCCCGCTGGTCGGCGACGTCGGCAAGAAACTTTCGATCCACTTGATCGCCGATGAAGATCTCCGTTCCTTCGGAACGAAACTCGACGCACGCTGGATCGATGTCGATGCCGGTAATTCGGGCCCTTGGGCCGAAGTATTGGCGCCAAAGCGCGAGGCTCCCGCCACCCCGTACGCCGATCTCGAGCAACGAGATCGGCTGGTCCCGGAATCTCGCGAAGTACCGCTCGTAAATGGCGAAGTAGTGGTGCCACTTGAACAGGTCATCCCCCTTGTGCTCGAGGAACATTCGATAGAGCACGCCGGAGTCCGCTCCGAAGCTCGGCGCGGACTGGATGACGGCTGTCGTCGAAGGGGTCCGGATGTCGCGCATTCTGCGTCGGACGTCGCGCAGAACGGGCCTGAGCATGGCAGCTTGTTTGGGAGCCAGTCGCAGGATGAGTTGACGAAGCATCTTAGCCCTCCGGAAATGCAGCTCGTGATTCGACACGAATCACGAAGTCGCCTTCCCCAGCCGCGGCACCATGCCGACGAGGCGCGTGCGGACTTCCAACGGAAGGTGCCGCCACTGCGCGAGCAAGACGGGAGACAGCGCGAGAACGCCCACCGCACATACGGCGAGAGCGGCGACGCCCTGCGCGTAGAAGAAGAGAGCCAGGGCCGTGACGGACAATGAAACGAAGGCAAGTGCAGAATGGCCGAAGAAGCGGGAGCGGTCGGCGGCGGGCAGTGCCCGCGCGACGAACGTGAAAGGGATCGCGAAGGAGCCCGCGACGTCACCTGCCAGGACACCCGTGCCGGCCGCCCTCAGGCCGAACCGATGTATTCCAAGTGCCGCAACCGCGAGCACGGCGACGGTCTGGACCGAATTGATGACGCCGAGCAATTTAATACGGTTGATGGACACCAGGTATGTCAAGAGGGGGAAACCAAGTGCTCGGAAGACGACCGCCAGAGCGAGCAGCGCGAAAAGCGCTCGGTCGAACGAGAGTGCGTGACGCGTCCACACCGAATACGCCGGAGCCAGCACGGGAAGCGCCGCCAGCATGCCGAGCTGGATGCTCACTCCGCCGAGCAGCCAAGTCGTACCGACGGTGGCGACCAGCTTGGCGTGCTCGCCTTTCATGTGAAACCGCACCATCTCGGGCGCCAGGGGAGCAAGGATGATATTGGCGACCTGAAACAAGGTCGACGCCACGGTTCGGACGGTCGCGAAGGCCGGAAGGGCGGCTGCGCCGAGGGCGCCCGTGACCAACAAGTTGAGGCCATTCTGCTGTAGTTGAAGGATCGTGTTGGATCCCGTCAGAATGAGCGAGCGCCCGAAGTGGCTCGCCCCGACGGAGACGCTCGGTAAGCGATACATGGGGCCGATCTCGGGAAACTGACGACGGATATCGGTGAAGAGCGCGACGTAATAGGGAATGAGGGCCCCTTGCAATACAAGAGCCGTGCCGAGGAGGTGAAGACCTGAAAACGCCGCCGCGGCCACGACGAGGCTCTGCAGCGCGCGCGCGATGATCCCCCAGACGCTGAAACGCACGAACTTTCCGGCGGGCAGAAAGAGGCGACCCACAATCCCGCCGATCGATCCCGTGACCGCCCACGTGGCGGCAAACGCCAGCAAGGCCGGGAAGAGATGCTCGGTGTGGACCAAGGCGGGCGTGAGCCCGAGCGCGCGGGGCAAGAGCCCGAGAAGGCCCAGGCTGATCGCGATGAGGACCTCGACGCTGCCGACGGAGAGTGCCGTCCAGATGCCGGACGAGAGCGTGAGGCGCAGCGCGTCGCGATCGCCGAAGTACTGTTTCGTCAGCTCGTTGCCGACGTAGCTCTGGTGTCCATAGTCCAAAATGGCAAGGAGCGAGACCAAGGCCTGCAGCGCCAGCCACGCGCCGTACCGCTCGCGGCCCCACGCACCGAGCAACACCGGAACGAGCAAAAAAGTCTGCAGCGCGTTCATCACGAACGCGACGACCCCGATGACCGTGCCGCTCAGCGCGCGTCGCTCAAGACTCATGCTCGGATCCGGAGTCGCCGCCCCCGCGATGCGCTCGATGGCTCGCCTTTAGTGCGCGGCATCATGGGCTCATCCGCTTCCGATCGCAAGCTTGCCGAAGCCGTGGCATGGTCCTCGGCCGTGAGTCTCGATCGGGTGTCCCTTGCCGCCTCGATGCTCTGGTTCGCTGCGGACGTCGGCATCGGCCGGCTGCGCGGCAGCTCGTGCCCCAACTGCGACGCGGCGCCGGGACGGTCGAGTCGCCTGTACGCCGGGCGCTTCCACGCCTTCTCGGTGTACCGTTGCCACGAGTGCGCGGTGCTGTACCGGCCCGTCGGGATCCGCGGGAAGTGGCTCGACCTCTACTACAGTCGCCTCTACGCGAACGCGGATCTGGCGACGGATCTGGAACGCGCCGGGGACCCGGCGGGGATCTCGGCGCGGATGGCCGCCGAAGGCAAGCACCGGGTCGCGCTCGTCGAGGGGGTGCTTGGCGAGCGCGCGTCCCCTCCGTCGCTGTGCATCGTCGGGTGCTCTTGGGGCTACGAGCTCTTGCCCTTCCGCGAGCGAGGATACGACGTCTTCGGGATCGAGGTGGGCTCTGTGCGGCGCGAGCATGGCAAGCGCAAGCTCGGCCTATCGATCTATGCGACGCCCGAGGAGGCCGCAGCCGAGAGGGGGCGCGTCGACGTGGCGCTCTCGTCGCACATGCTCGAGCACGTCCCGCGCGTGACCGACCTCGTGAAGGCGATCACGTATCGACTCGCGCCGTCGGTCCAGGTGCACATCACGCCGTACGTCGACTCCGTCGAAACGGATCCCTCACTCGCGCGGATCATCGGTCGCGAGCACCCCCTGGGTATCACGGCGGAGTTCTGGCGCCGGTTCGCGGCGAACAACGGTCAGCACCTGGACTGCCGCGTCGACGCATACGAGCCGGGTCGGGCGTGCGGCGAGCTCGTCGCCGTGCTGCGCGCCCCGACCGCGCCGCCACGGCCGCCGATCACGCGTGCCGCTTGACGGCGAGCGTGACCTGGCAGAGCGGGCGCCCGGGCACCGCGTCGAGCAGCGGCATCAGCGGGCGCGAAAGGAAGGACACGCCTCGGCCTACGGGGCGGGTCACCCGCGTCGAATAGAGGACGCGCTCCAGCCGCTGGTGCCAGCACACCAGGCGATGGCCCATGGTGAAGCGCTTGAGCGTGATGAGGCCGATGTCCGCGAACATCGCGTCGAGCTCGGGGCCGTCGTAGCCCACCCGCACGTGACCGCCGTCCTCGACCACGGTCACCTCATCGCCGAGGACCTGGCCCCACGACGCCGTCGGTGTGGTCAGGATCAGGCGACCGCCGGGGGCGAGCCACTGGGAGACCCGCTGCAGCGCTTTGAAGTCGTCCTTGATGTGCTCGAGCACCTCGCACATCAAGACGCCGTCGAAGAGGCCGGTGACGGGCACGTCGAGGACGTGTCCCACGTGGCCGACGTGCCGATCGCCGAAGCCGTTGCGCTCGACCCGCTCTCGCGTGCGCGCCGCCGTGTCCGGGTCGATCTCGATCGTCGTGACGTGGTTGCCCTTGCGAAGGAGGCGCAGCGTCTCGACGCCCCCGCCGGTCCCGATGTTGAGAAAACGCACCGGGCCCGCGACGAGGAGCGGGTCGACGACCTCGTAGCGATACCAGGAGAACGCCGAGAGCTGGATCGAGACGCGATCGGCGGCGATGCGCCGGATGCGCTCGACCGCGCTTGTGGTCGGCGGGGCGCTTGGACGCGACACTGACTGGCCGTTGGAGTGCGAACCGTTCGCGCGGGAAGCTTCGTGAATCATCGGATGCTTCAGTTTATCACGCGGTCGCCGCCGACACGCCCGGCGCGCGCCTCCGGTCGAGGAGCGACCTGTATGTGGCGATGATCGCGCGACCATAGGCTTCCCACGTGAAGCCGCGGGCCACACGGTCGAGGGCGCGTCGGCCCATCTCGCGCGCCGCGTCGGGGTGGGAGTAGAGGTCGAGCATCGCCTCGGCGAGGGCGGCCGCGTCTCCCGCGGGGACGACGACGCCCTCGACGCCGGGACCGGAGAGGAAGTCCTCGCCCCCGGTGTTGGGCGTACACAGGAGGGGCAGCCCGCAGGCCATCGCCTGCGCCTGCACCGTCGCGAGCCCCTCTTCGAGCGAGGGGAGCACGAACACGCTTCCTTGCGAGAGGAGCTGCGCCAACTTGGCCTGCGGCTGCAGGCCGAAGACGCGCACCTTGGGCCCCTCGTAACGCCGGAGGAAGGGGACGATCTCGTCGGTCACGCCGCCGATGAGCCAGAGCTCCGCGTCGGGCAGTCCGAGGCGCGAGAACGCCTCGAGCAGAAGGTGCGTCCCTTTGCGGATGGTGCACGCGCCGGCGTAGACGAAGCGGAACGTCGCGTCGTCCTTCGGGTGCGGCCGGAACCGTTCGAGGTTCACGCCGGTCGTGCACATGATGATCTGCTCTTCCGGGACGCCGCGGGCAACGAAGGTTCGCTTGGCGAACGTGCTGTTCGTCTGGATGAAACGAGCCACGGCGTACTCTTCGAGCTCCTGCGCGACCGTGCGATGCGGGACCGAGAAGGGCACGCCGCAGCGATCGTAGGCCGCTTGGAGAATCGCCATCTGTTCCTCGACGTGCGAGCTGCCGCGGACGACCACGCTGAGCGCCCCCTGCCGGTTCGCCTCGCGAAGCGTGCGGAGCGAGCACCCGCTCCACCCGACGACGATTTGGAGATCGTCGGTGACCCGCCGCGCGGCCCACGCGTCGTGGAGCTGCCGGGGGGCGTAGGACGGGTCGGTCCACCGGAAGGGCATCCGCCCCAGCGCCTCGATCGCGAGCTGGAGGTAGTCGGTCGAGATACGCGACGGATCGATCCGCACCGCGAACCGGCGGGCGAGGTAGCCCTTGGGGTACGTGGTCACGAGCCTCGCGAGCGCTCCGGCCGCGTCGAGCTGCTCGGCCAGGTGGAACGAGTGGAACGCGCCGGCGCACGAGACCATGACGCGCATCGGGTCAGTCCGTCACCGGGGCGCGCGCGATGCGGGCGAAGTAGTCCGCCAGGACGAACTGGGCCCACGTGCGCTGGAACGAGCGGAAGCTCGCCCACGGCGACTCGTCGAAGTCGACCTCGACCCCGAGGTCCCGGAGCACCCCGGCGCCCGCGTGGATCTGCGCGCGGATGGCGGGCAGGCTCGGCGCGAGGAGGTAGCGGAACGGAAACGCGAAGCCGAGCTTCTTGCGCTCGACGAACGCGCGAGGAACGCCGCGCGCCAGCAGGTAGTCGCGGAGCGGACGCTTGAGGCGGCGCCCCTGCGCGCGCCAATACGCGGCCGGCACCTGGCGGACGAACGCCATGAGGTCCCAGTCGAGGAAGGGGCAGCGAGCCTCCATCGCGTTCTCCGCGGTTGCCTTGTCCACCTTCATGAAGGCGTGACCGACGAGGTCGAGCACGCCCTGCGTCCGTCCGTAGCGGCTCAGGGGGAAGCCGAAGGGCGGTCCGCTGACCAGGGGGGCGGCCGAGTCGTCCCCGGGCGCGACGCCCTCCCACTCGTCGAACCCGCGGTAGCCGAAGAAGACCTCGTCGGCGCCGTCGCCCGTGAAGAGGACGTTGCCGAACCTGCGCGCCTCGACCGCCAGGAGCGCCAAAAAGACGTACGAGAGCAGAGACAGCGGCTGATCGAGCTTTCGCACGAGCGAGCGCACCTCGGGGAAAGGCCTGAGCGGCAGGCGTGCGAAGAGGAGCGGCCGGCCGAGGCTGCGCGCGGCCTCGCGGGCGTACGGCTCGTCGTTGAGCCAGCGGACCGGCTGTTTGAGCGTGACGAGCTGCGTCCCCGACGAGAGCTTCACGAGCTCGTGGGCGAGGACCGTCGAATCGACGCCGCCGGAGAGGATGAGCACGGGGGCGCGCAAGCCGCGCGCGCGCTTCGCGCAGCTATCGTGCAAGAGCTCCTCGATCGTGCGCTGGACGAGCCGCTCGTCCTTCCAGTCGAACCCGTCGTAGCGGCGCCAGGGCTTGTCCAGCCTCCGCTCCGCGATCCGACCGGTCCTGAGGTCGATCTCGACGACCTGCCCCGGCAAGACCGGCCGGATGCCGTGAAAGAGGCTCGCCCGCGGGTCGACGAACCCGTTGCGTAGCAAGAAGGGGATCTGCCCCCGGTCGACCGGCGGGGTCAGCTCGAGATTTTCGAGCAGCGTCGTCACGTTCGAGGCGAGGAGCACCCGGCGCCCGTCGCTCGTCCAGAAGAGCGGCTTCTTTCCGACGTTGTCCCGGTGGAGGATGAGCACCTCGCGGCGCGAGTCGAAGAGCGCGAACGCGAAGAAGCCGTCGAGGCGGCCGAAGCCCTCGATGCCGAGGCGCGCGTAGACGTCGATCACCGCCTCGCAATCCGAGGGGGTGAGATAGCGGTAACTCCCGCCCTCCTCGCGGAGGTCCGAATGATTAAGGATCTCGCCGTTGCAGACGAGCGCTATGCCGTCTCCCCGGAGCGGCTGATTGGACATCTCCTTCGCGTCGATGACGGCCAGTCGCGTGTGGAACAGCGCGACGTGATCGAACCGGGCCTCTCCGACGTTGTCGGGCCCGCGGTCGCGCAAGGTCGACAGACGCGCCGAGAGTCCCGCGACGGGCGCGCGGTCGAGCGAAGCGATTCCGAAGATCCCGCACATGGACGGCGGCGCGTGGGGCCGTGTTCGGCTTCCGGCCCTAGCGCGTCGCCGCGCGCGAGCGTCGGGTGAGCGAGACCAACGGAAGGATCGGTCGCCGGTAGCCACCCCCCACGAGCCAGAGGAACCAGACGAGCAACGTCGCGCCGAAGACCTCTTGCCACAGCGACCCGAATGCGCCCTGGAAACCCCCGCCGGACCCGGCGCATACGGGCGCGAGGATGGCGCCGCCCGCGATGACTCCGGCGAGGCCCGAGCCGAAATAGGCGCAGACGAAACCGATGGCGAAGCCAAGGAGTGCCTTCCACGCCAGGGTCCCGGCGATTCCATGCTCCAGGTACCCCTGCGCGTCGAGCGTGATGCCCGTCGTCGTGTACTCGGTCATCTGGGGGGTGGTCAGCCCGAGGGCATTGGTGAAGGGATTGAGGGCGTATCGGGTCATGTTCGGTTTCTCGGGCCAGAACACGCGTGGAATGATCGACGCAAAGAACATGGGGTAGACGATCCCCCCGGTGTTGGGAATGGAGTCGGGGACGACCTCCACCGTGTAGGCAAAGGACGTGAGCTCCGACATGCGGCTGACCGACTCGTCCGTCGTCGTTTGGGTTTGGATGTGCGCGCTCCGGGTCTGGTCCTCCGTCTCGGTGAACGCCTGCATCCACGCGTCGACCACGCTCGTCTGGTAGTTGTCGGCGCTGAGGCGGATGTACCGGTAGCGGCTCTTGACCGGTTGAAGCACGAGCACGATGGCGGCGGCGACGGCGACGAACCGCAGGGGCAACCCCCATCGCGCCCGCCACCAGATGGCCGCCACCGCGATGAGGGGCACCAGGACGTCGCCCAGCATCGACGTGGTGACGACGTCGAGCATGATGGCGCCGAACGCGATGAGGAGCTGGACGAGGAACCGGGGCCGCGGGCTCAAGAGGTACGTGGTGACCGCGACCACGAGCAGGGGCGAGTGGAAGAACACCATCTGCAGGATGTTCGCCACGGGGAGGAGAACCGGTTTGATGGCGGGCAAAAGGACGCTCGCGACGACGTAGCTCGCGGCGATGACGAGGTGGAACGGGCTGGCCCTCTCGAGGATCTCCGGCGTGAGCGTCGGCAGGAGGAAGTCGCCCCGGAAGCGGCGCGCGAAGCGCACGGTGAGCCCGAAGGCTCCGATGGTCACGTAGATCGAGACGAGCGCCACCAGCGAAGCGAACTCGAACGACTCCGGGTGCGGCACGATGCGCGTCACGCCGACGCTATCGGGGTGCGTGAGCAGCGCCAGTCCGAACTCCAGGTAGTGGTCCGCCATGCAGACTTCGATCCACGGCAAGCGAGGCGGCCGGAGCTTCGCGTAGCGCGTCACGAGAAGGACGAGCGTCGCGGCCTCGAGGCCGCCGTACAGCGCGGTGCCAAGCGTGTAGTACTCGTCCGTCAAGAAGACGTGCAGGCCGAAGACGGCGGCGCAGAGCGCCAGGTCGGACAGCGCGGGCCATGGCCGAGGCACGGCGCTCGCAAGGTCGAGGAGGCCGCTGGTGCGCTCGGCCTGCGACGGAGGTGCGCCGCCGTCGACGGCGAGAGGGACCGCGTGCGCCTGGCTCATCGAACCGGCGCGCGGGTCGCTGAACCGCCGGCTGCGCCCACGACGCGCGGCTGGGGCCTTCGTTCCGTCAGAGGAGCGTCGGAGAGCGCGCTCTTCGTCACCGCGTCGCGGAGGAGAAAGTCGACACCCGGCGTCGTCTCCGCCTCGACGTAGATCTGGTACGCGAAGAGCGTGCGGCTGAGAGCGATGAGGCCCAGGTTGGCCCTGGTCGCCGCGCGGCCGAGGAGACCATTGCCGAGGACCTTGGGGAAGGGGGCCGGCACCCCTTTGACGGCCTTGATCCGGAAGCCGGCGTCGCGCAGTAGCTGCTGAAGCGATCGGAACGTGAAGAGGCGCGCGTGCGTCCTATCGAGGATGCCCGACTTGCCGTAGTTGAACTGGCCGGCGGCAAGCATGAGCCGCTGGACCACGAAGGCGATGTTGGGCGTCGTCAGGATGAGCGTCTTCGGCTCGTGGTCGAACGTCGCCCGGAGCCTCTCGAGAAAGAGCTCTGGATCGCGCAGGTGCTCGATGACGTCGAGCATCAGGATCGTGTCGTAGTTCCTGGCGTCGAACTTCGGGAG
>Ga0070735_10004698_pt1 | contig 11446 bp, 13 predicted proteins | sample Coa_R1_FD_66443 | JGI IMG/M metagenome (GOLD analysis project Ga0070735, IMG submission 66443) | Surface soil microbial communities from Centralia Pennsylvania, which are recovering from an underground coalmine fire - Coalmine... | ecosystem: Environmental > Terrestrial > Soil > Unclassified ... | reverse complement strand
TTCAGCGATTCGGTTTCCGGCATGGAAACCGAGTGGAAAATCGCCCAGGCCTTAAAGGCCGAAGAAGTCGCGCTGGGGGTGGACCCGCGCATCACGAACTCGGAAGGCGCGTCGTTCGATTCCTACCTGGGCTCGCGGGTGTTCGCCAATTCGCTCGGATTCGCCGGCGAATATCGGACCTCCAGCTGCGGCCTGAGCGTGGTCCCGGTAGCCAAGCAGAACGGCTCCATGGAACGGGATTATTGGAGCACCTCGGCGCGGGAAGTTTCGCGTCTCGAAAGTCCGGAAGAAGTCGGACGACGAGCGGCGGAGCGCGCGCTTAGGCGGTTGAATCCGCGCAAAGTTCCGACCCAGAAGGTGCCGGTGATTTTCGAGCCGCGTACGGCACGCATGCTTCTGGGCGATCTGTTCGACGCGGTCAACGGCGGCGCGATCTATCGACATGCATCCTTCCTCACAGGCAAGCTGGGCGAGAAGATTGCCTCCGAAGCTCTAACTATCATCGACGATGCCACTATGCCCGGATTGTTCGGCAGTTCGCCCTTTGACGATGAAGGTGTGGCATCGCGGCGGACGGTCGTGATCGAGCGCGGTGTCCTGAAGAGCTACTTGCTGAATACCTACACGGCGCTGAAACTGGGGCTCAAGACCACCGGCAACGCGTCCCGCGGGTTGGCAGGCAGCGCCGGCGTCGGCCCGGGCAACTTCTATGTCGAAGCGGGGACGCGCTCCGAAGGCGACCTGATTGCCGGGGTCCGTCAGGGCCTTTACGTAACGGAGTTGATCGGCGCGTCGGCCAACACTGTAACCGGCGACTACTCCTCGGGCGCGGCCGGTCTGTGGATCGAGAACGGCGAACTGGCGTATCCTGTTTCCGAGATTACTATCGCCGGAAATCTGAAGCAGATGATGATGAACTTGGAGCATGCAGGAGCGAATCTGGAATTTCGCCACGCGATCGCTTCGCCTAGCCTTCTGATAGGAGAGATGACCATCAGTGGCCAGTGATTATCCACTTTCGGCTGCCGCACCGCCCAAACGTCAGGCGTTTGGCTTGCCGCACATCGTGATGATCGCGCTGGTCCTTGCCGGAGGCGGAGTGCTCGCTTATCTAGAGTATGCTCCGCACAAGCCAGCTCAAGAAGCGCCTCTGACGCCGGAAGCGCGCGCTTATATCGGGAATCTCAAACTTAGCGATGTGGGCATGAAAGCCGCCAAGAATTATTTCAGCCAGGTGGTAGTGGAAATCGCGGGCAACATCACCAATGCCGGCGCTCGTAACCTGGACACGGTGGAGATCTATTGCGTGTTTAAGGATTCCTACGGCCAGACAACCCTGCGCCAGCGCGTGCCTATCGTGAGCACCAAAATGGGCGGTCTGAAGCCTGGAGAAACCAAAAGCTTTCGCCTGCCCTTCGACAATTTACCGGATAGCTGGAATCAAGGTATGCCGCAGCTGGTGATTGCCAGCGTGAAGTTTAATTGATGGCCAACGTTCTGTTAGTCGACGACGACCCTGGCGGTCTCGAGATCCGCAAAATGCTGCTGGAGCGCGACGGTCACCGGGTATCTACCGCCACAGATGCGGACGCAGCACGAGACCGGTTTCAGGAGCGTTTCCCCGATTGCGTGATCCTCGATCTCCGCCTGCCGTCCCCTGAGGACGGTCTAGCCCTGGTCCGCGAGTTTCGCGAAGCCGGACAAGCTGGAAAGGGTGTAAGGATCGTCGTGCTTGCCGGCTGGGGCGCGGACTTGGAAGGCCATCCCGAGCAAGAACTGGTGGACGAGATTCTCGCCAAGCCCGTGCGCTCGGAGCGGCTGATTACCGCGGTGCGAAAACGGGCCTAGGCGGGAACGTCCTTTGGGTCGATCGCGCCGCAATGGAGCGCTCGGTCGAAGAAATTAGCCAGGCCCCGCCCAGTCGCCGCATCATCGAAGATGGCTCCCACGCGGGTCGCTTGCTCGGATTGATCCCTGAAATTGCGCAGCCGTGCTGACGCTTCGGCCAGACCTTCCAGGAAGAATGTATGCACGGCAATTAAACGAGCTGGAATCTGAGCAGGATGGAGATCCCAGCCCTGATAAAACCCGTTGTAGAGAGAATGTCGGATATTGTCGTAGTGCAGCTTCCAGGCCCGATGGACCTCGGGCGGGAAGGGAAGCAGGTTGGTTGCTCCGTCCACTAGCCACACGCTGGTCTCGGCAAGCGTGGCCAGCATCATTGACCGTGCAAAATCGCACGCCGGATGGTGCAGGTCCTGGCTTGCTGCTGTGATTCCCAGGCTCGCCATGTAATCGTACGCGCCGAAATGCGCCGCGACACACTTACCCTGGGCTGCTTTCAGCAACTGCGGCAGGATAAAGATCGACGCCGGCGTCTCGATCATGATTTCGATGCGCACACCGGGGAAGGGTTGAAGAGCACCCACTAATTCTGAGACTTGTTCGGGCGCGGTGATCTTGGGCAGCGTCACGACGAAGTTTTCGGGCAGAGTCGCCTTCGAGAGAAAACGATCCAGCGTCCGCAGAGCGCGCGCCTTCGTTGTCTCCGTGTGAAACGATTTAACGCGGATGCCGAACATCTTCGGAAGCGACTTTGCCTGAACCGCGGCGGTAACTTCGCGGGCGGCGTTGTCAGCCGCCGCATCCTCCTCGGCATCGGAGCGAACGCCGAATCCGTCCTCGAAATCGATGCGAAAATCCTCCACCGCCTCGCGGCGGAGCTTCTCGGCAACGCGCGTGTGGACGGTTGCGGCGAGCGCCTCAGGGATCGCGAAAATGCGAGTCAGGCTGGCTGCGTCGGGAGCATGCTCCGCGAATGCCCGCCCGGCTAGCGCCCCCAATTTGCTGCAAGTGGTTGATTTAAATAAGTGCGCGCCGCCGTAGACGGTATGAATGGGCTGATGTAGGGAAGAAGTCACAAAAACCTCATTCTACGCGCTAAAATAGAAGTGTACGAACCGCTCCTGAAATCCATGCAAAACCCCTGGCTGCACCGATACGCGATTCTGGTCGCGGTGTGCACGTTGTTCCTGGTGATCGCCGGGGCATCCGTCACCAGCAAGGAAGCCGGGTTATCGGTGCCCGATTGGCCATTGTCCTATGGCCAGGTCATCCCGGAGATGACCGGCGGCGTGCTTTTCGAAACCGGCCACCGCATGATCGCGACCGTAGTCGGGACGCTGACGATCATCCTGGCGATCTGGATCGCGCGGGTCGAAAAAAGAGCATGGATGCGAAAGCTGGGATGGCTGGCGCTGGGCGGAGTGGTCGCGCAGGGATTGCTGGGCGGCGCGACCGTACTTCTGCTGCAGCCTGCGCCGATCAGCATCGCTCACGCGTGTCTCGCCCAGCTGTTCTTCTCGATCACCGTCGCCATCGCCGTGTTCACATCGCGAAACTGGCAGCAAGGACCGGAGGCCGTCGAAGATTACGGCTGGCCATCTTTGCGCTCGCTGGCCATTATCACTCCGGCGTTGGTGCTGGTCCAGATCGGACTCGGCGCAGGCTTCCGCCACCGTGCCTTTGGGCTTATGCCACACGTGATCGGCGCGATGCTCGTGCCGCTCGTGATTCTGCTGACGGCGGTCTTCGTGTTGAATCAGTTCCCCCAGCATCGTGCTTTGCGCCCGGCGGCCATCGGACTTTTGACGATCACGCTGACGCAGATTTTCCTCGGAATCGCAGCATATGTCGCACGTATCGAAGCAGCCGAATATCCGCTGGCCATGGTGCTGACGACAGTCGCCCATGTTGCCACCGGCGGATTGACTCTGGCTGCGAGCGTCGTGCTGGCGATCCAAATTCGGCGGAACGTCCACGCGCGCGCGTCTGAAACATCGGAAACGCGGCATCAGGTGGCCGCACAATGAACCGCTATCTGGAACTTACCAAGCCGCGTATCACTCTGTTCATCCTGATGAGCACCGGAGTCGGATTCTTGTTCGGCACGCACCTCGGAAAGCCCTGGACCTGGATGGAGCTGTTCCACACGCTGCTCGGGACCATGCTGATCGCCGGCGGCACGGCGGCCCTGAATCAGTGGTACGAGCGCGAAGGCGACGGCCTCATGAACCGGACGAAAGCCCGCCCCATCCCGTCGGGCCGGATCACGGCAGATCGCGCGCTCGTCTTTGGCGCAGGTCTTTCCGCGATTGGCTTCTCGGAGCTGTGGCTCGGCGTCAATCTGCTCACCGCATTGCTGGCGCTATTCACTCTCGCCAGCTACCTGTTTGTCTACACACCTCTGAAGCGTGTCTCACCTATTTCGACAACCATCGGTGCGATTCCCGGAGCCATGCCTCCATTAATCGGCTACGCAGCCGCAACGGGCCATTTGAATTACGAGGCAGGCATTCTGTTTGCGATTTTGTTTCTGTGGCAGTTCCCGCATTTCTATGCGATCGCCTGGATGTATCGCGAGGACTATGCCCGGGCAGGCATCCGCATGCTTCCCGTGGTGGAGCCTACCGTGGATTCTACCGCTCGCCGCATCGTCTGGTTCTCGATGGCCCTGATCCCCATGAGTCTGGCGCCGAAGTTCTTGAACATGGCCGGGAATTTCTATCTGTTCGGGGCATCGGTGCTTGGAACCATCGTGCTCTACGCCGGATTCCAGGCGAATTCGAATCAAACCCGCCTCCAGGCCCGCCGAGTCCTGCTGGCGAGTGTGCTCTACCTTCCCTTGCTGTATGGCCTCATGGCGCTCGATAGCTAGCGTTCTTGCGCTGGTCGTTTGCGCGGGATGCTCCCATCCGCCGCCGGGAACCGGCTTGTGGGTTTCCTCATTTACGCTGACCGACCAAACTGGCGCGATTTTCAACAGTGAATCCCTCGCCGGCCACGTTTGGGTCGCGAATTTCATGTTCACGAACTGTCCTGGCCCCTGTCCGCGTATGAGCTCTCAGATGCATGAGGTGCAGACCGCCCTCGCTGGGCAAGACGTGAAGCTGGTGTCCATGACCGTAGATCCGGATCGTGACACCCCGGAGAAGCTGGCCAAATATGCCGCGTTTTACAGCGCCACGCCCGGTGTCTGGTATTTCCTGACCGGCCCGCGTGAAACGTTGGACCATCTTGGCAACGATGTCTTCAAACTTAACCACGTCGATGGCAGTTTCGACCATTCCACGCGTTTCGTTCTCATCGACAGGAAATCGCAGATCCGCGGATACTACTTGACCTCCGAACCCGATGCGATCCAGCGTGTGATCGTCGACGCCAAGGCTTTGCTTAGGCAGCCGTCCTGATGGACCTTCACAGCCTTCCAGCAGTCAACGCGATTCTCAACGGCGCCGCCGCGATTCTCCTGGTGCGCGGATACTTCCTGATCCGTGCGGGCAAACGTGCCCAGCACAAGAAAACCATGATCGCGGCGTTTTGCCTGTCCGTTATTTTCCTGGTTTCATATCTGGTCTATCACGCGAATTCCGGCATCGTTTATTACCAGAAGACCGGATTTATTCGCTACGTGTACTTCACCATTCTGTATACCCACACGCCGCTGGCCGCTGCCGTACCCGTATTGGCGATCATCACTTTACGCCGTGCGCTCAAGGCCCAGAAAACCGGCGATTTCAGCCGCCATCGGCGCATTGCCCGCTGGACGCTCCCCATCTGGCTGTATGTCAGCGTCACCGGGGTCGTAGTCTACCTCATGCTCTATTAGGTCTAAACGCCGCGGGACCCAAAAGCGTCTAAAATACAAATAGGAGGCGACTCCATGAGGTTTTCGGGAGTGTCGTTCATCCCGGCTGCAGTTTTGCTGGCCGCGTCGGTTTCGATCGGGTGGGCCCAGCGCGCTGCCGATCCCACCGGCTTCGGGCGTCTTTCTAACCCCGGAGGGGTAGTCGGCACCACCGGCGGAGCCGGATTCGGACGGTTGATTTATCCCGGCACCGGCGCGCCCGTCGCCGTACGGAATCCTCGCCTTCCGGGATCACCGCTGGTCGCGGCACCCATTCCTCAAGTTCCGCACCGGTCGCACGGGTACGCCGTCGCGGTTCCGTATCCGGTGTTCTATGGCGGAGGCTATTACGATTACGATGCCCCGTCCGCGCCCTATGCGCAGGACAACGGACAATACAATAATGCCCAATACAGTAACGGCTACGATCAGATGACGCAGCCGCCGGTTGTGATCATCAACCAGTACTTCAGGCCGGATGCGGCCAACCCGGTAGTGCGCGATTACTCCAATGTGCCTCTTCCCGAGCCTGGCCAGTTTCAAACGCCTCCAGCCAACAACGACCAGGCAGCGACGGGCGACCAGCAAGTCATGTTCCTGATCGCCATGAAGGACCATACCATCTATCCGGCGATCGCCTACTGGGTGGAAGGCGACACCCTCAACTACATCACCGTGCAAGGCGCCAAGAACAGTGTCTCGCTCGATCTGGTGGATCGCGATTTCAGCAAGCAGATCAACCAGGAGCGAAAGGTCGAGTTCGGCTTGCCTTCCAGGTAAACTAGTTCAGAGCACAGGCTCTTATGCGGGCCCACGCGGGTCGAATGGCTTGTGCGTCCAGACGTCCGCGCAAATGAGAAATGAGGAGAACATGAAGCAGACCATGTTGATCGGCCTACTGACCGCCGCGTTCGCCCGGCTGGTTGTCGCTCAGGGCACGCCGGTTCCGAAAATCACCGGACCCCTTCCGGTTACCGCCGCGTCCTATCCGTTTTTGGCGGCCGACCATAGCATGGTGCCGTTCGATCTTTCCAAATACGGCTACGTGGAACAGGAGTTCATCGTCAGCGGCAACGCCAGCGTGTACGATTGGGCCGCGGACGGCTCACTCAACGTGAAGACCGAGAAAGCTCCCTACGGAGCCAGGATTCTGGTGCGCCGGCCGGCCAATGCCGCGAAGTTCAGCGGCGCGGTGGTGGTGGAGCCTCTGGGCGCGGCTCGCCGCTTCGACTGGGCCATCATGTACGGTTACCTGAATGAGCACATGATGGAGCGCGGCGACGCTTGGGTCGGCATCACCATGCCGGCGGCGTCCGATGGGCTTAAGAAGTTCAATCCCACGCGCTATGCGGCTGTATCTTTCGCGAATCCGAATCCGGGCGAAACGTGTTCCGGCGCCAAAGGCGGCCCGGCACCCCAAGGCGCTAAGGGCGCACCCTCCAACATGGAAGAAGGGCTGCGTTGGGACATGATGAGCCAGGTGGGTGCGCTGCTGAAGAGCAATGCCGCGGGTTCTCCGCTCGCCGGCTTCCGCACGGAAGCCTTGTATATGACCAGCCAGTTCGCGGACGTTGCGACGTACCTCGACGCCATCCATTCGCATGCACGCCTTGCCAATGGCAAACCGGTGTACGACGGCTATCTGCTTCGCAACCCCGGCGCTCCCAGCCGCCTCAGCAATTGCGGAGCGGCGCCCGCGAGAAACGATCCGCGCAGCATCGTCGCCAAAGTGGATGTCCCCGTGATCGAGGTATCGGCGCAAGGCGAAGTAGTGGCTTCGCAATCCCAGCGCCGCCCCGACAGCGATGAGCCCGGTAACCGCTTCCGCCGTTACGAAATCGCCGGTGCTTCTCACATCGATCACTACGCATACGATCGCGGCTTCCCGACCTTCGCGGATCAGACCGCAACCGGGGGCGGCGTGCAGGGAACTCCCGATTGGCCGTTCAACGCGCCGTGCGATCCGGCGATTCCTCTCAGCACGGATCCCCGCCTAAGGTACGCCTACGACGCCACTTTAGTGGCTCTGGACCAGTGGGCCCGCAAAGGAACTCCCGCGCCCCGCGCTAGCGTCATCGAAGTCAAGGACGGCGCAGTGGTTCTTGACGCGGCCGGTAATGGAGTCGGCGGCGTCAGGAGTCCCTGGGTGGATGTCCCTGCAGCGACCTATTTCACCAGCAGTCCTGGTCCGGGGACCTGCGCCGAGCTTGGCCACACGGTTGCGTTCGAGAAGAGCCGCCTGGAATCGCTATACGGCACCGATAAAAACTACCAGAGTAAGTTCACGCAGTCGGTCGATCAACTCGTGAAAGCCGGATGGTTCACCGAATCGGACGCCAAGAAGATCAAGGCCGCTGCCACCGGAAAGTAGGGGTCGGGCATGCCTGACCCTCGGCTGCTTTTTTCAAAGGTCCCAACGACAGCCTCCGAATCAGGATGATTCCCGGCGAGAGGAACGCCCAGTAGCGCCTGAATTTCGCGCGCGCCTCGGCATCGGTACATACTGCGCGAGTCTCCGTTCGGAAGATTGATTTTGCTGGTCCGGCCGAATCCGCCCGCAGCGTCCAAGCGATCTTTACATGACCGGGCTCGTGAAACGAGGCGAATTCATCGGGTGCGACACTCCTGAACACGGGGATGGCTTTCCAGGGTTCCGTAATCGCGCCCATCACGATTTCGCGGCCTGGAATCTGTGCCAAGCCGGTCCATCCCATCGCCTTGGTTTGGGCCAGCAACCCGCGCGGACCTGTGCCGGATTGCGGCTGGGCGCAGAGCAGCAACTCCCTTGCTTTGAAGATTGCGCGGACCATGGCAGAATCCTGAAGATCCATCGCGCAGGCGGTCGAGAAGGTGATGTCCGCCGGTGCCGATACGCTCACATGATGCCGCTCGGTGATCTCGTATTCGGGCATGAAGCGATCGAGTAGTTCATCGGCTTCCTTCCGGTTCGCAGCGCGTTTCCGTCGCCCGTAGTGCAGCCAAGTGACGCCGACGTAAGTCCCGTACGCTGCTAAAGCCACGCCCAGGCCGAATCCTAACCAACGTGCGATCCTCATGCCATCCTCAGGCTTAGGTAAGGGCAATCGCGAGGCCAATGTGGATGTGATTGAAATCACGTATTTCCACTGAACTGACTCCCGGGAAGTGCGGGATTTCGCGCAGCCTCGGGAGCTTTAATGGTGTCCTGCAGCGCGAATGACCGTTGAGGCCTGGGGCGCCTCCACCTTCGGACGCCGCGGCATGCACAGCTCGGTCAGCCGTTCGCGTTGCTGAGCCTTCGCCCGCGCGCTTTCCTGATCGCGATCCTTGAACTCCGGCAGAACCTCTTTGCTGAACAGCTCGATCGACGAGCTCAGCATGTCGTGCGAGATGTTGGCAGCCTGCGACAGGCAGATCACCTGGTCGATCCCGGCGTCTTCGAAATCGCGCAACCGCTGGCGAACCTGCTCGGGCGTCCCGACTCCATCTAGCGGGCGTCCTTCCGGCAGCGCGAATTCTTTTGGACGATTCTTGAACTCGTCCCAGATATCGGTTTTCGCCGGTTCATGCTCGCCGAAGAAACTGTAATGACCCAGCGCGTAAATGAAGAACCCATAGCTCTCGGCGGCGATTTGTCCCAGCCGCGCTTCGTTTTTGTCGCATAGGAACGGGCACGCGATGGCGATGTTCGGATTCACGGAGTAGCCCAGCGGCACGCATTCTTTCTCGAACGTTTCGTAATAGTCGGCGACCCATTGGCGGGCCTGACCCGGGTCAATGAAAGAAAACGTCAGTGCACCCAGGCCCAATCGCGCGGCCTGAAGAATCGACGGCCGGTTGGAACAAGCCAGCCACATCGGCGGATGCGGCTTCTGCAGCGGCTTCGGGACTACGTTGCGCGCAGGCATCTTCACGTACTTGCCGTCGATGCCGGGGAAAGGCTCCTGCGTGAGCATATCGACCACAGCCCGCGCACCCTCCAGCATCATGTCTTTCTTGACGGCTTGCGGCACGTTATACCCGCCCAGCTCGGTTTCCGAAGCGCCAGCGCCGATGCCGTACTCGACCCGGCCGTCGCTCAGCAGATCGAGTGTGGCGATACGTTCAGCCACGCGCGCGGGGTGATTGATGTAAGGCGGCATCTGCACGATGCCGTGGCCGATCCGGACATTCTTGGTGCGCTGGCTGCACGCCGCGAGGAACACTTCAGGAGCCGACGAGTGGGCGTATTCTTCTAAAAAATGAAGCTCTGTCGCCCAGATGTAGTCGAATCCGCTGCGGTCGGAAAGCTCGACTTCATTGAGCGCGTTCTTGAGCAGCGTGTGCTCGGACTCCTTAGTCCACGGCCGGGGGAGCTGATGTTCGTAAAACCCGCCAAACTTCATTCCTAAGAGTTTAACAGCAGCTCGCGGCTTTAGAGCGAGCTCAAGAATCTCTTGACGTCGTCGTGGTTTCCGAAAAAAACGAAAATGGCTTCGTCCTTATCGAGCCGGAAGATCGCTCGCAGCGATAGTCCTGCCCGCGCTTCCCAAAAGCCAGCCGGATGCAGCTTTCGTAAGCCCAGACCAGTGTGTTCCTGCGGATTTGAAAGGGCGATTTCCAGATCCAAGATTAGTTTCAGGACGGCGGCGCGATCCTGGGAAGATGCGGCTTTGCATTGCCGCCTGAACCTGTTCGCAAAGGAGAGTTTCAACGCTTTCTGGGAATATCCTTCTTGAGGGACCGTACAGCGGCGGCGGCCGAACGAAAGGTCTTACGTGGCTCGCTTTCTATGATTTCCGATAGACGGCGAGCTTGGCGTTCAGTCATTGTTATGGCAAGCTCAAGGTCCGACGCGTCAATCCGCCGAAGAGCCGCGACGGGACGGGAGTCTTTGATGATGACGACCTCCTCACCTTTGCGGGCTTGCTCGATCAGTTCACTGAGTTTCCGGCGAGTCTCCGACACCGATGCCGTAATCATAAGATGATCTTAACATAATCTTACGTGTGTACCTATTTTACTTCGCCGACGTTCTTAAGAGTCGGGTCGCTGAATTCCTCGTAGGTCCACCAGCGCTTGGATCGAATTCCGGACTCCTCCGAGAGCACCCGATCGAGCACAATCTGTAAGGCGGACACCCGGTCTCTCGTGTCGATCTTCTTAAACATTCTGTGAATGAACGATTTGTGCGGTTCTATGATGCACAGGAATCCGTCGGGATACTCCTGGTAGCGCCCGCAGCAGACCCGCAGGCGAAATTGCGGGTCTCGGATCGGCACGACCCAGCCCCAGTCCTCAGAGAAAAGCTCGGAAGGGTCAAACCCTTCCTTGCGCAGCCCGTCGCGAACAAACTCGGCGAGGCGCTTTCCCCACAGGCCAGGATTGATCTCAGCCTCTTCGCCTTCGTAAGGCGGGAATCGGTCAGACCGGAATTCGACGCATGTCAGCACGTCTTTGGTATCGTGAGAAGCCCGTTACGGTGGGAGCTTAGTACTTCGGAACCTTCGGGTCGACCTTGTCGCTCCAAGCCAGGATGCCGCCCTTCATGTTCTTCACCTTCTTGAAGCCGGCCTGCTTCAGGAAGTCGACCGCCTTGGCGCTGCGCACGCCGCTCTTGCAATGCGCCACGATTTCCGTTGCCGTGTCTAGCTCATTCACTCGTTTGGGGAGATCGCCGACGGGAATCAGCTTGGATCCCGGGATGCTGCAGATGAGGTACTCGTGCGGCTCGCGCACATCCAACAGCAGGAACGGCGATCCGCGATCCATCATCTCCTTCACTTCCACCGGATCGATCTC
>Ga0070735_10004697_pt1 | contig 11446 bp, 8 predicted proteins | sample Coa_R1_FD_66443 | JGI IMG/M metagenome (GOLD analysis project Ga0070735, IMG submission 66443) | Surface soil microbial communities from Centralia Pennsylvania, which are recovering from an underground coalmine fire - Coalmine... | ecosystem: Environmental > Terrestrial > Soil > Unclassified ... | reverse complement strand
AGGCGAGGTACGTGTCAAAGAACAGCTTCATTTGAAGCGTAGCGGGCAGCCCGCCGCCGAACTCCATCTGCGGCACGTCGGAGCCCGCGGTCTGCTCCCTGCTCCAGTTGTTCGTCTTCTGGAACGTATATTCATTTGGATTGAACATGAAATCGACCGAGCCGTTCTTGCTGCTTATCGAGGCCCGCGTCGGTAGAGGGCTGTTGCTCATGACCGTTCCCTTTGTATATGGCTTGCAGTCTGTGCGATGGATTCGCTTTAGATCCAGCGTGTCGGTTCGCCGGATGCGGCCGGCCGCTAGAACATCGACCTGCGACGCTCAAAATCGAGCTTCCGCTTGAGCACCGAATAGACTCGGCGAGCCAGATGCTCCATCTCCGTCTCGGGCGTCGTGCCGGCCAGATCGGACGGGTCGGACAGGTCGCGTCCCCCGCGGTCCGTCATCGCACCGCCTGGTACGATCTCGCCGCTCGCCCCGCCGCTTTCAGGATCGGACGCCGCGGCAGTGACCGCCGGGCCGGCCTGTTTCCGGCGCACGGTCCGAACATCTGGCAGTGGCTCGTCCGGCGCGGGGAGGCCGGCCCACGGCTTCGACTCATCCCGGGGGTAGATGTCGAAACGGCGGCCGCTCGAATCGCCGCCGGTCTGCAGCGCCAAATCGGCGCGCTGCACGGAAGCCGGACGCCGCTGCACGTGTACGCCCGTGCGTGGCAGCCGGATCTGCGACGGCACGGGAGCGACCCCGGCATCGCGGCCGCGTGGTTGCTGACGAGCTGCGGGCTCTCCTCCGTTCAGCCTGGCCGCCACGTATCGTCTCGCGCCGTCTGCTGCCGCGGCTCGTGTCGCCGGCGCGGAGGCCTGTAGTGCTGAGGCGTCAGCGGAACGGGGCGGCTGGTCGCCGCCCGCGGCTCGCATCTCTCCTGGCCCGCTTTCCGGCGGCGCGGCGCTGACAGGCGCGGCTCCGGCGACAGTCACGTCAGCGCGGGGCCGCGCAGGAGCGGATGCCGCGCGCGCCGGGCCGGACTCGCCCTGGGGCAGGCCGGCGGGAGTCTCGCCCGGCCCGGCGTCTCCGCCGAACTGGACGCCGAAAACCTCTCTTGCCGTCTTTGCCGATACGCCAAATCTCCGAAGCTGCGCCTCCATCGGCGTAACGTCCTGCTCCGCGGCGGATTCCGCACGGGCCGCGCCTGCCGGCGCGTTCGCCGCACCTGCCGGGGCGTTCGCGGCGCCTGCCGGGAGCGGCTGTCCGCCGCCCTGCGCGGCCTGCGGCGCGCGCGGTCCGTCGTCGCGTGCCGTTCCGGCCATCGCAGGCGAATGCCGCGCAAAACTCGCGTCGGGCGGGTGCGGCGAAATGCCGTCGTCCGTTGAAGCCGGTGTCGGCGAAGCGCCCGCCGCCTCCGCGACGGTTTCGTCCGCAGGCTGCGCCGAAGCTTGCCGAGCGGGTGCCTGCGCTCCGCCACCGGCGGCATGTGGCCGGTTCGCCTCGGACACGGAAGGACCATCCGGCTCGCTGCCATGCGGCGGCGCGTCGTCGCCGCGGGACGAAGTCGCTCCGCCGCTCGTTGGGGGTTCCGGCCCGTCCAATTCGTCGCCGTCGACAGCCGGGGCGGGGCCGGGCCGACCCGGCGCGGGCGGGCTCGGATCGACGGTAGCTCCGGAAGGCGACAGCGCGGACGGCCGGGCGATCGCGTCTTGGGCCGGGCCAGCCGATTCGCCGGTCGGCGCGCCACCCAGATTCTCCGGCTCCTCCGGCGGCACTCCGGGTCTCGCCGAAATATCGGCCGCATCCAATCCGAGCCGATCGGGCCGCGCCGAATCCGGCTCCAATCGCGCACGGACAAACCGCCGCACGACACCCGCCGCCCCGGCCGATGGCGAGGGCTGCGCCGCCCGAATCGGCGCTCCGGCATCGCCCGCTTGCTGCCGGCCGCCTTCGCCGCGAGCGGGAGGCGGCCGTCGAGCTCCTTCCGCGTGCGCAGAACCGGCTGCATCTGCCGCGGTTCGGTCCTGCGGCTCACGGGGCGCGGCGGCCGGGCGAGCATTCGCGCGAGTGGTATCGGCCTCGCCGGTCGTCTGGCCCGGCGAAGGCTCTCCGGCATCGGCCACGCCGCTGAACTGTACGCCGAAAACCTCCCTGGCCGTCTTCGCGGATACTCCGAACCGGCGAAGCTGCGCCTCGATGGGCGAGGCTTCCGACTCGGGGCCATCTGGCGCCGGGGAGTGCGCGGGATCCGGCCCTTCGCCGCGCCGCGAATTCTGTGCGGAGGGCGGCGGGGCCGTATCGTCGGCTGTGCCGCCGGGCGAGCCTTCCCCGCGCGGTGGGCCGTCCGACGCTGCGCCCGCCGGGGCCAACGAAGCCGCAGCCGCCATCGTTGCCGCGCTGCTCGCGGCGGGGTGGGTGGGCGAACCCGCGGCCGGCTCTGCGGCGGCCTCCTGTGTCTGCTCTTCCTCCGAATCAAGATACTCGCCCTGCAGCCGCGCAAGCCATGATGCAGGCAGCCGCGAGGCCGCCTCCGCCTTGGATTGAAACAGGTCGGCTGCCGAAAGCTGTGCCTCTGCCCGTTCCGCGGCTTCGGCCTGCTCCGACGGCGACGGGCCGGAAGCCGAACTCGGACCCGGGAGGTAGATGCGCTGGAATCTCCGGTCGTCCGGGGCTGCCTGCCGGCGCCGCACGGTGGAGGCGGGTGTGGACTCCCCGCTCCCTGACGCCGGAGCGACGGCCGGCGCCGCGCCGCGGACGGAAACGGGCGCCGCCGCGGCGGCTTGCGGCGCAGCGGTTGCCCCGCCGCCGGCCCCCGGAGTCGCGCGGCGAGATCCAGTGTCGTCTGCAGGCGCCAGGTCTTGCGCTCCTGCGCCGGAATGGAGCGGCGCCTGTACACTTTCGCCTTGCGCCGATAGCTCGGCTGGAGCCGGCGTGGCGGAGGACGGCGGCGTGGCGGAAGGCGGTACGGCCAGGACCGCGGCCGGCCGGGCCTCGGCGGAGTGTGTCGCGGGCCGCGGACGATCCTCATCTGCCGCAGCCGGGCCGACCGCACCCTCAGCGGTCCTGCCCTGGTCTTGCGCTGCCGTGTCCGTGTCGGACTGCCGCTGCTCCGGCATGACGGCCGCACCGGACAGATGGCCGGCCTCGCTTCTCGCGACCGTATGGTCCGGCTCCGCAGCCGAGAGCGCCTGCCCGCGAGCCCGCGGTTCGGCGGGTCCGAAGGACTCGACCGCAGGCCGCGTCGGCGCAGAGGCGCCGAGCGCTCCAGTCGGCGCCGGGGCTATCCCGGATCCGGATCGATCCGGGGCCAATGCCGGCGCAGAGTCCGGCGGTACTGTCGGGCCGGGGTCCGTCGTACGCACGGCTTCCGCGTTCGGCTGCACCGGCGTGGAGTTAGCCGGCAGCGCCGGGCCAAAGTCGGACCTGTGCACGGACTGCGCCTCGAACTGCGGCGGCGTGATATTCACCGGCATCGCCGAGGCCGGGTCCGTCGGCGGCACGGGCGGCGCGTCCGGCCGTTCCAGCGCCCGAATGGCCGGTCGGTCTGCCCGGCGGCGCACGCTGGGCGAGGCCGAGCCTGCCGTCGCCGGCGGCGCGGGTGTCGCGGCCCGCTCGGGTCCGGCCGGTCGCTCCGCAATCTGCTGGCCCTCGGGGATCGCCGCTCCCGCTGGCCCATCGGCCTGGCGCTGGGGCTCAGGCCGCGCCTGCAGCGCTTCCTTCGTCATCGGCGCGTGCGGCGCCTCGGCGTCCGTCGACGCCTCGGTCGCGGCTGGCGCGAATAAAGCGTCGGATAGCGTGGGTGGCGCCGCGTCCCGTCGCTGCGCTGCTTCGGCCGGCGCCGCGCCGGGGGACGTCGGCGAGGATATCGCGCGCGCAGGGGCTTCCGCGGCGGCGATCTCCGGTGTGTAGGGTTCGGCCGGCGGGTTCGCCAGGGCCGGCGCCGGCTGGGCTGTCATCTGAGCACCCGTCACCGGCTCGCGCCCGGTTGAGGGGGCGATGATAGGCGTCGTCGCGGTATCCGTGGCGGAGTGGGCGGGGGTCTCCGCGGAGAGCCCGCCGCTCCGCTGAAGCGTGACGCTCTGGCCGTCGGCGTCGCCGGCCCCGCGCGCGGAAACACCAGCGGGAACACCAACGATATCACCCGCGCTCCGAAGGCGCTCGCCCTGCCTTTGTGTCCACTGTCGCGCCAGCGCGTCGGCGATCGGGTCCAGTTGATACGGCGGCGCCGAACGCTCTGCGCCGGCCTGGGGCTCGTCCTGGCGCCATGACGGTGTAGATCGCGGTGCCGCGTCGAGGGCCGCATCGGGAACGGACACGGCGTACGGGGGCAGGCGCGGCGAAAGTCCCGGGCCGGAGCCGTGCTCGATGCTCGCCGCGGAGGCTCCCGGGGCGAGATCGGCATCCGCGTTTTCCTGCTCCCCGCCGAGGTCGAGTTCTGAATAGGACGGATCGGCCTCCACGCCGGGGTCCGCGCCGAAGGGATCGGCCGCCAACGGGTCGTCGTCATTGGCGAAAGACCGGGCCCGCCGCCCCGCGGCGAGCCGCGCCCGCCGGAACACGCGCTGCGCACGGGCCGCTCGTCGTGCAGGCGCGGAGCGAGACAGCAACTGGCTTACGCTCGACCCGATCTCGGAACCGGCCAGAATCTTGTGGCGTTGAAGTATAAATCGGGCAAGAGGTAACTTCGTTAAGGACATTGCGTCGGAATCCCGAATTCCATCGGCGTGGACTCGCCGGCCAGGCGGAGTTACGGTCGGAAAGATAACTCGGCAACAGTTATCAGCTCAGCACAAGGCCTTCGTGCGCCAGCTCCAGCGTCTCAATGGCAACGGCCATGCCGTCGGCCAGAAGCTGCGGACCGCTCCACCGCACGGGAAACGCGTTGACGAAGCTCCAACTCGTGATCTGCTTCTTATCGGGCGCAAATACGCGCACGGTGACGTTGCGGCGGTCGATCTTGCCCTGGATGATCTTGAGATACCACTGGAAGAGCTGCATCGAGTTGGTCAGACCGAACTTCAGCACCACGTTCCCGATCCGCGTGTGTCCCGGCAGTTTGTGGATGAAGCTGTTGTTGCCGCCCTCGGCATAGTCCTCGACCTGGGTCTGGATGTCCAGCGGGCCCATCTCCGTGAACACCGCGTGCGTGATCTGGTGGATTTCCACGTAGAAGCGGCAGTTTGCGTAGCCTTCGTTGTTTTCCATGGATTCGGCGCCTCAATGCTGCAGAGCGCGCCGCGGAACGCCGGGCATGCGCCCGGCGCCGGCTGCTCCGCCGTTGAAATGGTTCGCTTCTATCGCCTCTCGCCGGAGCGCAGCGCATCGAAGCGTATCTGGTCCCGGGCAATGCGATACACGAGCTCGGCAAGCTCGTTCAGGTCGACCTCGTGGCCCTCGAACTGTACGCGGTCGTAGCCGGCCCCGCCCGGACCCGACTGGTCGGTCTCGTCAGAGGTATCTACCTCGCGCAGGTTGCGAGCAATTCTGGACGGTTCGGGCAATCTATTGTCCGTTATCTCGCCGGCCGTAGGTCTCTGCTAGCGCGCCGCGTCGGTGCTTGTAATCGCGTCGTCGAAATCGCTAAGGTCGAGCTCGAGCGCGGCGCCGCACTGCGGACAGGATGTCTCGATGACCTCCGGCACATCCGTCTCTTCGTCCGAGGAGTTCAGCCGGACGTAGAGGGCCTGGAGAAACTGGTAGTCCTGCGAAAACAGATCTAGAATCACGTCGGTCGTGATGCGCTCCAGGGAGCCGAGCTGTACCACGACGCGCGCCAGAATGAGCACCGGAAGGTACTCCGGATTGTCCTTGACGCGGCGATCGTGCAGGGCATCGAGCTCGTCGCGGGTCGTCGCCAGGCGCATTACTCCGCTGCGGTGCAGGCTGCCGCGCGGATCGATGTAGCCGCGCGGCAGCGTGAAATCGAATTCGACCTGGTGCATAGTCATCCGGGAAGAGGCGGAGCGCGGTTAGCGGCCCGCCTCTTCATGCGTTATCCGCTATTTGATCCGCTCGTATCCCTCGTGGGTGATCTCGAGCTCTTCGATGGCTACCTCGTTGTTACTGGCGTTGGCGGCCGGGCCGGTCAGCTTGCTGGGCCAGGCGTTCGTGAAGTTCCAGCGCGCGATCTCGGAGCCCTTGGTGTCGAACATCACGACGGACCCATTCTTGCGGCCCTCCTCCACCTTGCCGTCCTCGATCAGCTTGCGCCATTTCCACATGTCCATGGCGTCGGTGATACCGCGGCGCAAGGTGATGTTGTTCCACTTCATGCGGCCGGGCACTTTCTTGATGACGAACTCGCCCTTCTCGCCGCTGGCCTTGTACTCGACCACCTCGTTCTCGCTGCCGAGGCCGGTGCACTCGCGAAAGGCGCCGGTGACCTGGCCCTGAAACTCGATCCCGAACCATGCCCCAACCAGGGGATCTTTTTGCGTTGGCATTGACTGCTCCTTATAGCGCCGGACACGGGCCCGCCGGCGCGAGCGAACGATACGAACAGTGTGAGGCTATTATACCGGTCCGGCGGGCTAATGGCCGCCGGACCGCTTCGGAATTCGCCCGGCCGCTCTGCGCGGCCGGTGCTGGTCGGATGCCCACCGCCGGCCGCAGGCGCGGCGGCGGCGGCCCAGGAGGGCGGCTAGCCGGCCACGTCCTGCTTCTGCAGGAAGCGGAAGACCACGAACTCCGCGGGCTTCACCGGCGCCAGACCGATCTCCACGTACAGGTAACCCGCGTCGCGCGTCTCCGGCGGGTTAAGGTGCTCGTCGCAGCGGACGTAGAACGCGTCCGAAGGCGTGGCGCCGAAGAGCGCTCCGTCCCGCCAGACGCGCGTCAGGAACGCCGAGACGTCGCGGGTCACGCGCGCCCACAGGTCCTGGTTGTTCGGCTCGAAGACGACCCACTGCATCCCCTCCTCGAGCGACTTCTCCACGTAGTTGAATAGGCGGCGCACGTTGATGTAGCGCCACTCGGCCTTGGCCACGGCGGCCATGGTGCGCGCCCCGTATACGAGCGTTCCGCGGCCGGGGAACGTCCGGATGCAGTTCACGCCCACCGGGTTCAGGCCATCCTGCTCGTTGCGAGTGATCTTGACCGTGGGCTCGATCGCGCCGCGAAGGGACTCGTTGGCCGGGGCCTTGTGGACCCCGCGCTCCGCGTCGGTGCGGGCCCAGACGCCCGCGACGTGACCGCAGGGCGGTACCTTGATCGTCTCGGGCTTGCCGCTCGTGTCGTGCTTCATCACCTCGATCCAGGGGTAGTAGAGCGCCGCGTACGCGGACTCGATCCCCAGCTCCTGCTGCCACTCCTGCATGCCCTGCGCGTCGAGATCAGGAAGGCTGTCGAGGATTACCATGCGGTTCGACATCTGCTCGCAGTGTGTGGTAAGCATCTGCTGCGTCGCCTTAACGAGCTTCTTGATCTTGACTTCGTCCGCGTCGGCGGCCTTCTTCGCGCGGTCGTAGTAGGCCATCAGGTCGGGGCAGCAGACGATCGCGACCTCCTCGGCGAGCTGCAGGCCCTGCGTGCCGGTCTTCAGCGTGGAGTCGCCGCGAATGTTCGCGAGCTCCATGGAGCGCTGCTCGAACGGAATGGCCTTGGGGTCCGACACCGGGAGGAGATCGGCGTCGTCCGCCACGAACTCGAACTGCAGCCCGCTGAGACCGGCCTGCCGCGCCTCGGTGGACGTCCTGAGCTCGCGGAAAGCCTGTGCTACGCCCTTGTACTTGTCGCTTTCGGGACCGAAGGAGACGTTGCCGAGCGGCAGCTTCGTGCCGCCGACCTGCAGCTCGACATAGAAAACGTCCTCTGGGAACGTAATCTTCTCTGCCGTAGCGTCCGCCGCTGCGCCATCCCCAGCCTGCTGCGCGTCCGGACCGGCCTTGGCTCCCTTGTCGGCCTTATCCGCCTGCGCTGTGGCCGGCTTGTCGGTCTTCTCCGTCGGCGGCTGCTTGGGCTTATCGACAAGGAGCTTTGCGTCCTTGAGCTCCTTGGGCACCGAGACCTCGAACAGGTCGCCGCCGCCGTTGTTGAGAGCCTTGACCGCCACGTGGGAAAATGTGCCCGCGGCCTGGCCGGTCCTGTTCGTGCGCACGATGTAGCAGCGCGTGCCGCCATTCTCGAAGAAGCCGTAGACGGAGTACGCCATGTACGAATCCGCCTCATACGGATCGTAGCTGCCGTCCTTCATCCGCTTGCCGAATTCGCGGCAGAACTGCTCCCAGCTCGTCACCAGTCGCGGATGCGTAAACTCCCTGGTCACATTGCCAAGGCGGTCCTTCTCCCCACCGGTAGGAGTGTTTCCAATGAACGCCGCGACGGACGTGCTGACCCCTTGAATCGGGCGCGGGCCGCTCGGCGGCTCTTCGATGTAGATACCCGGTGACATGTAGTTAGGCATGAGTTCCTCCTCGAGTCCCCTTCGTCAGAGTTGCGCCGGGATCGGCGCGAGCATTAATTGCGGGTATGGCATATCGACCGTTGGAACATGGCGGCTGGACGATTAGCGCAGCTGCGCGCACTGTGCGCATCCAGCGCGGGTTGCGCGTCGCTACGTGGCGGGGACATCGATCTCGATTCGATGCTCCTGTCTCGGCTGGTCGCCCGCCACGTGCAGCCGAATCCAGGGAATCTCGACACCCTCCGGCGTGAATATCCTGAGACGGTATCGGCCTGCGCGAAGCATGTGGAACTTGAACCGGCCGCGGTCGTCCGTGATTGCGTCCGCTTTCGGCACCCCGATGAGCAGAACGCGATATCCCTTGAGCCGCTCGCGGTCGCGGTTGACCAGGTAGCCGCCATAGGAAACCAGGCCGCCGGCCATTATCTCGTTACGTACGTTCCGTAGTTTCTTTTCATCCTCCTTCCGCTTGTTGATCTTCGCTATCAGATCTTCGCTGGAATCCTGACCGTCGATATCCAGCTCCTCCGGCTCATCCGATTCGGCCATTCGCTCGAAGGAGGGCTCGGGCTTCATGTCCGGCATCTCCGAGTCTTCATCGTCGCCGGCTTGCGTCCTATCCGGAAGCGGTGAGACACGAAGCACCCTGCTGAGAACGAGCGGCGACGGAGTGGCGCGCTCGATGTCGAGCGGAGCGGTCGCGATGTAGAGCAGGGCCGGCCGCGGATCGGCCCCGAGATCCGACCAGACTTCGAGTGGGCGCGATCCCTCGCCAGGCCCCACGAGCCGCCCGCTGATGCGCCAGCCGAGTCTATGGAAACCGGCGGGCAGCAGCTCTCTGGGGAACTCTTGATGGCGGTAGAGCGTCCACAGCAGCCTCGAAAGGATCGCGTGCTCGTCTTCCGGGTCCGCGGCGTGGACCGAGACCAGATACTTGAAATCGAAATAGCGGGGCGTGGACCGGAATTCCGCCCCATCCTCTTTGTTCCGCTCGGCGGGTCGCATCGCAAAGCCGGAATTGCGCAGGTCCAGGTTCTCCCACAGGTCGATCAGCGAGAATAGGATGACCGGGCCGGTGATCGCCTCGATTACTCTGGGCGTCGGCAGTGCGAACTGAACGGCCACGTCGCGGCGGTCCATCCCCCCGTACCCGTACATAAGGGCTGCGAGGGTGTCGTGCGTGTCTCCGAGCATCCGCTCCGACGGGAAGGCGAATCCTCCGGATGCAAGCCGAGCTTCTGAAGATATCGGTTCGACGGTTGTATCGGCCATATTCCGGTTTGCGAATCGGGTTCAGTGGGCGCGCCCACATGCGCCAGCGTTCGACCGCCGCCGGCCCTGAGAAGGGGGGCCAGGCTCTTCGGGATACTGCACGCTGGGAACCGGCTGTTCGGACGGCGCAAAGGAGCGCGCCGCCGAAAGCGCCGGACTATTACGAAATCGGCTTCGCCGCGCTCTGCTGCACGACGTGAGCCAGCTCGTGCGCCAGCAGCCAGCGGCCATCGTCGGTGTGCGGAGCGTACTGGTTCTGGGCGAACACGATATCGCTCTGCAGCGTGTAGGCGTCGGCCCGCAAGTCTTGGGACGACTGCGCCGCGGCCTCACCCGTGTGGATGCGGACGTGCCCGAAGTCGTGGCCGAACCCGGCCTCCATAAACGCGCGGGTCGTCGCGTCCAGCGGCGAGCCGCCGGCCCGCGTCGCGTGCCGTACGGAGGCGTCCACCGAATCGGATTCCCCGCCGCTCGCGCCATCGACGCGCGCGGGAGCCGCCGCGCTGGCGGATGCTGGCGGACCGGATCGGCGCACCACCTGGTCGGCCGCGGAGTCGGCCTCCATCTCCGCCGGATCGTCAACCGCGCCGATCTCCAGTCGCGGTTGGGGCAGGGCGGGCGCGCTGCGCGAGATCGGCACAGCCGCGATGTCGTGACCGGCGTTCGACGCGCCAGCCGCAACGGACGGGCTTGGCGCGTCCCGCCGCGATTCGTCCGCGTCCCAGTCGCCGGTCCGCGATTCTTTCCGTTCGCTCCGGTACACGATCGCTGCTCTCCTGCCCTGGCGGCACGGGCATGCCGCCATTATGCTCCGCGTATTTGCTCTACTACATCCCGGAGGAAACCGGCCGAGGTTTCCTCGCAACGCGAGCCTGCTCGCTCTCGAATTTCGGATCCGGCCGAACCGCGCGGACCCCGCCCGGCGCGTGCGCGCGGCCAGATGCCGGCGTCCATCGCTACCGCGTGTTCTCGATGGTTTGTCTCTGCGTCTCGTCCGTGGACTGGAGGATCTCGGAGAGCGTAGACATCGTATCGCTCGTATTCTGCATGCTCGTCTGCATCTGGAGCTGCTCGTCCTGGCTCTCCAGGCTGGAGTTGATGGCCGCGGTATCGGGCTCGCCCATCGTGCTCATGATGGATGTGAAGCCGCCCAAAGGGCTGCTCATCGGCGCGTCCGCGAGCCCGCCCGGATTCGACCCGGCATCCGGCAAACCCGGAGCGTCGCTGGGGCTCGCGCCGCGCTGCAGGTCCGCAGGAGCGCTGTCGGGCTGGTCCGAGCCCCCGCCCCCGAACATCCAGCCGCCTAGCTTTTGCAGCCCGTGGTATCCGCCCTCCAGCAGGCCGCCGACCGCCCCGGCGGTGGCGACGCCCGCCTCGCCCAGCATGTCGCCGGCGGCGCTAAAATAGTTGCCCTTTGACCAGTTATCCTGCCTCGCGTCGTCCAGCTGCAGCGATGTCCGGAATCCGTGGCGGCCCAGCATGCCGTCGATACCACCCATCGTATCCTGCGAATCCTGGCCGACCTCGGTATTCTTTTCCAGGTATTTTCCAATCTCCCATCCGGACTGACCGGCGCCAATCACGGCGCCGACCGGGTTTGCGAACTCCGCGAACTCCGCGGCGGCAGCGCTCCCGCCAAACTGCCCCATCATCTCGGCGATCGCGCCGGACGTGGACAGCCCGCCGCCCACCGCCTGCACGCCGCCGCCAACCCGCTCCGAAGTGCTCGCGTTCGAATCGAGTGCTTTCGCGGCGCCCAATCCCAGGTCCAGACTTCCAAACAGGTTGCC
>Ga0070735_10004696_pt1 | contig 11447 bp, 7 predicted proteins | sample Coa_R1_FD_66443 | JGI IMG/M metagenome (GOLD analysis project Ga0070735, IMG submission 66443) | Surface soil microbial communities from Centralia Pennsylvania, which are recovering from an underground coalmine fire - Coalmine... | ecosystem: Environmental > Terrestrial > Soil > Unclassified ... | reverse complement strand
GGCGAGCACGTATCCCATCCAACCCAAATGCACGAGGTGCTCACCGATCCGTAGTGCCGGCAGGCCGCCAAGCCAGCTGACCGCCCAGACCGAAGCACCCAGATGCACGGCCAGCCTCACACCCGGACGCACGGTGCGCCGATCGTCCACGAACCCGATGGTGGCAACAGCAAGACTGCCGCCGATCAGCGCAACAAACAAATCCGTGCGCAAAGCGCCCAAGGAGCACAGTACGACCAGAGACGCAGTCACCGTCAATACCATGGCCACGCCCCCCCCACGCGGTGTCGCTTTGCTGTGGGAGCTGCGCTCGTTTGGCATGTCGAGTACGTGATGCGACAGGGCAAGTTTACGCGCGACGCCCGTCAGCCACGCCGCTGCGGCCAGGCAAGAGAGGCAGATGGCGAGAATCCTAAAGACCACGGGACTTGCTCTCTGTCAGGTACCAAATCACAGTGCGGGCAAGCCCCTCATCCACTGGCACGGGAGGGTGCCAGTGCAGCTCATCACGTGTTTGCGTGATGTCCACGGCGAGAGAGCTGCATAGCCTCGCGACTTCCGCTTTCCGGCCCAACATTGCTCCACATAGCTGAAGCATGCCCACTGGAATCGGCAGCAGGTGGACACGACGATTCATTTCACGCGCCAGGCGCCTGATGAGCTCCGGCGTCGAGAGATCCTCGCCATCCGATACCATCCAGACACCACCTCGCGCCGCAGGATTCTTCAGGACATTGGCCAGCAGGTCGCAGAGATTCCAGACACTGACGAGACTGCGGCTGTTCTGTACCGCCCCCAGTGGGAGCGGCCAGCGCCTGTCTACCCATTGCAACAAGCGCAGAAAGTTCGCCCGCACTCCTGGTCCGTACACGAGCGGCGAACGGACGATCACCCCCTCCATCGGCGCTGTCGCCACGGCATCAGCTATAGACCTCTCTCCCAGCCACTTGGACAAGCCATACGGATCCTGCGGCCGAGGCTCATCGAAAGAGGTGTAGGCGCGGTGCCTGGTCTCTTCACCGTTCACCTTGACGCTGCTCAAGTAGATGAATCGTTGCACCCCCGACTGAGCAGCTGCGAGTGCCAGGCGCTGCGTCCCCTGCGCATTGGTCGTCGCATAGAGGTGGGAGTTCGCCTGAGCATCGTGCAGAACGTGGGCCCGTGCAGCAAGGTGAATGACCTGATCCACGCCGTGCAGCGCGGCCGACCAATCGGTACTCGCACAAATATCCCCCACCAGGACTTTCTCGGCGACCGATGCGGGCACCGGCCGCCCACCATGCAACGCCGCCCGAACGAGGTAACCTGACTGCGCCAGGACATCGCAAAGCACCCGCCCGACAAAACCGGTGGCGCCGGTAACCAATACGCGTGTCATCGAACGGGAATTGATCTTCGCACGTTGGCTTCAGTCTTTCGGGCGGGATCCCTGCGGTGGGTCACAGTGCGGCGCGCGCCAATTCGATCACATCGTCGGCCATGGCTCGCGCGATGTTGGCGCGTGCGTACTTCACAACGAACTCCGGGCGCGGGCGGTCTACGATCTCCAGCGACTCGAAAGCGCGAACCGCTTCCGTAACATCCCCGGGCGCGAAAACGGCTGCGTTGACTACTTCCTCGCGAATGAACCGCGCTGCATAACCTGCGACACCGGCAAGCACCGGCTTGCCGAGCGCTGCGTACTCGAATACCTTGGATGGCAGCACCTTCTCGAAAGCTGCGTAGGCCCCAAGGTGCAGAAACAAAATGTCTGCGCTGCGATATGCATCGAGAAGCTCGGAGCGCGGCACCGGCTCGCGGATCTCGACATTATCTACGCCAGCGCTGGCTATCGCCGCCTCCAGAACCGACCGCCGGCCTCCATCGCCGATCACGACAAAACGTGCACGGTCCCTGAGAGCCCTGGCGAGACCCGGAAGGATTTCGTGAAGACACTGCCCCTCGCCGATGTTTCCCGCGTAGAGAACAGTCGTTAGCATGCTACGATTGGCGCGCACGGTGGGCGCGGGAGCGGCAGCGAGAAACTCGTCGTCGACACCATTTGTAAACCACGCCAGAGACCGGTCGCCATAACGGGCGCGGAAGTATCCCTCGAAACCGGCCGATACAAGATTGATGCGGTCCGCACGCCGCATCGTCCAGGACTCGACCAGCGAAAATAGCCGACGCGCAGGCCACGCGGCTACCGGCGGCAGGATGTCCCCGATGGTGTCGACGAAAATGTCTCGAATATCGAGATAGAGCAGCGCCCGCTTGCGGCGGACAATCCACGCGCCCAATGCTGCAGTCATCAACCTTGATGAGGTCGCAAGTACGACGTCGTACTTGCGATCTGCCGTATGGAGAAGCACCTGCCGCGCGAATCGCAGGAAGGCGCGTGACTGCCCAGCCAGGTCGCTTTTGTGTGCAGGCAGCGCAACGCGTCGAATCTCCAGCCCATTTGTCGTCTCTAACTCTGCCGCGCGCTGAGAGTAGGTGTGATAGCGGTTTGGCAGCGTCGTCACCACGTCTATCTGCGTACCGACCGGAGCACGCTCCCGCAGCGCTTTGACCAGGGCGGAGGCACGAAACGATCCCGCGCTCAAATCCGGCGGAAAATAAAAACTCAGAATGAGAATCTTCATCCGGCTAGCGGGAACCAGGGTGCCTCATTCGTCAGGCCCTGCATCGGGAAAATATTGCCAGATCTCCGTGCCAGCGGTGGCGCCGTTGCCGCCCAGCACCACGATCGATCCGTAGAAATACGCCAGCGAGCTTGCGTGCCTCGGCTGCATCGGTGATGGGTCGGGCAGCGGCCCGAAATGCACGCAATCCGCGGCGAAAAAGACGTCACCCGAAGTATGCTCCTGCGTATCGACCGAACCATTGGCAACGTAGCAGCCGTGGGGCGTGGCGGTGAGCGCAAAATGCGTTCTGGGAGGGAATCCAAGCTGGTCTGCCTCCTTGCGCCATGTCACCCCATCGGCCGACGACCAGATGTCGCTGAACTGCGCGAGCGTGTCGGACAGCACCTCGTTGGCTACATCCCACTTCAGGCCGCCGCCAATGACGTAAATGCGCCCTCGGAAGAACGCCCCGCCGTGCACAAGTCCCCGGCCAGCCCACGGCGCATTGACAAGCAGTTGCTCCCATGACGCCCCGTCTGGGCTCTGCCATACATCGTTGAGCCCACGCGCCGCACAATACCCCTCGGACGCAGTCCAGTCAGCAGGCTCCCAGCATTCCCCCTCATAGAGGACTATTCTCTGCTCATCCGATATGGCCACGGGCGTATAGCGCCAGCCGAACGGTGCGGCGGGGTTCTCGAGACGCCAGTTCACGCCATCCTCAGACGACCACGCATCCGGAATCAGATCGCCGCCGAGGACATATAAGCGGTTATTATGGACGAGCCATGCGGAGCCGTGACGGGGGCGCCACGGCGCCTGCGGCGTCAGCTCTTTCCAGTTTTGCAGATCGGGCGTGAACCAGACGTCACTGCGGGTGCCCCCAAGGTCGCTGTTCCACCCTCCGAGCAAATATAGCCCGCCATCCTTCAAGAGCAGCCCCGCTCCGTCGCGCCAAGGCCAGGTGCCCACGTTCGGGAACGATCGCCAGGTGCCGCGCTTGTGAACGGATACCATTCGTGAGGCACCGGGCTCGAATTCGACGTTGACCGCGTCGCCAAACCGGGTGAACACCACGACGCGCCGCGTGGCGGAACTCGACGTTCCCCAGGTCAACACCCCGTACAGCTGGATACCGAATGGGCTGGGCGTGGTGTCGTCCGTGCAGGTTCGAGGGACAGTAAGATAGACAATTTGGCCGCTATCATACACTCGAGCAGGGCCGCAATTTCCAATATACGCGGACAGCACGCGTGGTGTTTCTGCCGGGTCACCACCACTCGATCCTGCAGGTGTCCCCGAGGCAAGTGGGCTCGTTGGTGTTCCCGGGGCGGACGCGCCTGCCGCCGACTGGGTACCCGATGTGGCCTGCCCCTGCCCGCCGCAGGCACTCAACAACACTAGAATCGCCGGCGCCACCAGGGCGCACACGTAGGCTCGCGCCCAGTTCATCACCGTCCTCCCGTACTCCCGTGCAGTCGATCCAGCCTTTGCCATGCTCGCCGACTATCGTTATTCGTTGGCCGACCCGGACCTTGGTCAGCAATTCTTGCGCGACAGGACAATAATAACTCACATCCTAAAAACTCCCAACTTGTCGTGTCCAAGTCCATCGCGTAACGGCTCGGCCCTTGGCCAGAGTGACGGCCAAACAATCCACAGGCAGCACAACGCCGAACCGAGGTGCGTGGTTGACACGAGTCGCACACGCTAGCCCTTGCAGAACAGAGATACTGACGACTGTATCGTCACGGCAAAGTACGTGCCAATGACCGGGATGGTGGGCAACCAGGCGCAGGCCCGGTGCCAATATGTAACGTGCCAAGGCGGGGTATTTACACTTCGTAACAGTATCATCGACTACGAGTTCGCCAACACCCAGGCGCCAGCAGCGTCGATGCACCGGCCGACCCGGCAGGAAACGATATCCATCGTGCGAACAGCAGACCTCCCAATCGGTGATCTTGACCGGAGAGGGGCGGGCGCGTCGGCCGACGCGGAAGCCGCTCCAGACCTCCGAGGAGTCCGTTCCGGCCACCTGCACAGTGCTATGTGCCGCGGTACCGCGTTCGCATGCTCGCTGCGCGCTGCTGCCGTAACACGATGTGCCGCCGTTGACGATCACTCGCTGCGAGCCGAGCGATAGCTCAAAGGACAATGTGTCGGCGTGACCGTGACCAGGTAAATAACTTGGCCCGACGGGGGCCACGTCAAGCAGTGCCAACGCACGGCCGCGCGAGGCGCGAACATAGCCGCTTGCAGACAGATGTGTGATTGCGTCGCTCGACGGCTGCGGCGCTACGACACCGAGTTGCGCGGCGTATCGCTCGAGCTCGCGAACGGTGGGCGCGATACCTTCCGCACAGTCATTGAACAGGCCGATGCTCCCGTCGTTGTGAGTCATGCACCGAAGCCAATGCAGCATGCGACTGGACCTGTCGCGTACATGCGACTCAAATCCACGCAACGATGACCGGGATGGTTCATAAGCACGGATCGCATTGAGAATGTCGAGCACATCCTCCAGCGCCAGCGCGTGATACATCGGGCTGCGCTCGAACTGCCCGCCATCCGCCAGGATCTGCTCCGGCAGCTGGCGCTCGAGGATCTCAACGCCTCGGTGCAGCCAGCGTTCGGCCTCTTGACCCTCGAAAAACAGGCCGGCAAAGGCCAGGGCCTTCGCGTTCGAAAACAGATGATTGCCCAACAGGTGCACCTCGAGACGACGCGACAACCATCGCGCCTGCACCGCAAGGCTGTGCACCCAAGCTGACTCGGCAGTCGCGCCAGTGGTGAACCACTTGATCCAATTGACGATTCGCAACGACACCGGATACGGCTCCCAACCGGTCCCGTGCGCCGGCGGGTTGGTTTCGATCCAGCGCGCAATCAATGCACGCTGCCAAGCCGCGCGGGCCGGGGCATCGCACGCGTTGAGGTCATCGAAGTAGTGCAAGTTGTAGCGCCACAACTTCTCTACCGAGGGGTCATCCCAGCCGTTATGACTCACCTCACGCTCTACGTTGAGCAGCCGCAAGCGCATCGGTGCCACAAGGCTGCGCTCGCGCATCGCAGGGATGACCCACTCGCCGGTACGTGCGCGCTGTGACGGAGCCGGGCGAAGATCCGGTGCCCGTCTGTGCAGCCTGAATCGAAGCCGGCCAATCACCTGCTGCGGCTTTAGATGACGCACCGTGCGCCAGAACGTGCCGATGCCCGACATACGATCAACAGTCGCTCATAGAGCCCGCTGTATCTCGATGCTGACGCGGCTGACCTCGATGATCTCAGCCAGCGGAATCGGCGCTGGACCGGCGCAACGCAGAGCATTGACAAAAGCCCCTGCACAAGCGCGCTGCCCCTTGTCTTGTCGCCACAGGTTCATCTTGTTGAAACCGCGCCAATTGAAGCCCGTCAAGCGTCGGAAATTGTCGAGCTGCAACACTCCGCCCGCGGCGAAAACCTCGAGACGCTCCTTCGGGAACGCCTTCCCACCGTTCGCCAGATAGTGGAGTGTGCCGGTTGAGCCGTCAGTAAACGTCAGCGTTACAGTCGCACTATCGCGTGTAGGTCCGTCCAGCGCCACCACAGCGTACGTCGCAATCGGCACGCCGGCCAGGTAGCGCAGCAGATCGATGAAGTGGCAGCCCTCACCGAGCAGCCGCCCGCCACCCGTCTTCGGGTCCTGTGTCCAATGCGCTGCGGAAATCGCTCCGGCATTCACGGTCATGATGAACGCCTTCGGGCCTGGAGCTTGGGCAAGCAAAGACTTCATGCGCTGTATGAGAGGTGCAAAACGGCGGTTGAAGCCAACCATCAACAGCGGCGATCCACCGCCCGCTGCCATTTCAATGCGGGCAAGCTCATCCAACGTCAGGCAAAGCGGCTTCTCTACGAAGACATGTTTTCCTGCGCTCAAGGCCTGCAACACATAGTGCGCGTGGCTGTCGTGGCGCGTAGCCACCACAACAGCGTCAATGGCCGGGTCGGTGATTGACGACCCGGCATCGGTTGATGCCAGGTCGAAGCCGTGCTTGACACCTTGATGCACAGCCGTAACGCCACCGACGCTTACAACGGTGCGCAGGGAGGCCCCAGACGCCTTGAATGCAGGGATCAACAGCCGGGCAGCGTAATTTCCAGCACCGATGAATGCGATACTACCCTTGTTTGTAGAGGCGGTGCGTCCGAGACCGACTGTGTGTCCGAGCGCAGCAGTAGACGCGGGCTTTTCCGGATCATTACGATAGTCGATCAGAATGCCCAGCGAGGGAGTGCCAGATACCAACAGATCGTAAGCATCGGCGGCGGCGCTGATGTCGAACCTGTGGCTGATCAGCCCCTTCACGTCCAGCGCACCGCTGGCCATCATGTCCAGCACCGCTTCAAAGTTGCGCTGTTCCGTCCAGCGTACGAAACCAACCGGGTAGTCCTGCCCCCCTTCTTCATAGGCGAGATCGTAGCGACCCGGTCCGTAGGAGCAGCTAACTTGAAAGCTCAGCTCCTTCTCATAGAAGTCCGCCCGAGACAGTTCCAACCCCGTGACACCCACCAGGACGATACGGCCGCGCTTGCGACACATCATCGCAGCTTGCGAAACCGGCTCGCTGCTCGATGTGGAAGCAGTGAGAATCACTGCATCGACACCACGCCCACGCGCGAAATGCTCTGCGGCGGCGAGCGGATCCTCACGTTTCGACAGATCGACCACTTCCGCGCCAAACTGCCGTGCCAGTGCCAGTCGGGCGGGATCCATGTCGATACCGAGCACTCGACAACCGTTGGCCCTGAGGATCTGCACGGTGAGCAATCCGATCAGGCCCAGTCCCGTGACCACCACCGCCTCACCGAGTGTCGGATTGACCAGGCGAACTCCCTGCAGGCCGATCGCGGCGAGTACGGTAAACGCCGCGCTCTCATCGTCCACGGAGTCGGGGATGCGCGCGCACAGGTTCCGGGGAACCACCACTACCTCGGCGTGTTTGCCATTGGAGACCACGCGCTCTGTGACACCGAAGCCTGCCACTCCCTCACCGATGGCCAGCACTCTGCCAACATTGCAGTACCCGAGCGCCACGGGCTGATCGAGCTTGCTGCGAACCGCTTCGAGGGTTGTCATCAACCCATCGGTCCGGACCTTGTCCAGTACCTGTCGTACCTTATCGGGCTGCTGCCGAACCTTGGAGAGCAGGCTGCTGCGGCCGAATGCGGCCAGCATGCGCTCCGTACCGGCGGAAACAAGCGACTTGGAGGTCAGGATCTGCAGCGAGCCACTTACGGGCGCGGGACAGGGCACGTCGACGACGGCGGTGTGGCCATTGCCGAGGTTTTGCAGCACCTGCCTCATGTCAGGGGTTTCCGCGCATCGATCATCATGAACAGACCTCTGCCCTTCAGAAAACGCGATATGAACCAGCGTGGCCAGATACGTCGAGCGACATTCAGTGCCACCCCGGCATGGCGCTGACCCGCGCCGGACGACAACAGATCGCCATGTGACAGCACAGTCCGCACGGACACCGCGCAGAACTGCGCAAATAGCCGCCGCGCCTCGGCGCTCGAATAGGCCTTCGTGCCCGGGCTTTCCAGGTAGTTGGCATAAATCTCGCGCAGCCGCGTAAGAGGTCGCGCCCGCAGCAACGCGTACCTCAACCAAAGTATCAAACCCACCAAGCTCCACTTGCTATAAATCATGATGCGCGCCACCCCACCCGGCTTCAGGACGCGCAGCACCTCCTGCACCGCTCGCCCGGTATCAGGGCTGTGATGGATTACGCCCCAGGAGTAGACCAAATCGAACTCGTCATCAGCCAGAGGCAGGTTCTCCGCGTCGGCGACCAGCAGCTCGGACTCCAGACCGAACGCCTGCAATCGCCGCCGTGTCATGTCGATGGCCCTGGGGGTCAGATCAACCCCAGTCGTCCTCGCACCGGCTTCCACGAACCGTTGATGATCTGCGCCAAGACCCACGCCGATCTCCAGCACACGTTTACCGGCCCAGCTGTCAAAATGGGCGAAGTCGACGATATACGGCTCCAGCCGGTAGCGCTCTGCCGACTGACGAGCGAACCCGGATCGATCGAGCGTCGGTAGCAGCAGCTTTTCTCCGCAGGCCGCCTCATCCCAGAACTCGAGAACCTGCCTCTTCTCGTCACCGCTCATGCAGCCGCTCCAATGAGTCCCTCGCGCGCACCGTCCACGAATTGCCGGCACCAGAGCTCCGTACACATCAGGCTCAGCAGGGTGTAGGCATGGTCGGCGCGCCCAAGCTCGTTCTCTTCGATCATCCTCGACACCATCTCGGGTCTGAACACGCCCCGACGCCTCACAGACTCTCCTCCGAGCAGATCATGCAGCAGCGGCCTCAACTGACCGCGCAGCCAGGCCCGCAGGGGCACACCAAAACCGGTCTTGGGTCGATAGATAACCTCCCGCGGCAGCAGTCCCTCCATCGCTCTCTTGAGAATCCACTTGCCCTGGCGTCCCTTCTGCCTGTATGAATCGGGGATGCGGGCGGCCAAGTTGACGAGATCCGGATCCAGGAATGGCACACGGACCTCGACACCTGCAGCCATGCTCATCTTGTCGGTGTAGTTGAGATTATGGTCCGCCAGGAAATACCGCTGCTCCAGCAACAGCATACGTTGCAAAGGTGTCGCCGTCATCGGCATGCCACGCACCGCGGCAAGCAACGGCTCATCACTTACATAGCGGACGAGCCCAGGCATGAGGAGCGCACGCACGGTCGCGGGCGAGGCCCAATCGAAGTAGGAGACCAGCCGCTCCTCTCCATCGAGCGCTGCAGCCGACAGCAGCCGCGATATTCGCCGCAGCAGTGGAGGTTCCGCGGGCAGCTGCGTTCCGATACCGGCCAACCAGAGGCGCAGCCTCGGCGGAATATGCTTCCAGAATGCGTTCAGACCCAACGCTCGATGGCGCCGGTAGCCGGTGAACAGGTCATCTCCTCCCGCACCCGACAGCAACACCTTGATGCCGTGCTTGCGTGCCAGCTGGCTGATGAAGAACACGTTGAGCGCGGCGAGATCGGCCTGCGGCTCGTCGAGTTGCCACACCATGCGAGGAAGCTCGTCGGCCATCTCGGAGCCGACCCGCACGACATGCAGATCCACATCCAGATGCTTTGCGACCCGCTCAGCGTAAGGCAGATCGCGCACGAAGCCCTCCTGCCTGGCCTGCTCCGCGTCGAAGTCGATCGTGAAGCACTGCAACCGCCCGGTCGCATGGCGCCGCGCAAAGGCCGCTATTGCACTGGAATCGAGACCCCCGGAGAGGAAGGCGCCCAGCGGGACATCGGACACCATCTGTCGTTCAACCGCGGTCGCCAGGCTCCGGCGCACCTCTCCCGTCCAAACACTCACCGACCGGGAGACATCCGGCCCCGGCCCGGGCAGTGTGGCGTGCCGCCACCGTTGCACGACTGAGCCGTCACGTACGATCAAGGCTTCGCCCGGCTCCAGCTTACGAACATCCATCAGAGGCGTGCGCGGTGCCGGGCACCACAGATACCGCACATAGTGAGCCAACGCCTGAATGTCCAGCGTCCGCGGGATCCACGGCAGGCACAACAGCGCCTTGATCTCGCTCGCGAACGCAAAAACCCCGTCCGCCTCGCTGATGTAAAGTGGCTTCACGCCGAGCGCGTCCCTCGCGACGAACAGCGACGAGGTGCGTGCATCCCAGATCGCGAAAGCGTATATGCCGTTCAACTTCTCGAGCAACGCCGTGCCGTACTCGAGATAGAGCGCCAACAGCACTTCGGTATCGGTGTGCGAACGGAATGTGTGTGCCCGACCCTGCAACTGCGCTCGCAACTCGCGGAAGTTGTAGATCTCACCGTTGAACGTGATGACGACCTGACCGCCGGCCGCCGTCATGGGCTGCGCGCCGTCGGCACTCGGATCCTGAATTGCAAGTCGGGTATGCCATAGGGAAACCGAACCGCAAGGCGCATCGTAGCGCCCGCGTCCATCGGGACCTCTGTGCGCGATGCGGTCGATAATTGCGTCCCCGAACTTGACGGCCGCACGACCTGATACGCCTGCTATTCCGCACATGCTGTAGTCACTTCCGCAGTCATGAGGCCTCGCGACCCGCCACACGGTAGTACAGCTGCAGCAACTCGGCGGCATTGCGCTGCGCATTGAAGTTCCGTTCAGCCATCTTGCGTGCCGCCTCGCCCATGCGGGCGGTCGCGCTGCGATCGAGCGCCATGCGCGCAATGGCGTGCGCCAGCTGCTGCGCCGATCGAGGCTCGATTGCAAGACCGGTCTCGTTGTCGATCAGCGTGTCAGGCTTGGCATGACGGACAGCCACGATGCTCGGCACGCCGAAGAAGGCTGCCTCGAATATCGGGCGCCCCGGAGCGTCATAGTGCGAAGGGAAGGCTAGCACGTCCATGTACTGATAAACGCGCGCAATGTCCTGGGTAAAGCCGACGAAGTGGAACCGATCGCGCAGCGAGTGCCTATCCAGGGCGGCTTCCATTTCCGCGCGCACGTTCTGCTGCAGCCCCAGTGCCTTCAGCAGGGCCGCCGCCACGCCGCGCGAAGGACGGGCATCATCGCCCACAATAATGAACTCGACATCCAGTCTCTGGTCTCGCGTCAGACGCGCTGCCTCCACCAACTCGTGAACGCCCTTGACGAGCAGCAGGTTGCCGACAAATCCCACTTTGAACGAGCCCGGCCGCAGCCGCGCCAATTTCTGCTCAAACGCCCGGTCCGAGGTCGCTGCCAGCTTCGGCGTGAAGCCATTGTGGATGACCTCGACGGGCAGATCGGCCGGGAGGCTGGCACGCACGTTCTCGTCGATCGCGACCAC
>Ga0070735_10004695_pt1 | contig 11447 bp, 6 predicted proteins | sample Coa_R1_FD_66443 | JGI IMG/M metagenome (GOLD analysis project Ga0070735, IMG submission 66443) | Surface soil microbial communities from Centralia Pennsylvania, which are recovering from an underground coalmine fire - Coalmine... | ecosystem: Environmental > Terrestrial > Soil > Unclassified ... | reverse complement strand
GGACGGATCAGGCGGGACTGGTCCGCAGGGCCGCCGCGGCGCATCGCAATCAGCACGAATGCGGCGGCAAGCAACGCCGTGAAGATCAACGGATAGGCGCCTCGGTGCGCATATTGGGCGTAGGTCATGCCGTTCGGCAGTGCAGCGCCGCCCCAGAGATAGACGACGTCCATCGCGGTCTGAGCTGCGAACAATGCGTTGAAGAGAACGAGGGACCGCATGACCGCCTGTGTGCCCAGGAGGTAATCAAGTTCGGACGTTGCCGTGGGGTTGATCGGCGCGAACTCCCAGGTCCGCGCGGGCTTCGATTTGATGCGCCGACAGATCAGTGGCCAGATCATGCAGGCGACAAAGGCCCAGAAGCACAATCGCCAGGGGCTGATGAATTTGAACAGCTTGCGCAGGTCGATCAGCATCAGGACGTGTTCGATGACCGGATTGGCCGACGAGAAAAGGATCAGGAAGATCGCGAAGACGCATAAGGGAACGATCCAGGCAACCAGCCAACCGATCCAGTTTGGCGTCCAGATGTTCATGTGCCGGAGGGCGCCAATCGTGTCTCTTGCAAGCAGGAACGGACCGCGAAAGGGCACTGTTGCGGCTTCGAGCAATTGCCAGGGCCAGGATGCCGGCTGCGTCGAGATCATCGCGATGACCGACATCGCTGTCGCGACCGTTGCCACGGCGACCGACAGCAGGTTCACCTCTTCGATGAGGGGCAGAAGACCCGCCGCCAAAACGATGGCGGGAATGATTCGGGCCCTGCCTCGCATCTCGATCCGGTTGCCGAAGACGGCGGCGACCCCAACCGCGCCCAGAAACACGGCCAGCGAGATGCCGATGTCCCAGCCGTAGAACAGCCAGTCCGCCAGCACGACGCAGCCTGCGGCGCAGGCAAGCGGCGTCATCAGCGGACGCGCGGGCACGGTTTCGAGCTCGGTGGCGGCCGCGATCGACATGGCTTCAATTCCCGGAATGGACGAGGGTGAGGTGAGGGGCTTTCGCCCTTGGCTTGGTTGAGTGGCGGCGAATCGGCTTTGGCGGCGTTTTCGTGAAACGAACGACTGCCCCGCGAGCGGGTGGTGCTTCCAGCCACCAGCCGTCGCGGAGCAGTCGCCGGGGGAGGCGGGGAGGGCCGAACGAAACGCGGATGATTTCTGTCATGGCTGGACCTTGCCAGCCTCCTTGGCAGACCGTTTGTCCGAGTTGCCGAGGATCTAAGGATTTGTTTGCAGATTTTGCGCAGCCGCTCTGCGGCAGCCATCGACCCCACGCCATTCCTTCCCCGGGGGCCGGGTGCTATGACGCCCTTCCAATCCAAGGCTTTCTAGTCCAAGGCCTTCGGATCCAAGGCCTTCTAATCTAGGGCCGAGCCGTACAGCACATTGGGGGGAGAAACTTAATGGCCACCATGACGATCGCTTCCACTGGGGCCGCGAGAAGCGAACTGGAGACGTCGACCATCCGCGCCATTTCATGGCGGCTGATTCCGTTTCTGGTGCTGGCCTATTTCTTTTCCTATCTCGATCGCGTCAATCTCGGCTTCGCCGCGCTGACCATGAACGCTGAACTGAAATTTTCGCCGACGGTGTTTGCCTGGGGCGCCGGCATCTTCTTCATCGGTTATTTCATTTTCGAGGTGCCGAGCAATCTGGCGCTGGAGAAATTCGGCGCCAGCCGCTGGATCGCCCGCATCATGGTGACCTGGGGCATCATCTCGGCGCTGATGGCGACGGTAAGCGGCGAAACGAGCTTCTACGTCCTGCGTTTTCTGCTCGGCGTCGCCGAAGCCGGGTTCTTCCCGGGCATCATCCTCTATCTCACCTATTGGTATCCGGCCGAATACCGCGCGCGCTTTCTCGCGGCCTTTGCCATCGCCGTTCCGGTCTCCACCGTGATTGGCGCGCCGGTGTCGGGGCTGCTGCTCGGGCTCGACGGCGTGATGGGGCTGAAGGGATGGCAATGGCTGTTCATCATCGAAGGTGTCCCCTCTGTCCTGCTCGGCCTCGTCACCTGGTTCTATCTCACCGACAGGCCCGAGCACGCCACGTGGCTTTCGGCTGAGCAGAAGGCGTGGCTTGCGTCGAAGCTCAACGCCGAGATCGCCGCCAAACAGGCCGTGCGGCACGTGACACTGGGCGAGGCGCTGACGTCGCCGAAAGTCATCGTGCTGAGTCTGGTTTATTTCGGCTTTGTCGGCGCGCTCTATGGCATGCAGTTCTGGTTGCCGCAGATCGTCAAGGCGTTCGGTTTGACGAATGCGCAAACCGGCTTTGTCACCGCGATCCCGTACCTGTTCGGCACCATCGCGATGATCCTGTGGGCGCGGCATTCCGACGCCTCGCGCGAGCGCGTGCTTCACGTTGGTGCGCCGCTGTTGCTCACGTCGTTCGCCTTGGCTGCCTCCAGCTATATCAGTGATCCCACGATGACGATGGTGGTGCTGACGGTCGCCGCGATCGGGGTGTTCTGCACCTTCGGCGTGTTCTGGACGCTGCCGACCGCCTGGCTTTCCGGCACGGCCGCAGCCGGTGCGATCGCGCTGATCAATTCGATCGGCAATCTTGCCGGCTTTGGCGGGCCGTATCTGATCGGCTGGGTCAAGGAGGCGACAGGTCAGACCTCGACCGGGCTGCTCGTGCTGGCGGTGCTTCCCCTGATCGGCGGGCTCCTGGTGTTTTTGGGCGGCCACGAGTCCAAGGCGGAGTTCGCCAATTCGGAAAAGGCGGCTTAGGCCGCTTTCTCTTCCCAAGTCTATCCCTCGGCGCGACCACGGCTTTTCCAGCCAAGCCGATGATCACGATTTCATGATTACTGACGAATATTGACATTTATCAGTCAACAATCCACACTCCTCATATGGCTGGAGCCGTGAGGAGGGTCCGATGTTGGTTCGCCTGATTTTTTCGAGTTATTCCAGGCTCTTGGCCGGAATTTCGCTGGCGGCGCTGGCCGTCACGTTAGGTGGCTGCGATAGCGCCGTGGCCGACAAGCCCGCGGAAACCCGCCCGGTTCTGGTCGCCACCGCCCACTATGAAGCCCAATCTCCCGAGCGCAGCTTTGTCGGCACGATCAGGCCCCGGATCGAGTCCGACATGGGTTTTCGTGTGCCCGGGAAGGTGGCGAAGCGGCTGGTCGAAGTCGGCCAGACGGTCGAAGTCGGCCAGTCGCTCGCCACATTGGATGAAGTCGATCTGAAATTGCAGGCCGAGCAGGCCGAGGCGGAACAGCGCGCCGCGACGGGCGTGCTGGCGCAGGCGGGCGCTGCCGAGCAGCGCGCCAAGGACCTGCGCGGCAAAGGTTGGGCCACCGATGCGCAGCTCGACACCGCCAAGGCCGCCGCCGACGAAGCACGCGCGCGGCTCAATCGCGCCGAGCGTTCGGTCGAACTGACCAACAACTCCCTCTCTTATGCAACGCTCGTGGCGGACACCCATGGTGTCGTCACGGCGACCATGATCGAGCCTGGCCAGGTGGTTGCCGCGGGTCAGGCCGCGATCCGCGTCGCCCGGCTTGGCGAGAAAGAAGCGGTCGTCGCTGTCCCCGAGACGCTTCTCAATCGCGCCAAGTCGGGCGTTGCGACGGTCACGCTGTGGTCGGAGGCGGGCAAGACCTATGCCGCGAAGCTGCGTGAGGTCGCGCCATCGGCCGATCCCGCGACGCGAACCTATCTCGCGAAATTCTCCCTGCCGGATGCCGGCGACGATGTCTCGCTCGGCATGACCGCGACGCTGACGTTGTCGGACTCGCGGACCGAGCGCGTGGCGCGGCTGCCGCTGTCGGCGCTGTACAGCCAGGGTGGCGATCCTTCGGTCTATGTCGTCGACGACAAAGGCGCGATTTCCTTAAAGCCCGTCACCGTCAAATCCTACGACAGCAATAGCGTCGTCATTTCGGGCGGTGTGGACGAGGGCGCAAAGATCGTCACCCTCGGCGTGCAGAAGCTCGATCCGAGCCAGAAGGTCCGGGTCGTGTCGTCGCTGTCGTTCTAATTCGCCGTCATTGCGAGGAGCGAAAGCGACGAAGCAATCCAGAGCTTGTCGATCCTTTTAACTGGATTGCTTCGCTTCGCTCGCAATGACGATCACGCGGAAAGTCGGTTTTGGCATTGGAGAGTCCGATGAAGCGCTTCAATCTGTCGGCCTGGGCGGTCAGCCATCCCGCGCTGGTGCTGTTTCTGATCTTCGCCCTCGGCGTTGCCGGCTTCTTCTCCTACGAGAAACTCGGCCGGGCCGAGGATCCGTTCTTCACGGTCAAGGTGGTGAACGTCTCGGCGATGTGGCCGGGTGCGACCGCCAAGGAGATCCAGGAACAGGTCGCCGACCCCATCGAGAAGAAGATGCAGGAGCTGCCCTATTTCGAGAAGGTGCAGACCTACTCCAAGCCTGGCTTTACCGCGCTGCAAGTTACCTTCCGCGATTCGACGCCGCCGAAGGATGTGCCTTATCTGTTTTATCTGCTGCGCAAGAAGCTCGTCGACGTGCAGAGCCAGTTGCCCGCAGGGCTACTCGGGCCCGTCGTCAACGACGAATTTTCCGACGTCGATTCCATCCTCTATATGATGACGAGCGACGGCGCCGACTACGCGCAGCTCAAGAAGGCTGCCGAAGGGTTGCGCCAGCGTCTGCTCAAGGTCAACGGCGTGACCAAGGTCGACATCTACGGCACGCAGGACGAAAAGATCTACGTCGAATTTTCGCACGCAAAACTCGCAACGCTTGGCATCACGCCGCAGGCGTTGTTCGATTCGCTGGCCAAGCAGAACAATGTCGTGCCGGCCGGCACCGTGGAGACGTCCGCGCAGCGCGTGCCGCTTCGCGTCACCGGCGCGCTCGACGGCGTCAAAGCGGTGGCGGAGACGCCGGTCGAGAGCAACGGTCGCGTGTTCCGGCTTGGCGATATCGCAACGGTCAGCCATGGCTTCGTCGATCCGCCGAGCTTCGTCGTGCGCCAGGAAGGCAAGCCTGCTATCGGCATCGGCGTGGTCACCGCCAAGGGCGCCAACATTCTCGAACTCGGCAAGGACGTGACGGCCGCGACAGCCGAATTCATGAAGGCGGTGCCGCAGGGCATCAACGTCGATCGCATCGCCGACCAGCCGGAAGTGGTCGAGCACGCGATCAACGAATTCGTGCATTCCTTCGTCGAGGCGCTCGCGATCGTGCTGTTCGTCAGTTTCATCGCGCTCGGATGGCGCACCGGCATCGTGGTGGCGTTGTCGGTGCCGCTGGTGCTGGCGATCGTCTTTATCGTGATGGACGCGATGTCGCTCGACCTGCACCGCATCACGCTCGGCGCCCTGATCATCGCGCTCGGCCTTCTGGTCGATGACGCCATCATCGCGGTCGAGATGATGGTCGTGAAGATGGAGCAGGGCTGGGACCGCATTAAGGCGGCCTCCTTTGCCTGGGAGTCGACGGCCTTTCCGATGCTGACCGGCACGCTGGTCACCGCGGCCGGTTTTCTGCCCATTGGTTTCGCCAATTCGGCGGTCGGCGAATATGCCGGCGGGATCTTCTGGATCGTGGCGATTTCGCTGGTCGCGTCCTGGTTCGTCGCGGTGATCTTCACGCCCTATATCGGCGTCAAGCTGCTGCCGAACATCAAGGTCCACCAAAATCACGATCCGCATGCGATCTACGAGACCCGCATGTACCGCTCGCTTCGCCGCGTGATCCAGTGGTGCGTGGATCATCGCGTCAAGACGGTGCTTGCGACGGTTGCCGTGTTCTTCGCTTCGATCGTCGCCTTCGGCCACGTTCAGCAGCAATTCTTCCCGCTGTCCGAGCGCCCCGAATTGTTCTTCCAGCTTCGGCTGCCGGAAGGCACCGCCTTCAATGTCACGGAAAAATCCGTGAAGAAGGCGGAAGAGTTGCTCAAGGGCGACAAGGATATCGCGACCTACACTTCCTATGTCGGTCAGGGTTCGCCGCGCTTCTGGCTCGGCCTTAACCCGCAACTGCCGAACGAGGCTTTCGCGGAGATCGTGATCGTCGCCAGGGGCGTCGAGGCGCGCGAGCGCATCAAGGCGAAAATCGAGAAGGCGGTCGAAGAGGGCGATCTCTCAGAGGCGCGGGTGCGCGTCGATCGCTTCAATTTCGGTCCGCCGGTCGGCTTCCCCGTGCAGTTCCGCGTGATCGGACCGGATCCCATGGTGGTTCGCGACATCGCCTACAAGGTGCGTGACGTCGTCAAGGAGAACAAGAACATCAAGGATCCTCAGCTCGACTGGAACGAGCAGTCGCCGTACCTCAAGCTCGTCGTCGATCAGGACCGCGCCCGCGCGCTCGGCCTGACCCCGCAGGACGTCTCGCAGGCGCTTGCGATGCTGATCTCGGGCGTGCCGGTGACGACGGTGCGTGACGGTATCGAGAAGGTCGATGTGGTGGCGCGCGCCGTGCCATCCGAACGGCTCGACCTCGGCCATGTCGGTGATCTCACCGTGACCTCGCGCAACGGCGTTGCAGTGCCGCTCACGCAAATCGCCAAGATCGAATACGACCATGAGGAGCCGATTATCTGGCGGCGCAACCGCGATATGGCGATCACGGTGCGTGGCGACGTCGTCGACGGCGTGCAGGCGCCTGACGTCACCAACCAGATCTGGCCGAAACTCCAGAATATCCGCGACCACCTCGAGCCGGCTTACCGAATAGAGCCGGGCGGCGCGTTCGAGGAATCGGCCAAGGGCAATGCCTCGATCTTCGTGCTGTTCCCGCTGATGGTCATGGTGATGCTGACGCTGCTGATGATCCAGTTGCAGAGTTTTTCGCGGCTGGCGCTGGTGTTCCTGACCGCACCGCTCGGCATCGTCGGCGCCTCGCTCGGCCTGAACGTCGCCAACCAGCCCTTCGGCTTCGTGGCGCTGCTTGGCCTCATCGCGCTCGCCGGCATGATCATGCGCAATGCTGTGATCCTGGTCGATCAGATCGAGAGCGACGTTGCCAGCGGTCTGACCCGCCGCGAAGCCATCGTGGAGGCGACCGTCCGGCGCGCCCGGCCGGTGGTACTGACGGCATTGGCCGCGATTCTCGCAATGATTCCGCTATCGCGTTCCGCCTTCTGGGGACCGATGGCGATCACCATCATGGGAGGTCTGTTCGTTGCGACCTTCCTGACCCTGCTGTATTTGCCGGGCCTCTATGCGCTCTGGTTCCGCAAAAGCCTTGAAGAAAGCGGCGGAAGCGTTCATGTTGGCCTTGCGCCGCAGCAAGAGGGCGTCCACAAGCCCGCATTTCCATTGGCTGAGGCCGCGGAATGATTTGAACATCGACGCAGGTGCGATGTTGTTTTGCAAAGGCCCTGCTCGATCCAGAATCGAGCAGGGTGAGCTGAGTTAAAAGAAATGACGCTGACTGTCGAACATACCGAGACGGATACCCGGGAACGCATTCTCGAGGTGGCTGAGCGGCTGTTTCGCCAAATCGGCTACCAGAAGACCACCGTTGGCGACATCGCCAAAGAGCTGCATATGAGCCCGGCGAATGTGTATCGCTTCTTCGATTCGAAGAAGGCGATCCACGAGGGCGTCGCGCGCGCGCTGATGGGTGAAGTGGAAGTTGCGGCCAAGGCCTTTGTGGCAAAGCCCGGGCCTGCGACGCCCCGTCTGCGGGAGCTGCTGACCACGATCCATCGCATGAACTCGGAGCGCTTTGTCGGCGACTCCAAGTTGCATGAGATGGTCGAGATCGCGATGCAAGAGAGTTGGGAAGTCTGCGTCGCGCACATGCAGACCATCGTCGAGTCGATCGCCGGCGTGGTCGCGCAAGGCGTCGCCTCCGGCGAATTCGACGCGCCGGATGTCCCGGCCGCGGCCCTTTGCATCTGCCAGGGCATGCTCGGCTATTTTCATCCGCAGATGATTGCCCAGGCGATCAACTTTCCCAAGCCTCACGCCGAGATCGAGCAGATGATCGATTTCATGCTCGTCGGGCTCTCGGTTCGGAAATAGCCCTCCGCAGATTTTGCCCGTATATTGCCATTTCGGGGCGCGAAACGCGCGGACCCGGAATAACGGCATTTGACAGGATGATTCCAGCGTGACCGAAAAAGACCTGCACTTTTACGAGCCCAAGAACGGCCATGGCCTCAAGCACGACCCGTTCAATGCCATCGTCGCGCCGCGTCCGATCGGCTGGATTTCCTCGCGAGACGCCAAAGGCAACATCAATCTGGCGCCGTACAGCTTCTTCAACGGCTTCTGTTACGTGCCTCCGATCATCGGCTTTTCCTCGACCTCCTGGAAGGACAGCGTTGCCAACATCCAGGAGACCGGCGAGTTCGTCTGGAATCTCGCGACCAAGGATCTGGCAAAGCAAATGAACGCGACCGCCGCGCATGTCGCTCACGAGGTCAACGAGTTCTCGATCGCAGGCCTGACCGCCGTTCCCGGCAAGCTCGTCAATGTGCCAAGGGTTGCCGAAAGCCCGGTATCGTTCGAATGCAAGCTGACTCAGGTCATTCAGTTGCAGGGCGCCGACGGCAAGAAGGCCAACGCCTGGCTCACGCTCGGGGAGGTCGTTGCCGTCCATATCGACAAGGCCATGATCAAGGACGGCGTGTATCAGACGGCGCTCGCCCGTCCCATCGTGCGCGCGGGTCGCAAGGGCGATTATTTCGAGATCCGCCAGGACGCCATGTTCGAGATGACGCGGCCAGATTGAGATCCTGATCAAGGTTCGCGGCCGCGGTCCGCTATAGGACGAAAGCCCAATAAAATCGGGCATTTCTGGTCACGAGCGTCAGTAATCGTTCCGCCCGTAACGGTCCAATTTGTCCCTTTTTCCCGGCGAAGTGTTCACCCGAACCTTGTTTCTTTCGTTAGAATTAGGGCGCGCGCCGCCGAATCAAGGACATCGCCATGAGCTCCTTCCGCCGCGATTTTATCACCAAGCCGATCTTCTCCTGGGCTCGCGGCGTCTTGCCGTCGATGTCCGATACCGAGCGCGAGGCGCTCGAGGCCGGCGACGTCTGGTGGGATGCGGACCTGTTCACCGGCAATCCCGATTGGTCGAAGCTGCTCAAGCAGGCGCCGGCGACGCTGACCGCGGGGGAAAAAACCTTCCTCAACGAGACCGTCGACGAGCTCTGCGCGATGCTCGACGACTGGAAGATCAACTGGGAATGGCGCGACCTGCCGCCCGAGGTTTGGGATTACATCAAGCAGAAGAAGTTCTTCGGGATGATCATCCCGAAAGAGCATGGCGGACTTGGGTTTTCGCCCTACGCGCATTCGGAAGTGGTGCGCAAGATATCGTCGCGCTCGCTGGTTGCTGCCGTCACCGTGATGGTGCCGAACTCGCTCGGACCGGGCGAGCTTTTGATGCGCTTCGGTACCAGGGAGCAGCAGGAGCGCTGGCTGCCGCGGCTCGCCGATGGCCGCGACATTCCCTGTTTTGGCCTGACGAGCCCCGAGGCCGGCTCGGACGCTGCCTCGATGATCGACAGTGGCGTGATCTGCAGGGGCACTTTCGAAGGCAAGGAAGTGCTCGGCCTTCGTCTCAACTGGCACAAGCGCTACATCACCCTCGGCCCGGTCGCGACCTTGCTGGGCCTGGCCTTCAAGGCCTCCGATCCCGACCATCTCGTCGGCACCCAGGATGACCTTGGCATCACGGTGGCGCTCATTCCCACCGATCTTCCCGGCGTCTCCATCGGCCATCGTCACTTGCCGGCCATGCAGGTGTTCCAGAACGGCCCGAACTGGGGCAAGGACGTCTTCATTCCGCTCGACTACATCATCGGCGGACAAGAGCGTCTCGGCCAAGGCTGGAAGATGCTGATGACGGCGCTGGCCGCAGGCCGCGGCATCTCGCTGCCGTCGCTGTCTGCCGCGGGCGCAGCCTATGCGGCCCGCACCACCGGCGCCTATGCGCGCATCCGCGAGCAGTTCGGTATTTCCATCAGCAAGTTCGAAGGCATCGAGGAGCCGCTCGCCCGCATCGCCGGCACCGCCTATCTGCTCGATGCGGCGCGGCGGCTGACTTGTGCTGCGCTCAATGAGGGCCATCATCCCGCGGTGATTTCCGGGATCATGAAGCTGCAAGCCACCGAGCGCATGCGGATCGCGATCGACGACGCCATGGACATCCACGGCGGCAAGGCGGTGATCGACGGACCGCAGAATTACATCGGCAATCTCTATCGTTCGGTGCCGGTCGGCATCACGGTGGAAGGCGCCAATATCTTGACCCGCAATCTGATCGTGTTCGGGCAGGGGGCGATCCGCGCTCATCCTTATCTGTTGCAGGAGATGAACGCGCTCGGCGAGGAAGACCATGCCAAAGGTCTCGACGCGTTCGACGACGCGTTCTGGAAGCATGTCGGCCACAGCGTGGTGACGCTGTTCCGCGCTATCGGGCGGAGCTGGACCGGCGGGCTCTTTGCACCTGCTCCCGACGCGGCCGATGCGACGAAGTTCTATCGCCAGCTGTCGCGCTATTCGTCGGCCTTTGCGCTTTGTGCCGACATGGCGCTACTCACGCTCGGCGGTGCGCTCAAGCGCAAGGAGATGCTCTCCGCACGCTTCGGCGATATCCTGTCCGAGCTTTATCTCTTGTCGGCGGCGCTGAAGCGCTGGCAGGACGAGGGACGGCAGGCCGCCGATTTCGCGGCGCTCGAATGGTGCATGGCAAGCGGCTTCCGCACCATCGAGAACCGCTTTGCGGAAATCCTGGCGAACTTGCCCAATCGGTTTGTTGCCTTCATTTTGACGCTCGTCGTTCAGCCGTTCGGCGCGCGCGTGCTCGGGCCTTCCGATCGCGTGGTGCATGAATGCGCCCAGATGGTGCTGGAGCCGTCGGCGGTGCGTGACCGGCTGACGCCGGATCTCGCCCATGTCGACGACGACGGCGGTGTGGCGCGGCTGGAGAAGGCATTTGTCCTCGTCACAGACGCGGAGGAGATTTCCAGGCGCATGCGCGCCGCGCACCTGCATGACTGGCAGGAGGCCGTGAAGCGCGGCGTGATCACGGATGGAGAGGGTGAAAAGCTGAAAGCAGCGCATGAGGCGGTTGCAAAAGTGATCGAGGTCGACGATTTCGCACCCGAAGCGCTGTCGCCGATCTACAAGAAGCCCAACGTGCACCAGTTCTTCCAGGATCTCGGTGATCAGAGGGCGGCAAGCTGATGGCGCGACCGGTCTTTATCGTCGACGGCAGCCGCACGCCGTTCCTGAAGGCGCGCACCGGTCCCGGACCGTTCACGCCGGTCGATCTCGCCGTTCAATGCGGCCGGCCGCTGCTGGCGCGCCAGCCTTTTGCGGCAGATAGCTTCGATCAGGTCATCCTCGGCTGCGTCAACGTCATTGCCGACGAGATGAACCCGGCGCGGGTCGCGGCGCTGCGGCTCGGCATGGGCGAGCGGATGGTGGCGTTCACGGTGCAGATCAATTGCGGTAGCGGCATGCAGTCGATCGATACGGCCTATCGCTATATCCGCGAGGGCGT
>Ga0070735_10004694_pt1 | contig 11455 bp, 18 predicted proteins | sample Coa_R1_FD_66443 | JGI IMG/M metagenome (GOLD analysis project Ga0070735, IMG submission 66443) | Surface soil microbial communities from Centralia Pennsylvania, which are recovering from an underground coalmine fire - Coalmine... | ecosystem: Environmental > Terrestrial > Soil > Unclassified ... | reverse complement strand
GGGCGTCCCTCGAGGGCGGGCGAGCCTTGGGCTTCTTCTTTACTTTCTTCTCTTCAGGAACTCTTCCGCGGTGTGCATGAGCTTCTTTGCCCCCGCGGTGACGAACCGGTCGAAGCTTCCGAGGGCCGCGGACATCTCCAGCTCGAGCTCCTCGACCTCCGACTTTGACGGGCTTGACGGGCTTTTTTCGATCTGAACGTTCCTTGCCACGACGTCCGCCTCGTCGAGGAGTCGCCTTGCCCTTTCGCGGGCGCTCGGGGCCCCTCGGTCGCTTGGGCGGTCGTTTACGCGTCGCCACTCGGCGCTCCCGGGCGGTTGGTAGTAAGTGGGAGGCGGGTCGCCCTTGGGCAAAGCATCAACCGCCGATCCCCGCCCTCGGCGACATCGCGGTGCCCTCCAAGGTGACCCGAAGGGAAATGGGAACACGTCCAATGTTGCGAAACAAGAAACGCAGGTACTCACCGGGCCTCGCGACGTCGAACTTGACCGCTTGAGAGAAAGCTGCTCGGGAGAACGAGCCCTCCACCTTGATTCCTCGATGACCATCTTCCTCGCTGGACAACTTCATTTGTGAGTTGTTAGCCCCTAGGACACAATCAACGATCAAAAACCTCACATCACCATAAGAAACAAAGACGTCTTCGTCGATGCTGGTTTCGATCTCGACCTTCTCGACGCGGAAATACCGATCTTGTGTGTAGACCAATTCTCGAAGCTCGTTCACCGGCAAGTCAGCCACGTCCAAAACGACACGAAACGGTTCGAGCCCGTTCGGTTTCGACTCGTCGACCATCATCAACCGCCGATCCCCGCTACCCAAGGGGTTGGTTCGGGAACACCTCTAACGACTACAAACCCGTGATAATCACTAGAGTTTATAGATGGGATCAACGCCCAAACAAAAGGAGCAAGCTGAACAAAACCCCATTTCGTCATCACCTCACCGTTGATAATCGGCCCACCATTAGGATTGATTGGAACTGAAGATTGGACACGAACTCCATCTCCTCTGAACAACACAAGAACCAACCTCCACACCCCATCCGGATCACACACGGTGGTGCAAGCATCTATTTTAGTCGCCATGACTTCACCGAAGGTTTTCAGCCAAAACGGAAAACTTTGATGAATTGCCTTAGCATAATCAACAGGCTCTGGTGCTTTAAGAGCCATTACTCAACCTCCTCCTCGGAGGGAGCGAAAATCTGATCTCCATCGTCATCGACCTCCACCGCCCCGACCACGACCGTCGACGCCTCCTTCTTGTAGCCGAGCATCTCGCCGGCCTTCTTCCAGATCTCCCTGTCGACCTTCGATAGGCTCGGGGGAGGAGGTTCCGGGTCGTCGACCGTGGGCGTGCGCGAACTATCGAACGTCGTCTTCGCCCGCGTCTCGAACCTCACGAGCGCCCCCGCCTTGAGGTTGGCTTGGACGAGGAAGACCTCCCCGCGGCCGAGGGAAGGCAGAGATTTCAGACAGAGATCTCGATCGGAGGGCGAGATGGCGGGCTTCATCCACGAGTCGATAGCCTCGAGGTCGTGAGGAGCGGAGACAGACAAAACGTAGATCCCGTCGACCTGGGAGAGGACATTCTTCGAGATGACGGCAGGACGCTGCGTGATGAGCGTGACGCCTATGCCCTTCACGCGACCGCGACGGACGACGCGGTCCCAAACCCCGAGGCACCGACGCTGGACCTTGTTGCCGCTCTCGACACTCTGCGGCATATAATCGTCTGCCTCATCCACAAATAGATGAACTGGCTTGTGGTTGATCGTATAGAACTTCGCCCCAAAGTCGGCGCAGAATTGATGCTGCTCCTCGGGCAGCATGTCGGAGATATCGAGGATGACGGGCTTGGGCCACAGCTTGACGACGAGCTCGGCCACGTCGGAACCCTGGTTGGGTGCGAGCGGCCAATCGCCGTGCTCGCCGCCGAGCCTCAAAATCTCGTGGGGCGAGGCCTGACCATCGACGGTCGCGCAGAGGCCATACCAGACGCCGGTCGGATCGATGACGACGAACGGGAAGTCCGTGTCCGTCTTCCCCGTGAGCCGCAGGAACTCCTCGGCGATGACCATGGCGAGGTAAGTCTTCCCGGAGGATTTGCGAGCCAAAATCGCCCGCGTCGCGGTGACCATCTGCCTGGCCGGCAAGAAGCAATTCGGATCGCTCGTAACCATGAGGGCGTCGCGATCTTCCGGCCTCGCCTCGTCTCGTTCCGGGTTGATGAACCCCTGGTTGCCGAGGTCAACGCTCGTGTCCGGCGGCTCGAGCTCTTCCACCTGCCGCCTCCCTCCTGCAGCCTCGAACGACGGAGGTCGCGCGAAATCGGGCTTCGTCGCATCGATACCGGCCAGGAGAGTAGAAAGCTCGGCCGAGGCCCCCTTCGCCGACGCAGGCGTACGGCGCTCGAGGTTCATGGCGATGCTGTTGCCCTGCCGCCTGAAGGTGCAACCGTGCTCGAGGAGCTCGGAGAGGGCGACGTACCACTCGTTCGGGGCGAGCCCAGGCAAGTTCGCGATGTCACGGGCCGACCTGAAGGTACCGTCCTTCAAGAACTCGTAGACCTTGTCGCGCGCGAGCCGCGGCGGTCCCGGTCTCACCGTCGTCTCCTTGTGCTGACGAACGTACTTCGGGTAGACCGGCGTAACCTCCCGATCTGAGGGCGACGACGACGAGGGCCCGGGTTGGCCGAAAGGGCCCCCGGGGCGGCCGAAGCGGCCACCCATGCCCGGTTTACGGATGAGCACTTCACTTGTCCCGCAGGTCTTCGGCGATCCAACCGCAGGCGAAGGAACGAGACCCCGGGTTGATGCTCGTCACGAGGAGGACGAGGCCCTCACCCGCCTGGAAGCGCGGCAGGTCGAGCTCGAACTCGAGCCTGTCGAAGACTTCCGAGAAGACGTAAGCCGGCAGCGTCTGCACGAGCTTCTCGCCACCGTCGACCCTCTTCGGCCAAACGGACTCACTCCGATGACCCGGGGTTCCGTTCAGCTCCGCCCTCACGAGACGCTCGACGCCGACGAACCTGAAGTCGTGAGCGCAGATCGACGGGACGACAGGCCGGAGGGGGCGACACGGGAAGGATATCGCGGTGACGACGCGAGCCGTGACGTGGCCCGGCACCGACTCGACCAGCTGCGCCGAAAGGAGGACCTTGCGATTCATCGGGAACCATCCTCTCGAGCCTTGTCGTGCTGCTTCCAGTACTCGACCGGGTCGAGGATTTTGATCTTGTCGGACTCGTCGTCGAAGGTCACGATCTTGTGCGGGTTGACCCTCGCGAGGCCCGTCATGTTGGCCAGGAATTTGGCCTGGTGGTCGTTCTTGAGGCCAGCCTTCTCAGCCGCCACGAGCTGGGCGACAATCGCGTCCTCGAGCTCGTCCGCGTCGAACTTGGAGTCGATCGCGTTCTCCGAGTTCTTGCTGTCGTCGGCCTTGTACCGGTAGAGGCGGAGCTCCGGGCAGTAGTAAACCATCCCCTTGACTGACATGACTGGCACCTCCAGCGAAGAGAGACGAGACGGCCTGACTCCGACCAGGCAGCACGGCGCGACGAAGGCGTTCGGAGGAGAGGAGCGAGAGGAGGTCCCGCCCTCGTCGACGTGGCGTCTCCAAAAACCTCCCTCCCCCCGGGCGAGGGGAAGGAGTCCCTACCTAACGGGCCGCGACCTTCGGGGCCGCAACGACGTGGTCGTCCACCTTCGCCGAGAGGAGGCGCTGGGCGAGCTCGCGCAACATGCGACAAGTCTCCTTGCGCCAAGACTCGGTCTGGCGGCCATCCTTCGCGACGGCGGTCTCCAACCTGATCAGGAAGGCCGCGTCGTCACGGTAGGACGCCCGTATCTGGACAGGCTTCGCCACGAGCGGTCAGCCGGCGGCCGCCGCCCCCGCGCCCGCGCCCTCGTCCTCGTCCGAACCGTCGAAGTCGGGCTCGTCGTCGTTGACCGTCTCCGCCTTCGTCATCACCGAGCCGACCTCGATCGGCCACATCGTCTGGCCGCGGCCGATGTCCATCTTGTCGCCGGTGCAAACGACCTCGACGTCGAACGCCGCGCCCCGAATGAGCATGGGGATCAGGGGCTCGAGGTCCTTCGTCTTCGGGCCGTAGTTCACGTTCACCGTCGTCCCGGCCGGGGCGACGCCGGGCTTTCGGTCCTTCCCGCGGCCGTAGTACACGCCGACGGGCTCCTTCGCCTTGATCTGGAAGAACTTGCTCTTCCCCGTCTGCTTGTTCCGCTCGTCCGGGCGCTCGAACATGCCCTCGAGCTCGCCGAAGAGCTTCGCGCCCTTCTTGATGTCGAACCAGGGAGCGTTCGAGACGCTCCCCATGCGCTTCATGCCGGCCCGAAGTGCCGTCACCGGCGCCGTACCGTTCGTCCCTGCTTTGTCCGCCATGTTGATCTTCCTTCTGCGTGGGGTTGATCTAGATCCTCGCGGTGAACCCCCAACCGTCTGTCAGGGAACACCCAAGTCACCAGCGCGTGACACCGTAGAGAACTCGTAACATGCTGTCAAAAACTTTCTCGTAATAGTGCTTCGAAACACGTCTTTCAATCACTTAATTGCAGAACATCGTCACATGGTAGTAACGTTGCCGCTCGCCGACGAGAACCGTCATCAACCGCTGAAAATTTATCCACAGGAAACGTTGATGAAGAATCAACACATAGAGAAGACGCCGCTGGCCGTGGATGGAGTCCACCTCTCCTGCGAGCACGGACTGCACATCTACCTCGTCGACGGAACCCTCGTCAGGAACACCCTCGACAGCGACTTCGTGTCGGGCAGCGGGCACGTGTTCCGGTTCATCCCGAAGTCCGAGATCTGGGTGGACGCTTCGATCCCCATGGAGGAGGTCCACTTCCTCGTCGAGAACGAGTGCGTCCTCGCCGAGGCCTCAAGGAGGGGAGAATCGATCGACAAGGCGTGCTCGCGGGCCCAGCGCGCGGAGAAGACGTCAAGGAGGTCGGAGAAGGTCACCGCGCCGAGGAACTGGAAGGCGTCGACGGGCGAGCAGTGCGAGCACGGCGACGAGATCTTCATCGTCAATGGGACGCACGTCCGGGACAAGTGGGATACGATCTTCATTCAAGGCGGGCACAAACTTCGTTACGGCTTCGTTCCCGAGGGCGAAATCTGGATTGAGGCCAGCCTGCCGGAGGATGAACGCCGATTCGTGATCGCCCACGAGTGTTATGAATTGGAGAAGATGCGGGGCGGTTGGGATTACGATAGGGCCCACAACGCGGCGAAACGAATGGAGAACAAACTCCGCAGGGCGCGATGAGCACCAACGAGCTCGGACAACCAACAGGATCTGTCCTTTACGGCGCGACGGTCGTCGTGCTCAACAAAGGCATCTCTCCAATCGAGGGCCAGGGCGTCCTCGCGATCTCCAAGGACGGCTGCTTCTACCTCGAGAACGGGATGCCCTGCGCGATCGCCATATCCCTCAAGGCCCTCGACAACTACCTCAAGAAGTTCACAGAGAGCGGCGTCTCGGCGGACACCGTGGCGATAATCAGGAGCGCCATCACATCGTTCCAGGGCGGGGCATGAGCGCGAGGAAGGAAGGCAAGCGGCTCGTATCGACCTACGTCACCCGCAGGCCGACCGGGAAATTCGAGGTCAGGGTCGTCGACGCCAGGACGAGGGCCGAGGGGCGGTGCACGAAGGCCGACCTCAAGGATGCCATCGCTTGCTCGAAGGGGAAGTCGATCCCGTGACGTGCGGGCGGTGCGAAGGGAAGGGGACCGTGGTCAAGACGCTCAGGACGACCTTCGGACAAGTCGTGACGACGAAGGTCGTCTCATGCCCGGAGTGTGGGGGCAAGGGCGCGCTGCCGGACGACGAATGGACCGAGCAAGACGACGTCGGAGCCGTCACCATCCACGAGACGGGCAGAAAAAAGTGATCGTCACCTTCTGGAAGGGAGTCTTCGTCGCCGACTCGCTCGACGAGAAGGGGGCCCTCAAGCGCGCGGGATTCGAGATGCACGAGCCCACGATGTGCCAATTGCGCCCGGAGGTCATCTGCCGCGCGTGCCGGGCGAAGATCGGCCGGCGGTGGTGGACCTCCAGGGTCGAGGCCGCCACCCGGCTCAAGGAGTTCTGCAACCCGAGGGCCCTCGGCGTCATGAAGAACCACCTCGAGATGCTCAAGCGTTCGCGCGCGACCTCGTCCGACATCGTCGTCCCGACGCCGCCGGGGCTCGAATTCTACCCATTCCAGAAGGCGGGGATCGCGTACGCGCTCCAGAGGAAGGGGACGCTCATCGCCGACGACATGGGGCTTGGCAAGAGCCCCCAGGCCCTGGGCTTCATGAACTACCTCAAACCGAAAAAGACCATCATCGTCTGCCCCAACACCCTCGTATTCAACTGGAGGAACGAGGCCGAACGTTGGTTGACCGGTTTCGATTTCGACCTCTGCATCGCTGAATCCAAAAACGACGTCGTCCCCGACCACGAAGGCATGGTCCTGATTACGAACTACGAGAAGCTCATCCAAGGATCTCCCCTCATGGAGAGCATCCTCAAAACGTCGTGGGACGTCGGAGTGTTCGACGAGGCCCAATACATCAAGAACCCCGACTCCGCCCGGTCGATGGCCATCCTCGCCGAGGACGGCGTCGCAAACCGAACCAACAGACAACTCTTCCTCACCGGCACCCCCATCGAGAACTACCCCCGCGAGATTTGGCCCATCGCCGCTTACCTTTGCCCCGCCAAGTTCGGCAATTGGTGGGACTACGCCCGGAGATACTGCAGCGCCCATGAAGTAGAAAGGTCCTACCTCGACAAGAAGAGCGGCGAAAAAAGATTCAGGAAGGTCTGGGTCACGGAAGGAGCATCCAACCTCGGAGAATTGCAGCAAAGATTGCGATCCAGCCTGATGGTGAGACGGCGAAAGGTCGACGTTTTGCCCGAGATCCCACCAAAAATCCGCCAACTCGTCGTGCTCCACGACTCCAAGAAAGACTGGTCGAAGGACCCTCGTTTCCAACGATGGCAGAGCCTCTACGAGAAGAAGATCGACGAAGCCGAAGCCAAGCTGGAAGCCGCCAAGTCAACCGACGAGTACCTCGAGCTCGCCCGGCAGCTCGACGAGGTCACCGGAATCGCGTTCGAGGAGATCTCGACCGTCAGGCACGAGGTCGCCCTCGCCAAGCTCCCGATGTGCATCTCGTACATCAAGGACGTCATCGCAGCCGGCACGACCAAGAACCTCGTCGTGTTCGCCCACCACCGCGACGTCATCGACTCCCTCACCGAGGAGTTCGCGGCCGACGCCGTCGTCGTCCACGGCGGCACCCCGACGAAGGGACCGAGCTCGCGCGAGGCCGCCGTCAAGGCGTTCCAGGAGGGCCGGAAGAAGATCTTCATCGGCCAGACGCGGGCCGCGGGCGTCGGCCTCACGCTGACGGCCGCGGACACCGTCGTCTTCGTCGAGGTCGACTGGGTCCCGGGCGTCGTCACCCAGTGCGAAGACAGGCTCTGCCGCATCGGCCAGAAGAAGATGGTCCACGTGATCCAACTCGTCCTCGGGGGAACCGTCGAGGTGAACATGATCAAGAAGCTCATCAAGAAGCAGGACGTCATCGACAAGGCCCTCGACCGGACCACGGACGTCAAGCTCAAGAAGCGGAGCGTCGCTTGAGCGCCGAGACGCTGCTCGGGATGGTGAAGGACTTCCTGTCGAAGGCGAATGGAGCTGGGGATAAGGAAGGAGAGAGCAAGGAAGAGACAAGAAAAGAAGAGACTTCAGATCTCGTGTCGAAGACCCATGAGATTTTGGAGCGCAGACGCAACCTCGCGAAGCGCAGGATGAGGCGTGAACAACCATCGGAAGAAGGGAAATCCGACGGGGAGCTCATGTCGTTGCTCACGCTCAACGTGCAGATGATCCCCATCGACAAGGTCTTCATCGACCCGGAATTCAACTACGCCCGAGTCCACGAGGACCCCCTCCACCCCGAGTGGTTCTCGAACGAGGGGCAGCACCTGGCGGACCTCGAGGAGACCATGCGCGAGGAGGGACTCAAGGACCCCATCGAGGTCCAGATGAAGGGTGACGAGTACATGCTCCGAGCCGGCACACGGCGGTGGAAGGCCGCGCGCAAGCTCGGATGGAAGTTGATCCCCGCGACCGTCATCCCGCCCAACATCCCCCTCGAGTGGCAGTACTGGTCAGCCGTCATCAGGAACACCGCGCGCAAGTCCCTCGGGACGTACGAGGTGGCGCTGGCCGCCAAGACCGCACGCGACGAATTCGACACAACAGCCACCGAGTTCGCCAAGAAGGCGGGCTACACGACGGGCTACGTCTCGAACCTCCTGCGCTGCATCGACAACCTGCCCCCTTACCTCCTCGACCAATGGCGCGACGGCGCCCGCGTGACGCTGGAGCAGTGGATCACCCTGTCCCACCTGCGACACGAGGACGCCATCAAGCTCTACCGCAAGTGGATGGGCTACACCCCCACCGACCGCATGCGGGACGTGTCGAAGAGCGCGAGGAGGAAGCCTCTCCCGCCTCCCCGCTGGCTCGACCGCATGATGAGGCTCTACATAGGCGTCGAGGGCTCGGACCTCACCCCCAGGGTCAGGGACCACGTGCTCCACGCCATCGAGCACTGCATGGGCACCCGCGACGGCATCCCCAACGTCTACGAGCCGAAGAAGCACAAGATATTCGAAAAGAAGGCCGAGCTGCGGCGCCAGCTCAAGATGCCGGACCTGCCCGAGCCCGGCGAAGTCAAAGCGCTCCCGCCCCCGAGAGGAGAGATCGAAGAAAATGACGACACCCCGAGGATTATCCAAGACGCTCCAAGACATACTCAAGAACACCTTCAAGGAGTACGACCGAAGGGAGTACGAGCTCGACTCCGTCTCCTGCGCGCCGGGCGCCGAGATGACAATGCAGATCCAACCGACGGGGATGTTCAAATGCAGGCAAATAGAACTGATCCCCGAGGAGCAAGGCTTCGTCGTCTCTCAGATTCTGATCGGAAAGACGGAGCAACTAGCCGTCCAAACGAGTCCTTCCGGAGCACCGATGGAATTCCCCATCGAGATCTTCTCGAGGGAGGCAGTCGCCGAGCTCCTGCTCGACACCTGCCACCCAGCGGCGACCATCTCAATCAGTCTCAAGAACAGAGGCACCAAAGCTGGTCGGGTCCGGATGCGCCTCACCGGGGACCAAATCTTGGAGGCAGGCGAGAAGAAGATGATTGAACGGGAATATGTCCTTGGTTTCGGCAAGACTCCGATCGTCAGCGGGCTCGGAAAGGCCGTCGCTGCTCCCAACGACCAACTAAAGGCACCGTTACGGCCACGACGGCTCATCATGCCCTCCGACGTGAGACCGAAGCGAGTGTCCATCTCCATCGTGAAAGAATCTAAAACCTTGTGGTACCACCATGACGTCCCGATGAACGATCAAGTCAGTACGCTCCAGGGAGACGTCGATGCGCTCCTGATGCCCCACGTGGAGATCGGCCAGCAAATGGAAATCGAAGTCGAAGCCGAAGGCAAGTTTCTCGCCGCAGCGGTCGTCGGCAAAGTGACGATGCCCAGGGAAGAGATCTCATGAAGAAACACCACGGCGGCCCCATCGGGAACAAGACGACGTTCAAGCTCCCCTCGAACCTCACGCGCAAGGAAGCCATCAGGAAGGCCATCAAAAAGGTCGGCGGCGACTTCCGAGGGTTCAAGTACGACTCGAAGACGGGAAGGACGACGGTGGTTTGATGACGAAGGCCGAGGCGATAAAGAAGATCTCCAAACTCAACAAGCTCGCCGAGAAGGCGGGCACTCCCCAGGAGGCCGAGACGGCCAGGCGCGCGGCCGAGGACCTGAGGAGGAAGCATTCGATCTCCGAGCGCGAGCTACAGCTCCGAGCCAAGGCCGCCGCGTTCGACGACCTCGTCGGCCGGCTCGACGCCTACGCGAGGACGCAGAGCCAGCTGCCGGCCCCCGTGTTCGAGGTCCTGAGCAAGATCAAATCGGATACCAAGGAGGAGGACAAAGCCAACGTCCTCGAGAAGGTCGTCAACATGGTCAGGGTGGGCGCCCTCCTCTTGAGCAGGAAGAGCATGGGACCGGTCAAGGAGATCGTCGAGGAGACGATCCGACGCCACGGCCTCACCATTTGAGGTTTTTCCACTAGAAAATTTTCATGAAAATGTAGAGACTCCCGAACGACCTCGCCGCCCACCACCCGACACCGGAGAACCTTGATGGCCGAAGAGAAGAACACGTCCACGCCGGAGATGACGCCGAAGGAAATGAGCTTCCTCCTCAAGACGATCTGGGAGGCCCTCCTCGCCCCGACGTGGAAGAAGGACGACCTCATCACCCTCGGCAAGCTCCTCTTCGCCAAGCAGAAGCTCAAGGACATCGACGAGAAGATCTTCATGAAGGAGGTCCTCCCCAACCTGAAGGTCGTCGCCGCGTCACTCCATGCGACCTTGACCCAGGAAGCGATCAGGCAATCCAAGGAGGTCGAAACCGAGGTCGCCGCCGCCGACGCGCCCAAGAAGACTGAAGACGAGAAGGGGGAGGCCGAGACCAAGGCCGAAGACGGAAAGTGAGCATCCCCCTCCCAAGGACCGTCCTCCCCAGGCCCAAGACCGTGGAGGCCGTCCTTTTCTGCGAGAAGGACAAGAAGTTCACGAAGCACGCCTTCACCACCGCAATCGAGGTCAAGGGCGCCAACGACCACAGGACGCAGACGAAATTCATGTACTCGTGCGGCACGTGCAACAACCAACGAGTCTGGGGCAGCGAGGACTGAGTATGTTTTCCAAACTCAAAAAAGATAAGCCGAACTTGCCTTGTCCCTTCTGCGGCAACACAAACATCCAATTCGTCAACAGGAACGTCGGACTCGATAACCGCACGCAAGTGTCCTGCGACAACTGCGGCGCACACGGACCGATGTCAAAAGGCGTCGGTCCAAGAGAACCAGTCATCACAGGTGACGCCGAGGCTGTGAGTTTGTGGAACCAGCGCGCTCATTAAGATGCAGAAACACATTCCATTCGGCCCTCGCAACCCGTTCCCCGGCTACACAGTCTTCCCATGCCCTTGGTGTGAATCAGAACATCTGGCCGTCAACACCCAGGAAGGATCTCAAATACGCTGCCTGAACTGCCGTGCTCTCGGCCCGCGGGCAAACAACTTCGAAGAAGCATTGCTCCGTTGGAACGAAAACACCGTGATAACAAAGAAGATCGAAAAGCCGGAGTGAACATGTCGAAGGACCCACTCAAGATCGAAGTCGTCAGCGAGTTCGTCAAACCTTCGGACCGACCCGTCATGGGCGACCGGAGGCTCGTCCGCATGCTCCCCTCCGGGCTCCCCGGCGCGAAGTCCCTCGTGCCGTGCCTCTGGATCTCCCCCTGGGAGATCTACGACGATGAGCTCAAGGAGAAGGCCAAGTTCTG
>Ga0070735_10004693_pt1 | contig 11456 bp, 6 predicted proteins | sample Coa_R1_FD_66443 | JGI IMG/M metagenome (GOLD analysis project Ga0070735, IMG submission 66443) | Surface soil microbial communities from Centralia Pennsylvania, which are recovering from an underground coalmine fire - Coalmine... | ecosystem: Environmental > Terrestrial > Soil > Unclassified ... | reverse complement strand
ATTCCGATGAATGATGGGCAGTTCTTTGCGCAGATATTCGCGCAGTAGCCGCATCAGGAAATCGATTTCGGCTTTCGGGCGGCGCCAATTCTCCATCGAAAAGGCATACAAGGTAAGCGCGGGAATATTAAGTTTCGCACATGTTTCGATGATGACTCGGGCCGATTGAACGCCGGAGCGATGTCCCGCAATTCGAGGCAGGTGGCGGCGCTGAGCCCAGCGTCCGTTACCGTCCATGATTACGGCGATGTGCTGCGGAAGTTTGTTGGCGTCCAACTCCGTGAGCAGACGCTGTTCTTCGCTTCCAGATGGTTTGAGGGAGTCGGGTATTTTCACGCGATTAATCCCGCGAAGTCCTTACTAAGCAGGGCTGCTGCAAGTGCAGCCCGCACCCTATAACGCCGGGCTGCAAGTACAGCCCAGACCCGTTCACGGTAGGCTCCCCTTCTAGATCCAGGGTAAACGAGCTGAGCCCGCAGTCCGAAGCGAATTGAGGACGACATGAACACATCTTGATCTTCAAAAGCTAACATAGCGCACCATGGCGCGCAACACGGTGGAGTTGACTTACTGTGCAAGTCCGAAAACCTTAAGAATAATGGCGGGCCTTCGTTCTGGTTCAGCGTAAATAAGTACTGCCCGGACACGCAACGGCGGGCGACAAACAGAGTCCGGATGCGCGACAACGGGCTCCAACGCGCCCTATGAACCGGGAATGCCAGGAACGCTGCCGGAACGGAAAACGCTCACGTAAACGAGGACCAGGGTAAGGACGATCATCGCTACCGTGGTGACCCAAGCGACTACGTTAAAGGTGCGGGTATTCACCAGGTCGCCCATCAGGTCGCGGCGATTTACAAGCAAAAGGATGAAAACCAACACGACGGGAAGCCAGATGCCGTTGCCTACCTGCGAAAGGATCAGAATTTTTTCAAGCGGGGCTCGGGGGATCAAGATAACGGCGGCGCCTACGACAATCATTCCGGTATAGAGGCTGTAGAAAATCGGAGCATCATTAAACTTGTGGTCGATGCCCGCCTCGAAACCCATTCCCTCGCAGATTACATGGGAGGTGGACAAAGGCAAAATCGACGCGGCGAAGAGAGATGCGTTGAGGAGGCCGAAGGCGAAAAGCATACCGGCCCACTTGCCGGCGAGAGGCACGAGCGCCTGAGCGGCTTCGCCCGCGTCAACGATATTCAGATGTCCAGAGGCGTGCAGTGTCGCGCCCGTACAAACAATGATAAAGAAAACGATCACCATGCAGCTTATGCTGCCGACCAAGACATCGGCGCGCGCCTGGGGATACTGGCGGCGGGCCACGCGCTTTTCAACGAATGCCGCCTGCAAATAGAAGAATTGCCAAGGGGCGATGGTCGTGCCAACGAGCGCAGTGAGCATCAGCAAGTATCCGCCATCGAGATGCATGGTGGGGATTACGGTGCTCTTTGCGGCGAGGAGCCAATCGGGTTTAGCGAGAATCGCGGACGCCACGTAAGACAAATAGAGAACACATGCGGCGAGAAATATTTTTTCGACGGCTCGCGCCGTCCCTCGCAGGACAAGAAACCATACGAAAATAGCGGCAATGGGAACGGAAATATATTTCGAGATGCCGAAAATCTGCATCGAAGCGGCGACACCGGCGAATTCCGCCGCGACGTTGCCCATATCCACAACCAGGCCGGCAAGGATCAGGAAAAAAGTAGGGCGAAAACCGAATTCCTCGCGAATCAAATCGGAAAGGCCCTTGCCGGTGACGACACCCATCCGAGCGCACATTTCTTCGGTTACGTAGAGCGCAATGGTCATGGGAATCAGGGACCACAGCAGAGCGTAGCCGTACATCGCTCCAGCCTGTGAGTACACGGTAATTCCGCCGGCGTCATTGTCCACATTGGAGGTGATTATTCCGGGGCCAACCACTGCCAGGAACAACAGCGCGCGAGCCCGCCAGAAGCGGCTGACTTTGCCCCAGCCGGCAAGCCGGTCGCGCCAGGGTTCTATCCAACCTGGAATGAGCTTCCATCGGATTACAGGAGCAGGGGGCTGCGTTTCCTGTTTGGGAACTTCTTCTGGAGCTTCGGGTTTGCCCAGTACTGCCACTTTTCCAACCTTCCTTAAAAGCAATCTAATCCGGCTTAGTGTCTGCGCAAGCGTGTCACGATGTCATCGACGGCGATGGCGCCGATCGGACGGCCGTTGTTGTCGACTACCGCCAGGCTATGCAGATTGTACTTGTCGAACAGCTCAAAAACTTCCTTGTCCTGAGCATCGGGCAGGACGGCAAGCCACGGCTCTGATTTCAATGCTTCCATTCGCTCATTTGGCGGAGCGAGCAAAAGACGCCCGACGGCAACGGCGCCGGTCAGCTTTGCGTCCGCATCAATTAGAAAAATAGTATCAAGCTGTTCGAGATCGACGTCCTTTTCCTGTATCCAGGCGATTACCTCCGCGGAGGTTGCGCTTTCGCCCACGTAAATGAAATCGGTATTCATCATTCCACCTGCTGAATTTTCCTCAAACTTCAGCAGTTCGCGCACCTCACGGGCTTCTTCGCCCGGCATTTCGCGGAGAACGTCGCGCGAGGTCTCCGGCGGCAACCCGGCGAGAACGTCAGCAGCCTGGTCGGGATCCATTTCTTCCAGAATGTCGGCGGCTTTCTCTGGGTCCAGCGTTTCGACAATCTGGGAGGTCAATCGCTTATCAAGCTCGGCGAGAGCTTCCGCAGCGGTCTCCTCGTCGAGAGACGCGATGATGGATTGCCGTTCGAGCGGAGACAATTCCTCCATGATGTCGGCGAGGTCGGCCGGATGCATGCGCTCAAGCTTCTGGTGAGTGATGCGGAGTTTTACGCGGCGGAGGGGGTCGGATTCAATCAAATTGACGAATTCCCAGGGGATCAGACGGGTCGGCAATTTGGTAGCGACCCCGCGAATCAGGCCTGGAGAGGCTACACCGTGAAGCAATCGCCGGGCGGCGCCTGTGAGTCCCACATCCACATGCGTCACGCGTAGTTCGACGGTTCCATTCGTTCGCTGCTCCGAAAAGTCAATGTCATTTACCCGGACAACTTTTCGGCCACTGGTATCAATAATTTGCTGGTCGAGCAAATCCTTGCGCACGGCGAGCCAGCCTTCGTTGGGGCGGTAATGCTCGAGCTCCTTTTCTTCAACATTCAGCTTCAGAACGCCCGGGGCTACGAATGCGAGATGATCATAGCGTGCGACAAGTGGGAGGTATTTTCCTCGTCCAAGCAAGACGCGAGCGATGCGGTTTGGCTGGTCGGCAGGCTCGATAAAGAGTTCGGTGACGTGGCCGACGAAATGGCCGTCCTTGTCGTAGGCTTCTCCGCCCAAAAGTTCCGTGGCATGCAGCATTTTTCCTCCTTTCCCGGCATTGCGAGTCCTCGGGCCGACAGAGCAAAGCCGCTATATGCGGTCTCTAAACACCCAACTGGTGCCGGGCCCTACAAAAACCCGATCGAATCACGATTAAATGTCAGTGGTGTGGGATCGGACAAAACTTTTGCAGACTCCAGTAGAGCCCGCGCTTTGCCATGCGGACTCAGTAGAGCTCGCACCCAGTTTTGGCGGGCTGCAAGTACGGCCCGCGCCCGAAACCCGCGACCAAGGGTGGCCCTGCCGCGGATGGGCGCAAAATGCGCGTTCTACCCGAGGCGGGAGCGGTACAGTTTCCTAACTTGAGCAGACTCCAAGGAGAGCCTGCGCTCTGCGAAAATACTCACATACAGTAGGTAAACGGAGTTGAAATCTTTGTCAAGGAAAGAGTGGCATTAACGCGATTTTTTTGTTGTTGAGAAGAGCATATTGGTTGGTTTTGATCCGACGCGACGGCTGTGCGCAATGTAAAGCCCGCCGTAGGTCTCAGTGATGTACTGCGACGGGACATATCCGAGTAGTTTTGCGGCGCGGTTTATTGCGGCGGGACTGCCCTCAAGTTCCAGGAATGTGCCAATAGGAGTCTCATCAAACTCAATTTTCAAGTCTCGATGACCTTTCAGGACGTATGTAGTTCTAAATTTTTCATAAAGGAATGATGGTCGCAGGCCCAGGGCGCTCAGGATTCGGCGCATTCTTTCGCCATCGGATAGCGTGAGTTCAAATTCCTCCTTTACCTTGTAGCGAGGCTGGCCGGGCGTTCGCGCGCTTTTTGATTTGTTCTGCGCCGGGCCTTTGTAGGTAAGTTTGGCCTCTGTGCGTGGCGGTTCGTGTTTTTGGCTCGCTCGTGAAGCTGGCTGCTCGACACGCACACGAATTAGCTGGCCTTGGCGGTGTAGGTTCTTTTTTGGCGTGTCGTACAGGGTATTGAATTCGTGGGTGCGAGTGAAAATTTGTTGCGCTTTGAGCTTTTTCAGCCGGCGGAGTAGAGCGGGGACGTCTGTTACGCGGAGCTTGATCTCAGTTTCGTTGTTGGATTTCATGATGGCGATCAAATGATGCTACCTGTGTTCGAGGCGCAACGTTAGAAGCACATGTTGAATGATACTTGTGGCGCCCCTACGGGCCTTCTGATGCACGCGGGCGTATTCTCACCGCTTCCGCGGTGGGCTACGTTCTTCCGTCCCTGGCGGGACTGGCGTAAGATAGCCTGCCAATTCTTCGCTATGAATCGGCGAGGAACTTGCCCTGACTGCCGCAATTGTATTCGATTATTTGTGCTTGTGACATTTTCGCTGCCTGGTGGCTACGTGGACGATCATGACTCCTGAAGAATTTCGCAAATTTGGGTATCGGGTGGTCGATTGGATTGCCGACTACAGGAGCAAGGTCTCGGAATTGCCGGTGATGGCGCGTGTTGCCCCGGGCGAAGTGAAGGGACGCTTGCCGAGCGATCCGCCCGATCGTCCTGAGCCATTTGAACAAATCTTTCGGGATCTCGACGAAATTATCCTGCCGGGACTCTCGCATTGGCAGCATCCTCGGTTCTTCGGCTACTTCCCTGCCAATTCCATGCTCGCAAGTGTGCTGGGGGATTATTTGAGTACAGGGTTGGGCGTTTTGGGCCTGTCGTGGCAATCGAGTCCGGCGCTCACCGAATTGGAAGAGGTTGTGACCGACTGGATGCGGCGGATGATGGGCCTATCCGATAAGTGGAGCGGCGTGATTCAGGATACGGCTTCGACGAGCACGCTGGTGGCGCTCTTGTGCGCGCGTGAGAAGCTTTCCAATTATGGCTTGGCGCGCGGCGGATTGCAGGAGCAGAAGAATCCGCTGGTCGTGTATCTCACCGCGCAAAGCCATAGCTCCGTTGAGAAGGCTGCATTGCTGGCTGGATTCGGACGCAGCAATTTGCGGGTCGTTGAGAACGATTCGAATTATGCGATGAGTGCTCCAGCGCTTCGCGATGCGATCGAGCGCGATATCGTTGCCGGATCGATTCCGGCGGCTATCGTTGCTACAACTGGGACGACGACCACGACTGCTCTCGATCCCATTGAGGAGATTGCCGAAATCGCGCGGAAGCATGGGGTCTGGCTTCACGTGGATGCGGCAATGGCCGGATCGGCGATGATCCTGCCGGAGTGCAGGTGGATGTGGGATGGCGTTGAGCGGGCAGACTCTCTTGTGGTGAATGCTCACAAGTGGCTCGGCGCGGCATTTGATTGTTCGCTGTATTACGTTCGCGATGCGGAACATCTGGTGCGTGTGATGTCGACCAGCCCCAGCTATCTGCAGTCGGCCACAGACGGACAAGTGAAGAATTTGAGAGACTGGGGACTGCCGCTCGGGCGGCGATTTCGCGCGCTGAAATTATGGCTCTTGATACGCGAACAAGGAGTCGCTGGTTTGCAGGCGCGTATTCGCAGGGACCTTGAAAATGCGAGGTGGTTTGCGGACCAGGTGGAAGCAACTGCTCATTGGTGCGTGCTCGCGCCCGTGCCATTACAAACTGTGTGTGTACGGCATGAACCGCCCGGGCTCGCAAATGACGCGCTTGACCGGCATACGCTTGATTGGGCTGAACGCGTGAATCGGTGTGGCAATGCTTACTTGACGCCTGCGGTGCTTGATGAAAGGTGGATGGTGCGGGTCTCGATCGGGGCGGCACCTACGGAACGAGAGGACGTTGCGGCTTTGTGGGGGGTAATGCGGCAAATGGCGGACGGACGGTGAGATTTCTGGACAAATGCACTTGGGGAATGTGGTGAACTGTAGAAAGCTCCGCACCCTTCACAGAAATCGTGAGGAGTGCGGCACCCAAAATTTAGGGAGGACTAGTTGCAACGCAACAATTTGTTCTCAGTTTGCGTGGAGCATTTTTCTGCGCTGATGTCTCGTCTCGACATGGGCGAAGGTGACGGGGTATAAACTTTCTGTGACCTTAAGCGACTTCGTTTCCCGCGATTCATGAATAATGACTGAACCCTCGACTCCGCTGATGCGGCAGTATCATTCGATCAAGACGCGGTATCCGCACGCACTGGTGCTGTTCCGGTTGGGGGATTTCTACGAACTTTTCTATGAAGACGCGATTGCCGCATCGCGCGAATTACAAATCACACTGACATCGAGAAATCGCGAGAAGGGCGAGCCCGTGCCCATGTGCGGAGTTCCCTACCACGCGGCGGAAGGATACATCGCGCGGTTACTCCGCGCCGGATACAAAATTGCTGTTTGCGATCAGATGGAGCAGCCCGGACCCGGCAAAAAGCTCGTGCGGCGCGAAGTGGTGCGCGTGATCACTCCCGGAACGGCGACGAGCCTGAATGTTCTTGAGCCCAAGGAAAATAATTATCTAGCGGCTCTATCTCGCGCGGCTTCTGGAAGTACCGTGGGTCTGGCGCATGCGGACATCACCACGGGAGAATTTTTGGTCACGGAGTTCTCCGGCGCCGATGCCGAAGAGAAATTGCGGGATGAACTGCATCGCCTGAAGCCGCGCGAAATTCTACTTCCGCGACAAGCTGGGTTATTCGCAACGTCGTCGTCGGACGTTGATGGTTCAGGACAAAGTCATGTTGGGCGAGGCGAGTATCGCGATGCGGTCGAAACACGTGTCGAGGAGTGGGCGTTCCGCACTGATTATGCCGAGCGAATGCTACGAGAACAGTTCGGCGTTGCGAGCCTGGACGGATTCGGACTTGCCGGACATGTGCAGGCTACCGCGGCCGCAGGCGCCATGGTGCATTACCTGCGCGAAACTTCGGCGATGGGCCCGGAGAATGGCGATCATCTGGAATCGGCACTCGGTCACCTGGACCGCGTGCGATTTTACGAGCAAGCGGATGCACTTGTGCTCGATACGGTGACAGTGCGGAACCTGGAACTCGTGGCGCCGATTTTTGCGGAGGATGTGGGCAAGGGCGGGGCGCCGACACTGCTGGCGGCTCTCGATGAAACAGCAACTGGGATGGGCGCGCGACTGTTGCGGCAATGGATATTGCGGCCGCAAGTGAATCGCGCGGAAATCATCGCGCGGCTCGATGCGGTAGAGGAACTGAAGACGCATACGGTGCTCCGCGAAGAAATCCGGCATGGCCTTGCGGGTGTACATGATCTGGAACGGCTCGCGGGGCGCGTGACGCTGGGCGTGGCATCGCCGCGCGATCTGTTGGGACTGCGGCAATCGCTTTCGCGCATTCCCCTGCTGCGAAAATATCTGGGAAATTGTTCCTCTGAACGGCTTGCGACGCTGCACTCGCAGATGGACGAGCTGTCCGACGTGCGCGAAAGAATCGAATCAGCGCTGGCGGACGATCCTCCCGCGCTGGCGTCCGATCCAGGCGTAATCCGGCCTGGGTACAACGCGGAGTTAGATCAACTGCGCGATCTTTCTCTGCACAGCAAGCAAATCATCGCGGCAATGGAAGAACGCGAACGCAAGCGCACCGGAATTGCGTCCCTAAAAATTCGCTACAACCAGATTTTTGGATATTACATTGAAATCTCCAAGGCCAATCTGCATCTGGTGCCCCCGGACCTGGAGCGCAAGCAGACGCTGGTAAACGCCGAACGCTTTACCACGCTGGAATTGAAAGAATATGAGCGGAAAGTGCTCGATGCCGACGAAAAAACGGCTGAAATCGAGCGGCGGCTGTTTGCAGAATTGCGGCTTTGGATCGCGGAGCAGGCGGGGCGGCTTCGTCAAACCGCATCGGCGGTAGCGCGGCTGGACGTACTTGGAAATCTCGCGCGTCTGGCCGCTTCGCGGAATTATACGCGGCCGGAATTTGGGGAAGACGGCCAAATTATGATTCTCGCCGGGCGGCATCCCGTGATCGAGCAACTGCTGCAGCAAAGAGGCGAGCGGTTTGTCCCTAACGATCTTTACCTCGACGAAACAACTCAACAAATCATGCTGATCACAGGACCGAACATGGGTGGAAAATCAACATACCTGCGGCAGGCTGCGCTCATCATACTGATGGCGCAGATGGGATCGTTTGTGCCTGCAAGCCAGGCGCGGCTTCCTCTAACCGACCGGATTTTTACGCGCATCGGAGCGGCCGACAATCTTGCGCGAGGGCGGTCGACATTTTTGGTGGAAATGACGGAGGTGGCCGCGATTTTGAACACGGCGACGCCGTCGAGCCTCGTGCTGCTCGACGAGGTGGGACGAGGAACGGCAACGTTTGATGGATTGTCGATTGCCTGGGCCGTTGTGGAGCACCTTTCGAGTGAAACGAAATCGCGCACGTTGTTTGCGACGCACTATCACGAATTGACGGAACTTGCGGAGTTGCTGCCGGGCGTGAAGAACGTACACGTGTCAGCGCGAGAAACGGCGACCGGAATTGTTTTTTTGAAACGCGTGGAAACTGGAAGCGCGGATAAGAGCTATGGAATCGAGGTAGCACGGATGGCTGGATTGCCGCCCGCTGTGATCGCGAGGGCTCGCGAGGTGCTTGCGCGGCACGAGCAGGCGGAACATCAGTTGAGCGAGAAGCTCACGCCCGGAGCTTTGAGCGCCGGAGGGCCGCCGCCGGAACAGCAGCCTTTGTTCACTCCGCTCGATCGCAAAGTGCTGGAGGCGTTGCGCGATGCTGACCTCGATAACTTGAAACCGCTTGAGGCGCTCAATCTGCTGGCGGAGTTGAAGAAACAGATTTTGTGAAGGGCTTTGGGATGTCAGGGCTTCGCGGAGAGAAGGATCATCTGGAACATTCCTGCAATCATTCAAAATTGGTCGGGCTTGTGGCGCCCCTACGGGGCTTGGTGATTCGCGGGTGCACGTTCCCACCGCTTCCGCGGTGGGCTACGGTGGTTCGTCCCTGCCGGGACTTCTCGGCCATGCTGCGAGGCTTGGGTCTGCACTCCGCGGCACTGCAGCGAGCCTCGCGTCGAGACTCTGCGGGGCTGCGATGAGCCCTGCATCGGGAACGCGAGATCGTGCGGCGAACTATGCTTCTGTGCGCACGGGAGCGACGTCTAAAAGACTTCGGCAGGCAGGTGGGTCGCTTGTGCTGGGGATCATGTCGGGAACGTCCGCGGATGGAATTGACGTGGCGCTGGTGCGGATGTCCGGTAGAGCAGCCAAGCTTGAAAATTTTGCGGCGATTCCCTTTCCGGCACGCGTTCGAGAGGCAATTCTGCGGCTTGGAGAAGGGCGGGCGACGACTACGGCTGAGATTAGCCAGCTCAATTTTCTGCTTGGAGAGGTTTTTGCGGACGCGGCGCTAGCGGCTTGCCGGAAATTTCGTGTGCGTCCCTCGCAGATTGCTTTGATCGGGTCGCATGGGCAGACGGTGTTTCACCAGGGGATGCCGACATCGTTTTGCGGGCGCAAGGTGGCATCAACACTGCAGATTGGTGATCCTTCGCTGATTGCGGGGCGCGCAGGAATTACTACCGTGGGAGATTTTCGGCCTGCGGACATGGCTGCCGGCGGGCAGGGTGCGCCGCTTGTGCCGTTTGTTGATTACTTGCTTTATCGCGACGCTCGCGCGGGACGCGCTGCGCTCAATATCGGCGGAATTGCGAATGTGACCGTGATTCCCCGAGGGGCGAAGATTGAAGATGTTTTTGCGTTTGATATTGGGCCGGGGAATATGGTGATCGATGCGCTCGTGCGGCATTTCACGCACGGCAGGAAGGCCTTCGATCGGAACGCGGAGATGGCTGAGCGCGGGAAGCTATTGCCCGGTCTTCTCGCGAACTTACTGTGCGACGCATATTTTCGCAAGTCTCCTCCGAAGACGGCGGGCCGCGAACAATACGGAGAGAAATATGTTCGGGGGTTACTTGCACATCGGGAAGCGCGGCGGGCCAGCGCGGAGGACGTAATCCGCACGGCCACAATATTGACTGCGCTCTCGATCGTGGACGCTGTTCACCAGTTCGTACCGGCTCGCGCTGGCGTTTCGGAATTAATTGTTTCAGGCGGCGGGGCGCACAATCCGCTGTTAATGGGGCAGCTCGATGCCGCATTGCCGCACATACGTCTGCGAACATCCGATGAGTTTGGCGTTTCCGGAGATGCGAAGGAAGCGTTTGCGTTTGCAGTACTCGGCTGGGAAACCCTGAATCGGAGGTCGTCGAATGTGCCGGGAGCGACGGGAGCGAGGAAGGCCGCCGTGTTGGGCAAGGTGTGTTATGCAGGGTAAAGAAGGAAGTACAGGATGTGGAGGAGGTGAAGGAAGTAGAGGAAGTAGAGGATCGGAGTTCTCCACAATACGCGCGATGTTGCGAGCGGTTTTTTCCTTCACTTCCTTTGCTTCCCTAATTTCCTTTACTTCCCTTCTCTGCGCACTTTCTTCGTGTTCACGATCTGTTGCTACCGAACCTGGGGTTGTCAATTTTTTGATCGAATCGATGCCGACGAATCTGGACCCGCGGATTGGGACGGATGGGCCGTCGGAGAGAATTGACGGGCTCATTTTTGATAGCCTCGTGGAACTGGATGCGCAGCGAATTCCGCACGGCGATCTGGCCGAATCCTGGGAAACACCCGATCCGGTCACTTATATTTTTCATCTGCGATCCGGGGTGAAATTTCACGACGGACGAGCTCTTACGTCGGCGGACGTGAAATATACGTTTGAGTCGATCATGAATGCGAGCGTCACTTCTCCGAAGCGCGGAACGTTCCGACTTGTGAAATCGGTGGAGGCGCCTGATGCGGCTACCGTTATTTTTCATTTGAGCGAGCCAAACAGCGGATTTATGGGAGACATTTGCCGGCCGGCAATCGGTATTGTGCCTGCAGGTTCCAGTAGCGATTTTGTGCACCATCCGATCGGAACCGGCGCGTTTCGTTTCGTCAGCGCGGCGCAGGATGACAATGTTGTACTCGAACGAAACAATGATTATTTTCGTACGCCGGCAAAAATCACCAGGGTTCGCTTCCGCGTCGTTCCTGAAGCGATTGTGCGCGCGCTGGAGTTGCGCAAAGGAACCGCCGATCTGGAATTGACTTCTCTTTCGCCGGATATGATTCCGGTCCTGCAGAAGCTGCCCGGGATCGAGGTCACCGAGCAGCCCGGCAGCAACTAT
>Ga0070735_10004692_pt1 | contig 11456 bp, 13 predicted proteins | sample Coa_R1_FD_66443 | JGI IMG/M metagenome (GOLD analysis project Ga0070735, IMG submission 66443) | Surface soil microbial communities from Centralia Pennsylvania, which are recovering from an underground coalmine fire - Coalmine... | ecosystem: Environmental > Terrestrial > Soil > Unclassified ... | reverse complement strand
ACAATTGTCTGATCGCCAAACCCGCCCCGCCACGTGAGCTCATGTGGCAGCAGCACTCCGTTATCGGTCACCTGGGAGGTGATCTCCACCAGGTAGCTCTTGGGCATGAACTGGAAGGTTTTCTTGGTCGCCGTGCGCCCGTCCGAATATTCGAAGGTTACCCCGAGATCGCCCGACCGTTCCACGCGATAGAGCCCTTTGTTGGGATCGTTGGGCGGCGCCTGGCTGCGGAAAGCTACCGCGAATGGCTCCGGGACTCTCCGCAGCGCTCTGGTATTCACCAGATCCAGCGGCTTCCCGTCGCCGTCTTTATATGCTTTGAGAATCCAGCTCAGAACCACCGCACCCTGGTTCGAGAAAGTGACGCGATACAGGTCGGTCTCGATGGTGAAGTCTTCCGCCTGGCTGCCCTGAATTTGTCCCGGCACCTCGATCGCGATTTTAGGAGTTGCTGGTTCGGGCTTCGGCGCTTCGACCGCGGTTTGCTTAGCCTGTGCTGGAACAGTGACGGGCGGAGTCACTACCGGCGGTTTGTAAATGTAGTTCCAACCCACCAGTACAATCCCCACCAGCACGAATGCGAGCAGGAGCCGTGTCTCCGTTGTGAGTTCCTTATTGGGCATTTGCGGGAAGACCAAGTGTCCTTAGCGGACCGGGTCAAAGCCTCCTTGATGGAACGGATGGCAGCGAGACAGGCGGCGCAGGCCCAGGCCCACGCCCTTGAGCACGCCATGCTTTTCGATGGCGTCCCTCATATATTCTGAGCAGGTCGGATGAAAGCGGCACGCCGACGGCAGCAGGGGAGAGATAACCAGCTTGTAGGTCCGAATGAGACCGATCGCGATCACGCGCGGCAGTTTTATCTCCCGTTGCATTGTTCGATCACCTTCCTGACCGCTCGCTCGAGGTCCGTAAAAGGCGCGGCAAGAGCAGTCCGCCGCGGATTAATGATGATGTCCCACTCCGGATTGAGTTTCGCGCGGTGCAGGCGGAATGCCTCCCGCAAACGCCGCTTGATGCGGTTCCGGACCACGCTTCCGCCGATCGCTCGGGGAACGGTGAGTCCCAATCGCGGATTGCAACCTTTGCCGTCTTCGCGCGCGAGACAAAAAGCCGCGAACAAGGGGCCGGAAACGCGCTTGCCATGGTCATACACTTTGCGGAAGTCGGCGGTGCGCAAAGCCCTGTCTGAAGAAGACACCGGAGAACACGTGGGTGCGCTACCACCGGCCAGATCAGCTGGCTTTGGCGTAGCGGACGGCCTTCTCGTCGCTTACGGTCAGCTTGTGACGGCCGCGGGCCCGGCGGCGCGACAGCACGGCCCGCCCGTTCTTGGTCTTCATGCGCTCACGAAATCCGTGGACCTTGGCGCGCTTGCGATTGTTCGGTTGAAAAGTACGTTTCGGCATATTTGCTTATCTAGCGCGGGCATCGCCCAGAGCGAAGGCGCCTCTTTCGATGGGTCGTTTGTAGACGAATCTAGTATAACAAAAGGATCGCCCCGGCCCGGAGTTCCCTGATCTAGGAGAGTGTCCTGTCCCAGTACACAATTTTGCCGCCCATCTGTTATCCCTCAATAATCCTGTGGCGCACGCACTTTGCGTGCAGTGTCGAGACTCACCTCGACAAGATTTCGGCGAGCAAGTCAGAATCCACGTTCCCCCCCGACAGCACGATCCCCACCCGTCCCAACCCGGCTGGGAGCTTGCCGAACAGCGCCGCCGCGGCGCCCACTGCTCCGCTGGGCTCCACCAGGATCTTCAGCCGCGTCAGCAGGAACTTGACCGCGGCCCGGATTTCATCGTCGCTCACCAGGACCACCCGCTCGACGTTCTTCTGCAGGATCAGGAAGGTGAGGGCGCCAGGCACCGGCGTGCGCAGGCCATCGGCGATGGTGTCCGGCGGTGCAATTTCGACTCGCTTTCCCGCTTGCAGCGAAAGGAACGCATCATTACCCTTCTCGGGTTCGACGCCGATCACCCGGATCCCGGGCCGCAAGTGCTTCGCCGCAATCGAGCAGCCAGCCATAAGCCCGCCGCCCCCAATGGGTGCGACTAACGCGTCCAGATCCGCCACTTCTTCCAGCAGCTCAAGCGCTGCCGTTCCTTGCCCCGCGATGATCCAGGGATGGTCGAACGGCGGCACCAGCGTGGCCCCGGTTTCGGCTGCGATGCGGGCTCCGATAGCCGCACGGTCGTCGCGAAAGCGGTCGTATTCCACGATTTTCGCGCCTTGTGCCCGTGTCGCTTCGAGCTTCGACTTGGGCGCGTCGGCTGGCATCACCAGCGTCGCCGAGATGCCCACGGAGCGCGCGGCGATCGCCACCGCTTGCGCGTGGTTGCCCGAGGAAAACGCGACCACTCCTCGCGGAAGGTCCATTTTAGGAATCGAATAAACGAAGTTCGACGCGCCGCGGATCTTGAAGGCGCCCCCGATCTGGAAGTTCTCGCATTTGAAAAACGCTTCGATTTTAGCGGCCGCGTCGAATCCATGGGAACGCATGACTGGCGTGACTTTGGCGATCGGCTGAATGCGCACGGAGGCTTCGCGGATATCGTGAAAAGTAACGTCCGGGATCATGACTTCGGAGCTGGTTTCAGTAACCGGCATGCTTGTCCACCAGGTTCAAGAGCGGTTCATTGGCCCGAAACCGGCGCAGGTTGTCCAGGAAACACTCCACCGCCAGATGAACAAAATCCTTCACATGATCCGCAGTATGTGGCGAAAGCAGGACGTTTTCCATCCTATAGAAAGGGTGCGCCGCCGGAAGCGGTTCCACAGCGAACACATCCAGCGCTGCTCCGCGGATTTTTCCGGTCTCGAGAGCCAGTACCAGCGCTTGCTCATCCACCACGGCTCCCCGGCCCACGTTGATCAGCACGCCTGTCGGTTTCATCGCAGCAATCTGCGGCGCGCCGATCATGCCGCGGGTTTCCTCCGTTAGCGGTGCGGCGAGCAGCACGTAGTCGCTCGCGGCTAGCATTTGATCGAGTTTCGCGGGAGCGAAACTCTCGTCCACCAGAGGATCCTTTTGGAACAACTCGGGCCGTCGCCGCAGTGCCACGATCCGCATGCCAAACGGCCGCGCGAGTTCCGCCGCCGTGCTGCCGATCCCGCCATATCCCACGATTCCCAGCGTCTTGCCCTGGATTTCCTCCGTGGTAAATGCCTGCCACAAGCCGGCCTGCTGCTGCCGGATCATGCGCCGCATGTTGTAAGCGAAGTACAGCATCGCGCCGATGGTCCACTCAGCCAGCGGTCTGCGGAACACGCCGCGCCCATTGGTCAGGGGCAGGGGACTCGCCAGTATTTCCGGGCACAGGACGTTATCGACGCCGGTCCACAGCGAGTGGATCCACTTGGCTCGATGGGCAGGCGGAATTGCCGCACTTAGCAAGGGCGGATTCGACGTTCCGTTCACAATGACGTCGGCGTGCGCCGCGCTCTCCCGAACTTTTGTCACATCATTGCTGACGATCACGTTGACATCGGATCCCAAGTTTCCCAGCAGTTTCAGCCACGGAGCCGAAGGATCGGCCAGCACCAGCAAAGTCAAAGACATGCGCAGTCTCCAGAATAACGTGGGAAACTGGAAACGTGCCTGAATATTGCACCTGCGGCGCGCAGCTCCCGCCCGATGCGCGGTTCTGCCATAAGTGCGGCAAGCCGCAGCGTGACGAAGATCTGGTGGTCGAGCAGCAGCCGATCGTTGTTCTGCCGCCTCCTCCTCTTGCACCGCCGCCTCCCCCTCCGATCAGCTTTCGCAATGCGATCGCGGTTCGGGTGGCACTTGCTACCGGGATTCCTATTGTTCTGCTGTCGGCCGTGCTCTCGGCCGTCGCTGGTCCTCTCGGGATGGCAGTGCCCGTGGCAGGAGGATTTTTCGCCGTGTATCTCTATCGCCGGCGCACTGGGGAGAAGATCACTGTGTTGGCTGGGGCTCGCCTGGGGTGGATCTCGGGGATCATCGTTTTCTCCATTCTCACTCTGCTGCTGACCATGACTGTGGTGGTGCTATCGCAGCCGGATCTGGTGCAGAGCATGCGCGATCAGATGACTAAGATGTCGCCGCTCTCTCAAGAAGAAATCACTCGAAGCATCGAAGCTCTGCGGACTCCCTCCGGCCTGGCGGTGGCTCTGCTGAACGCCTTCTTGTCTTACACGCTGTTAACGGCTCTAGGTGGCGCGGTCGGCGCCAAGTTTCTGAACCGGCACTGAAGTCGCCCGGCGCACCATCGCTACACCCGCAAAAATGACCGCCATGGCGCCCGCCTCGCGCAGACCGAACCGTTCCTGGTAAACCCACCAGCCCAGGAAGACCGCCACCACCGGGTTGATATAGGTGTAGAGCGACGCTATCGCCAGCGGCAGCCGGCTGATTACCAGCGCGTAGCAACTATATCCGACGATGCCGCCGAAAATCGCCAGGTACACGATCGCACCCATGCCGCGCGTGGTCCAATGCGCGGACGGCAGTTGGAAAATGCTGGGGATCAGAAGTGTGATTCCGGTACTGAGCTGCTGCACGCCGCCGATCACGAATGGGTGCGCCCGCAATTGCCGGTTGCGCTGCAACAGCGAACCGAGTGCCCAGCTCGCGCCACTAAGTTGCAGCAGCAAAAACGCCAGGACGACGGACCCTCCGGAAGAGAAGCTGTGTTGTGTCAGGGCGTCCCAGGCATCGGGCGCGATCAGCAGGAACACTCCCACAAAGCCCAATAGTAGCCCTCGTAATGTCGGCCCGTGAAGCTTCTCACCACCCGCTAGCAGTGCGTCAATGCCGACGAACCAGAACGGCGCGGTGGTTACAAACAGCGAACTGAGGCCTGTAGGAATCCACTGCTCGACGATAGCGAGTGTGCCGTTGCCCACTCCGATCACCATCAGGCCGTAGCCTGCTGTGATCCACAGATCCCGCCCGCGCGGCAAATGGGCCCCGATCATCGCCGCCACGCTCAGCGTGATGGTCCCCGAGATCAGGTTTCGCAGGCAAACCAGAAGGGCAGGTGAAAACGAATCCAGCGCGATCCGAATACCGAGATACGTGGTGCCCCAGAAAAAACACACACAAATCAGCGCCAGATACGCCGTAAAGTGTGGATGATCCCGCAAAGGTTAGCTACCATATTAACTTGATTCTCACGCTTACCATCAATCCTGCTATCGATCGCACCATCATTTCCGACCGCCTCGCGTTTGAGGATCGCGGGTATATCTTGTCCCGCGGCGAAGTCGCCGGCGGCCGCGGTGTTAACGCCTCGCAGGTGATCCACGCATTCGGCGGAAAAACGCTTGCACTGCTGACTTCCGGAGGCGAGATCGGTAAACGCATGGAACACTTTCTGGCGGAGATGGGGTTTCCGTTCGAAGTGGTCCGCGTGCACGCGGAAGGCCGCGCCAATCTGACCATTTCAGATAAGCAGGGGCTGACCATCAAGCTGAACGAAATCGGCGCCCCGATCCAGGAAAAAGAACTGGCCGCCGTACGCGACCTGGTGGAAGCTCGGCTCAAAAAGGCCAGTTGGCTGATGCTCTGCGGCAGCACCCAGCCCGGCGTTCCACCGCAGTTTTATTCGGAAATCATCGCACTCGCCAAGAGCCGCGGCGTTAAGACTCTGCTCGATACCGATGGCGAAGCGCTCAATCACGCGCTGGAGGCCGGACCTTCCGTCCTCTCACCCAATCAGCAGGAAGCCGAACGACTGCTCGGCCGCGCCATTATCACTCGCAGCCAGTCACTCGAAGCCGTGCAGCGAATCCACGATATGGGACCGGAAGCCGTGATTCTGTCTCTGGGAAGCCGAGGCGCGCTGGCATCATCTGCGGACGGCATCCTGGAGGTGTTACCGCCGCGTGTGGAAGCGCTCTGTCCCATCGGCGCGGGCGACGCGCTGGCGGCAGCATTTGTCTGGGCCATTGAAAAGAAGAAGCCCTTCGCCGACGCTGTCCGGTGGGCCGTGGCCGCGGGAACGGCTACCGCTTCATTGCCCGGGATGAGTTTCCCGACTCTCGAACAGACCCGCGCGATCTATAAACAAGTGGAAGTTCGCTCCGCGCGTTAGCGCTTTTTCTTACGCTTCTTGAAAAACGGATCCGGACTCTTCAGCCGCGTAGCGAGCAAAGCCACGAACATCACCAGCAAGGAAACCAAAGTGGCGATGGAGCCGATCACCAGGTAATCGGAATCCTTCAGCGGTGATGGCATGATCGCGACCATGATGGCCGCCGCCACGGCGAACACACAAACTCCACTCAGTATGAGTACGGCCTGCCGCATTAATCGTATTTCTCGTAGAAGATTTGCTTGCGGTCGAATCCCTGGCCCTTCAGAATACTGCGGATCTCATCCACCATTTCTTTCAGGCCACACAAATAGAAGTCCACGTCGCGACGTTCACCGGTAGCTTCCGCAAGATGCGCCTGCACGCGGCCCGAACGTCCTTTCCACCCGGCGTCCGGACGTGTCAGCGTCGGCCAGAAGCGAAAGTTCGCATGAGCCCGAGCCATCTCCTCAAACTCGTCGCGATACAACAGATGCGATTCATACCGCACGCCGAACAGCAACGTGAACGAAGGTGAGGAGGCCTTCAAGTGCGCCTGCAGCATCGACCGGAATGGCGCGACGCCCGTACCGGTGGCGACGAAAATCGAATCTCGCGGGGCCTGCCGCCTTAACACGAACATACCCAGCGGCGGGCGCATCTCGATGCGGTCGCCTGGCTTCATATCGAACAACCGCGGCGAAAGATGACCCGGCTCCACGCGGTTCAGACACAGCTCAAACCGGTTGGTATCCGATGGCGCCGAGGCCAAGGAATACGCGCGCGTGATTTCTTTGTCTCCGATCATGTCGGTGAAGGATGTGAACTGCCCCGGCACAAAGTCCAGCTTCGCTACTCCCAGCGCCTCAAATTCGAAATGCCGCACGCCGGGCGCGATCTCCCGTGACTCGATCAGCTCTGCCTGCATTCTTATTTAAAGTCTGCGAGCGCCCGGTCCAGTAGCGCTTCCACCATTGCAGGATGCTGATCGAGTGGCGGCGTCACTTCAATCCTAAGCGCCGGATGCGCGCCCTGGACCTTATCGATCAGCTTCGGCAGATCGCGCTGCAGGTGGAGTCCAAGCGTAAGGAAGTACGGCACGACGACTACGCGCGATACAGTTTTCGAGAGTGCTTCCAGCGCTCCCGGCAAATCCGGCTGTCCGCCCTCCAGGAACGCCGCCACGACGGTTTCCAGTCCGCCGCGTCGCGCCATTTCGGCAGCCACGGTCCGAACCGCGTCGTTGGCCGATTCGATGCTGGATCCATGTGCGAAGACGACGTACGCGGTCTTCATGAGACTACGACCGCGGGCGGCTCCGCCTGGACCGGGAAATAGGCGCGCAGGAAGTCGAAAAACGCCCGGCCCCGCCGCCTTCCATTGTTGTGCTGCAACTCCAGCCTCTGCAGGAAAACCAGCGCGCCGAGAACGTCGGTGTCTCGCAGCGTCTGCATGCCGCTGGTTTCGGTCAACTGCTTACGAAGCTCGTCGATCGACTGCTTCAGCGCCTCCTGGATCTCAGCCGCGTACGGATTGTTCGGCCGCGTTTCATAGATCAAGCCGGATTCTAGCGTCCGGCAAGTCTTGATCAGCGACTCTAGACCTTCGCGCGCGTCGCCGTCGACTGACCGGCGGGCTTCCATCACCCGCGCCAAGGCGTTTCCCAGCCACATCACTGCCTGTTCCTGCTTGCGGATGAAATCCTCGCTTATGTGGATGTCTTTGTTGGGAACCTGTGCCTCGCCGATTGGGACCGGCCGGTCCCGCAATCGGGCTTCGCGCAGATACTCGCAATCCAGCGGGCAATCGATAGTAACTTCGCGTTCCGTGCCGCAGCAAACGGAGCAAATTTCACCCTGTACGCCCGGACAGTGCCGTTTTGCGCGCCTCTTTTCACACAGCTTGCAAGGAGTATTCACGCCGGTTTATCGAATAAGACACCTTCATCGTATCGTATGCCCAGCGTCGTATGATCGAAATGTGCCGCGCACCGACGTTTACTTAAAAGTGGAACTCGATTTGGACCCGAAAGAAAAACCCGAGCGCGTGGCTGCGGAAATCTGCCGAACCATCCGCAGAATCTACGGCGTCCGTAAGGCGGAAGTGTCCAGCATGGTGGAACGGGATGAGTCCTGAATGCATCATGAGATCATGCGTACAAAGAGCTACCCGAGGAAACTGATGAAGCTTAAACTAATCGCCGCTTTCACGCTCGGTGCGGGACTATTGTCCGCCGCCGAAGCGCCGGAACGCCTGGAGGCCGCCGCCAATTCCTTGAAGGAGGTGATGGGTATCCCGGATAAGTCCATTCCGCAGGATCTTCTCGAACGCGCCCAGTGCATCGTCATCGTTCCCGGCTTGAAGAAGGGTGCTTTTTTCGTGGGCGCCAAGTACGGAAAGGGTTTCGTGAGCTGCCGGCGCGAAGGCGGCGTAGGCTGGTCCGCGCCTGGTGCGATTCGCGTGGAGGGCGGAAGTATTGGTTTCCAGTGGGGTGGCACCGAGACGGATGCCTTTATGCTGGTGATGAATAAAAAAGGGATGGACCGTTTGCTCTCGACGAAATTCACTCTGGGCGGCGATGCTTCCGTGGCGGCCGGACCGGTTGGACGGTCGACACAGGCGGAAACTGATGCTGCGCTGACCGCTGAGATCCTCACTTGGTCGCGGCAACGCGGTGTTTTCTTGGGTGTGTCCTTGAGCGGCGCCACGCTTCGCGAGGATTCGGATTGGAACCGGGATCTGTATGGCAAGAAGATCACCAATCGCGAGATCGTCATAAAGGGCGCCGTAGCGCCTCCCAAAGCGGCGGAAAGCTTGATGACCGAGCTTAACCGCTATTCGAGCCGGAAATAACATGGACGATCCTGAAGTTTCCGGCCGCATGCGAGACGACTGGAATGCTCGCGCTCGCGAAGATGCCAGCTACTACGTAGCCTTCGGCCGCCGCCAGCAGAACGACGCGGATTTCCTAGCCACCGCCACCGAAGTCATCAACATCTTGGAATCCGAGTTGCGCCGCGTGCCGCCGCCACAGCGCAGCATGTGGAAAGCGCTCGAGATTGGCTGCGGCCCCGGCCGCCTGATGCGCCCCATGAGCCGCCACTTCGCGGAGATCCATGGCGTGGACGTATCCGATGAGATGATCGCCCTGGCGCGCGAGCGGCTGCGCGATACTCCCAACGCGCATCTTCATCTCACCGATGGGGCGACTCTGCCCGAGTTTCCCGATGAATCCTTCGATTTCGTCTATTCCTATGCGGTCTTCCAGCATGTGCCGAGCCGGGAGGTTATCTCTACATATTTACGGGAAACCCACCGCGTAATGAAGACCGGCGGCTTCGCGCGGCTGCAGTTCAACGGAATGCCCGCCCGCGAGGGTGCTTTCGATACGTGGTCGGGAGCGCGGACGACCACCAGTGAGATCGTGGAATTTACCCAGCTCCACGACATCCAACTGTTGGCGCTTGAAGGCTCCGGAACGCAGTATATGTGGACCACTTGGCGCAAGCAGCCGCCGGGCTGGCAGGCCCAGCAGGACGAGCGTCAGTTCGCTGGCGATACGTCGCGCATCCGTCGCGTGACCAACGCGCAAAGCTCGGAGCCGGGAGCGCCGTCTCGCGGACGATACGCGTCGATTTCTCTGTGGGTCGAAAATCTCCCTCCCGAAGCGGGGCTTCACCACTTGCGTGTCCAGGTGGGGGATTCCTTGGGTACGGTCACCTGCATCGGTCCGCTGACGAAGGACGGCCTTCAACAGGTCGGCGTCGTCCTTCCCGAACTGGAGGCAACCGGATTGCTCCCGATCGCACTGCGCTGGCTAGATCAACCTTTGGCTCCTTTGGCTACGCTACGGGTTATTCCCCCTGGTCCTTCCGTGCCGAGTATTTGCTCGGTCACCGACGGGACCAACCTGGTGGCCTACAAGCGCATCGAAACGCGCCAGGTCAAGATGATTCTGGAGGAGGTCGCGCGGCCGCATGAAATCGAGGTGTCCGTGGGCGGCGTTCCGGTAGGAGATCGGGAATTTCTTTGCACCGATCCAAAGCCGCAGCGATTCGAAGTGGATTTTCGCCTTCCCGAAGAGATCCAGCCGGGAAAGCACGAACTTCAGGTACGGATCGGACGGCGGCAGCTTTCGCCGGTGATGCTGGAAGTTACCTCGTGACCGTGACCTGTGTCTTGCGGTAATCGCTCCAACCCTTCCAGCCGAGGTTCGCACCGAGAATCACGAGTGCCACGCACAGCACGAAGCGCAATTTCTTCGATGGCAGCCTGGAAGCCAACAGGCCTCCCGCCAGCGCTCCCGCCACGCCGCCGATCAGCAACTTGATTAACACCGACACGTTCACATCGCCCAGCGCCGCGTGAATTCCGCCGCCCACTGTTGATAGCACCAAACCAAAGCTGAGATCCGTTCCGACCACGGCGGCGGGGACCATCGTAGTCATGTTCATCAGGCACAGCGCGCCCAGCGCTCCGGCTCCCGCCGACGAAAAACCCACTTCGATGCCGATCGGCAAGGCGACCGCCGCCAGCCACGGAGTCCGGTCATTCCGATTGATGTTCGAAAAACGGAAAAGATTGATCGTTGCGATGCTTACGATCGTGAACCCCACGAAAGCTGTCAGCAGATCGCTCTTGAAGCCTTGTAGCAGGAGCGTGCCAATCAGCACGCCCGGCAGTCCTGTCGCCATCAGGAACCCGAACGCGCGCCAGTCTACCTGCCGGCGCTTGATGTACATCGGCGTGGTCAGGATCTTCACCGCGGCTCCGAAGACCAGCGCCGTGCCCACGGCCTGCTTGGTCGGCATGCCGACCAGGAGGATCAGCAGCGGAGTGGTCATCGAGCCTGCGCCGACTCCCGTGATCGCGATAAAAATCGCGATGATGAATCCGAGCGCGATCTCCATGATTTACTCTATGGGTCTATTTTTCCTGAATATGGATGCCGCACTCTAACTTGCCCTGGCCCTGCCAACGGCCTGAGCGCGGATCGTTCGGATCGAGCGGCAGTTTCGTGCACGGCTTGCAGCCGATGCTGGTGTACCCCAGATCGTAAAGCGACAGCTCGGGGATGCGGTGAGCCTGCATGTACTGATAGACGTCGCGCGTGGTCCAATCCGCCAGCGGGCTGATTTTCTGGATCACTTTTCCGCCGGGCAGCTTGAACGGTTCTACTTCCTGAAGATTCGCGCGCGTGGGCGATTGATCGCGCCTGAGCGCCGTGAACCAGGTGTCATAAGGTTCCAACCCGGAGAACAGCGGTTCGACTTTCCGTAGCTTGCAGCAGCGCGATGGATCCGTCTGGTTCAGAATCCCGAACTGCGACTCCTGATCCGCGACACTTTGCTTGGCCTCGAGATTCAATAAGTTGAGTTTCCACTCCGCGGTCAGTTTGTCGCGATACTCGATCGT
>Ga0070735_10004691_pt1 | contig 11456 bp, 9 predicted proteins | sample Coa_R1_FD_66443 | JGI IMG/M metagenome (GOLD analysis project Ga0070735, IMG submission 66443) | Surface soil microbial communities from Centralia Pennsylvania, which are recovering from an underground coalmine fire - Coalmine... | ecosystem: Environmental > Terrestrial > Soil > Unclassified ... | reverse complement strand
TCCAGTCTGGATTCCATACAAAATCAAAGGCAGCCCTTGCGGGCTGCCTTTTGTTGAAGATCGATTCCCAACTACTGCGAAGCCGGCCTGTGGTGCACGGGTGCCTTCGGCGCAGTCTTCGGTTTGGGCAATAGCCCGTGATCCATGATCATCATGAAAGGGCTGGACGTGTACGAAGCGGGGTTTCCCTGGAAATCAAGGCTCTCTCCCGCTTTCGGGATGAGCCTTACTGGAACCTTCTCTTCGAACGTCAAAGTAATGTCCGGCTTCTTGGCTTCGATATCATCTTCGCTGGCCGCGATGTGGAACTCCGTAGACGAAGCGTCGATCACCGTTCCGTTCATATAGACCGGTTTACCCTTGATAGCGTTCCAAACCGTGTCCTGATCTTCCTGCTTACCGTTGGTGAGAATGAATTCCCAGGTTGCGAAATCCATTTTGTCCGGCGAAGTCGCCGTGACCATGTTGTGAGCTTGTTCGGGAGGCGTAGGAGCCGGTTTGATGGTAAATCCGGCAGGCTCGTTCGGGCTTGCCTTCGCCTGAGCCAGCAGATCGGTCCATCCATCTTCGCCGCCGTGATATTTCATGTACTGATTCTTCGCATATTTCTCAATTTGCTGTTGATACTGCGGGGTGGGTGCAATGACCGAAGCCCGAGCAGAGTACCAGATGGCATTGAGGGAGTCGGGAGGAATGCTTGGATCCGGAGGCGTGGGGCCCGCATAAGCCAGCGCCAGGGGGTAAACCACACTAAAATCGGTCGGGCTGTCATCGGCCGCAACCCGCAAGGTTTTGCGGGCGTCCTGGTAATCCTTAGCGGTCAGGTCTGCAATTCCGATCGCGGCGTTAAAAATCCCGGTCATTTGAGTCTTCATCTTTTCGAAGTCGGCGTCGGATGTGCCCTCAGGCTTGGCAAACTTCGGCAGCGCATCCAGTCCCATCTGCCCATACTTCTTGGCATCGACCAGGTCCTGTTTCGCGTTGGTGTCCCCACCCTGCGCCTTGAGCCTGTCAAAATAGGCCAGCAGAGCCATAGCGCGCACGTTGTTCGGATCAACCGTAACCAGCTTCGTCGCCGTATCGATGGTCTTTTGCTGGTTATTCGTTTTCTGATAGTCGGCCATCAGCGTTTCCAGAGCGGCCGTTTTCATTATGCTGTTGGGATATTGCGTCAGGAAGGCTTCCAGGCCGCTAATCTGCGCGGTCGGATCTGTTTGCTTAATAGCGCCCACGTATGCGTTGTATTCGGCTGGATCTTTGATGACTGGCGCCTGCGAAGATGACGCTGCCGGTTGTCCTTGAGCGGGTTGGGCCGCAGTTTGCGCGGCACTCTGGGCTGCGGTCGCGGCAGCCACTCCGAGCACAACCGTGACCAGAATCTTTTTCATCAGTATTGGCTCCTTGCACTTTTTGGGAATCAATAATCTCTTGAACAGCGTTCGTGCTGAGTTTCCAGCATTTTCGCTTGGGTCTTTCCGAGCTCCGCACTTCTTCGGAAATCCAAGTCGCCGCCGGGGCTGCCACCGTGACATGGGGACATGCAGTGGGTTAAGGCGATACCCTTCTTTCCCGGTTGGCCGGATTATAAGTAGCTCCTGTTCCGAAGGCAAGCAACTTCCCGGCTTCCCGGCTGCCCGCCCCGATTATTGTATAAGATGCAATTTTGACGTGTCGCGGATGGAGGTCGCCTCCGCCAAGTTGCACTCCTAAACATCAAGGAAAGAATCATGAACACGGCTGGATCTGAAAAGCCGCTTAAGGGGCAGGTTGCAGTGATTACCGGCGCTGGACGCGGAATCGGCGCCGCAATAGCCCATGCGCTTGCAGCGCTTGGCGCGACCACGATTTTATGCGGACGCACTTCGACCACGCTCGAATCCACAGCAAAGACAATCGCCGCAAATGGCGGAATAGCAGTGGCGATCCCGTGCGATGTAACGAATCTGGCTTCGGTGGAGGCTGCGGCGGAACGCGTTGCGAAATCCTGCGGACGTGTCGATATTCTGGTGAACAATGCCGGCATCGGCGGATTCGGCGGCCCCTTGCATCAACTGCCACCGGATGACTGGGATCGAATTTTGAATACCAATCTCCGCGGCGTCTACTACATCATTCGCGCCTTCGCGCCCTCCATGATCCGTGCCCGCTCCGGGCACATCATCAACATTTCGTCGTTGACGGGAAAGAATCCGCTGCCGAACGGAGCAGCCTATGCCGCCTCAAAATGGGGTTTGAATGGTCTGACGTATTCGGTAGCGGAAGAACTGCGCAGTCACAATATCCGCGTTAGCGTGATCTGCCCGGGCTCGACGAATACAGAACTCAGTCCACACGAAGGGAAAAACCCCGCGAAAATGCTGCAACCGGAAGACGTGGCGCATGCCGTTGTGATGCTGGTGACGCAGAGCCCGCAATCGTTTGTAAGTGAGATCTTGCTGAGGCCCACGCAGAAGCCGTGAGCATTGTCACTTCTTGAACAGATTCTCGAACGCCTGCCGCGCATCGGTCGGCTTCTGAACTGCAGGCGTGGATGTTTCTTTTTCCCTCGCCACGCGAAGTTCGTAGAACGTGCAATCGTTGAGCGCGTCCTTTTTCTCGATGCGCTTCGGCACCGGCTGCATGCATTCGAAGCGCTTGCCGGGATCGAAAAACGCGCATTGCTTGCAGGAATGCAATTCGAATCCGCACTTCGGGCACAGTCCGGTTGGCGGCATACCTGGCAGTACTGTGCCGCACTGCGCGCACCGGGAAACTTCGCGGATACCCGGCATATTCAGGGGACGCGGCCCGAAAGTGTTATCGCGCTTCGACGGCGGCGGCCCGGTTCGTTCGCCCGATTCCTTCTGCTTGCGCGGCTCGAAATCGCGATCCTGATATCCGTGCTGACGATATTTCGCCACAAAACCTCCCCCAGCAATGCTGCGGTATTCTCTCGCCAACCACGGGCTACGGCAAGTGTTAAACCCGGGCGTCTTTCTGAAGTTGCTGTGCGTGATACGGCAGGGGCCAGGCCGCCGCTGGATACAATAGAAGCATGATCCACGAAATTTTCCCGGTCGGGCCGCTGCAATGCAATTGTTCCATCGTCGGCGACGAAGGAACGCGGGAAGCGATGGTCATCGACCCCGGCGACGACATCCAGGATGTGCTCGCCCTTATTGCCAAGCATAACCTGCAAGTCAAGCAGATCGTCATCACGCACGCGCATATCGATCACGTGGGCGGAGCGATGAAGTTGCGCGCGGCCACTGGAGCACCGATTCTACTGAATCAGAATGATTATGCGCTTTTGAAAATGCTCGACGAGCAAGCCACATGGATCGGCGTCGAGAGTCCCGGTCCTGTCGAGATTGACCAAAGCATTACCAATGGCGATACCGTCAAAGCCGGGTCCCACGCAGCAACTATTCTGCACACGCCCGGCCATACCGAAGGCAGCATCTGCCTGTACTTCCCCGCCGAGAAAAGGTTGATTGCCGGAGATACGCTGTTTGCCGGCTCGATTGGCCGCACCGACTTGCCCGGAGGATCGATGCAGAAGATTATGCAATCGCTGCATGGGACGGTGCTGAGTTTGCCCGATGAAACGGTGGTGATTCCGGGGCACGGACCGCTGACCACGATTGGGGAGGAGCGTGAGAGTAATCCTTTCTTGATTCACCGGTAGATATCAGTGATTTTCTGATCCCATCCGCTGTAGAACCCTCCCGAGGCCTTCTGCAAATTCCTCTTCGAGATTGATCAGACTTATGACCAAATGCCCGTCACTCGGGAAATCATAGAAATGTCCCGGGTGCACCAACACAGATTCCTTCCGCACTAGCTCGACTGCCAGTTCTTCGTCACTCTGGGTGACCGGCACTCGCAGCACGGCGTACCATCCGCCCTCCACAATGAGGCGCTGGCACATCGTTTGTAATGCAAGCTGGCGGTCGAGTTCGGCAAGATTCGCGCTCACGCGACCCAACAATTGGCGTTGAACGCTATGCCGCTGTTCCAGCAGTGCTGGCGTCGCCCACTGGATCGGCGCGTTCATCGAGAGATATGTATCTGCGATTACTTCCAGGCGTTCCATCGCCCTTTCAACTTCGGTGCTCGGTCCACTGGCAGCGACCCATGCCACTTTCATTTGCGGTAAGGCGGAAATCTTAGAAACACCGCTGAGCGTAAAACTGAGCACATCGTCATTCGCAACAAAACTCGCCTGCGAAGCTCCGCCCAGACCGTAATCGAGAAATACTTCGTCAGCCAGGACCGCAAGCCCATTCTCGTGGCAAATCGCGTTCAACGACTCGCGTTCCTCATTATGAACAAAGGAACCCGTTGGGTTATTGGGATGAACTACAACCACAGCGCGCGTCTTGCGCGTAATCACGTTGCGCAGCGAGTGAAAATCGATCTGCCAGCCGTGATCGTAGATGAGCGGATAAGGAACGAGTTTGACATCCTGCAAGTCGGCAAGGAATTCGAACAGGGGATAGCTCGGCTTCGGAACCAGCAGCTCATCACCAGGATTGCACAGCAGGCGAAAAACAAAGGAATAACCTTCGCTCGTGCTGGTCGTGAGAATGACCCGTTCGGGGTTGAGGGCAATTCCATGCTGAGACTGGTAATACTCAGCGATGGCGGTGAGAGCGCTGAGCAGCCCCTTCGGCTGCGGATCGTAATCCATCGCCGCGGGCGATCCCAGCGACTGCAAGATCCTCGGATCGTCATATTTCAAGCCAACACGCGTAGGATTTGAGACGGTCAGATCGAGCACCTGCGCTCCGCTGCGGCGCGCCTCGTCAATCGCTTCGGTAAGCCGATTACGCGTGAGCTTCCAATTAGTGCGAGCGGAAAACATTTTGCGGGGGGTCGCCCTTCACTCGGAGGTCGAGACTGTTCCAATCAAACTCACGGCTGCAGATAGAATCCCAGGTCTTGCGGGGCGGTCAGCGTTTTGGTGGCGCTGTATTCCCGACTCGACTCTTGCACTTCTTCGATCTTCTGCTGAAACTCGCGGGCCATTACGTCATACCGCACAAGAACATTATCCAGCCAGAAGGGCTGATATTCCCGAAGCCACGCATTGCGGTACATTTCGCGCAGGCGCGTGGTTGCATCGCGCAGGTCTTCCAGGCGGGCATTAATTCCGTCAATCTCCCACAGGTCCTCGTCCACGCGGTTGGCGTCTGTGGGATTGAGGAAAGCGTCCCAATAAAACTTGTTGATCTCTTGCGTGTACTCGGCCTTCATACCGAGCAAATCCCAGCGCCAGGCGGCCAGAGTCATATCTCCCAGAGTGGCCTGATTCTCGCGCGCTTTGCTGCCCTCACGATAAATCAGCTCCAGTGCGTGCTCGGCATTCATCCGAATGTCCGGAGCGCCGACTAGAAGTTTTTTCATTAACTCCGCACCCTCCTCCGTAAACGGATCAGCCCAGAACAACTCGTCCGTCTCAGTTCCCACGTGGTTTTTCGCCAGTATTTCATGTGCGCGGTCCAGGTCGTCGATGGCATCACGAAGACTTGAGTCCTCGTCGCGATAAAACGCCCAGTCGTACGCATTCTTGAACCGATCGATATCGGACTCGCCCGCCTGCCACGCCGCATCCGCGCCGAAAATCAAGGCAGGCCAAGCCATGTCATAGATGGATTCCCCGTCATCGTTCCAGGTAGTGTTCAGCATGCCAATCGCGCCGAGTTGTTGGCCGTCGCGCACGAAGTTGCGGATGTTCACAAATGCCGCGTCCAGATCGGGCCAGACCTGGCTCCAGTTGCTCGCACCCGGAGCCACCATCACACGAAGCCCGGCATCACGATAAGGTTTGATAATGCTTTCATAGCTCGGCTTCGGATCGTAATCCCACGGAACCGCGATCATGTCCTTGGGCAACATGCTGAGCAGTTGCGGATATTTCACCGCCATATCCCCCCAGAACATGAGCTGCTTGCGATAGGGCTGCAGAATTTCATTCACTTTCTGCATGTGCTCGAGATAAACGCGGCCAAGACCGACTTCCTGGGCGAGGGCAGCCGTCTGGCCACGCCCAAGTTCAAACGTCTCATCGCCGCCCACATGCAGAAACGGGCCGGGGAAAAGCGGCACCAGATCGGCGTACATCGATTTGATTAATTGGTAAGTCCGATCTTTGGTGGGCGTGAGCACGTGGCCATGAGGGCGCTCGGCGACATCCGAATAAATGTCGTACTCCAGCATGTGATGAAGGTGCCCGAAGGTCTGCTGCTCTGGAAGAATCGTGACGTAAAGTTGACGGGCGTAATCGACCAGCGAGTTGATCTCCTGCGGCGTGAGTGCGGCCTCTTTCGGCGCGATTAAAGGCTGGCTGGCGAAGTCAAAAACATGCTCCATGTATAGCGCGAACAGATTGATCTTGTACGACGCCAGAATGCGAATCTGCCGCTTCATGAATTCTTCCGTAGGAATCGGGCCGCGGCTAATGTCATCCTGCACGCCGCGCCACGCCAGGCTCGGCCAGTCGCGGATGCCGACTGCAGGGCAGACCAGTTTGCCATCTTCCATGTGCAGCAATTGGCGCAGCGTTTGCACGCCATAAAACAATCCCTGCCCGGTATTCGCGGCGACAATCAGGCCGCGACTGTCGGCATATAGCAGATATCCCTGATCGCCGATCGAATCTGCCTTTAGTCCTTTCGATTCCAGAAACTTTCGCACGCTCGCGTCCTGGAGGCGTGCGAGCTCAATCGTGCTGGCCTGTTGTTTACCCTTTTCTTTACTGCCGGTGATGGGAATGTTTAATCCGGATTGATCATGAATCTCTTCCGCAAGTGTTTCCGCCGCAATCCGGTCTTCCGACTGGTGGCCGAAGGGCACAAGAATCTTAGTCGTGGGTCGAATCCGAAAATTGCCCTCGTGAAGTTGGATCTCTTTGGGCTGCGGAATCAGTTTGAGCGCATCCTGACCGCTGGCGTCGGCAAACATTGCCGGAATCAGAAGCAACAGGAAAACGGAAAGAAAGAAAGCGTCTCTCTTTTTCATTTGCATCCCTAAGAGCCTGGCAGACAATCGTCCATTCTAGCGGGAACGGGCTGGAAAAGAAGGATGAAGCAGCAAAATTTCCGGCATCGGCAGCGGCCTTGATGTCCTGAACAATACGTCTTACGCAAAAATGCGTGATGTATCCTCATCCTGTGCCGGCTGCGGAAGAATATAAAAGGCGCCTCGAGGATCGTGAACGTCGCGTCGCGGGCAATGAGGTGATCCATATTCGCCTCGGAAACGCCCGCTTGTTGCTGGCCTGCGCTGCCGCGGGGATCGCCTGGGAGTCGTTGCGAAACCATGCACTCTCGCCCTGTTGGTTGATTTTGCCCGCGCTCGCGTTCGTATCGATCGCGGCCTACCATTCCCGAATTTTGCGTGCTCGAGAGCTTGCGCAGCGAGCTACCTCCTTTTATCGCAGCGGATTGGCACGGATCGAAGACCGCTGGGCCGGTCGCGGGCAAACTGGCGAGCGTTTCGCTGAGCCGCATCATGTTTACGCGGCGGACTTGGACTTATTCGGCCGGGGCGGCTTGTTTGAACTTCTCTCCACCGCCCGCATCCGCATAGGCGAAGAGACGCTTGCGAAATGGCTGCTTTCTCCCTCCCCGGTTGAACAGATCGAAGAGAGGCATGCCGCGATTCGCGAGTTACGTGACGAACTCGATTTCAGGGAAGATTTGGCGGTGCTGGGTGAAGATTCGCGTACCGGAGTGTATTCCGAAGTACTGGTGCAGTGGGCGGAGGCACCATGGAAGATGAAGCCAGCATGGCTGCAATTCGCGGCGCCCCTGTTGGCGATCGCCATGGCTGCCGCGGCCATCGTTTGGTGCATTCTAGGGACAGCCACGCCGCTTCTGTTAATTATCATGATCGAAGGCATCGTAAGCTATCGGCTGCGCCATGCGATGGAGGAAGTCTTGCACCGCTCCGATCAGGCTTTCCGCAATCTGGATCTGCTTTCAGGAGTGCTGGCTCGCGTTGAGCAACACAATTTTGAGGCGCCCCGGCTGCAAGCCTTGGTAGCCGGATTCCAATCGACTGACATTCCCAGTTCGCGCGCAATCGCCCGCCTCAGAACCATCGTTCAGTTCAGCGATTCACGAGATAATGTACTCATACGCGTCCTCAATGTTCCTCTTTTGTATTCAGTCCAGGTAGCATTTGCCGCAGAACGCTGGAAACGCACTCACGGTCGCGCGGTGCGGTCGTGGCTGCAGGTTGTAGGCGAAATCGAAGCCCTGTTAAGCCTCGCCACCTACAGCTACGAACATCCTGACGATCCTTTTCCCGAATTCATCGAAGGTCCGGCATGTTTTGACGCAACCGACATGGGACATCCTCTGGTTCCTGCCAGAACATGCGTTCGTAATACTGTTCGGCTGACGGGCGGCACGCGTGTGCTCCTGGTCAGCGGTTCGAACATGTCAGGCAAGAGCACGTTGCTGCGCATGGTTGGCATTAACACGGTACTGGCGATGGCCGGTGCGCCGGTGCGGGCTCGAAGCCTACGATTGACACCGCTGCAACTCGGCGCCAGTATTCGCGTGAACGATTCGTTGCAAGAGGGAAGTTCACGCTTCTATGCCGAAATCACCCGGCTCCGAAAAATCCTCGATCTGGCCGCCGAAAAGCCGCCGCTGCTGTTCTTGCTGGATGAACTCTTACAAGGCACAAACTCCAACGACCGCCGCATCGGAGCGGAGGGTGTTGTCCTAGCTCTGCTGAAACGCGGATCCATCGGCCTGGTGAGTACGCACGATCTGGCGCTGGTAGATATCGGCAACTCCCTGCATGGGCAACTTCACAATGTCCATTTTCAGGAGGAATTTGAGGATGGAACCATGCACTTCGACTATAAACTCCGAGATGGAGTGGTCACCAAGAGCAATGGGCTGGCTCTTATGAGGTCGATTGGGTTGGATGTGTGAGTAGGCACGTGGCCAGACTTCGCATGACCGAAGCTATCTGTCTTCTCTTACATTTTCGTCTTCTAAGATTTTCCGAACGCTTCTTTGTTCACAAGATAAGGCATTTTCGTGAAGTCGCCGCCGTAGTTCTTTTCCAGCACGTCAATCAGCCCCTGCACACAACGGCCAGCCATACCTTTGTTGGGATCAGTGGAGAGCCGCGTGATGCGGGCCGCACTCGCGAAATGAGGATACAGCCGCAGGCGGTCTGATAGCGCAGGATCGCGAAGCGGCGAGTCGGCCGGCAGCGGCTCTTTCTCGTAAACATCGAGAGCGGCTCCAGCAATCCAGTTTTCCTTCAGAGCCTTCACCACCGCCAGCTCATCCACCACCGGCCCGCGCGAGTCGTTGATCAGAAATGCAGTCGGCTTCATCAACTTCAAAGTTTCCTCATTGATCAAATGATACGTAGGCGTGGCACTCTCGCCCGGCCGCAACAGTGGAACGTGGATGCTGACGAAATCCGCATGCCGAAGCGCTTCTTCGAAGGGAACATACTTAATCCAGTTTTTCTCCTTCGAAATGCCACGTGAATAGCGGAGATCGAACTCTTCCTGAATGGCTCTGATGAAATCGAGATTTTCATAAGCCGGGTCGTAGCACAAGATGTTCATATCGAACCCGGCGCACTTCTTGATCAGCGCTAATCCGATGCGTCCCGTGCCAATCACGGCAATTGTTTTGCCCGTAACTTCGTCGCCCAGAAATGGGAGAAAAGGATGCCAATATCCCCACTGATTATCGCGAGTCAGGTGTTCGGCGGGCCACATTTTGCGCGCCAGAACGCCCATCATGAAGAATGCGAACTCCGCGGTCGCCTCGGTAAGAACGTCGGCTGTATGCGTGAAAGGAATTTTGTATCGATTAGCATCGGTGCGATTGATATTGTCGAAGCCGACGGCGAGTTGCGCGACCACCTTCAGCGTGCCCTTGCCCGCCTCAAAAATCCCGGCGTCAATCGGATCGCGCAGAGTCGTTATCAGCCCATCTATGCCCGACTTAACTTTGTCGATGATCAGGCTCTTCGGCGGGGCTTTCGGATCGGGATAGACCTCCACCTCATAGCCCCGGTTGCGTAGCAGATCGAGCGCTTCTCCAATATCACAGGTCGCGAAAACGCGGAATTGTTTGCTCATATTCGGACTCATCGAAATTATCACAGCCGGCGCAAGAATGCCGCAGCCACCACCGCAAGAAATTTAGAACATCCAGCGGGTCGACTTGCTCTGGAAGTATTTCTCCCACAGGCCAAATACGACCGACGGACGCACGGCAAAGATCGGTTCTTTCATCGACAAAATGTCGTCCTTCATTCCTTTCATATCGAATTTGTATTTGCGCTCGTAAGTGGGGAGAAACTTCCTGCGAGCAGCTACGTCCGCGATCTCAGCAATACCTTCCACAATCACGGCCTCGTTAGCATGTTCCGTACATACGATGCAGTGACTATTTTTCGCCAGATTGCGCGCCTTCCTGGATGTTCTTCCGGTACTGAACAAGAACCGTCCATCCTGCCACAAACCCCACACGACCATCGTGTGAGGCGAATCCTCTTTCGCTGAACCCTCGGGCCTGATGGTCGTAATCCAGTAATTGTGCGACTTCTTCAGACGCTGCTCTGCCCATTTCCAGGGGAGCAATCCTTTCGTCCCCGTGGGAAGGCCGTATCCCGGCATATGCGGACGGCTCGACCGTGGAACTGTGCTCGAATTTCTTTGTGATCGCGTCATCCGCTCACTTCTTCTTGCTGTCGGCAGCCCGAATATAAACAAAAACCCCGGTCAGGCAAAGCGCTCTGACCGGGGTTCGTGGGGGAAGGCTACCACCATCTCTTAAATCACTAAGAATCCCAAGCGACCGTGAAGCTTGTCCCATCCAAACTGAGCGCCGACGGTGCGACTTCATCCGCGCCCGTGTTTCTCGCGATTCTAAACTTGTGAGGTGTCGAGTCAACGCACGGCCTGTGGATTGTTCGCTTTTCGTAAAAGGACTCTTAATTGGACGGACCGGTGGCGCAGCAATCTTATTCGCGCTTACGGCTTAAAGGTTTTTCTTCGTCCACTGATCGATGCGTTCCAGTGCCTGTTGCAGGTTCTCAAGCGAGTTGGCAACGCTAAAACGCAGATAGCCTTCCCCGAAAGCGCCGAAAGCTGTTCCGGAAAGTGCCGCGACTCCGGCCTGATCCAGCAACGCATCGGCCAGCGGCTTCGATTTCCAGCCGGTTTTAGTGATGTTGGGAAAGACATAGAACGCGCCTTTCGGCATGCGGCAGGAGAATCCCTTGATCTTGTTCAATCCCGCGACGAAAACATCGCGGCGCTGCTTGAACTCGTTGCACATATGATCGACCGAGCTTTGGTCGCCGGTTAGCGCTTCGACCCCAGCGATCTGCGTAAAGCTGGCGGTGCAGGAGTTGGAGTTGGTCATCAGCCGCGTCATGTGCGCAGCCAGGTCCGGACGCATCACCCCATAACCCATTCGCCA
>Ga0070735_10004690_pt1 | contig 11457 bp, 9 predicted proteins | sample Coa_R1_FD_66443 | JGI IMG/M metagenome (GOLD analysis project Ga0070735, IMG submission 66443) | Surface soil microbial communities from Centralia Pennsylvania, which are recovering from an underground coalmine fire - Coalmine... | ecosystem: Environmental > Terrestrial > Soil > Unclassified ... | reverse complement strand
TGCGTGGGTGGATGGCCCGGGCGCGGACACACTGGGGTGGATGAAAAGCGACCACGCTGTGTATTTTCAATCTGAGCGCGATGGCTATTCGCATCTCTACACTGTCAGTTATGATGGCGGCGAACCGCGGCAGTTGACTTCCGGCAAGTGGGAAGTGACGCGCACGGAGCTTTCCGCGGATAAAACACGTTTTTATTTGACCACCAGTGAAGCGAGCCCATTCGAGCAGCAGTTCTACGTCATGAACGCGGGTGGCAGCGAGCGGACGCTGCTCACATCCATGCCGGGCAGCCATCAAGTGACGCTTTCTCCAGATGAGAAGTGGATGGCGGACGTCTATTCCTTTACCAACAAACCCCCGGAACTGTACGCGGGTGAAAATCGGGCCCGCGCGAGCGAAGTGAAGTTGACCTCGTCGCCATCGCCTGAATTTTGGGAATATTCCTGGGAAGATCCGCCGATCGTGCAGATTCAGACGCGCGATGGCGCGATGCTGCCGGCACGATTTTATAAGCCGAGGAACTTCTCGCGCAGCGGGCCTGCCGTAATTTTTGTGCACGGTGCTGGTTATCTACAGGACGTGGATCGATGGTGGTCGGCACATTACTATCGCGAGTACATGTTTCACCATTTCCTGATGGAGCACGGCTATCTGGTTTTGGAGGTGGATTACCGCGGCTCGGCCGGATACGGCCGCGACTGGCGCACAGCCATTTATAAGCACATGGGCGGCAAGGATCTGGACGATCAGGTGGATGCGGCGCATTGGCTGGTAGCTGCGCACGGCGTGAATCCGAAGCGCATCGGAATTTACGGTGGCAGCTACGGCGGCTTTATCACGCTGATGGCGATGTTTACGCAACCCGATGTGTTCGCCGCAGGGGCCGCGCTACGTCCCGTAACGGATTGGGCCCACTACAACAATGGTTACACCTCAAACATTTTGAATCTGCCGCAGAAGGACTCGGGCGCTTACAAATTATCGTCGCCGATTTACTTCGCGCAAGGGCTCAAAGGAGCGCTGCTGATCTGCCACGGAATGGTGGATACCAACGTGCATTTTGAGGACACGGTGCGCCTGGTGGAACGGCTCATCGAGCTGCGCAAGCAGAACTGGGAATTGGCCGTATTTCCGGTGGAAGATCATGAGTTCCAGGAGCCAGCCAGTTGGGCAGACGAGTACAAGCGCATTTTCCGGTTATTTGAGATGAATCTAAATGGCGTCAGGTAATGCCGTCGCCCAGGAGCGGTGGTCAGCCGGCACACACCACTCGCGTTTCTAATTTTTTTTGATCCATTCTCCGAGCCAGTCCAGCACTGTGTGGTACCACAATGCCGAGTTTTGCGGCTTCAGAATCCAATGGCCTTCGTCGGGAAACAGAAGCAGCTTCGATGGGATCTTTTGCAGTTGAAGTGCGGTATATAACTGCAGGTCTTGCGTGTAGGGAACGCGAAAATCCAGTTCACCCGCTGTGACTAATGTCGGTGTCTTGAAATTCTTGACGTAGAAACTGGGAGACCACTTGGCATAGAGTTCCGGACTATCCCACGGCATACCGTGGAATTCCCAGATTGGGAACCACAGTTCTTCAGTAGCGCCAGCTTCGCTGCGCAGATCGAAGACACCCGCGTGCGACACCAAGGCTCTGAAGCGCCCTGTGTGGCCCAGCATCCAGTCGATCATGTATCCGCCGTAGGAAGCTCCGGCCGCTTCCATATGTTCGGAATCGGCCCAGGTTTGCGCGGCGGCGTAGTCGACCACCGCCATAATGTCGTCGAACGGCTTACCGCCCCAGTCGCCATTAATCTCATCGATGAACTTTTGGCCGTAGCCTGTCGATCCGCGGGGGTTTGGCAGAATAACAACGTAACCGGCGCCCGCGAAGATTTGCGCGTTCCAGCGGTAGCTCCATTCCTCGCCCCAGGCACTTTGCGGGCCCCCATGGATCAGGAACAGCACGGGATATTTTACACCCGCCCTGAAACCGGGTGGCTTCAACAAAAAGCTATGGACACGCGCCTTTTCCGCGCCCTCCACCCAGAACTCATCGAGCCGGGTCAGCGTGTACTGGTTCAGCAGCGCGTCATTGAGATGTGTCACGGCCACTCCGATTCCGCCACTGGAAGTCGCCCGAAAGATCTCCGGCGGGCGTGCCCCTGTCTGTTCTGTGTAGATCATCGTGCGGCCATCGCGCGTAAATTGCACGTCGTCCAGCGAACTGGATCCGCTGACAATCGCCCGTACCGCGCCGCCATTGACGGAAATCATTTGCAGTCCGATGCGGCCACGATCTTCCATCGTGAAGAATAGCCGCGTGGAATCAGGCGACCAGGTGAAGCTTCCCACCCACCGGTCGATCCCCTCGGTAAGAGATGTCAGCTTGCCGGTGGAGCGCTCCAGCACCATCAGGCGCCAGCGATCGCTCTCATAGCCGGCGCGCGCCTGCGCTCGGTATGCAAGATATTTGCCGTCGGGGGAGTATTGCGGTGAATTGTCCGCGGCTGGATTAACAGTGATCTTTTTCGATTCGCCGCCGCCTATCGGCACTACGTAAATATCGGAATTTGTGCTAATGGCTGGCTCGGGATCCGAATTCATTGCGTAAGCGACTTCGCTTGAATCGGGCGAGATGGCGTAATCGTCCGGGCCGCCAAGCGAGAATGGCGGCACGTCATGACTGCCAGGGGTAAGATCCATGACGCCGCTTCCGTCGATCGAGGCGGTCATGAGATGCTGCCGGCGATTGGTTTGCCACTCCGTCCAATGCCGGTAAAGCAGTGTCGTGTAGACCCGCGCCTTCACTTTGCTTGATTTCTCGGCCTCAAGCTTTACCCGATTGCAACCCTCGTCGAACGATGTGGCGGCGCCGCAGTCGGGATAGACACGCGATAGAAACAGAATTTTCTTCCCGTCGGGAGATACTAATTCACCGCTTGCTTCGGTGGAGAGCGCGGTGATTTGTTTGGCGTTATTTCCGTCTGCGTCGATCATCCAGATTTCAGATAATCCTGTTCGATTCGATGTATAGACGATATGATTCGAATCCGGAGTCCAGCGCGGCCGATCGTTTTGCGAGCCATCGTGCGTGATTTGGCGGGGCGAGCCACCATCGAGAGGAACCACATAGATCTGTGTGAGTTTACTATTACTGCTCACGTCCATCGTCTGAACCGTGAAGGCGATCGTCTTTCCGTTGGGAGCTACTTGCGGATCGCCGATTCGGGCGATGTGCATCATCGCGTCGAAGCTGAACGGTAGTTTCTGGGCGAGACCAATAGCGGACGCCAAAAGAAGAATGCCACAGAATCGGCACATAGGACCATCTTAACTGCTCACCCTATATTGATCGCTCGCGATTTCCGCTCGCTCCCCACAGAATGCGATGGCCTAAAATTAAGTTCCGTGCCCGTTTGCAAATTTTAGTAAACCATCGCTCCAGCCGTGAGCGCAGATTGGCGGATTTCCATGCACCCTTTACCGGTCGGCAGCACCTTTCCGGGATTCAACCGGCAGCCAGGATCGAACAAGCTCTTGAAACGCGCAATCATTTCAAGCGAAGCGTCGGAAAAGAGGTGATTCATCAGCTCCATCTTCTCCATTCCGACGCCATGTTCCCCAGTGATAGAGCCGCCGACGGAGATGCAATATTCGAGAATCTCGTCACCCGCCTGGCGGGCCTTCTCAAGCTCACCGGGCCGATGTGGATCGAACAGGATAATCGGATGCATATTGCCGTCGCCCGCATGAAAGATATTGCTGATGCGCAGCCCGTATTTCGCGGCGACGCGATGAATGTGGGAGAGCGTGGGGGCGATCTGCGTGCGCGGCACCACGCCGTCCTGCACATAATACGAGGGGCTGGCGCGCCCGACCGCGCCGAACGCGTTCTTGCGGCCTTTCCACAGCAGGTCGCGCTCCTCTGCGCTCTTCGCTACACGAAACTCGCGCGCATGGCAGGTCAGGCATACTTCCCGGATGTGCTCCACCTGCTCCTCAACAGCCTCACGCAGACCCTCCAACTCGATCAGCAGCACGGCCGCCGCATCCATCGGATAGCCGGCATGTGTGGCCTCCTCCACCATGCGCAGCATCACGCCGTCCAGCATTTCGACGGCAACCGGCGTAATCGCGCGCGCTGTGATCTCGGCTACCGTCTCTCCGGCGTCTTCGGGGCTCTCATAGATGGCCAGAATGGTCTTCACCATCTCTGGCTGCCGCATCAAACGCACGATAATCTCCGTCGCCAGCGCCATCGTGCCTTCGGATCCGGTGAGCAAACCGGTCAGATCGTAGCCCGGAAGATCCAGCTCCCCGCCGGTCTGAATCACTGTACCATCGGGCAACACGGCCTTCAATCCCAACACATGATTCGTCGTCACGCCATAGGCCAGCGTATGCGGACCACCCGCATTTTCCGCAACGTTGCCGCCAATGGTGCAAGCGCGTTGGCTGGATGGATCCGGTGCATAGAAGTAACCGCCCGCTTCGACGGCTCTGGTGATATCGAGATTCACAACACCTGGCTGCAGGACGGCTCGCTCGTTTGCAAGATCGATTTCGAGGATCTGGTTCATGCGGGCAAATGAGATGACGATGCCTCCGGCGCGGGGGATGGCGCCGCCGCTCAATCCGGTGCCCGCGCCCCGCCCGACAATGGCCACATTATGCTTCGCCGCCAGCTTCACCACTGTCACCACATCCTCGGTTGAGCGCGGAAACACCACTGCTTGTGGGCGTGCCTTGTCTACCCCGCCGTCGTATTCGTATAACGTCAGATCCTCAGGACGGTGCAGATAGCCGCGCGGACCCAGCGCCTTCTCGATCTCCGAAAGCGCCTGCTCCGGAAATGGCTGCTCCAAAGGGGTGGATTGGATATTCACATTCCCGCCAGCATGCTACGAACCGAATTGAGGACCTCGGGATCCATCCAATTGCGGTTTGAAATCACTTTCTCCAACACTTTCCCGCGACTGTCGATGATGTAAGTCTCCGGAACCTGGAACGTGCCGTAGCTGCTGCTGATATTAGCTTCCGGGTCGCGCGCGGTTAGAAATGAGACATGCACGCGATCGAGAAATTGCCGATAGGCGGCCTCATTCGAATCGATGCTCACGGCCACCACGACAACGCCCTGCCCCTTCATCGCCTGGGCGAACTGATTCAGTGATGGAATTTCCTCAATACAAGGCTGGCACCAGGTGGCCCAAAAATTCAGCACCAGCAGCCGTCCGCCAAAATCCGAACGCGTAACGGTCTGGCCGCTGTCGGTTGTGATGGAGAAATCCGGTGCTGTGTCGCCCGCCCCGACCACTCTATCGCGAACGGTTTCAACCACCACCCCGGCGAACGCCAACAGTAGCAGACAGATTGCCACCTTCAAAGCGCGGTCCAGAGTGTTTGATTGCATGAAACGGATTTATACTCCCTTCTTCTATAATTTTAGAGTATCCGGTTTGGTTTGCGAAGCATCGGATACTCTAGGGTATGTGGATCACACGGAGGGTCACGTTTTCGGCATCGCACGCATGTTACAATCCCGCTCTGTCCGACAATGAAAACGTGCGGCTTTACGGCCTCGCTGCCAATCGTAACGGTCACGGCCACAACTACGTGCTGGAAGTTACTTTGGCCGGCCCGCCCGATCCTCAGACCGGCATGATCTTCGATCTGAAAGAGTTAAAGGAGATTCTCAATCGCGAAGTAGTGGAACCCATGGACCACCGGTCTCTCAATCATGAGGTGCCGCCGTTCGATCGCGTGGTCCCCACTACGGAAAATATTGTGGTCGAGATTTGGCGGCGTTTGGAGCCGCACTTCTCCGCGGGACCCGTCCGGCTTCACAATGTGCGGCTGTACGAAACTCCCGACCTTTATGTCGATTATGGTGGTGAGCTGTGCGCTTGACGCGTCGATATCGTTTTTCAGCCGCGCATCGGCTCGATTCGCCGCACTTTTCCCCGCAGGAAAATCGTGCGCTATATGGCAAGTGCAATAACCCGTATGGCCATGGCCATAACTACATACTCGACGTTACAGTGCGCGGACCATTAGACGCAACCGGCCGCGTTGTCGATGTGCAGGCCCTGGATAAGCTGATACACGAGAGCGTCCTGACACGGCTGGACCAAAAAAATCTCAACGCCGATCTGCCTGAATTCGCCTCCGTCGTGCCGACTACGGAAAACATCGCCTCCCATATTCAACGTCTCGTTGAGCGCTCGTGGAAGAATGTCTTTACAAGCCCTGAACTCGCCGTCGACCGCATCCGCATCGAGGAGACGGAACACAACTTTTTTGAATTGCACTCATTATGAAAACACGTAAGGCTGTGGTGAAGGTGATCACGCCCAAGCAGGACGAGCGGTCGATCGCTCGCCGGCTGAGGGACATATTACAGGATCTGGGTGAAGATCCTTCCCGGGAAGGGCTGCTCCGCACACCGGAAAGAGCGGAAAAGGCGCTGCGCTTTCTCACCAGCGGTTACCAGATGAGTCCGCCTGAGGTGGTCAACGGCGCATTGTTCACTGTGAAGTATGACGAGATGGTTATCGTCAAGGATATCGAGTTCTTCAGCCTTTGCGAGCATCATCTGCTGCCCTTCTTCGGCAAGGTGCACGTCGCTTATCTGCCTAAAGAAAAAGTGGTGGGCTTGAGCAAGATCCCTCGGATCGTCGATGTCTTCGCGCGCCGGCTGCAACTGCAGGAGCGGCTAACCTCCGATATTGCGGAGGCCATTCAGGATATCGTCGAACCCTTGGGCGTCGGCGTGATCTGTGAAGCACGCCACTTCTGTATGATGATGCGCGGCGTCGAGAAGCAGCACTCCGGAACAGTGACCAGCGCCATGTTGGGAGCCTTTCGTACAAACAAGGAGACGCGCGACGAGTTCCTTTCCCTGGTCGGACGGGGGGCGGTTCCCTTCTGAGGCGATCCCGTTTCCTCGCATGTGGATTAGCTAAAAGTGCCTGCGCGTTACAAGCGTGCGCTGAGCAGCCGATCGAAAGCGTCATGCGGGAGCTCGTCGAGAGAGGGCACGACAAGTGTGGCGGCGAGCGGCGCACCTTTACGGCTGATCCCGATACTGGCCATGCCGGCCCGGCGGGCAGCTTCAATTCCAGCGGCAGCATCCTCCACGACAATGCTGTGCGACGGCGGTGTATCGAGGCAAGCGGCTGCGGCGAGAAAGACATCGGGCGCCGGTTTGCCGTGCTGCACGTCCTCGGCCGAGACTGTCGCCTGGAAATAGCGGGCCAGACCGAGCGCTTCGAGCACGACATCGACATTGAGGCGCGGAGCGGAAGAGGCCACTGCTTGCCGCCAGTCTTCTGCGGCGAGGCGCTTGATCCACTCCGCAGCGCCGGGTAAGGCAGAGATACCACGTGCGCGGACCAACGAGCGATAGCGTTCTTCCTTGCTATCGCCCACTTGAATCACGTGTTCGGGTGAGGCGGTGGGGAGCCAGCGCGGAATGATCGCGTCGTTACGCCAGCCGAAGGTTGCAAGAAACTCCTCTCGCGTCAATTCGACGCCTTCGTCCGCCATAGCGTCGCGCCAGGCAAGCCAGTGAAATTCTTCGGAATCGACGAGGGTCCCGTCAAGATCCCAGAGCGCACATCGCGGGACACGCTCGCTAATAGAAGAAAACGCTCGCGGTCCGCTGCGTTGTGCGCGATGTTTACTGAGGAGTCCGGCGCGGATCACTCGGTTATAGCACCTTGAGCGGCGGAGGACACCAGCTTCACATACTTGGCGAAAGCGCCGGAGGTGTATTTCGCCGCGGGCGGCTTCCATGCTGCCAAACGCTTTTTCAGTTCGTCCGGTCCGATCAAGACGTCGATGGTGCGCTTAGCGATATCGATGCGGATCTGGTCGCCTTCGTGTACGGCCGCGATGGGGCCGCCGGAAGCTGCTTCGGGTGCTACATGGCCCACCATGAAGCCACGCGTGGCGCCACTGAAACGGCCATCGGTGAGCAGAGCAACACTCTCCGACAAACCTGCCCCTACGATCGCGCCGGTGACCCCGAGCATCTCGCGCATCCCCGGTCCGCCGCGCGGTCCTTCATAGCGTATCACCAGGATGTCTCCGGCATGAATATCGCCCCGTAGAACGGCGTGCATGGCGTCCTCCTCGCAATCGAAGACACGCGCGGGGCCGGTCTGATCCTTCCGCGCGATACCCGTGACTTTTATTACGCAGCCTTCAGGCGCTAGATTCCCCTTGAGAATCACCAGCCCGCCTGTTGCTTTGATCGGGTTTGAGAGCGGGTGGATTACTTCCTGCCCGGGCTTTTCCTTCGCATCGCCCGCTTCTTCGGCGAAGGTGCGGCCGGTAACGGTCAGAACGGAGCCATCGGCGTAACCACCATCGAGGAGACGTTTCGCAATCACGGGGATACCCCCTGCGGTGTAAACATCGACCGCAACGAAGCGTCCAGCGGGTTTCAAATCGACGAATAAAGGCGTCCGATTACTGATGGCCTGGAAATCGTCAATCCGGAGATCGACGCCGGCGTCGTGCGCCATCGCGAGCAGATGGAGGACCGCGTTCGTGGAACCGCCGCTGGCAGCTACAGAGGCAATAGCGTTCTCGAATGCCTTACGCGTGCAGATGTCGCGCGGCTTGATATCCCGCTTCACAGCATTGAGAATCAGCTCACCGCACCGGAAGGCAACATCGTTCTTGTGAGGATCGACTTGCGGAACGGCGGCGGTGCCCATGGGCGCAAGGCCGATGATTTCCATGACTGTGGCCATGGTATTAGCGGTAAATTGGCCGCCGCAAGCTCCAGCGCCTGGACACGCGGCATTTTCGATGGCGAGCAATTCTGCGTCGTCGATTTTGCCGGCGGCATTGGCGCCCACCGCTTCAAACACGTCCTGTACCGTGAGATCCCGGCCCTTGTAGTGACCGGGCATGATGGAACCACCGTAGAGCACCAGGCCCGGAACGTTCAACCGCAAGAGCGCCATAGCGGCGCCGGGAATTGTCTTATCGCAGGCGACCAGCGCGACGATGCCGTCGAACATATGGCCCCGCGCGACCAGCTCAATCGAATCGGCGATGATGTCCCGGCTGACGAGCGACGCCTTCATGCCTTCCGTCCCCATCGTGACTCCGTCGCTAATGGCGATCGTGTTGAACTCCATCGGTGTGCCGCCAGCGGCGCGGACACCAGCCTTCACCTTTTCGGCAAGTGCGCGCAGGTTGAAATTGCATGGCATCGTTTCAATCCAGGTGTTCGCAATGCCGATGATGGGCTTGCGCAAATCCTCATCGGTGAAGCCGATAGCTTTCAACATGGCACGCGCCGGGGCGCGATCTTTGCCTTGCGTGATCGTATAGCTATGGAGTTTCATAGGGGAACTATTATGTTACCCCGGAGCGCACAGGACGCGGCGGCGTCCTCACTCGGGACAGAAACGTAATACGGTTACGTCGAATTCCCGACTGTCATTCTAGATGCCTGCGGCTAAAATTCAATCCTCGCGCCGAGCTGTATGTTCCTTGCAGTGGCTGACGTAAATCTGCCGAAACTGCCACTGTTAATATTGGTTACCAGGCCGCCGAGATTCGTATGATTAAGTGCATTGAGGAAATCTGCACGGAATTGAATGTGAGTTCCTTCAGCGATAGCAAACGTTTTGCCCACCGACGCATCCAGATTCCACACCGGGGGCAAACGATAGGCATCACGCCCGAGGTCGCCGGGACGCGACTGAGCGCCGCTGGCCGGAATGATCGGAATTCTGGCGAAGGCCGCTGAGTTCAGATATAGAAGCGTGCTTCTATAGTTGCTGTCAATCGCGTTCACTCCCGGGACACTGTCGGGCCGGTCTTGCGAATACGTGGAGGCACTGTCTGTGACGTTTAGCGGAAGCCCGGAGGCGTCACTGAGGACCTCTGAAACCTGCCAACCACCGATCAGTGCTCTGGCGGCACTTCCGTGCACTCCCGCCCATTGTGCAAAGGGTATCTGATACACCAACGTTTCGTTGAAGATGTGGGGCTGAGAAAAAGGCGTCGGGCCCAAGTCTGCACGGGGGTTGTTGGGTTGCGTAAGGTAGCGGACCTGATAGGCCGCCACGTCACCCGCGCCGAAGGACCTGTTGCTCGAATAAGTGTAGTTTACGTTGAAAAGTAAACCCCGCGAAAAGCGCTTGCGCAGGTTGGTCTGGAAGCTCTCATAGGTGCTCGCATCGATCGGGTTGACGACCAGGAACCGCGCGAAAGTGGGATCGGGCGCAACTCCAGTCAGCCGGTCAGGTACGTTTCCTAAATAATTCGCAATCAGCTTTAACCCCCGGTTGGCGACATAACTGGCGGTAAGCACCGTCTCGAATCCCAACTCATGTTCCACGCCTATCATCCATTGCATGCTGTACGGATCGGGAAAGTTCGTTGCGATCGCGTCGGCGCTGGCGATGTTGGATGAGAGAATTCTGTCGCTTATCAGTTTGTTGAGTGTTGGAATAAACTGAGCCGGCGGAATTGGATAACCAAGCCCAGCCGCAAGGTTTGTGCTGCGGCTGGTAGTAGAACGAAAAGGAACCTCGGCACTCGACTGCCTGTCGTTATCGATTCCTGCGTACATAGGGCGAGGACTCACGAAGACACCAGCACCGCCTCGAATTACGGTCTTCCGAGTGGAGCCCAGCGACCATGCGAACCCTACCCGAGGCTGAACGTTATTAAAGTCACCGTTAAAAGGGCTGCTGGCAGGCCGGTAAGGGCCGAAACCGTATCCTAGTTGGGGTCGGGTCGGATCGACTCCTCTGTTAAAGACCAAAACCGACTTGGGCACGGTGAAGATGTCGTATCGTACACCTAAATTCAGCGTAAGGTTCGGAATGGGCTTATAGTCGTCTTGCACGTACCCACCGATCTGAAAGTTATCGAGGTTAACATCGGGAATATCAAAAGTGATCTGAACTGTGCTGGGTATGTTGGCCAGAAAGTCGGACAGAGAGGAGTATTGAAATCCCGCTGTATTCACGTCAGGGCGATCCGCAGCCTGGCGCTGGAGAATTCCTCCAAATTGAATCAGGTGGTGGCCGTGGCCAATCGTCACATCCTCTTGATAGGTCTGCGTCCCACCGATGATATGAATGATTTCGGCCCCTCCGCTATCGAAGCCCGAAAAGCCAACAAATCGCTCTTGTAACCATTGTCTGTCCGGACCTGGAGAATATGGTTATAACCAAAACGAGTTGAGGAGGCTAAATTCCCAGCAGTGTGCACAAAAGTTCCGTTAACTGTTTGATCGGTGGCAGTGTACGACTGGGAATTGACGGCGATCACTCTGGGAATGTCCTGGTATGGAGTCGATCGTGTGTAGCGAAAACTAAGCTGGTTGCGTTGGGAGATGTAATAGTCCCCTCGCGCAACGGTGTTGGCGTCATTGTTCGCCTTCGAGCCACTCCCAAACCAAAGGGTCGTCAATGCTGTGGGGTTGC
>Ga0070735_10004689_pt1 | contig 11458 bp, 10 predicted proteins | sample Coa_R1_FD_66443 | JGI IMG/M metagenome (GOLD analysis project Ga0070735, IMG submission 66443) | Surface soil microbial communities from Centralia Pennsylvania, which are recovering from an underground coalmine fire - Coalmine... | ecosystem: Environmental > Terrestrial > Soil > Unclassified ... | reverse complement strand
CAGTGAACGGCTTGCCGGCCGCCTCGACGTCCTCGCCGTCTCCGGGATCGGTGCCATGGCTGGCGATCGTGGCGCCGCGGCCGAACCGATCGGCATCGAGATTGACTGCGATGACCACGCGCGCACCGAACGCGCGGGCGGTCGAGACCGCAACGGGGTTGACCAGCGCGCCATCGACCAGCCAGCGCCGGCCGATCTGAACCGGCGGAAAAACGCCGGGCAGTGCGTAGGAAGCGCGCATCGCCAAAGCCAGCGAGCCGCGCGTCAGCCAGATTTCGTGCCCGGTGCCGACTTCGGTCGCAATGGCCGCATACCGCATCGGCAGATCCTCAATCAAGGTACTGCTGCCGATGGAGCCCTGCAGATGACCGGCCAAACGTCCGCCGCTGATGAGGCCGGAGCCGCCCAGCCGCACGTCGAGATAGCCTAGAATGCGCCGCATCGTGAGCGAGCGCGCCCAGCTTTCAAGTTCGTCCAGATGGTTGGTGGCATAACACCCACCCACCAGGGCGCCCATCGACGTGCCGACAACGATGTCTGGCACAATGCCATGCGCCATCAACACCTGCAGCACGCCGATATGGGCAAAGCCGCGCGCCGCTCCACTGCCGAGCACTAGTCCGATCGGGGAACGTACGGGTGCGGCGTCAACGGATGCACTCGCGAGATCTACCCTGCTCACCTGTCTCTCTTTGATACCTTTGCATAACGCAACGCGGCCGAAATGGCTCCCTCGGCCTTTGCGCCCCTGATGATCGGCCGCTCATAGCGTCACAACAAGCCGCAAACGGCGTTATAGTGAAGGCCCATGCGACGTCCTCCCGGCTTGAAATTGCCGCGATTGGCATCGAAAAAAGTCGCATGTCGGGACGGGGCCTGGGTCTATTTTTGCGCGGCGCCATTGTTGCGGCGGCGCTCGCGGCTTGTTTCGGGCCGTTGCGGGCCGACGCGCAGGGTTTGTTGGCGCCCCAATCGGCCGCGCCCGCCCAACTCGTTCCCGGACCGGGTTCGCCCGGCCCCAGTATTGAATTTCCCGTACCGTCGGCCCATTCGCCACCCTTCGCCCAGGCCGCTCCGGCGCTGCCGGCTGGGCGTGTCGCGCTCATGGTGGCCGCGCGTTACGGGCCCAATGCGCCTCTGATCAACGCGGGCCTGATTTGGCGCGTTTACGCCGCCAGTCCGGATGCGAACGGCATGTTCCATCTGGTCAAGGAAGATCGTACGGCAGCCGCGACTTTCGTGCTGCCGCCGGGCGATTATGTCGTGGATGCGAGTTTTGGCCTCGCGAGCGCGGCCAAAGCGGTGCGGCTGCGCGGCGAGACGGTGCGCGACGTGCTCGATATCCCGGCCGGCGGGGTGCGCTTGCAAGGCCGGGTCAACGACGTGCGCATTCCGCCGAGCCAGATCAGTTTCGACGTCTACCCGGGCAGCCAGTTCGACACCGCGCAACGCCGCCCAATCGCGCAGAACGTCGTGACCGGCGATGTCGTGCTGTTGCCCGAGGGCACCTATTACATCGTTTCGACCTATGGCGATGTGAACTCGGTGGCGCGGTCCGACGTCCAGGTGCAGCCGGGCAAGCTCACCGATGTCGTGGTGACGCATCGGGCGGCCGTTATCACCCTCAAGCTCGTCAACCAGCACGGTGGCGAGGCGCTGGCCAATACGCAGTGGACCGTGTCGACGCCCGACGGTGACGTCATCAAGGAATCGATCGGCGCGTTTCCCCGTCTGGTGCTCGCCGAGGGCGATTATCATTTGATCGCGCGCAATGAAGGCCGCACCTATGCGCGGGACTTCAAGGTGATCAACGGCGTCGACGGCGAGATCGAGCTGTCGGCGCATTAACGGCTGCTCCGCGAAACGATCACGTCGCCTTTGAGAGACGCCGCACGTCGGGCGGCACCGCTTCCTGCGCCAGCGCCGCCAGCGCCGCATCGAGCGGCATGGTCTGCTGCTTGTCGCTGCCGAGGCGCCGGATCGAGACGGTGCGCTCCGCGGCTTCCTTTTTGCCGACGACGAGCAGCACCGGCACCTTCGCCAGCGAATGCTCGCGGACCTTGTAGTTGATCTTTTCGTTGCGCAGATCGCCTTCGGCGCGAAGCCCCAAGCGTTGCGCGGCGGCGATCGCCTCGCGGGCGTACTCGTCGGCGTCCGAGGTGATGGTTGCGACCACCGCCTGCAGCGGCGACAGCCAGAGCGGCAAGTGGCCGGCATAGTGTTCGATCATGATGCCGGTGAAGCGCTCCAGCGAGCCGAACATGGCGCGATGCAGCATCACGGGCGTCACCTTGTCGGAATGCTCGTCGATATAGAACGCGCCGAGCCGGCCCGGCATGTTGAGATCGACCTGAATCGTGCCGCATTGCCAGTCGCGGCCGATGGCGTCGCGCAGCACGTATTCGAGCTTGGGGCCGTAGAAGGCGCCTTCGCCCTTGTTCAGGGTCCAGGGCCGGCCTGACGCGTCGAGCGCCTTCTTCAGCGCCGCCTCCGCCTTGTCCCACACCGCGTCGTCGCCGATGCGTTTTTCGGGCCGGTCGGAGAATTTGATGCGCACGTCATCGAAGCCGAAATCCGCGTAGATCGAAAGGATTAGGTCGTTGACCTTGAGTACTTCGTCAGCGATCTGTTCTTCGGTGATGAAGATGTGGGCGTCGTCCTGGGTGAAGGCGCGCACGCGCATCAGCCCGTGCAGCGCCCCGGACGGCTCGAAGCGATGGACCTTGCCGAATTCTGCAATCTTGAAAGGCAGATCGCGGTAGGACTTCAGACCGTTCTTGAAGATCTGGACGTGGCCGGGACAGTTCATCGGCTTGAGCACAAAGGTGCGATCGTCCTCCTCGCGTGGCTGCACCAGAAACATGGCTTCGCGGAATGTCGCCATGTGGCCGGACGCGACCCACAGCGATGAATCGATTAGCTGCGGCGCGTTGACCTCGGCATAACCCCCTGTCTGCTGACGCCGCCGGATGTAATTCTCGAGCGTCTGGAACAGCGTCCAGCCTTTCGGGTGCCAGAATACCGAGCCTGGCGCTTCTTCCTGGAAGTGAAACAGATCCATCTCGCGGCCGAGCCGGCGATGGTCGCGCTTTTCGGCCTCCTCGATCTGCTTCAGATAGGCGTCGAGTTCTTCCTGCTTGGCAAACGCGGTGCCGTAAATGCGCGACAGCATCTCGCGCTTGGAATCGCCGCGCCAGTAGGCGCCGGCGGTCTTCAATAGCTTGAACGCATTGCCGATCTTGCCGGTCGAGGTCATGTGTGGGCCGCGGCACAGATCGAACCAGTCGCCCTGTTTGTAGATCTTGATCTGCTGGTCTGCGGGAATTGCGTCCACCAGCTCGACCTTGAACAGTTCGCCCTTGTCGCGAAACACCTTCTTGGCCTGCTCGCGCGACCACGTTTCCTTGGTGAACGGCTTGTCGCGCGCGATAATCTCGCGCATCTTTTTCTCGATCGCGTCGAAATCCTCCGGCGTGAACGGCTGATTGCGGAAGAAGTCGTAATAGAAGCCGTTGTCGATCACCGGGCCGATAGTGACCTGGGTGCCGGGCCACAGCGTCTGCACCGCTTCGGCGAGCACGTGCGCGGCATCATGGCGGATCAGCTCAAGCGCGCGCGGGTCGTCGCGGGTGAGAAACTCGATCTTGGCGTCGTGCTCGATCGGGTCCGACAGGTCGGCAGGCTTGCCGTCAAGCGCCATCGCGACCGTGCGCTTGGCGAGCGACGGCGAGATGCCTTTGGCAATGTCGAGGCCGGTTGTGTTCGGGGGATAGTCCCGGCGCGCGCCGTCGGGAAAGGTCAGGGCGACCATTATAGACTCCTGATGCTCACTCGCTGCCTACGAACGCAGGTAAGCGTGCAAGCGATATAGCAGGTCGACTTGGCCGTGCAAGGCGGTCCAGGCTTCGCAGCGACTGGAGCGTTCGCAGCAAACGCACCATGCCAAATTCGCATTGCAACCTACTCGCCGGCGATGGCGCCACAATCTCACGGAACGATCAGCGTTATTCGAACGCGCGTTCGAGATTGCGGCAGGCGCGCCGCCGAATCACCCAATCGTGATCATACGGCCGCCCCAATATCTAACGACCGTTAGAACGGCACCGCGCTGGGCACACGTACGGCAATCAAACGTGTGCATCTCTTGGACGGCGCGGCGAGGGTGGGTGTCTAAACGTTGCGGGTCTGCCACGCCAGTGTGTGTGTTGCGTAACTGCGCGGGTCCGCCGCACGGGGAAGTTCATGAGGGGGGGCTTGCGGTGGCTTTACCGGCCATTCCAGGTGCTATGCGTATTGGTAGCGGTGTTGCTGACCGCAGCCTTTTCCCTTAGCGCAACTTTCGCCGGACGTGCCGGCGGCAACGCGCCGATTCCCGACAAACCTGGTCTGGGCAGCCTTGGCGAGCGGCTTAACGCCAACACCATCGCGCTCATTTCCGGCAATCCCAACGCTACGTATCTGACGATTGCCTACGATCTGTCCGACGTGCTCGACGACGGCGACAATTTCCGTGTCCTGCCAGTGGTCGGCAAAGGCGGCGGCCAGAACATCAAGGACGTGCGCTTTCTCAAGGGCATCGATCTCGGCATCACGCAGTCGATCATTCTCAACACGTATCGTGCCAGCAACGAAATCGGCAAATTCGACAGTCAAATCGACTACATCACCAAGCTGTTCAATGAAGAGATGCATGTCGTGGTGCGGGCGGAGTCCGGCATCACCTCGCTCGAACAGCTTGACGGCAAGAAGGTCAATTTCAGCGATGTCGGCAGCGGCAGCCAGTTATCCAGTCGCGATATTTTTGCCCGGCTCGGCGTTCACCCGATCGAAGTCAATATGGGGCAGGGCGACGCTATCCAAAAACTCAAAACCGGCGAGCTCGCCGCGACGATTCTGATCGCCGGCAAGCCGACCGGCCTGATGAGCAAGCTGCGTGCATCGCAAGGTTTGCGCTTTTTGCCGGTGGCATTCGCCAAGCCGCTGCAGGCCGACTATCTGCCCGCCGTGCTCAGCCATACCGATTATCCCGGCATGGTCGAGGAGGGGCACGACGTCGACACGATCGCGGTCAGCGCGGTGCTGATCTGCTACAACTGGCCGCGCGATTCAGATCGCTATCGACGCATCGCCGATTTCGTCGAACGGTTCTTTCCCAAACTGCCCGAGCTGCAGAAACCGCCGCATCATCCGAAATGGCGTGAAACCAACCTTGCTGCGGTGCTGCCGGGCTGGACCAGGTTTCCGGCCGCGACGGAATGGCTCAACCAGCATCAGCAGGCGACGCCGGTGTCCGAGATGCATCAGCGCTCCGGTCCGTTTCTGGCGCAGCGCGGCGGCGGCGCGGCGGGCGACGTGGATCGCGCTCGTCTGTTCCAACAATTTCTCGATTGGCGGGCGCACGAGCGCCCATAGCAGGAGTGCAATTTTCGATTCGTGCCTGTGTGCCGAGTAGGGGAGGCGTAAATGAGTTCTCCGGTTCACCATCCAGAAGATCTCGATGCGGCTTTAAGGTATGCGCCGCCATGGGCGCGCAACGTCGCATCGCCGGGCGCGGCATCGCCCGATGAAAGCCCTGAAGAGGACGATTACGATCCGCCATTCGACGGCGATCGCGCCATGCGCGATTTGCAGTACCGGCTCTCGCTCGACCCCGATCAGATGCCCGAGCCGCCGGTGCGGGTCGACGATCGGCCGACATTGGACCGGATCGCGCTGCGGCTATGCGCGGTGGCTGGCGTCGCAGCGCTTGTCGCCTGGGCATCCATCTCGCTACCGACGCTGACAATCTCGCTGCCGTTCAAGCCCCACATTGACCAGATGGTGCATGCCATGCTGATCCCGACGCTGGCGCCGGCAGCACCAGCAGCAGCGTCAACAACGGCACCCGCACCAGCACCGGAATCAAGGCTGCCAGCCACGCCGGTCAAGGTCGAGCATATCCACACGGCGATGGCGCCGTTGCCCGTTGCGGCTGAAACGCCGATGTCACCGGCAATCGTGCCAGCGGCCATTACAAAAACAGCGCCGAAAGCGGTGCCGCCACGACCTGAACCGGCCCGCGCAGCCGACCCGCCGCAACCGGCGGCGCAAGCGGTGACGCTCGCGCCGGACGAGATTGCGATGCTCGTCAAACGCGGAAAAGATTTGCTGGCGAGTGGCGACATTTCGGCCGCGCGACTCGTGCTGCAGCGTGCCGCCGAGTCTGACAGTGCCGAAGCCGCACTGGAATTCGGCTCGACGTTCGATCCGGCAGTCATCGCGCGGCTCGGTGCCATCGGCGTCGAGGCTGACGCCGCAAAGGCGCGCCAGTGGTACCAAAAAGCCGCAGCGCTTGGTTCGAACACGGCCTCGCAGCACATCGCCAATCTCGCCGACGCTGGGCGATAAAAGGCTGACTGGCCCAGCCGAGTTCGCGTAACAGGCGGCTGCGGCCAGATCAGGCGGTGGCGGGGCGGTCATTAACGCCCCGCCACCGACCGTAACGCCAGGGCAGATACCAGCGCGCGCCACCCGGTAACGTCTCGGGCACGACATCAAGCCCGGACGTGCCCCAGGGATGGCAGCGCAACAGACGCGCCAGCGTCATCCAGCCGCCCGCCCAAAGGCCGAAACGGTCGATCGCCTGGTCGGCGTATTCGGAGCAGGTCGGCAGATGCCGACATTCAAAACCGACAAACCCGGACAGCGTATAACGATAGAGTTTGACGAGACCGCGCCCAAAGAGGCGAGGCGCGTTGAGGCAGGATTTTGGGATGCCGAGCAAGCTACTCCGCCGCAGCCTTGGTCCGATCCGCGGTCCGCTTCGCTTCGATTTGGCCAATGGCGTCCACCACGGCATCGAACGTGAGCATCGTCGACGCGTGGCGGGCCTTGTAGTCGCGCACCGGCTCCAGCACCGCGATGTCGGCCCACTTGCCTTCACGCGGCGGCTCGCCGTTCTCCTTGAGCATCTTGCGCACGGTTTCGCGGAGCTGCCGCAGCTCGGCGGCCTTCGAGCCAATGACGTGGCTCGCCATGATCGATGACGACGCCTGTCCGAGCGCGCAAGCCTTCACCTCATGGGCGAAGTCGGTCACCGTGTCGCCGTCCATCTTCAGGTCGATTGTCACGGTCGAGCCGCACAGCCGCGAATGCGCGGTTGCGCTCGCGCCAGGGTCGGACAGCCTGCCGACGCGCGGAATCGTGCCGGCAAGTTCGATAATCCGCTTGTTGTAGACTTCGTTGAGCATTCTAACCGACTATATAGTCACTGGCGCGCCGGCGGGAGAGTCCGCCGCATCGCCGCGGAGCCATGCAGCCACTGTATGGGCGAATGTATAGGGTGAGTCCGGCACGGTTTCCATGTCTCAAAGCCCCTCCCACGATGCGACTTTCCCGCCCCCCGGGGCGGCGGCCGAGCTTGAGGAGGGCGTGCGGCTGACGCCGAAATTCGATGCCAACGGGCTCGTCACCTGCGTGACAACCGATGCGGCTTCCGGTGACGTCCTGATGGTCGCTCATATGAACGCCGAAGCGCTGGCAAAGACCGTGGCCACTGGTGAGGCTTGGTATTTCAGCCGGTCGCGGCGAGCGTTATGGCGGAAGGGCGAAACTTCGGGCCATATTCAGCGCGTGGTCGAGATCCGTGTCGACTGTGACCAGGATGCGGTGTGGCTCAAGGTCGAGCAGGTGGCGGGCGCGTGCCACACCGGCCGGCATTCGTGCTTTTACCGGGCCGTGCCGCTCGGGCAGAAGGGCGGCGCGATGAAGCTCGAATTCCGCGACGAACGGGTGTTCGATCCGAAGGCGGTTTATCGCGACAAGGACTGATCAAGTTCTGCGTTGGAGCAGTCGTTCCGCGCGCGCCAGATGCGGCCGGTCGTACATGACACCGTTGATGCCGACCACGCCGGCGCCCGGAGTCCTGGCAAACGCATCGACGATGGCTTGGGCGCGGGCCAGCGCTTTCGGGCTCGGCGTGAACGCCGCATTGATGACGGGCACCTGGGCTGGATGAATTGCCATTTTGCCGACAAAGCCGTCGCGCGCGGCTTCCTCGCATTCGCGCCGAAAGCCCTGCTCATTGCGGAAGTCGACATAGACCGTGTCGATCGCCGGCACCTGCGCGGCGGCGGCGCCGGCGAGGCAGAGCGTTCGCGCCAAACGGTACGGATCGAGAAATTGTCCCTGCGCGTCGCGGTTGGTGTCGGCGCCGAGCTCCGCGGAAAGGTCTTCGGCGCCCCAGGTCAGACCGATCAGACGTTCGCGCGCGCTCGCAAATGTGCCGGCGACGAACAGCGAAGCTGCTGTCTCGGTGGCGATCGGCAGGATTTTGATGTGGCCGTCGGGCAGGTCGTTCTGCGCCTCGCGCACCGCAAGCTTCGCGGCCGCGTGAATTACCGACGCGCCGCCTTCGGCCTTCGGCAGCATGATCGCATCCGGCTTGGCGGGTGCCACAGCGTCGAGATCGGCATCGGTGAGGCCGGTCTGCAAGCCGTTAACGCGCACGCACAGATACGGCCGCGGCGTTGCCGTCAGCGCATTTCTGACGAACGCGGCCGCGCTGTCCCGCGCGCGCGCCTTGCCGTCGAGCGCGATCGAATCTTCCAGATCGATGAGCAGCGCATCTGCGCCGCTGGTCATCGCCTTGTCGAGTTTCTTGTCGCTGTCGGCGGGGACGAAGAGGAACGAGCGCATTCACTTCGGCCGCATGCGCATGAACACCTGGCGGCGGCATTCCGCGACCAGCTTATTGTCCTGATTGAAGGCGCGGTGGTGGAATTCGACGATGCCGGCGCCGGGCCGCGATTTCGATTCGCGCCGGCCGATCACTTCGGTGGTGCAATGGACAGTGTCGCCTTCGAACAGCGGATGGGGAAATTTGACGTCGGTCATGCCGAGATTGGCGATGGTGGTTCCGACCGTCATGTCAGACACTTGGATGCCGATCATCAGGCCGAGCGTGAACAGCGAGTTCATCAGCGGTTGGCCCCATTCGGTCTCCTGCTCGCAAAAGTGCCGGTCGATATGCAGCGGCTGCGGATTCAGCGTCATGTTGGAAAACAGCATGTTGTCCATTTGCGTGACGGTGCGCGTATAGCGGTGCTCGACTACTTCGCCTGGAACGATATCCTCGAAGTAGAGCCCGCCGCGCTTGTGCCGCACGGGTGCTTGCTGTGTCATATCCATCTCCGTTCTGTTAACCACCCGTTTACCATACCCGTTAATCATTGGCAGTGCCCCGAAAGCGCCGGTGGGAGCCTGCTGCGGTCGGGAGGGGAGATTGTTTGATGCTTGTCGATCCCGGCAGTATGGCCGCGGGCTCGACGGTGACCGGCGCCATTCGCCAGGCGTCGCAGGCCACCGGCACGAGCTTTTCGTATCTTCTTGCCACCGCACAGGTTGAGTCCGGTCTCAATCCCCATGCGGGCGCGTCGACATCGTCGGCGCGGGGCTTGTTCCAATTCGTCGAACAGACTTGGCTCGGGACGCTCAAGCAGGCCGGTCCGGCGCTCGGCTACGGCCGCTATGCGGATGCCATCACGCGGACTGCATCCGGGCACTACGAGGTCAATGACCCGGCGCTGCGCAGTCAGATTCTCAAGCTGCGCAATGACCCCGATGCGAACGCGGTGATGGCAGGCGCCTTCACCAAGGCCAATGCGACGTATCTCGCACAGAAGCTCGGCCGCGAGCCGAGTGAGGGCGAACTGTACATCGCGCATTTTCTCGGCGCCGGCGGCGCGGCGCGGCTGATCTCGCAGGCCGCCAGCAATCCCAACGCCACCGCGGCCACGGCGTTCGGCAACGCGGCGCAGGCCAATCCTTCGATCTTCTACGATCGCAAGGCCGGCACCGCCCGAACCGTTGCCCAGGTGCGCGATGTGCTCACGGCGCGCTACGACGTGGCGCGGTCGCGGCCGGTTTTACCTGCGGCTTCGGTGATGCAGGCTGCAAATAGTCCGGCTCCGACCGCCGCACCGTTGTCGATCAGGCCGCCTCCGGGGATCGTCGCGACCGTGCCGCTTGCGGCAGCCCAACCGCGAACGACTCCGGTTGCGGTGGTGCCGGATACAGCCGGCATTACCAGTGCGTATGCCGCCGCGGTCCCGATTCTGAATCGGCAGGATAGCCAGATCTTCCACGGCCTGTTCGCCGACGCGAATAGCGGGGCGCCTAGCACACCGGCGCGGTCGCCGTCTCGTGCCGCGCAACCTACAGGCCCGCTCTGGAGCGTGCCGGAATCCTCCGCCGCAGGCGCCGCCGCGCCGGCGCCGACGGCCATTGCCGCCAATTTCATAGATCTCTTCAAGGATACCGCGAGCGGGTCGTAATCCATGCTCGGCCGGCTTTTGGTCGCTGCAAACCGGTGACCGGCTGTTTAATAACTTGGCAACGTTCGCAAAGATTTATGGTGAACTGTTTATTAAGTCCGCGTCGCTAGACTAGCTGCAGTCTGAATTAGCGATGCTGTGCGTAAGATGATTGTTCGCCAATTCCTGCAATGGGTACGCAACGCTCCCGCCTGTGAGCGGGCGGAAGCGACCGGCGCGCTCGCCCGCGCCTACCTTTACTCCGAGCTTTCGGCCGACGATGCCGCCGCAGCGGAAGGCGCGATGCTGGTGTTGCTCGACGATCCGAGCCCGCTGGTGCGCCGCGCGCTTGCCGATGCGCTGGCGGCGAGTCCGAGTGCGCCGGCGGCGGTTATGCATGCGCTGGCCTGCGATCAGCCGCAGATCGCGGCGCCGGTGCTCGCGCTTTCGCCACTGCTTGTTGATGCCGATCTGGTCGATGCAGTGGCAGCCGGCTGCCCCGGCGTGCAGGCTGCGATTGCCAGCCGCGCCGCATTGCCGCGCGCCGTGTCCGCCGCCATCGCCGAGGTCGGCACCGGCGAGGCCTGTCTCATTCTCATCGAAAATCCCGGTGCCGACATTGCGCCGTTTTCGATCGACCGCATCGTCGAGCGCTTCGGCCATCTTGCTGCGATTCGTGAGCCGCTCTTGCAGCGCGACGATCTTGCCGCGGCGACGCGGCTGACGCTCGTCACCAAGCTGTCCGAAACGCTCGCCGGATTTGTCACCGGACGCAACTGGCTTGACGCCGAACAGGCGCAGCGCGTCACGCGCGAGGCTTGCGAGAAGGCGACGATTTCGCTCGCGGCGGAAGCGCCAAACGGCGAAGTGCGTCCTCTCATTCGTCATCTGTGCGAGAGCGGCCAGCTCACGGCCGGACTGATCTTGCGGGCGCTGCTTTCCGGCAACGTCACGATGTTCGAAGAGGCGTTGGCCGAACTCGCGGACATGCCTATCACGCGCGTTTCGGGTCTGATCTACGGCGGCGGCTCCGCAGGCCTGCGCGCGCTGTTCGATAAGGCCGGGTTACCTTCTTCGACCTACCCGGCCTTCAAGGCGGCGGTCGAAGCCATGCGCGAGGGCGGTTTCATCGGCGATGCGGCGGGAGCCGCGCGCCTCAAGCGCCG
>Ga0070735_10004686_pt1 | contig 11469 bp, 8 predicted proteins | sample Coa_R1_FD_66443 | JGI IMG/M metagenome (GOLD analysis project Ga0070735, IMG submission 66443) | Surface soil microbial communities from Centralia Pennsylvania, which are recovering from an underground coalmine fire - Coalmine... | ecosystem: Environmental > Terrestrial > Soil > Unclassified ... | reverse complement strand
GATCGCCGACCTGGCGCAGCTTGCGCTTGCGCTCGGGTTCGAGCCAGCAGCGGTCGAGATGCTGCGGCGCGTCCGAGAGGCGCGAGGTCAGCTCAGGCACCTCGGTGCAGCGCTCGAAGGCGTGCGGGCAGCGCGGACGGAAGTGACAGCCCTCTGGTGGAGCCAGCAGAGACGGCGGCAGGCCGGCGATGGCCGGCAGGCGCTCGGAGCGGTCCGAGTCGACACGCGTGATCGAGCCCAGCAGACCCCAGGTGTAGGGGTGCTGAGGGTCATAGAAGATCTCATCCAGGGTTCCCTGCTCGACCACGCGACCCGCGTACATGACGACGACGCGGTCGGCGATGTCGGCCACCACGCCGAGGTCGTGGGTGACGAGGATGATCCCCGAGTCCGTCGTCTCGCGCAGCCGGCGCAGCTCGTCGAGGATCTGGGCCTGGATCGTGACGTCGAGCGCTGTCGTCGGCTCGTCCGCGATCAGCAGCTTCGGCGAGTTCGAGAGCGCCATGGCGATCATCACGCGCTGGCGCATGCCGCCCGAGAACTCGTGCGGAAATGAGCGAGCGCGGTCGCGTGGCCGCGGGATCCCGACCCGCTCCATCATCTCGATGGCTCGGTCGAGCGCCTGCGCCTTCGACATCTCGGGGTCGTGCGTCCTGATCTGCTCGACGATCTGCTTGCCGATGCGCTGCACAGGGTTCAGCGAGCTCATCGGATCCTGGAAGACCATCGCGATGCCAGCACCCCGGACCTTGCGCATGTCCACATCGGGCAGCGTTACCAGGTCATACCCCTCGAACATCGCCCGACCCTCGAACTTGGCGTTCACCCCCCGCGTGAGGCCCATCAGCGTCATCGCGGTCACCGACTTGCCCGATCCGGACTCGCCGACGATCGCCACCACCTCGCCGGGCTCCACCGTGAACGACACCCCGTCGACCGCCTGGACTACGCCCTCGTCCGTGCGGAACGACACGCGGAGGTTGTCGACCTCGAGCAGCGGGCTCACAGGCGGATCCGGGGGTCGAGCATGGCGTACACGACGTCGACCAGGGCGCCGATGATGACGACCGCAGAGGCTCCAAAGATCGTGATCACCATCACGGGCGGGATGTCCAGCTGCTGCACCGAGGTGGCCGCGAACTGGCCGGCGCCCTGCAGGTTGAACACGCTCTCGGTCAGGATCGCGCCGCCACCGATGACCGAGGCGAAGTCGAGCCCGAACAGCGAGACGATCGGGATCATGCTGTTGCGCAGTACGTGGCGGATCATCACCTGGCGCTCGGACAATCCCTTGGCTCGAGCGGTGCGGACGTAGTCGTCGTTGATCGTGTCGAGGATCGTCGAGCGCAGCACTCGCGAGTAGACGCCGATGAACAGCACCGAGAGCGCGAACCAGGGCATGATCATGTGCTTCAGCCACTCCCAGGGATTGCTGCCGATGGACACGTAGTCGCTCGCGGGCAGGAATTGCAGTTTGTCCCCGATGTAATACGACAGCGAGGCGCCGAGGAAGAACACGGGCATCGAGACCCCGATCATCGACAGCACCGTCAGCGCGCGGTCGCTCCAGCGGCCGGCCCGCCACGCGCTGATGAGGCCGAACAGGATGCCGGTCGACAGCCAGATGATTCCGGCCCCGACGGCCAGCGAGATCGTGGCCGGCAGGCGCTGGACGAGCTCGTGATCGACGTTCAGCTGCTGGTCGTAGGAGATCACCTTGCCCGTGAAGATCAGCTTCATCGTGTCCACGTAGCGGATGTAGATCGGCCGGTCGAAGCCCCATTGATGGCGGATGTGGGCAAGCGTCGCCGGGCTGGCGAAGCGGCCCGCGAGCTGAAGCTCCGGATGCGGAAGGAACTGGAAGAGCGCGAACACCAGGATCGTGATCGCGATCAGCACCCCGATCAGCGAGATCACCCGTCTGACGATGAAGCGGCCCATCAGTGCTCGATGCGGATCTTGGCCCGCGGGTCGAGGGCGTCCCGTACGCCGTCACCGAACACGTTGATCCCCAGCACGCAGAGAGTGAGCATGATCCCCGGCACGAGCATGGTGTGGACGGCCGCGGGAAGGAGATGGATTCCGTCGCCGATCATGTTGCCCCAGGACGGGTTCGGCGGCCGGACGCCGGCACCCAGGTAGGACAGGCCGGCCTCGGTGAGGATCGCATTGGCCAGAACGAGTGGGATGAACACGATGATCGTGGACGTCACGTTGGGCAGGATCTCCGAGAACATGATCTGCACATGGCTCAGCCCCTGCTGTCGGGCCGCGTCGATGAACTCCCGCTCACGCAGGCCGAGCACCTGACCCCGGATCGGCTTGCCCACATAAGGCGTGGTGATCACCCCGATGATCAGGGCGGGGATCAGCAGTGAGTTGCCGCCGATCTTCACGATGCCGAGGTCCAGGCCCGAAAGGCCCAGGACGAGGCCGAGCACGATCCCGAGCAGGTAGATCGGGAAGGCCCAGATCAGCTCGAAGGCGCGCGAGATCAGGCCGTCGATCGGGCCGCGGAAGTAGCCGGCGAGGATCCCGAGCACCGTGGCCAGCACGATCGTGATCAGGGTCGCCAGGGCGCCGACGATCAGTGAGTTGCGGCCGCCGTAGAGCAGACGCACCGCCACATCGCGCCCGACGCTGTCGGCGCCCAGGAAGAAGTGAGACAGCTTCCAGGTCGGACCGATCGGCAGGCCCACGGCATTTGTCGCCTGGTCGACGTTCTCATCGTTCGGTCCCATGTGCGCAATGTGCGAATACACCGGCGCGAGGATGCACAGGATCACGATGACCAGGAACAGCGCCCCGAAGGCGAGGGCTACGTAGTTACGCCGGAGCCTGCGCAGGGCGAGCCGGTACGGCCCGATGCCAGGCGGCAGCTCCTCCCCAGGGGCATGATCGGGCGTCCAGGCTCCGGCTTCCAGCTCGGTGCCGGTTGCTGAGGTCGTCATGACTGGCTAAGCCTAATCGGTCAGTAAAGCGACGTGCAGGCCGGGGCCGATTCGGCCCCGGCCTGCGCATACGCGTTGCTACTTCAGCGTGATCGAGCTGAAGTCCGGACCCTCGAGCGGGCTGAAGATCAGCGAGCTCTGGTCGACCCGGTTGGAGACGAACTCAGGCGAGGACAGGTAGCCGAACGGCACCAGGTACGCCTTCTGAGTCACGTAGTAGTCCAGCGCCTGCCAGCGCGACGCCACGCTGTTCAGCTGCGAGCCGGGCACCGGATAGAGCGCTGCCAGCTCGGACTGGATGTGCGGATCGTTGGCTTCCTCGTAGTTCGAGTTGCCAACGGGCGCGATCGCGTGAGCGTCCACCAGATTCTGGTAGAAGTCGACTGGGTTCGGGAAGTCCTGCTGCCAGTCGGCGAATCCAGCCTGCGGATGGTTCTTCAGCACCTCGATGGTGGAGAAGTAGTCCGCGTCGGCGATCGTCTTCAGCGTCGCCTTGAACCCGATCTGGTTCAGGGTGTTCGCGAAGTTCTCGCACCACTGAAGGCGCGGCTGGCGGTTCTCCGCCCACACCGTCACCGACTGCCCGGCCATGCCGGACTGCTGCACCATCTGCTTGGCCTTGGCCAGGTCAGGCGCGGCCGCCGGATTGAATCCGGTTGGCGGGCACGGCTGCGTCGGGTGTCCCACCATCTGCGGTGGGAGCAGGTAGCAGCCGGGAACCAGCTGGCCGGAGCCGAGGCGGGCGAGCGCCACGCGGTCGACCGCGATCTGCACGGCCTGCCGCGCGAGCACGCTGTTGAACGGCTTCTCCTGGGTGTTCAGGAACCAGTAGAACGTCTTGTTCGTCTGGATCGCGTGGAAGCGACCCGAGCCCTGAATCTGCGAGACCAGAGCCGGCGGGATGGTGTCGCCCCAGTCGAACACGTCGGCCTGGTTATTCAGCACGTCGGAGGCTTCCGTCGTGGTGTTGCTCTCGACCTTGACATTGATGTCGACCTTGCCGGCCGAGATGCCCGGGATCGGGACGTAGTTCGGGTTGCGCACCAGGCTGAACGACTGGTTCGCGACCACGTTCTTGATCATGTACGGGCCCAGCCCGGCGGGCGGGTTGGTCGGCTCGGGCTTCATCGGCGTCGACGCTGGCAGGAAGCTCACGCCCGGGATAGCGAGAACGTCCACGAACGCCCCATAGGCCGACTTCAGGTTGAAGGAGACCTTGCCGCTGCTGTCGTCGCAGGTGATGCCCGCGACGTCCTTGGCCTTGCCTGTCGAGTACTCGGCCGCACCCACGATCGTGCTCGTCAGGAAGCTCGCCGCGCTCCAGCCGAGCTTGAGCGCGCGCTCGACCCCGAACTTCAGGTCGCAGGCCTTGACGGGTGTCCCGTCGGAGTACTTCATGCCCGTGCGCACGGTGAAGCTGTAGGTCTTTCCGCCATTGCTGGTGGTCGGTAGCGCGGTGGCGCCGGCCGGGATGATCGCCGTACCGGCGGTGCCGTTGGCGTGGGCGAACGAATATGCCCCGATGTGCGTCAGCCAGTGGACCTCGCCGCCCTGCGTGGTGAAGTCGATCGATGGGTCGAGCGACTGCGGGAATGTTCCCTCCACGACGGTGGCCGGCCCGCTGGGCGCCGGGGTGCTGCTGGTCCCCGTGCTGGTACTGCCGCTACTGCTGGTGTTCGACGAGCTGTTCGAGCTCGAGGAGCTACCGCCGCATGCAGCCAGCACGACGACCGCTATGAGTGCGAGAACGGCTCCCAGAACCGCTCTGCTCTGCTTCCTCATACGTTCCTCCTCCTCAGAGGTCAGGGGTCGCTGAGGAAATCTATGCAAACCATCCGGCGTCTGAACACCAGATGGGCTGTTCCTAATGAACCCGCAACATCCGCGTGCGGTGCGTCGCGACCCCAGCGCCTAGCGACTCCTGCCGCCAGGCAAGGCCGTATGGTTCGCACCGCTATGGCTGATCGGGATGACGCCTTGGCGCGCCTGGAAAGGGAGCTTCGCAGCCCGGCGCCGGCGGGCGTGCGCGCCGTGCGAGCGGGGGACCTCGAGCATCTGGCCGCGGCCATCGCCGAGGCCCGTCACCGTCAGGCGGCAGCGATCGGAGCGGCGGCCGAGCGCGGGCTTCGGTTCGTACCGAGACTGCTTCGCGGGCCCGTGCGAAAGATGGTGGGGGGATGACTCGCTTCGCGGTCCGGGCCGAGATCATGAAGCTGGCCCAGCTGCTCGAGCTCGAGGCGACCGAGCTCGGCTATCTCGAGACCGTCGCCGCGGATGACCTGCGCCGGCTGCGTGAACAGATCACCGACGTCATCTACGACTCCGGCAGCCACGCGCTCGGCCGGCTGGCGTCAGCCAGCCGGCTGCTGCCCACCAGTGTGGTGGCGCTGATCGGCGAGCACGCCTTCGGTCCTATGCTCGCGGCCCGGATCGCCGGCCTGCTCGACCCGGCGCGGGCGGCGGAAGTCGCCGCGAAGCTGCCAACCCCGTTCCTCGCCGAGGTTGCCACCCACCTCGACCCTCGCCGCGCAGCCGAGGTCCTGCGCCGGATGCCCCCGGACCGCATCGCAGAGGTGGCGCGCGAGCTGACGGCGGCCGAGGAGCACGTCACGCTCGGGCGCTTCGTCGGACATCTGCCCGACGAGGCCATCGGGCTCGCCCTGGCCGACATGGACGATCTCACGGTGCTGCGCGTGGCCTTCGTGCTCGAGGACACCGAGGGCGCCGATCGGGTGCTGGCGCTGCTCGACCGTGCTCGCCTCGAGCGGCTGCTCGATGCGGCAAAGGGCACCGAGCTGTGGCCCGACGTGCTCGAGCTGTTCGCGGGGGCGCCGGAGCCGTGGCGCTCGCAGGTGCTGGGCGCGCGGGTGGCCTAGCGGGCCCCACGGTCGCGCCCTCGGCGGCGCCGGGGTCGAGACCGCATGAAAGCCTGCATTTGACGGGGACCCCGGGTCTTATGCTCGCAGCATGCAGAGCGGACGAGCCGGTGATCCCGGGGCGCTCAGAACCGAGCCATGGGCGCGGCTTGACGGTCTGCCGGGGTGGCAGCACCTGGTGCTCCCGCCGGCCACGCTCGAGCAGCTGAGGGCCGTCCCGCCCCAGTTCGGCGAGCGGTTCTGGACGACGTCGGCGGCCAGCCTCGGCGCGCTGGGGGCAAACGGCAAACGTGGGGTGCTGCTGCTGTTCGGCGGCCCGTCCGGGACGGGCAAGACGATGGCGGCGCGAGCGCTCGCCGGCGCGCTGGCGCTGCCGGTGCTCCAGGCCGATCTGGAGACCATGTTCAGTCGCGGGCGGGGCGAGGCCACGCAGCTCGTGGCCCGTCTGTTCGCGACCTCCCAGCGGCTCGGCGCGGTGCTGGTGCTCGACCGCGCCGACGATGTGCTGCGCGCGGCCAGCAGCGGAAGCGCTCCCGGTGTCGCCGGCATGGCCGCGATCGATGTCAGGGACCTGCTGCGCCGGAGCGAGGCTCATCCGGGGGTCGTGATCTTTCCCGCGACGGTGACGGGGGAGCTCAGCCCCTCGACGCTCGAGCGCTTCGACCAGGTGATCGAGTTCCCGTTCCCGGACCGTTCCGCGCGGGCGGAGATCTGGCGCCGGGCGCTTCCGGATGGCGCGCGCGTGCACGAGGATGACGTGACCTTCCTGGCGCGGGCGTTCGAGCTTCCGGGCCGGCAGATCGCCGACTGCTGCACGCAGGCGCAGCGGGCGGCCCTGGGGGCTGGGCGGGCGTTGCTGCTGGGGGATGTCACGGACGTGCTCGAGCGTACGCCGGGGCTGGCGGCGGGTGCGCTGGCCGAGCTGCGGCGTCGGGCTGGGTCTGCGCCGGTGGGGCCGGAGGCGGCGGAGGCCCAGGGGGTCGCGCCGGAGGCGGCGGAGGGCCACGGGCTGGCGTCCGCGCCGGTGGAGCCCCCGGAGCCCGAGTCCGCCGGGCCCGAGCCAGCCGAGCCCGAGCCTGCCTGGCCCGCGGAGCCCGAGACCGCCGAGCCCGGCCACGCGGAGTCCGAGACCTCCGCGCCAGAGCCAGAGCCAGAGCCCGCGGTCGTGGCCGCCCCGCGACCCGGCCCGATCATCATCCCCGAGCCGGCCCGCCGCACTCGCGGCCGGCGACCCCGCCGGCCTGCCCGAGCCGGCGCTCCAACGGGCGTCCGAGTGACCGGCCGCGGGTTGGCGACGGTCGCCCTGCTCGGCGCGCTCGGCGCGGTCGTGCTCGGTCTGAGTGCCTCCGAACCGCCCTCGCACACCCATACGACCACCATCACCGCCAGCGGCGACCTCGCCTTCGATCGCACGGCAACGATCGGCTTGGTGAGCTTCCAGTATCCAGCCGCCTGGCGCCTGACCCCGGCCAGACATGATCCCGGCCCAGGTCTGAGCTACAGCCAGGCCGTGACCGTCGCCTCGGTCGGCACCCCCCGGGGGCAGCTGACCGTGGGCACGACCGCATCCCGCGGAACCGGCACACCCCTCCCCACCCGCTTCCTGGCCGCCGAGCTCACCGGCACGCCGGCCCCGCAGGGTGTGACTCTCGGCGCCAACCGCTTCTACCGCGTGCTCGATCCGCTCCTCCCCCTCGGCGCCAAGAGCGAATCCGTGTACGCGCTGGCCAGCGGAACCGGCGCCGTGGTCGCGCTCTGCCAGACGCGGACCCAGAGCTTCGTGGCGCTCTGCGAGCGCATGCTCGCGACGCTCAGTGCCCCCGCGCCGCGGATCGCGCCATCAAAGCCCTCGGCCGCCCAGGTGGCCTACGCCCGCTCCCTGAACGCGGTCATCTCGAAGCTGAACGCCGGGCGGGTGCACGGTGCCGATCAGCTCGCCGCCGCCCACGTCGCGCTCGAGCAGGCGACCGCCGACCGCGCCCTCGCGCTGGTCCATTCAGAGGCCGCCAACGCAGTCGCTGCCCTCACGCCTCCCCCGTCCGCGGCCGCCGCCAACGCCGCGCTGGTCACCGCGCTGCGGCACGTGAGCGCCGTCTACACGGAGCTGGGCGACGCCGCCGCGGTGGTGGCGCCAGTCACCTACAACGCCGATCGTAAGCTCCTCGCGCCCGCCGACTCCGCACTGGCCGCGGCTCTCGGCAAGCTGAAAGCGCTTGGCTACAGCGTCGGATGAGAGGCGACTGAGCTTTCGCCGCGCTGCACTCAGCCCGGCCCGGCTGCGGCGCCGCTGCTCAGGCCGGCGCCCCCCGACGCCGTCGCGGGCTCCATCCCGCCGGGTCCGGCACCGATCTGACCCGAGACGAACCCAGGCGTCGTGGCCGGCACCGCCGCCGGCGTGGCGACCGCCGGGGCCGAGCCGATCGCCGGGGTCGGCGTCTGCGCAGGGCCCTCGCGCTCGACGACCGCCGCCCGATAGGGCTTGAGCACGGGAGGCGGAGGCATCGGCGCGATCGGGTTGACCTTCACCGCCGGCGGGCGCGGGACGGTCGGCGTGGTCGGCGTGGAGCCCGGAGCCAGGGTGGTCGTCGCGGGCGTCGAGCGAGTGATCGTGGTCGTCGTCGTGGTCGTGGCGCGCTTCGTGATCCCGGAGCCAAGCGCATACGCGGCGCCGAACAGCGCCGCCCACAGCACCACCACCGCGACCACCCACCTCGCACGCACTCCAGCCGGCGAGCCGGCGGGTCTCTCACCGCGTGCTGAGGTTACGCCCATGGCTTGACTCACGCCCGAGCATACCTTCGCGCTGGGGCCCTAAACGCCTGCAAAGGACGGTACTCGTGAGCAGCAGGGCGATCGAGATGAGGAGTGCGAGCTGAACTCCGGACAGGATGTCGCGGTGGCCCGCGATCAGCGAGCCGAACAGAGCCACGCCGATCACGCTTCCCGTCTGGCGGCTGCTGTTCAGCGTCGCCGAGGCGATGCCCGAGCGGGCCCTTGGCACGCTGCCGAGCATCTCTGAGGTCACGAGCGGCACGACCAGGCCGATGCCGCCGCCAAGCGCGATCAGGATCGCGGCGATCGCGACAGGCGAGGCCCCGGAGACCGTCGCCGCCAGCACCCCGGACGTCGCAGCCATCAACACCAGGCCGGATGCGATCACCATCCCCACGCCGTAGCGCTCGGCGAGGCGCCCGGCCAGGACGTTGGCGGCGCCGACGGCCACCGTCATCGGCAGGAAGCCCAGGCCGGCGTCCAGCGGCGAGAGGCCATGGGCGCGCTGGAAGAGCAAGCTGAAGACGAAGATCAGGCCGTAGAAGCAGACGTTGATCAGCAGCCCGATCGCGGCCGTCGCCCCGAAGGTCGGCTCGCCGAAGAGCCCCAGCGGAAGCATCGGCTCCGAGCCTCGCGACTCGACCACGACGAACCCCACCGCGCTCGCGGCGGCGACCAGGTAGGCCACCAGAACGAGCGGCGCGCCGAAGCCCACCGCGCCGCCCTCGATCGTGGCCGTGGCGGCGAGACCGAGCGCCAGGGCCCCCAGTGCCTGCCCGCGGACGTCAAGGCCCCGGCCAGGCGAGCGCGAGGTCTCGGCGAGATGCCGGCGGACGACCGCGATTGCCAGCGCCCCCAGCGGCAGGTTGATGAGGAAGATGCTCCGCCACCCGGCTACCGCGATCAGCACCCCGCCCAGCACCGGGCCGGCCGCGAACGCACAGCTCGCACCCGCCGCCCACCAGCCGACGGCGCGGGCCCGGGCACCGGGATCGTCGTAGGCGTGATTGAGCAGTGCGAGAGAGCAGGGGACGAGCACCGCCGCACCGACACCCTGGACAGCCCGCGCCGCGATCAGGACGCCCACATCCGGGGCCGCGGCACAGGCCGCTGACGCGAGCGTGAAGAGCGCGAACCCGGCCACGAACACTCGCTTGGCCCCGACCCGGTCGCCGAACGCGCCCGCGCTCAGGATGAGGCTCGCGAAAGCGAGCGTGTAGGCGCTCACAACCCATTGCATCGCCGACACGCCACCGCCGATCGACGCTCCGATCCGGTTCACGGCGACGTTGACCACGGTGACGTCGAGCTGGACCACGCCGAAGCCGAGGCTCAGCGCGACCAGTGCGGGCCAGCGGACCGCCTCTCGCTCGGTACGCATGCCTTCACCCTACCCACGAGATTGCTCAACGAAGATTGAGCAATCAGACGGGTAGGCTGCGGTCAGAATGACTCTGGCGGATGTGGACCTCGCTCGCGTGGGCGCACTGATCGGCGATCGCCGCCGCGCCGGAATGCTGTTGGCGCTCCTCGGCGGCGAGGAGCTGACGGCCGGCGAGCTGGCGGCCCGCGTCGGCGCGTCCTCGTCGCTGGCCAGCGCACATCTGACGCGGCTCCTCGAGGGTGGCCTCGTGCGCGCCGAGCGGGCGGGCCGCACGCGCCGCTACCGGATCGCCGGTGCAGACGTGGCCGAGGCGCTCGAGGCGCTCGGACAGCTCGCCCCGGCGCGCATCGCGGGATCGCTGCGCGAGGTCCGGGAGGGCAACGCGCTGCGCCGCGCCCGCACCTGCTACGACCACCTCGCCGGCGAGCTCGGGGTCGGGCTGACCGACGCTCTCACGCGCCAAGGCGTCCTCACCAGCGATGGCGGGTGCTTCGTGCTCACGGTCCCGGGGGAGCGGCGGCTGGACGTACTCGGCGTGGATGTGGGCGCCGCCCGCTCGAGCCACCGGGCGTTCGCCCGCCAGTGCATCGACTGGACCGAACGCCGGCCCCATCTCGCGGGGGCGCTCGGCGCGGCCGTCGCGCAGCGGCTGTTCGAGCTCGACTGGATCGAACGTGTGCCCGGCGGACGGGCGCTGAGCCTCACCCCGCAGGGTGCCGGGGAGCTGCGCGCGCGGTTCGCGCTCAGCTTCTGACCGGCGGTGATGCCCGTCAGCGTGTCCGGTCTTCGGTGCCGAGCAGAACCAGGACCACGAGCGCCAAGCCCGCGACCGCGGCCACGAAGGCGAGTCCTGCGACGCGCAGGCCCACCGCTTGCGCCAGGACACCCTCGCCGATCACCGGGATCGAGAGCGCCACGTACGCCACCACGAAGAAGCTCGACGCGACCTCTCCACGCCGCTCCTCCGGCGCCTGCGCGTTCAGAGCGGCCAGCGCGGCCCGGAAGCTGAGGCCCTGCCCGAAGCCGGCGACCAGACCGCCCAGAACGAGCACGGCCAGCGATCCGATCGCGAGACCGACTCCGACTAGGCTCATCCCGGCAATCAACGCGCCGCAGCCCCCCGGCAGCGCCCAGCGGTCGTGTACACGGCCGAGCGCGAGCTGACCCACGGTCGAAGCTGTGAACACCCCGCACACGACCGCCCCGAGGAGGACGTGGCTCTTCTCGTGCAGGATCTCGGCCAGAAACGCAGGTGAGACGGCCGTGAAGAGACCCATCACGGCGAACCCGGCGAATCCGGCCAGACTCGAGCGGATGAATGTCGCCCTCATCTCGGCGGGCACGTTCAGTGCCTGCGGGCGAAGTCTTCGCGAGCCTGAGCTGGTCCTCGTCTCCTGCATCCACCACACCCCGCCCACTGCCGGGATGAGCAACCCCAGATCGACCCAGAACGCGACCCGGAGACGGTAGGCAGCCCACTGCACCA
>Ga0070735_10004685_pt1 | contig 11471 bp, 7 predicted proteins | sample Coa_R1_FD_66443 | JGI IMG/M metagenome (GOLD analysis project Ga0070735, IMG submission 66443) | Surface soil microbial communities from Centralia Pennsylvania, which are recovering from an underground coalmine fire - Coalmine... | ecosystem: Environmental > Terrestrial > Soil > Unclassified ... | reverse complement strand
GGGTAGCAGCGGAATCGCGGCCGCGCCGAGGATGAACGTGCCCAGCCGCGCGAGGAAACTTCGGCGCGAGGTCCGCTGGGCGATGCTGCGGGTCAGCGATTCGACGAATTTGTCCATTCGATGATGTCCGTTTGCCCTCAGGGTCCGTATAACAAAAAGGGCGACCCGATGTCGTCATACTCGCCCAGAAATTTCCCATCGGGCGCCGAATAGGTTTCCAGCTTGGACGGCAACAACGACATGTCGAAGAGAATCGGCTTGTCGGCGTTGCTGACCCTGATCGAATAGCCGGGCGTCTTGAGCTTGATGCGCTGAACGCGCGCGTGGGTCTGCGCGTTGAAAGCCCACACCTCGGTGCCGAATTGTTTATGCGTCCACTCGCCGCCCTGATGCATCAACGCGTACAGGATTCCGCTCTTCGCCTGATACGTCACCGTCTGCCATCCGCCGGGACGCCACTTCTGCGCGACATCCTTGTCATCAACCAAGGACCAACTCGGCTGCGCAGCCGCTTCCGGTCCCGAAAAATCCACCGGCAGCACCTTGCCGTGATACGAAACGAAATAGGCCTTGTTGCCGACGACGGCCGGCTGATCGAACATCGGATCGGTATTCGGATCGAATAGTGGCTTGCTCTGGCTCTTCGCTATCTGCTTGCCGGAATCGTCGAATTGAACCGTGAGCATCGAGCCGTCGGCGCACATCGAGAAGAATTGACGATTGCCGGTTGCAGCCACCTGCGCGCATCCGGGAGTTTCGATTTCGCCGAGGAACTTGCGACCCTTCAAGTCGACAATGCTCACCGAGGTCGCCGGCGTCATGTTCGCGACCAGCAGGAAGCGGCCGTCGGGCGTGATGGAAGTCGTGTTGCGCTTGGGCACGATGAGCAGCCGTTTGGGCGGAAGTGCGATCTCGCCCAGCACGTTGGTGGTATGCGCGTCGAAAATCGTAACCACATCGGTGCGATCGCCGCGCCATCCTCGCGAGTAGTACGTATCGATCATGTACATCTCGCGATGATCGGGAGAAATCTCGAAATTCGCCTCGTAGCCGCCGAACACGGTGCCGAGGAGTTTCCGCGTTTCGCCGTCGATGATCCAAATCTTCTGCAGCATGTTCACCGGAAACTGCAGATCCATAATGTAGACCCAGTTGGGTTTGGGATCCGGCAGCGTGAGGGTGGTCATCTGATCGGCGGGAAGTTGCGCGCGCGCGGACGGCGCGCCGACGAGCAGCAGGATCGCGACGGCGAGCATCGCGACGATTTCGATACGTTTGATCAGCATGAGGACGACGCTCGCGAACGAATACTCCGCCATTGAAACTGCGTCAACGGGAGCCTCGAGCCGAATCCGTTCGAACGGTGACGCATGTGCCGGAGGAACTCTGGTGCGTGCCCTGCGACAGCCGCTGCCCCAAACGGAAAGAGCGTCGGTTTGAAGGTGACCTTCCGGACCGCATGCGGCGCGCCGATCCTCTTTCACATTCTGTAACCCCGATTTTCACGCCTAAGGGTGGGCAGTTGCAGCTCAGGAATTGGATGCGCTGAGGAGGGAGCGATGGCGAAAGAAAATTGGAGACTCACGGTTTGGGCTTGCGGATTTATCCTGGCGATGGCCGGATTAGTCGTGGGATCCGGTGCATACGCGCAGACCGGATGGAGTACCGACGCATCGCGCAGTGAGCCGGATGCTAAAAGAACTCCCCCGCCACCTCCGATTCAGATCGCGGGTTCATGGGATGGAACAATTCAGGACCCCGTCCAGGGCATCGGCGCCATCAACCTGACATTTACGGAAAGGAGTACGAAGACGAAAGGCATCTTGAAAGGAACCTGGACGGTCAACTTCAATAACCCGCCTAACGGCGCAATCAACGACGTGGGTACACTGACGGGATCGGTAATCGGAAGCACAGTCGCAATGACCTTGATCCCGAGACGTGGCGATGCCTTGGGCAATTGTAGAAACATTTTCAATGCTGTTAACGCGACTCAGGATATGATCTCGGGAACCTTTCACTTTTCCGGGTGCGGAGAAAACCACACCGGACCCATTAGCGTCCAGCCGGGCCCGGCGCCGACCCTGGTTTTCGTAAACATCGGCGATGATTTCTTTTTCCCGCCCCGAGTTACCATCAGCGCGGGTCAGACCGTGCGCTGGACCAACAACGGCTCCGAAGATCATACGGTTACTTCCAATGCGGGAAGCAATTGCAGACCTTCTTCGAACGAGGCCTTCGACTCTTCAACCATGGATTCCGGCACCACCTTCGACCACACCTTCAATAACCCTGGTACCTTCGCTTACTACTGCCAGGTTCATGGCTGCCCGATGCGAGGCACCATTACAGTGCAATAGGTATGGTTATCGGATCGATGCCTGCTCGGGGCTTAGAACCGCCAGTTGATCTTTTCGCTGGCCTCGGGCAGGTAGGCGCAATGGGTGCCGGTGTGGATGCTTCGATCGAGATGAGATGCGAGCATGGGGTCGTTGCGTCGGATGAGATCGAGGCCGCTGCGGATGTGTTTGGTCACCAGCGAGCGCGCGCGCTCGGTATGAGAATGGGCTCTTCGCCCGCGGCCACGCGGGCCGACCGCCGCGCTAAGCTCACTGGTGATCAATTCGAGTTCGTGACGGGCGGCGTCGACGCGTCCAGGATCGTTGTCGCGCTGAGCGGCTTCGAGCTCTGCGCGCAGTTCCGATTGTCTGCGCCGATATTGGTTTAGCGCCTGCGCATCAAGGCTCTCCCCCGCATCGCCGAGCCCCCTTTCGACGCGAACGCCTTGCCCGCGCGCCGCAGCGCCATCGCCAACCGCGTCGCTGCCGCGCTCGACCGTCTGCACCAGATCGATCACATGAACGCGTTCGCCCGGACGGCCGAGCAGATGCGCAAGGTAGCCGAGGCCTTTGATGTTGCGCAGGCGCGAGGTTTTGCCATTGTGCGCGATGGTCCAGAAATCGCCGTCGCGCCGAAAGCTCGACGGTAATTCTCCATCCGGAGATGGAGTTATCGAGGCGAGCGGCGCCTTGCTTCGTGCCGCCTCGACGCGATCGATCCAGCGCTGACCCGCTCCGCAATGACGGTAGATCGCGACGGCGGCATCGAACTTCGCGTCAGCCTCTGCGCGATCTCCAATCCCGCGCAGCGCAGATCCCCAACTTACAAGGGTGTCGGCTTCTTCAAAGGGCAACCGGTATCGCTTGAAGATCGCGATTGCGCGCTCGAAGTGCTCTTTGAAGGGGCGTCCCAAAGCTGCCGCCAGTCTTCCTTCCGCGCGATGGATCAGACCCTCCCGGCCACACCAGTTTTCGCCTTGCGCAACGATCTCCCGGCATACTTTCAGATGCGCCTCAGCTCGGTCGGGCCGGCCTGCGATGACTTCGAGGGACGCCGCGAACGGGCGAACGCCCGTCTCCAGCCAATAGTTGCTCGGCTCGTACAATTGCATTGCTTCTTCGAGAATTTCCAAAGCCTGCTTTGGATCGCCCAGCAGATTGAGCGCGCCGGCCAATGACGGCAGCGAAGTCACGACGTCCCATAGGTGGCCGGTGCGCCGGCCCCATTCGATCATGGTCCGCTCCATCTCCGCCGCGCGCTCGAAGTCGCCGTCGAACCTCGTCACCATGCTTCGGAAAGAGGGATTGGTCCGATGTGCCGTCGCAAGTTCTCTAGCTCGCGCCAGGTTCCCCATTTGCAGCTCCGTCTGCACCAGGAATTCGAAAGCGCGCTCACGCTGATTGGGCGGCATTCCCTCGCGCTCCACTATCATGGTGAAGAGTCTGCGCGCTTCGAGTGGATTCAGCATCGTCATCTGAGCCCAAGCCGCATACCAGGTCACCGTATTAAATACACCCGGGTCGCGGATTCCCTGCAGGGCTTCCATTACCTCCCGTAGCATCGTGGCGGATTCGCGATGACGCCCCAAGATCGACAGGAGTTGGACGACATGCGCTCCTGATTGTAGCCATTGGGGGATGGACACCGCGCGCCAGATCTCCATTGCGCGCCGGGCCGATGTTAGGGCTTCCTCGATCCGAACCTGCTGAAAGAGCGCCACCGCCATGCCCTGATGTAGCCATCCGGGCGACGCCTTCTCGGCCCACGGGCCATGCCATTGTTGCGCTTGACGAAAGTAATCGAGCGACCGCGCGACGTTCATGTCGGGTGCAAAATCCGCGAGGAACACCAGCGCGAGACCCAGAGTGACGTTGAGGCTCGCGACCCAGGCTTCGTCATTCAATTCCCGATACAGACTGAGAGATTCCTCGAGGTGCGCGATTCCTCGCGGCGGATCGATAAAAAACGCCTCCGCCTCGCCCAGCCGGAAAAGGATTTTTGCGCGGCGTGCGTCGCGGCGCCCTTCGGTTAGCGCGACTGCGGCGCGCCAATGCTCGACGGCCGCTGCGTAGGCGAACACCGCACGTGCGGCGAGACCCGCGCGATATGAATAATCGATCGCCTTCTCCGCGATGCCTGCTTCGCGAAAATGATGCGCCAGCTCGTCGAGGTGCGCGTCAAGGTTCTGGGCGTACAGCTCCTCGATCGCGGTTCCGATCGCGCCATGGAGCCGCATCCGCATGTTGGTGTCGAGGGCCTGGTAAATTGATGCGCGAATCAAGGCGTGAGCGAAACGGTAGCGGCCTTGGCCGAGTGTAACCAAGATGCCGTCGCGTGAAGCCTCATCGAGACACGAATTGAGCTGCTCGCGCGAACCTTGTTTAACGCGCGTACAAATTTCACCATCGAATTCGTTGCCGATCGTGGCGGCGACCTCCAGCACCGCGCGCGCAGGCTCGGACAGCTTCGCAAGGCGGCGCCCAATTGCCTCCCGAACATTATGCGGAGCACTGAAGGTCTCCTCCGATATGAGGGCGCCGCCTCGATCGCGTTGAGCGATCAAGCTGCGCACGATTCCATCGACGAACAATGGATTGCCGGCGGTTGCCTCGTAGAGTCTTCCCACCGACGCCACATCGGGCTGCTCGCCCAGCGTCAGATTGAAAAACTGTGCGACCTCCGCCGAGCTAAGACCGGCAAGCGGAAGCGGGCGCGCCTCGCGACTCAAATCGCCGATCTGCTGACTCAACTCGGCGGAGCGCTGGACCTCCATTTGGCGATAAGTCCCGACGATGAGAACGCCGGTATTCCTCAGCTCCCGCGCGACAAACCGGAGCATCGTGAGTGAGGCGCTATCGGCATCGTGCAGGTCATCGAGGAAAATCGCCAGAGACCCGAGCCGCGCGGCCTGCTTGAGCAGGGTGGCAACCGAATCCAACAAACGAAACTGCGATTGATGCGGATCGGGACGAGCCGGCTGCCGATGAGGGATTCCGCGGCGCGCGACGGCGAACAATTCGGGGACGATCTGCGCGACGGTTTCAACCATCGGAGCGGCGTGTTCAGATTCGAGGATCTTGCGTCCGGCCGGGTCGAGCGAGGCGATCAGCGCGCGGACTATCTGAATCCATGGCCAGTAGGCTGGCGCGCCGTCGCCCTCCCAGCATCGTCCCCACAGCACCCGGACGGAGCGTTCGCTGGCCAGCTTCGCGATCTGATCAGCGAGACGAGTTTTGCCGATGCCGGGCTCTCCGGAGATAAGGAAGAGCTGTCCGCGTCCTTCGGAGGTTTCCTCGAGCGCATAGCGCAACTGGGCGCATTCGCGCTCGCGTCCAACGAAGACCTCAAAGCTCGACGCCGTGTCGCCAACAGACATCGCGCAGAATGTAGATCACGGTCATCGGAACAGCCAGTGCGAGCGTTGGCGGCGCGATGGAGTGCATGGGACCGCCATTTTTGACCTGCACGGAGGAGATGAATCCTGCGGCATCAAAGTGTAAGTTGGGAAGCCTTCGAGCGGAGAGGTGGCCGAGCCCGGTTTAAGGCGCACGCCTGGAACGCGTGTAAACTCGAAAGGGTTTCGGGGGTTCGAATCCCCCCCTCTCCGCCAAGCAGTCTGTACTGTTTACCTACAATATAGAGATAGAGGAAAAGAGGCGCGCACGGCGGGCCTTTTGCGCTCGAAGCGAACCAGAGAAAGGCTCGTCTCTGCCGATCGGCCGAATTTCGCGCGGTTTTTCTCCGCGCGCAGAAAAGCCGGTTCGCTTCAGGGCCCAGAAGCTTTTGGCTTCGGCGTCGCTGCCGCCAATCTCGACGGTCCCAGCGTGTGCCGGATGTTCAACCGCGCGATCGCGCGACCAGCGTATGCCGAAACATCTTTCCTCAGATCACGATCCGCTGTTTCGTTTTCAACGCTGGCTGGCGAACCTTCGAATCCTTGAGATTGATGAGATCAAGTCAATTCCCTGCACGCCCCGTCGGTTTTGTCGATGAGGCCGAGTGCTGCCTCGCGTAACTTGGTGCTGCCGATGCCGTAGAACGAAAGATAGAGCGCCTTCGGCACATTGGGGTGAGCACAAGCGGTGCAGTGCGGTCCTTCAAATCGCCGACCGCGATCGATTGGCGCGCATAGCCGTATGCTCTTAGGCCGAACGCGTCGCCGTCGCCGCTGATCTGAAACTTGCCGTCATGGTCACTGCGTACGACGACGTTCTGGAGCGTCACGATTGCATCCTCCATCGGCCTTTTGGTCGCGCCATCGATGATGGTTCCCGTGTAGCTCAGGGCCGGTAACTTTGGGAACAAAGCGGTGAGAAAGAACAAAGACAGCGCGAAAACAATCTGTCTCGACATTAACCGTCACCACCTCCTACGGCATCCGAGCCGGGAGCAGACTCTCGAATCTTTTTCCGAGGTCGGCATTGGTCACGATGAAGCGCGGAAGCGCCATGAGGTTGTCGCCGCGCCAGACCTTACGCCGCTCGATGGTGACCCCAGCGACGTATCCGGATTTGGTCGCGGCGGCAATCAATTCATCGTCGTAGATGCCGAATGGCCAACTGAGCATTGTCACGTTGCCACCGAGCCGGCGTTCCAGGACCTGTCGCGATTTGATGAGCTGGGTATCCACGAACTTCGCGTAATACACCGCGGAAAGCCGACGCTTCTCGATGTGAAAATTGGGATGCCAGTAGGTGTGCGATTCTACCGTAAAGAGTCCGGTCGCCTTGAGCGCCGTCAGTTGTTCCCATGTCAGCGCATACGAGGCATTCGATATCGCGGATGGATAGATGAACAGTGTCACGGGGATTCGATAGCGCTCGACCAATGGTTTCATGTCCGTGAAGACGCTGCGATGGCCATCGTCGGCGGTGATCGCCACCGCGTGCGGCGGCAACTCGCCGTGGCCGGCGGCGAAATTCACCACATCGTTCAGGGGCACGATACTGTAGCCGTGATCATGAAGATACTTGAGCTGCGATGCAAAGACCGGGGTGGTGACCGTCATACTATCGACTGCTACCGGGCCGAACCGATGATAGACGAGAATCGTCGCGGACGTCGCCCTCTGGGGTACGGTGCCAGCCATGGCGACCGGCGCCATCGCATGGAGCGATAGCGTCAGGATCGCGACGATAGGAAGACCCCCCTTTTTCACAAACACTAACCTTCTTGCGGATACCCGGTGCGATAGCGACTCAGAATGTCCAGTGCAGGTTTTCCTCGGGGTTAACCGCAAATCGTGCGTACTTGGTCGGTATCCGGCCTGCGGACCACTGCGCCGGAAGCGATACTTCTTCGAGTACAGCGATATCGATCTTACTACCGTCTTCACGCGTGAAGGTCCGCGTGCCGGAGTACTGCACGATAGTCGGGAGAAGCATGCCATTGCTCTTGTAGTGAGTCTTGGTGGTGACGAGTACGGCATCGGGTTTCTGCAGTTGGCTGCCGGCCCGAATCAGCAACTCCTTGTCGGCGAGCTTGCGAACAATCCACGATTCACTGATTACGTAATAATCGCCCTTTTCCGGCCGACGCTCGGGCGGCACCAGTTGTCCGGTTCCAAACCAGAACGGGATTTTCACCGAGCGATCCGCGGCCCAATCAAGCGCTCTCACATCGGCGATTTGATTGTCATTGCCGAGAATGAAGCTGTGTCCTCGAAAGAACGATTCTATCTGCTGCGCGCTCGCATATTTGGTTGCGTCCGGAGCCGCGTTCAGCGACGTTGCGGCAAAGCCGACCGAAAGCAGCAGAATCATCAGCCAAAAATTTTTCCGACTAGGCATAACGGTCTACTCCCTATAAGGATTCATCAGTTCCCCTAGGAGAGCATCGGACGTGCCAAGGTTTCATTCGGTTTCCATTGGTCGGGTGCGCCGGGATGTTGCTTATCGATACAAGCAAGACTGGCGCGCTCGGAGCCAGCGACGACAGCACTGCGCGGAAAACACACCTAGTCTTGGCAGCCGGCGACGCGAATCTTCTCGGCTGCGAGCGTAGCGTCGAGCGCTCGTGTATGGCCGACCGGATACTTGACCGGATCTTGTAAACCTTTGTAGCGCGCCGGCAGCGACGCCATCGAATCACGAAAGCGATCGCGCGATTCCGCCAGCGTCGGGCGATGGCCAAGGCGATGACCCGCGGTGAACTGCGGTTCGAGCAGGCAAGTCGCGCCCCCGAATGTGGGATTGAACTCCTGCGCGACCATCGAGCCGGCTTCATCAGCCAACCCTATGAGATCCGCGTAGAAGCTATTGTCCGCATTGATCGCCCGAAACACCTGCTTGCGTCCCGGCAGGCTCAGCTTGCCCTGCGATGTTTTGATCCTGGGCTTGCCCTGGTACTCGGTAAGTTTGTACGCGACGTCGAGGGCCGGCGCGTCGGCACTCACCACCATCGCGGTCCCGACGCCGAATGCATCGATGGGGGCGCCGGCCTCGACCAGTTCCGCGATCCGAGACTCATCCAGATTGCCGCTGGCGAAAATCGTGACATCCTGTAGACCGTTAGTATCGAGGATGCGCCGCGCTCTGATACTGAGATCGAGCAGGTCTCCGCTATCCAGCCGCACCGCCTGCAAGCGGTGGCCAGCCTTCTTCAGCTCGAGCGCGACCGCGGCGGCATTCTCGACGCCGCGCACCGTATCGTAAGTGTCGACCAGGAGTGTGCTGAGCTTCGGAAATAACTTTACAAAATGCTCGAAGGATTCGCGCTCGCGATCATGCGCCATTACGTAGCTATGCGCCATCGTTCCATAGAGCGGAATTCCGTAACGTCGACCGGCGAGCACGTTGGAGCTTCCCGCGAAACCCGCGAGATAGCTCGAGCGCGCCGCGATCAGTCCCGCGTCAATTCCCTGGCTGCGGCGCAAACCGAAATCCACCAGGACGTGGCCTCTGGCCGCGATCGTCGAGCGCGCGGCTTTGCTCGCGATCAGCGAGGCCATCCCAATTTGATTGATCACCAGCGTTTCGAGGATCTGGGCTTCGATTAGGGGACCGCGAACTTCGATGAGCGGCTCGTCGGCGAAAAAGACGGTTCCCTCGGCCATCGCGACGATGTCGCCTGTGAAGCGCAGCTTCGCGAGAAAGGCTAGAAAATCAGCGCCGAAGATTTTTAGCGAGTCGAGATAGTCTAGGATCGGTTGCTCGAAGCGAAACCCCTCAAGCGCTTCGAGGAGGCGTTCGAGGCCGGCCGCGACCAGGAAGCCGCGATGAGGAGGCACCTTGCGCGAACTCATGCTGAAGCAAGCGGCATCGTTGAAGCCAAGCTCGAAATAGCTGGCCGCCATGGTCAGCTCATACAAGTCCGTGACCAGTGGTATCTCGTTGCTATCGAGGCGTAAATCAACGGGCATTGGTGGGCCATCCTCGATGCGAACTAAACGGAAACCAGCGCACGGCGCTGCCGCAAGGATTTGAGTGGATGCGTGTTGAGCACGTCGCCCGCTTCGATCCATCCGCGGCGCGCCTGATTTACGCCGTATTCGAGCAGATCCAGCTCGCGCGGCGAATGTGCGTCGCTCGTGATAACCAGTTTAACGCTGGCCTTTTTTGCGGCCATGCACATGGTGTCCGTGAGATCGAGGCGATCGGGCTGCGAGTCGATCTCCATCGCGCATCCTTCCTCGCGTGCGATGCGCAGAATCTCGCCGAAGTCGAAGCCGCTCGGCTCGCGATGGCCGATGAGGCGTCCAGTCGGATGGCCGATCGCATCGACATTGCGATTGCGGACCGCCTTGACCATCCGCCGCGTCATGTCGCGCGGATTCTGATCGAGTTTGTAATGCACCGATGCGACCACCCAGTCGAGTTCTCCGAGCGCGTCATCGGGCAGGTCGAGAGTGCCGTCGTCGAGGATATCGACCTCGATACCGCGTAGTATCGTGATTCCCTTGAACTGCTTTCTGAGATTCTCGATCTCGCGCGCCTGCTCGTGGAGCCTTTTCGGATCGAGGCCGTGCGACATCGCGATGCGCCGCGAATGATCAGTGACCGCGAAATATCTCAGCCCGCTCTCGCCGACCTTGCGCGCCATATCCTCAATCGAACTGCGCCCATCGGTGTACGTGGAGTGTGTGTGCAGATCGCCGCGCAAATTCGTTCTCTCGACCAACGTAGGCAGCGCCCCAGACGATGCCGCTTCGATCTCGCCGCGATCTTCGCGGATCTCGGGAGCAATCCAGGGTAACTTGAGCGTGCGATAAACCTGCTCCTCGGTCTTGCCGGCGACGATCGATTCACCGCGGAACAGTCCATACTCATTGAGCAGAAGTCCGCGCTCCTGCGCGATGCGCCGCAAATGAATGTTGTGAGCTTTGGAACCGGTGAAATATGCGAGGGCGGCCCCGAAGCTCGCAGGGGGCACCACCCGCAGGTCGACCTGCAAGCCATCCTTGAGCACTACGGTGGTCTTCGTCTCGCCGCTGCCGATTACGCGGGCGACGGCCGGAAAGTTCACGAGCTGCTTCATCACTGGTTTGGGATGCGAGGCCGCTGCCACCACATCGAGGTCGCCGATCGTCTCGCGCCTGCGGCGAAAGCTACCGGCCATCTCGAGTTCCTCGATCGCGCGGCATTTTCGCAAATGCGCGAGCAGCGCCGTGGTGATGATCGCGGCTTGCGAGTACAGAATCCGCTTGGCAGCACCCGGTTCCTTCTTCGCGATGGTTTCAAGGATTTTTTCTTCGATTTTGGGACCGAATCCTTTGATGCTGTGCAGCTTGCCTGATTTCGCGTGACGTTCGAGGTCTTCCTTGCCGTGGATGTGCAGATGGTCCATCAGCAGTTTGATCCGCTTCGGACCGAGACCCGGAATTTCCCGAAGCTCCATCAGCTCATGGGGAAACTTGCGTGCCAACTCGCGATGCATCGGCAAGTCACCAGTCTTGATTATTTCGGTGATCTTGCCGGCCAGGTCAGAGCCGATGCCGGGAATCTCGTCGATCTGCTCGGTCGTAAGTTCAGCGACCTGGACAGGCTGATCATGAATCGAGCGAGCCGCGTTGTGATAGGCACGCACGCGAAAGAAGTTCTCGCCGGAGAGCTCGAGCATGTCGGCAATCTCGTCGAGAACTTTCGCGATTTCGTCGTTCTGCATGCGCTTCCAATGCGGACACAATTTGCCTA
>Ga0070735_10004683_pt1 | contig 11475 bp, 6 predicted proteins | sample Coa_R1_FD_66443 | JGI IMG/M metagenome (GOLD analysis project Ga0070735, IMG submission 66443) | Surface soil microbial communities from Centralia Pennsylvania, which are recovering from an underground coalmine fire - Coalmine... | ecosystem: Environmental > Terrestrial > Soil > Unclassified ... | reverse complement strand
CGCGTCGACGGTGGCGGGATTCGTCAGAGCCGGAGCCCTGACCGACGCCGAGGGTCACCCCGGTCACGTGGACCAGCCCTTGAGGGCTGACATTCCGGCGATCCGCGCGACGATGTGGGAGCGCGTTGGCCTCTTTCGGGAGGCGAACGGGCTGCGCGAAGCGCTGGCTCGCTTCGGTGCGCCGCAGCACGACGAGCCCAGCGTGTTGACGGTCGGTCGCCTGATCGCGCGCGCGGCGCTCAGGCGCGAGGAAAGCCGAGGCGGGCATTACCGGCTGGATTTTCCTCACAAAGACGATGTCCGGTGGAAGCATCGCGTGATGGAGATGGTGGATTAGGCCTATGGCAGACAAGAACAAGAGCGGGGAGGGGGCGCAGGGCGGGGCGAAGGGCGGCGTGACCGAGATCACGCCTCAGTCGCAGAACTTCTCCGAGTGGTACCTCGACGTGGTGCGGCGCGCGGAGCTCGCGGACTACACCGAAGTCAAGGGCTGCATGGCGATTCGGCCGTACGGGTACGCGATCTGGGAGTTGATCCAGAAAGCCTTCGACGAACGGTTCAAGAAGACGGGACACGTCAACGCGTACTTCCCGCTCTTCATTCCCAAAAGCTTGCTCATGAAGGAGAAGGAGCATGTCGAAGGCTTCGCTCCGCAGGTCGCGTGGGTGACCAGAGGCGGCGATGAGGAGCTGGCCGAGCCGCTCGTCGTCCGGCCGACGTCGGAAGCGATCATCGGCACGCTCTACGCGAAGTGGATCAAGTCGTGGCGCGACCTGCCCGTCCTCATCAACCAGTGGGCCAACGTCGTTCGCTGGGAGAAGGTCACGCGGCCGTTCCTCAGGACGACGGAGTTTCTCTGGCAGGAAGGACACACCGCGCACGAAACCGCGGACGAGGCGCAAGAGGAGACGCTGAAGATTCTGGCGCTCTACAAGGAGTGCGCCGAAACCGAGCTGGCGATGCCGGTCATCGACGGCCAGAAGAGCGAGTCGGAGAAGTTCGCGGGCGCGTCGCGGACCTATTCGATCGAAGGGTTGATGGGCGACGGGCGCGCGCTGCAGGCGGGCACGTCGCACAACCTGGGCCAGAACTTCGCGAAGGCGTTCGGCATCCAATTCCAAGGACGGGACAAGGCGCTGCAGTATGCGTGGACCACGTCGTGGGGCGTCTCGACGCGGCTCATCGGCGGCGTCATCATGACGCATGGCGATGACAACGGGCTGATCCTCCCGCCTCGCATCGCGCCCTACCAGGTCGTGATCGTGCCGATTCCCCGCGGCAACTGGCAGGAGACGGTGCTCCCGAAGGCGCGCGAGATCAAGGCATCGCTTGAGGCCCGCGGAATCCGCGTGTTCCTCGACGATCGCGACACGCAGACACCCGGCTGGAAGTTCGCGGAGTGGGAGCTGCGCGGCGTGCCGCTCCGCATGGAGCTCGGGCCGAAGGATCTCGAGAAATCGTCCGCGATGGTCGCGCGGCGCGATACGCGGACGAAGGAGGCGATGCAGATGGAGGGCCTCGCCGACGCGATCGCGCGAAAGCTCGAGGAGATTCAGACGGCGCTCTTCGAGCGCGCGCGCACCTTCCGCGACGAGCACACGACGCGCGTGTCGTCGTACGAGGAATTCACCCGCGTGATGGAAGGGCGGCCCGGGTTCGTGATTGCGGGCTGGTGCGGCAGCGCCGAGTGCGAAGCGCAGATCAAGGCCGACACGCAGGCGACGCTCCGCAATATCCCGTTCGGCGGCATTGGTGTCACCGGCGCCTGCGTGAAGTGCGGCAAGCCCTCGCCGTCTGAAGCTTGGTTTGCGAAAGCGTACTGAACCTGGGAATCCTGATCCCCGGATCCGCAATCGAGAGTCCCGGATCCAGGTCCGCGATTCGGAAATCGCGGCTCACGGATGGATGGCAACGACTCGTCAGCGCATCAGATCGGCCGTCGCGTCGGGCCAGCGCGCCAGCGCGCGTTTGATCGCGGCGTGGCGCCTGGTGAGTCCCTCGCGCTGGACGATTGCGCGAAACGCCGACGCGAGATGTTCCCGCCACCACGGGTCGCTGCTGCGAGACGAAGCGTCGTAGGCGGCGGCGAGCGTTTCGACGCACGACGGGTCCCCAATCTCCTCGATCGCGGCGAGAAACGCGACCGGAAGCCGTCCCGACTCGAGCAGGCTGTCGCGTAGGTCGTACAGGGCCAGCCGGCTGTTGCGTGCGGCGAGCGCCTGATGGATGGCGCCGCGGACAATCCGCCACTGCTCTCGGGTCGTCGGATTGTCCTCCTTCCGTTCGCGCGCGCGGACGCGATCGATCAGCCTTTGCAGGTCCGTGAGTCGCGCGGTGACGCGGTGCGCCTGCACGGCCCTCTTCAGCGCGTCCGGTGAGGCCGGCAGGTGCCCGTCGAGGGCCGCCGCCCACTCGTCGGCTTCCCGGGATGGACCGACGGGGGGCGCCGGAAGGCCCGCGGCCTCCCGGGCCGCGTCACGGACCGCGACCGGGCGTGAATCGTCGAGGGCGGCCGCGACGAGCGCGTCGAGCGCCTCACGCGCGGCCCCGCCCTGTCCCGATGCAGTGATCGCCCGCAACAGTGGGATAGCCGCCAGTTGTCCGTCCACGTTGCCCGTCTGGAGGGCCTGGCGCGCGATGGGCAGCGTGCGGGTGGACGCGGCGCGTTCAAGCGCGCGCAGAATGCCGGCGCGCGCCGCGGGAGACCCCGCGTCGTAGGCGCGCAACAGCGCGTCGACCGCCCGCGGCGCGATGAGCGTCAGCCGGGCGATCGCCGATTCCCGCGCGACCGCGTCCGGGCCGTCGAGCGCGGCGACGAGGTCGCGGATCTCCGCGCCGGGCGGCGGCTTGATGGGCATGACCGATCGTAACCGGAACCGTGAGGGGCTACGGAAGGCGGGAGGGGGCCGGGGGGTGGTCGTCGGGTGCGCGGGTCGAGCGTTAGCGTGGGTTTCGGGGGCTGCGAACCAGCTCGCAGCCCCCGAATACGGAATCAGTCCGCAGCGCGGACTGCGAACTACTGCAACCGAACCACAAGCGCCGCGCGCCGGTTGAGACGGCGCGTCTCTTCACGCGAGTTGTCGAACTTCGGCCGCTCTTCGCCGTAGCTGACCGTCTGCATCCGATCGGCGCTCACGCCGCGGCTCAGCAGGTAGTCGCGCACCGCGTTGGCGCGCCGCTCGCCGAGCGCGAGGTTGTACTCGGCCGTCCCGATGTTGCAGGTGTGGCCTTCGATCGTGATCTTCAAGGTCGCATTGGTCTGCAGCGAACGCACCGCCTCGTCGAGCAGGCGAAGCGCCTCGGGCCGCAGGCTGTAACGGTCGAAGTCGAAGTGCACGTCCTCGAACACGATCGGCGGCGCCGCCGGTGGGCGCACCACCTGGATGTTGACCGTGTCGCTCGCGGTCTTGCCGTCGGTCGGGCACGTCACGGTGACCGTCACCGGCACTGGCCCTTCCTGCATTGGCGCGGTCCACGGCGTGCTCTGGCCGCGACCGTTGCTGAGCGTGCCGGCCGGCGCGCTCCACGCGTACGTCACGGTGCAGCCGTTGGAGTCGTTCGCGACGGCGCTGACCGTCGACGTCTTGCCGACTTCGACGGTGCAGGGGTCGCACGACGCCTTGACCGACAGATCGTGGGCCCGCACCGGTGGCGGGGGCGGCGGCGGAGGCGGCGGGGGCGGCGGAACGTAGATCCGGACGCCGGGGTGGTACCCGATGCGCCCGACGATGTCCATCCGGTTGCCGACGCCCGAGGTCGCCGTACTCACGAACGTGCTCTGCGCGTTGACCGTCGGACGGTAGGTCCAGCCCACGCCGGCGAAGAACCCGTGCGGGTGCTGGTAGGTCAGCCCGAGGTCGATCTGCACGGGGGAGTTCACGTCTGACACGAAGCCTGACGTCAACACCGATCCGTCGTCGCCAGTCAGTGCCGTATTCGTCGTCAACGACTTATTCGTGTAAAGCTCGCCGGACACTTCCGCCGTGAACCTCAGCGGCTTTCTCGTCGGGAAGCCCGCGCCGAATCCCCACCGGAATCCGTTCGTCGTGTCGACCTCGGACGGCTTGCCGCGCACGATGAAGCCGCCGTAGCCGGAGAGTTCCGCGCGCTCGTTGACTTCCTTGCTCACGATCGCGTCGAGCGCGAAGTCGACCTTCCCCGTGCCCGCGCCGTTGCTCTTGCTGCCCGTCGGCAGCTTCAGCATCGGGCGAATCGCGAAGGAGACTGCCTTGCGATCGAACTCTGACACGAGGTTGAACTTGCCGCCGATCCAGAAGTCGCCGATGTTGTTGCCCGTCCAGCCCGAATGCACCAGCGGATTGGTCGGGACCACGCCGCCGTACTTGTTCGCGCCGCCGGCTGGTACGAACAACGGCTGCAGGTCACGGTCGATCCGGTTGACGACGATGAACGAGCCGAACAACTCCATCCGGTTCTTCAGGCCCACCCCGAAGGTGATCGGCCAGTTCGAGACGTCCGAGAACCCCTGGTTGTCGTTGAAGTTGACGCGATATGCGCTCACCGACCACTTGCGATCCGGCAGGATCTCGGCCGTGGGCACGTTCCACAGACCGGTATCTCCCATGAACGTCGTCGTTGCGGGACGGACGTCGGAGGGCGTACCGGTAGCTGGAGGAGTCGTTTGAGTTTGGCTCTGCGGCTGTGCTTGAGCCGGAGCCGGAGTCTGCGCCAGTGCGAACGTCGGCAGTAAAAGAGCGGTCGCCAGCACCAGGGACCCCGAGGACCCTAGGGACTGTCTCATGAGCTACACCTCAACAGTCCCATGGTAGAGGTACCCACCCCGAGAGTCAACTGTCAACTATAGTAGTTTCAGTCGGTTGCGGAGACAGGTCGCTTCCGCTTCTGGAACACGAAGGCCACCACGATGCTGACCGCGTACAGGGCGAGCATTGGCACGGCGTAGATAATGGTGGACATCGCATCGGTGCCCGGGCTGACGACCGCGGCGACGATGGTGATGATGAGCAGGGCGTATTTGAAGTACTTCAGCAGGAACCCGCCCGTCACCACGCCCATCCGCGCCAGGAAGAAGACGACCGTCGGCATCTGGAACATCAGACCAAAGCCGAGCAGCATCTTCGAGTAGAGCGAAAAGGCTTCGTCCACCTTCGGCACGAACACCATGTAGTCCGTGCTGAAGCTGTTGAAGAACTTCCACGTCCACGGGAACGCGACGTAGTAACAGAAGAGCCCACCTGAGATGAAGCACACCGTGGAGAGAACGACGAACGGAATCGCGAATTTTTTCTCGTGGGAATAGAGACCGGGCGCGACGAATTTCCACACCTGCCACAGGATCCACGGTGACGAGATGAAGATGCCGGCGAGGAATCCGATCTTCATCCAGAGCATGAACGGCTCGGCGCCGCTCGTGAACTGGAGGTGGCCGCCCGAAATCTGCGCCAGCGGCCGCATGAAGAAATCGAAGATCCGCTGTATGAAGATGTAGGCGATCACGCAGCCGACGATCAGCCCGTAGATGACTTTGATCAGCCGTGTCCGGAGCTCGTCGAGATGCTCCAGAAACGACATCTTCCCCGAGGAATCGTCCTGGAGTTCGGGATCCTCGTCGTCGCCGGATCTGGCGCTGGGGAATGGGACGAGCGCCATAGTGGCTGGCGTCCGGTTAGGCGCTGCCGTTCTGGCGCGGAACGCTGGCGTGGGTCGAGTCGGTGCCCGTCAGCTCATCGTGAGCGATCGGCGCGTCGAACGTGCGTGACGCCTCCTGCAGCTGCGGGACGGGCGCTGGGGCCGGCACCTGCTGAGCGGCGGCGCTCTTGCGCTCTTCGGCCCGGATTTCCTCGTCGAGCGTGTTTCGGAGCTCGTTCGAGGCGCGCTTGAATTCAGCGATGCTCTTCCCGAGCGATTTCCCGAGTTCGGGCAGTTTTCGCGGCCCGAACACGATGAGGGCAATCGTGAAGATAATGATCAGTTCCGGGAGACCCACTGAACCCATAGCAGCTCAGATTATACCCCCGAACCGCGGTGCCGCCGGCAAAAATGCTACCATGCGATCCATGCGTATCCCCCGTGTTTTCACCATGGCCGCCCTGGCAATTCTCCTGTCGGCACTGGCCGGGGGGTTCCTCGGAGCGCGCGCGCAGGCGACGCAGGATCTGGTCCAGCAGCAGTACCGCATCTACACGGCCGCCCTCAACGCCGTCGACCGTGATTACGTCGAGCCGGTCGCGTCCGACCGCATCGTGTACGACTCGATCAACGGCATGCTTCAGACGCTCGATCCGCACTCGAGTTTCTTCGATCCGAAGCAGTACGCGCAGATGCGCGAGCGTCAGTCCGGCCAGTATTACGGCATCGGGCTGTCCATTCTCACGATCAATGGCGACGTGACAGCGATGTCGGTGTTCGAGGGCTCGCCGGCCTACAAGGCGGGTCTCCGCCGCGGTGACGTCATCGCCAAGGTTGCAGGCCAGTCCGCGAAGAACTGGACGACGGAAGAGACCGCCGCGAAGTTGAAGGGCCCGAAAGGGACGAAGGTGCAGATTTCGATTCGCCGTCCCGGGTACGAACAGTTGATCGACCTGGACGTCGAGCGCGACGCCGTGAACATCGTCACCGTCAAGGGCGTCTTCATGCTGGACGCGCAGACGGGCTACATCAAGTTGGGAGATTTCTCCGAGACCTCGGGAAAGGAAGTCGGCGAGGCGCTCAACGCGCTCAAGAAGCAGGGGATGAAGCGGCTCGTGTTCGACGTGCGCGACAATCCCGGCGGCCCGCTCGATCAGGCGATTCGGATCGCCAATTACTTCCTGCCGCGGGGCGACATGATCGTCTATCTGCGCGGCCGCGTGCCGAATCTCGATCAGGACTATCGCGGCGAGGACGAACCCGACTTCACCGGCCCGATGATCGTGCTCGCCAGCCGCAACAGCGCGAGCGCGTCGGAGATCGTCACGGGCTCGCTGCAGGACCACGATCGCGCGCTCGTCGTCGGCGAAGAGACGTTCGGCAAGGCGCTCGTGCAGTCGGTCTACAAGATCAGTGAAGGCGCCGGTCTGGCGCTGACGACGGGCCGGTACTTCACGCCGAGCGGCCGGATGATTCAGCGGCCATGGGATCAGGCCTTCGACGAGTACCTCACCTACTCGATGCGCGAGCAGACCGGACAGCGGGAGCACTCGGCCGCGCAGCTGAAGTACACCGACGCGGGACGCAAGGTGTACGGCGGGGGCGGCATTGAGCCGGACAAGTTCTTCGCCGGCCCGATGCAAGGGTTCAATCCGAGCCGCTTCGGTCGCATGCTGTTCGGCCGGTCGGCGTTTGTCGACTTCGCGGAGCGGTACACCGCCGAGGGAGACACGCGCATGAGTGCCGCGACCAAAGGCAAGCAACGCGTCGCGAGAGGCTTCGTCGTCGACGACGCGATGATGAACGACTTCCGGTCGTATCTCGGGAACCAGAAGATCAAGATCGACGAGGACGCGTTCAAGAAGGATCTCGAGTACATCAAGGCCGAGATCCACTATGAGATCGACGTCGCGCTGTTCGGCGTGAGCGAAGCGCAGAAGAATCTGATCGCGCATGACCCCCAGGCGCAGTACGCCTTCACCCAGTTTCCGGACGCCGTGAAGTTGGCCGAACTCGCGAAGAGTCACGCAGGGGCAAAGGGTCATTAGACCTATTACTTGTGTCGCCAAATTGTGCTTGCTACTAGGTATGGTGGGTTGCTAGACTGACCGCCGTTTGCGGCCCCAGGGGCCATTCCGCGCAGGTGCGGGGTGTTGGGCGCTGCTATCAAACGGTCGTTGTCTAGGTTTTCGTTTCCAGAACATCTATCCGCTCGAAGCGCACCCAGCCGCTTCCAGGTCGTGGTTCGTCGTCACGCCCGGGACGCGGCTTTTTTGTGTGAACCATGAGGCTCAATCGTCTCGAAATCGCCGGCTTCAAGAGCTTTCCCGATCGTTCTGAACTCGCCTTCGATACGGGCGTCACGGCGATCGTCGGTCCCAACGGCTGCGGCAAGAGCAACGTCGTCGACGCGATCACGTGGGTCCTCGGCGAACAGAGCGCCAAGAGCCTTCGCGGCGATCACATGATGGACGTGATCTTCCAGGGCAGCGACGCGCGCAAACCGACCGCGGCCGCGGAAGTGCGGCTGCGCCTGAGCGGTGTCGCCTCGCGCGTGCCCGCGAAAGAGGTCGCTGCCGTCATCCCTGAGGAGACGCAATCCGTTCTCGACAGCGAACCCGCGATCGTTCGGGATGTCGAACTTTCGCGCCGGCTGTATCGCTCCGGCGAAAGCGAATACCTCATCGACGGGGAAGTCGTGCGTCTGAAGGACGTGCAGGACCTGCTCATGGACGCGGGCCTGGGGATCAAGGCGTACGCGGTGATCGAGCAGGGGAAGATCGGGCAGATCCTCAGTGCCAGGCCGACCGATCGACGGCAGCTGATCGAGGAAGCCGCCGGGGTGACCAAGTACAAATCGCGGCGGCGTGCGGCGGAGCTGAAACTCGAAGCCGCCCAGCAGAACCTGACGCGTGTCGACGACATCATCTTCGAGGTCGAAAAGCAGCGCGGCGCGCTGAAGCGCCAGGCGGCGAAGGCACGGCGGTATAAACGCCTGCGCGAGGCCCTGCGGCGCTGGGAGAAGGTCCAGTTCGCGCAGAAGTACCGCCTGCTCGGCTACGCGATCGAAGCGGCACGAGCGCGTCTCGCCGATGCGCGCGCCCGAGAGACGGCGGCCTCAGCGCACCTGGCGGGGGTCGAGGCCGCGCTCGAAACGCTTCGCCTCGAGCTGACCGAGGCCGACGCGCGGACGACCGCGGCGCGCGAAGCCGCGCATGCGCGCGAACTGTCGATCGGCCGGCTGCAGCAGCAGGTCGCGTTCGACAAGCAGCAGATCGAGACGCTCGCCGCGTCGGCGTCCGCGCTCGAAACGGAGATTCACGCGCTCGACGCGCGGCGGGAGCCTGCGCGCCTCGAGCTGGCCGACCGCCGCGGGGCGGCGGACCGCGCCTCCGCGGAACGCGAACGCGCCGCCGAGGCGCTCGCGAGCGAGGAGCGGGCGTACGCGGCGGCCGCCGGCACAATCGAAGGCCTGGAGTCCGACGTCGAAGCCGCGCGAAGCGAAGTATACGCCGCCGTCAACGCCGCGACGGCCCTCCGCCATGCGATGGAGCACGCCGCCGGATCGCGCGTGCGCATCGGCGAGGAGCTGGGCAAGCTGGACGTCGAGCGCAACGATCTGCAGGTCGAGGCGCAGCGCGCCGCGGACGAACGCGCCGTCGCGGAAGACGCGCTCAAGCGCGCGCGCGAGGCGATGGACTCGCTGCATGTCGATCGGGCGGCGCGTGAGATGGAGCTCGCCGCGGCGCGCGGCACGCGCGAAGGCGTCGAACGCGAGCTGCGCGGCCGCGAACACGACCTCGCCGGCCTCCGCGCGCGGTTGAAGTCGCTCGAGGAGCTCGACGCCGCCCGCGCCGAGTACGGCGAAGGCGCGCGCGTCATCCTGGCCGAATCCGGCGGAGCGCTGGCCCATCTGGGGTCGGTCGCCGACTACGTCGACGTGGGACGCGAACACGAGCGCGCGGTCGACGCGGCGCTCGGCGATCTGCTTCAGCACGTCGTCGTCCGCACACACGACGATGCCGCCGCCGGGCTGCAGCTCGCGCGCGAGCGCGCTGCGGGGCGCGTCGGATTCCTCGTGACCGGGGATTCCACGCCCGGCGACGCCGTTCAGGCGCTGATTGCGGCCGTTCGGCTGTGCGCGACGCGCGAGGACGCGCGCACGTTCGCGCTGGAGACCGGCGGCACCGCGGCGACGGCGGACGGCGAAGTCTTCCGGGGCGCGCACCGCGTCGAAGGGGGCGTACGCGCCGAAGCGCGCAGCATCCTGACGACCAAGCGGGAAATCAAGGAGCTGCGCGAACGCGCGGAAGAGGAACAGAGCGCGCTGGCGCGGATGCGCGAGAACGTGGCGGCGCTGGATGTGACGATTGCGGGCGCCGAATCGGCGATCGCGTCGCTCCAGGGCGAACTGCACCGTCAGGAGAAGGCGATCGTCGGCTTCGAGCTCCAGGCCGCCACGGCCGGCGAGGCCTCGGACCGTGTGTCGCGCAAGCAGGCGCAGATCGCCGTCGAACGCCGCACCGCCGAAGAGGAGTTGCGCGCGCAGGAACAGCGCCAGGAAGAAGCGCGTCAGTCCATTCAGCGGATCGAAACCGAACAGCGAAGCGCGGACGAGCAGCTGTCGTCGGCACAGAAGCGCCTCTTCGAAGCGCGCGAAGCGGCCGCCCAGCAGTCGCGCGCGACGGCCGAGGCCAAGGCGGCCCACGCCGCGCTCGTCGAGCGCAGCAGCGCGCTCGCCTCCGAGGTGCAGCGTCTCGAAGAAGCGGCCCGCGAGCTCGAGGATCGCGTCGCCGCGCGTCGCGGCGAGCTGGAACGCAACGTGTCGCGGCGCGAGGACCTGCGCGAGACGATTGCCGCGTCCGAGCGCCAGCTGGACGAGGATCTGCGCACCTTCGACGACCTGAAAGATCAGGTGCGCACCGCCGACGAGACGTCGCAGGCGCTCCGCGCCCGCTTCGACGTCCAGGAGATCACGATCCGAGACGCGCGCCGGAGCCTCGAAGCCGTCCGCGACGAAGCATCGCACCTCGAAGTCGAGCGTGCGACGGCGGAGTCCGATCTCCATCACCTCGCGACCTCATGCGTGGAGACCGTCCAGCAGACACTCGACGACGTGGCCGCCGACGTCGAACAGATGGAGCGCGACGGCCTCCTCGCCAGCCCGAGGGCCGTCGAGGACGCACCCGAACCGGCGGAGACCGAAGGGGAAGGCGTCGACAGAGCCGAAGGCTCCGACGGACCAGCCGAAACGAGCGCCCCGGGCCTGAGCCTCGACAGGACGAAAACGCTGACACCCGACGAAATGGTCGCCGACCTGCGCACCAAGATTGAGCGCATGGGCGCGGTCAACATGATGGCGATCGATCAGTTCGACGATCTCGAATCGCGCCACACCTTCCTCACGGCGCAGCGCAAGGACCTCGTCGACTCGATCGCCGCGACCAACGATGCGATCCGCAAGATCGACAAGACGACACGCGAGCGGTTCCACGAGGCGTTCACCGTCATCAACCAGAACTTCGAAGGCACCTTCACGACGCTCTTCGGCGGCGGCAAGGCGGGACTCGTGCTGCTCGACGAGAGCGACGCGCTCGAGAGCGGCATCGACATCATCGCGTCGCCGCCGGGCAAGCGGCTGCAGAGCATCCAGCTCCTCTCGGGCGGCGAGAAGGCCCTCACCGCGATGGCGCTCATGTTCGCCATCTTCAAGTACCGCCCCTCGCCGTTCTGCCTGCTCGATGAGATCGACGCGCCGCTGGACGATGCCAACATCGGCCGGTTCGTCGAGATGCTGCAGGGCATGCAGGAGCACACCCAGTTCATCCTCATCACGCACAACCGCAAGACGATGGAGATCGCCGA
>Ga0070735_10004682_pt1 | contig 11475 bp, 8 predicted proteins | sample Coa_R1_FD_66443 | JGI IMG/M metagenome (GOLD analysis project Ga0070735, IMG submission 66443) | Surface soil microbial communities from Centralia Pennsylvania, which are recovering from an underground coalmine fire - Coalmine... | ecosystem: Environmental > Terrestrial > Soil > Unclassified ... | reverse complement strand
ATGGCGGCCGGAACTCTCTTCGGGTTCCTCGGCGTGCTCCTCGCGGTCCCGCTCGGCGCGGTGGTCAAGATCGTGGTCCAACGACTGGTCAAGGCGTATCTGTCGTCGGACCTATACCGTCGGCCCTCCGCAAGCCGTCCGGAGTTCTAGACATGTTCTCTCCTGTGGATACGCGTCCCGAGCCGCATGACTGGGCGCCCCGTCGCGCAGACGAGCGTCAGAAGAGGTAGCGCTCGCCGGTGTCGCACAGCACGGTGACGACGTCGCCTCGACCAAGCTCCTGCGCGATCTCGCATGCCGCGTGCACGTTGGCGCCGGAGGAAGGGCCCACCAGCAGTCCCTCTTCGCGAGCGAGGCGCTGCGCGGTGCGTTCCGCGGCGACGTCGGTCACAACGACGACGCGATCGATGACTTCTCGCTCGAGGATGACCGGCACGAAGCCGGCGCCGAGCCCCTGAATGCCATGGGTTCCCACGGGGCGGCCGCTAAGCACGGCGCTGGCCGCCGGTTCCACGGCGACCACGAGCACCGACGGCCGCTCGCGCTTGAGGACGCGACCGACACCCGTGATGGTGCCCCCCGTGCCGACGCCCGCCACGAACGCGACCATCGTATCGCCCACGGCGTCGAGGATCTCGCGCGCGGTCGTCTCCTCGTGCGCCGCGGGGTTCGCCTCGTTGTCGAACTGGCGCGGCATGTACGCTCCACGTGTCTCCCGTGCGATCCGCTCCGCGCGGCGGACGGCACCCGCCATGCCGTCTTCCGCCGGGGTGAGCACGATCTCTGCGCCATAAGCGTGCAGCACGTAGCGGCGCTCGAGGCTCATGTCCTCCGGCATGACGAGGACGCATCGGTAGCCCCGGACGGCAGCGATCATGGCCAGCGAGATCCCCGTGTTTCCGCTCGTCGCCTCGACGATGACGGCACCCGGACCGATCCGGCCCCGGCGCTCGGCGTCGAGGATCATCGCGAGCGCTGGGCGATCCTTGACGCTCCCCCCGGGGTTCCTCGCCTCGAACTTGCCCAACACCGACGCCGCGCCCGACGGACCGACGCGACGCAGGCGCACGAGCGCGGTGTCCCCGACGAGCTCGAGCACGCTGTCGGCGACGCTACGGCTCATGATCACGCTCAGAAGACCCGCTGATCGACCTTGATGGTGTCTCCCGCCTGGAGGGGCACGTCGGGCAGCTGTCCGTCCGTGATGTCTTCGACGCTGACAGTCGCCGTGACGGTCTTGTTGCCGGGAACGACCCGGGTGATGCGCACCCGATCGCCGTCGGCCAGCGACGTGAGGCCCCCCGCCAGCGAGATCGCGTCGACGAGCTTCATCCCCTCGGTCCACGGTAGGCTCCCCGGCTTTTGCACGGCGCCCACTACGCTGACTTTCTTCGAGTAGTACCCTTTGACGACGACGGTGACCTGAGGAGTGACGAGAATCTTCTTGTCGACGAGGCTGGTCTTGAGAAGCTCCTCGATCTGCTGCGGCTCAAGGCCCGCAACGACCAGGCGGTCGAGATACGGGAAATCAATCGTGCCGTCAGGTTGCACGCGAAACTCCTTCGGAAGGTCCTTCTCACCCACCACGGAAACTTCGAAGAGGTCACCCGGGCCGAGCGTCGTGCTCAGCGCCGGCGGCGGAAGGTGAGGCGTGCCCGGGTGATGGCGCGCGCAGCCGGCCACGACGAGCAGGGCCAGCCCGACGGACACGACAAACCTCACGAGCCTCCCGTCACCGGCGCGCTGTCGACGAGCATCCCGCCCTGGCCGTGCTTCGTCCGGGGGGCCTTGACCCATGCTACATGAACCAGCGAACGCCCAGGAAGGCCTCGACCCGGTTCCACGACATGTCGATGACGAACGGCGTCGGCCCTTGTCCCTCGGGCACTTGATTGCTGCTGAAGTTCGCGGTGTACCGCACAGTCGCGTTGACCCCTACCGTGCTGCTGAATCGGTACTCGCCGAAGAGCGTCGCGTCCGCGCGCGTGTCCGTGAAGGCGGAGTGCCTCAGCGCCGGTGTGACCCCCGGGCCCCAGAACATGTTCGGATACTCGATCGCGGCGACACCGCCCTCCAGCGTAACGAGCGCACGCCCGGCGAAGAAATAGAAGAACTTCAGGTACCCGCGGTCGAGGCCGTAGAAGTTCCCGATGTAGCTGTTCTGAAAATCACGGGTGTAGCCGATGGAGATCGAGGAGAGCGCGAGCCCGATGTCCGTTGCGCTGGCGATGCCCGGGCTCGCCGACAGGAACCACTTAAGCTCCGCGTTGCCGATCACGCTGTCGTATTGCGGCTGCTGCGGAATCGTCGTGTCGTAGAAGCTTGCCCCCCAGCCGACCAGCGCCATCGCCGCGAAGCGGTCCGTAATGAGGCCGTTCAAACCGATGCGCGCGCGCACGGGCGTCGAGTTCGCCAGACCGACGACCGACGCGGGCTGCGAATTGGCGTACGAGATGGCGCGAATCGATCCGTCATACATGAGCGCGGTGCGGGGCCGGAACTTCCAGCGGCCGCGGATGAAGCCCTCGTGCGTGGTGTTGTCGTAAGGGGTCCCTTCGGACTGCTCGAAGAGCACGTCTGAGAAGTGATAACCCAAGCGGTAGTCGAGCGTTCCGCTCCCGGGCTGGAACGCGAGCTCGGCTCCAGCACCGAGCTCGTCCCGGATGAACGACAAGTTCGGATCTGCCGTCGTGGTGTTTGGCTGGATGATGCGCCCGTAGTTCGCCGACAGCGAGCCGCCCACCGGCCGCTCGGGCAGAATATCGAGTCGCGTGTCGGCCGCGACGCTCACGTTGTTGCTGCGCGAGGGATCATTTTGCGGCGCGGACGCGTCACTGGAAAGACCGATCAAGCCGCGGTACGAGCCGTTGAGACCGAGACGAAAAGCGACTGTCGGAAGCTGAGGCGTCGTGTCGCCTTCGCGACGCTGCGGTCCCAACGTCCCTAGGTAGAGCGAGGGCGTGATTCGGTAGGTGAACGCGGGAACGATCGGCGCTGCCGGGGCGCCGTTCGCGATGAGCGGACCGGTGTTGTTCGTCCGCATAAACCAGTTCGAGTCGTACCCCACCTCGCCCGCAATGCCCGGGTGGAGCTCGAAATCGCCGGCGCGGACGCCAATGCCCTCGTTGTAACGGCGGTCCGCCAACCAGGCAGGCGAGTCCGCTTGAGGGGCATACTGCTGTTGAGCGCTGGCAACCGGCGAGCCAAGCGCGGCGAAAGCAAAGACGAACGATGCAAGGGCTCTCTTGGTCATCGGCACGCGCGAAGGTACACCAACCTACAGCAGAGCTAGCGCAAAAGGTGAGACGGGTCGCCCGGTTGCTGGTTCTTTGTGAAGGCCCGGACGCGAATGCTCAGAACGAGTCGGGGCCGGCCTGACGCGTCAGTTGCCGCCCACGCAGGACACGCAGATCGGCACGCCCCCAACCGCCGGCGGTTCCGGCGGAGGGTATTGCGTCGTTTGGTCAGCGGACGGCAAGTCGGGATTGACCTCCGTCGTCACCTCGGTAGCGCCCACGAAGGCCACCTCTTCGCCGATGCATTGGTTCGCCTCGGCGGTGAGTTGCTCCGCGCGCTGTCGCAAGACGGTGAGGATTGTAAACTCGTGATTCGCCAGCTCGGTGTCGTTGCGCTGAACGGCGGCCTGAAGTGCCGACTGCCTGTCCTTGGCGGTACGCGTCGCCACGTCGATCTGCGACAGTTTGTCGCTCAGACACAAGGACTTGACGACGTCGTGGGCAACGCGCGCGGTATCGAGCTGACGACGAACCGTGGCCGCCGCCTGCTCCATCCGCCCGATGGCGGCATCGGCGTGCCCAAGCTCCTCTTGCGGCGACAGCTGCGCCTTCCGCTCGAACCCGACCTGCGCGTCCGCCTGCCCTCCGCTTCCCGCCGACTGCGCGGTAGCCGATCCAGCGGCGGCGAGCACGAACGCAGCGACGCCGAACCAGCGAAGAGTATGGCCAAGACGCATTTCCAAGGGTCGCCTCCGCAGCGAGCAGGGGGACTTTAGCGGTGCTTGGCCCGGGGTGTCAACGCGACAACCCCCGCCTCACACCCCCCGATAAGGGGCTCATCCTTGCGGGATGAATACGAGTCTCCTGCCACGACCCGTATGGTGCGCCCCGTTCGCGCACCATTCACGCCGGGCAACAAATCGCCGAGCCTACGCCCCGTCGCGTCGTGGCCAGCGAGCAAGCCGGCTCATCCTCCCTGCTTGACGAAATTGAACGGTACGCTGATCTGCGAGCCGGAGGAGCCCGGCGGGTCGAACTTGGCCCGACGCGCCACCGACTGGATGCAGCTCGCCACCTGGGCAGACAGGCCACTATTCGAAGACACCGACACGTTGTCCACCTCACCGCTCGGGGCGACCTTGATGAGGATGACCAGCTTGCCGGCCTGCGTCGGATCCGACTCTAGACCCTTCTGGTAGCAGCGCTTCGCGCCCGGGTGAATTTGGCTCCGGATGACCGCCTCGGCGTTCGACACGGGGACGCTCATCGACGAGCCCCCGTACTCCACGTTCCCGACGGGCACCACCTTGACGGCCTGTCCGGCGCTCGTCGAGGCGCCCCCCGTCTCGCCCGCATGGAGCGACTGCAGTCCGCCGCCCCCCTTGCCCGGTTGAATCGGTCCACCCGCGCCGCCGGGAAGGTTCAACCCGTTGCCGCCGTTGTTGCTGATACCGCCCTGTCGGTTAGCCAGGCTGTTCAGGTCGACGGGGGCGCCATTGTCATCCTTCATCGCCCCGTTGATGTTGGGGCCGCCGTTGAGCGCCGCGAGAATGGCGATTCGCGCCTGGTCGGCCTCGTTGAGCAACCCGGCTACGACCTTGGCGTCGGGTGCCGCGCCGGACTTGCTTTGCGCTTGGGCCTTGGGCGCCTGCGTCGGCGCCGCCGTCTCGGTCGACGTGGCCGTCGAGCTCGTCACTTCGGGCGCCGACTCGACGGGCGGCGGCACGGTCTTTTGCACCATGTCGAGCAGGCCCGCGGTGATGTCGTCGTTCACCACGGGATCCATCCAGTCGCTGTACATCGCACCCACGAGCCCGAAGTGAACGAGGAAGCTGAATGCGGCGATGATCGTCAGGTTCCAGTCGATTTGGCTCGCAACGCCGCCCTTGACCGAGAGCGGCAGCTGCGGCTTCGGCTGGACGGGGGGCGGCGCCACGAACTGGAAGAGGAACGTCGTCTCGCCGATGACGATCTTTCCGCGCGCCTCTTCGGTGAGGCGAACCTGGTACGCGGGACCGACACGCTTTGCCTGGCCCCTAAGGGCGACCAAGTCGGTTATCCCCGTGGCGAGGGCGATGCGGCCCGTCATGCCGTCGAGGAAGTTCAGGTAGTAGTCACCGCCGATTAGTTCGAACAGCTTGAACTGGGGCGGGAGGTTCGCCTGGATGACGAAAGTCGAGCGCTCCCCCGGGCCCACCGTGACGCTGGTCCGCTGCTTGACGATCCGCTCCTCGAGGATGCGGCCGGCGGCGACGAGACCAATGCGAAGAACCTTCGGGCCAGTCGCTTGCTGCATGGCCCGCATGACCGCGGTCATCTGCCCCGGACGGCCCGAGTGCGGCCCCATACCGGGACCCATCCCCTGGTTCATCTGCGACATTCCCTATGCGCCTTTCTCCGGCGAGCCAAGTTCATCGGTGCAAGCGGTCGACGACAGTTAGACGGCGGGGCGCGCGCGAAGTTCCCGTGAGCCGACGCGCGTCCGGGCAAGGCTACCACGTTGGAAGCGCGCGAGAAAACCTATGCGCCTTCGGTCGAGCGGCCACTCCCGAGAGGCCCCGCCGCGAGATGCTCGAGACGCTCGATGAGCCGTTCGACGGAGGCGATCCACCGCCCCACGGCTCGGCTCGACCCGATGTGGACCGCGACGCTGAAGGAAGCCCCTGCGACCCCCACGGCGAGGGCCGCCACGGCGGAGGCGAGGTCGCCCACCGCAAGCCCCGGCGCGGCAGCGTCGCCCGCGGCGTCGGCCCCGAGCGACGCGACGAGCGACAGCGACGCGAGGAGAAACCCGGTGCTCGTGGAGACGCTCGCCGCCACGCGCGGCACACGCGCCCACCGCTGGACCAGCGCGTCCAGGTCGAGGAGCTGCTCGTTCACCAGGGCCCTACGTACTTCGGTGCCCTCAGCGCAAAAGGCCTCGAAGAGGCCGCGCTCCCACGACAGACGGCCGTCGTCCTTGCAGGCGTCCCGCCATCGCCGCGCGGTCGCGGTGCCTCCGTCCTCCGCGACGGCCTCGCAGAGCAGGCCCGGGTCGAGCCCTGTCGGCGCCACGGCCCAGACCAGCCGGCGGGCGCTCGCCGCGATGCACGCCGACGTCGCGATCACCGACGCAAGCGTGAAGACAACGCTCAGAACGGATCCTTGTGCACCGCCTCTTCGATTCGATCGAGGAAGGGCTGGCGCAACTCGGCGAGCGTGAGCTTGGGCTGAATCTTGGCGACGTCGACCGCGGCGATGGGCTTCTGAACGCGTCCGACGATGGTGATCTCGCCCACCTGCAGCACGCCCTGCTGCTGCTTGACCTGACGCTGGGGGGCACCGCCCTGATCTTGGCCCAGCGCGGCCGGCGCCAGAAGAAGCACGAACGCGGAGATCGACAAGGAGATGCGTTTCATGGCGTGTGGGGGTCCTTCGCTAGCGGATGTGCGTAGCGTGCACAGCCTGACTCATTTCGGTAGCTGGCGCACGATGACGCCCTTCGAGGGGGCCGGCGCCGCCGGGACCGCCGACGCCGAAGCGGCAGCGGCTGCTCCTGCGGCCGGCTTGGACGCTGCGCCGGGCGTCGGGGCCGCCACTGCCACACCCGGCTTTGCCACGCCCGTCGCCGGAGCGGCGGTCGCCGGCGCCGCCGCGGCAGGAGGCGCCGCTGCCGCCGCCTGCTTCTTCATCTGCAGCTCGTTTTGCTTTCGCTTGGCCGTGCTGAGGAGCTCGTCGACGTCGTCGCCCTGCCCTTTGACGGTCTTCGCGCCCCGCATCGACTTGTACGTCTCGAGCTCCTTGATGGCCTTCGCGAGTTGATCGTCGGGCCCCGTCACGCCAGGCACCGTCGACGAGAACAGGTAAAGTAGGCCAAGATCGTAGTGGGCGCCGGCGAGGGTCGAGTCCATCCCCAAGGCCGTGTCGAACTCCTTTTTGGCATCGCCCGGTCGCCCGAGCAAGCGGTAGCAGTCACCGAGGTCGAGGTGCGCGACGGCGACATTCGGGGCGTACCGCGTCGCCTTCTCGAGGGGTATCTGCGCTTCCGTGGCGTTCCCCGCCTCGAGCTTCATTTCGCCGAGGTTGATGTACGCCTCGAAGAGGTCCGGCCGCTTCGCGATCGCCTGGGCGAAGTCGAGGAGGGCCTGCTTTCGTTGACCGGAGTCCCGCTCGATGAGCGCGCGAAGCAAGAGCGCCTCGGGATTGCCCTTGTCGCGCGGCGGAATCGACCCGTCGTCGGGCCCGTCGAGGACGGCCTGCAGCGCATAGCGGGCGAGGTCCCATTTGTGGTTTCTGTAGAAGTCGCGCGCGATGACGACCATCGCGTCCTTGAAATCCGGCTGTTTCGCGAGCGCTTTCTGCGCCATGTCCTGGCAGCCGGGGCTATCGCCCTCGATGGACTTGACCTCGGCGAGGTAGGCCATCAGGCGCACCGAGTCGGTGTTCTGGTTCATCTTGCCCGCAAGGAAACTCTCGGCGTCCTGTCCGTGTCCCGACCGCGCGAGGACGAGCGCGTACGCGCCCATCGCCACGTCGTACCTCGGATTCACCGAGTACGCCGCGCGGTACGCGTCCTGGGCGCCCTGGACGTCGCCGAGGCGTTCGAGGACGCAACCGAGCGAGTAGCGCGGGCCCCCCGACGTCGAGGACTTGCTGGCGGCGTCGCTGAAGGCGTCCCGTGCGGTCTTGAGGTCGCCGGCCACCCAAGCCTGAAAGCCACGGTCGTAGGCGCTCTTCGCGGCGCCGGTCAGATCGGCGTCGGCCACGGGCCCGGCCATGACACCCACCTGCTGCCCCTGATCGGTCTCGACCGGCGCGGCGACGCCGCCGTCGACCATCGACGCCGTCGGAGTCTTCAGCGCGGTGTGGCCGCCGCCGCACCCCACGCCAGCCGCCGCCATCGTCAACGCGAACGCCGCGACGGCACCCTCCGCAGCTCGATCGGATCTACGACGCACGACCCACCTCCTTGACCCAGGCGCGCCCATCGACAAGCGCCCTCCTCATGGCGCCGCCGGCAGGGGCGCCGGCTCGCCGTTGGCCGCGGGCGTCGACACGACGCCCGAGCGCCACTGGAGGAACTCGCCGCTCGCGTACACGAGCTTTCCGTTCGGATCGAGCGGGTCGGGCGTCTGCTCGACGTACGCTTTCATCTTGTCGTCCCCGAGGTAGTCCGTGAAGAACGCGAGCCGTCCTACCGCCTTTTGAACCGTCGGATCCTTGACGTTGTACTTGCGGGCGATCATCGCCGAGGTGACGTACTTGCCCACCATCTTCTGGTTGCAGACCTCAAGGTAGCGGTCCTTCTGCTCGCGCCACTTCCCCCGCACCTGGTCCTTGGTGTCGTCGATCTGCTGCTGGACCTGGTCGGCCTTGTCCGATTGACCGGCGGCGTTGAGCTGGTCCGCGATTTTTTGCAGCTTGTCGAGAAGCGCTTGCTGTTGCGGCGTGAAGTACTTGGGCACGACCAGATCGAGACCGGTGCGGATGGAGTCGTAGAGAGAACCTATCCGCGACGTCGCCGCCGCCGCCCACTGGAACGAACCGTACTGCGTCGCGACGTGCTCCAGCGGCGGCCGCCACCTCTTCTCCGCGTCGCCCAAGTCCTTGTCCACCGCCTTCAAGATGTCGCCGACCACCATCGTGTTGGCGTAGTGATGGTGACCGGTGTCGTAGTCGAACGCGCCGCGCACGTCCTCGTCGACCAGCGTGAAGTCTGCCTCGCCGCCGTAATCGGAGTACGGCGCATCGGTCGCTTGGATCTGGGCCGGCTTGCCGCCTGCGCCCGGAACGCTTTGCGGGTGGAGCTTGAAGTACTCCCAGTCGCTGATGACGGTCTTGAACCAGGCGCGGTAGCCGGGGTCGTTGGCCGACTGCATCATCTTGGCAATCCGGTAGGCCGACTCGAGCGCGAAGCGCGCCGACTCGGGGCGCCCCTTGTTGGCCGTGTGAAACTGCGTCAGCGCGCCGATCGCCTGGCTGCGTGCCCCGGCGTTCCCGGCGGACTCGCCCCCTGCAGGGTTCCATTGCCCGTAGTCGAAGCTCGACCTGAGATAGTCCGCGTCCGCGCGCTTGTCGGCGGTGAGATGCATCTTGGGGTCGACGAGCACTCCGTACATCCGGCTCATGTTCGAACGGTCGCCAAGGTTCGAATAGAGGACCATCGCGATCCGCGCCGCGTTCGAGCGTCGATCGTCGTCGAACCGGGGATTGTCCGCGATCTTGGCGAACGACGCCGCCGCCCGCTGGTACGCGAAGAACCCGTAATAGGTCGTCGACAGGGCGTCATAGGCCATCCCGAGGTACTTGATCCGCTCCTTGTACTCGGTCGGGTTGGGCTCGACCTTGCTCTTCGGGTCCTTCGGGTCGACGCCTCCCTTGTCGAGCCGGTCGAGGAGGTCGGCCCGCCCGTAGTTGTCGATGAAGAGCTGGTAGAGGTCGATGGCCTTGGCGAACTCCCCAACCTGCTTGTAGCAATAGGCCGAGTTGATCGCGGCCGCGGGCGCGTCTCGATGGTCCGGCGCGGCGCGCAACGCCTCCTCGTACATCTTGCCGGCTTGACGCCAGAGGGCATCCTGCGCGGGGCCGGGTTTGGCCGCCTTGGCCTGCTCGAATACCTTGTTGGCGTCCTCGAAGGCCGCGTTCTGGAGGACGGTCTCGCCGAACTTCTCCTTCTTCTCCTCGGCGACCTGAAGATCCGTCTTGGCGCACGAGTTCTTCTGCTCGGCCTCTGCGAGTTCCCTCGCGCGCGCGGCGTCGTTCTTCTTGCTCGCCATGAGGATGAGCCGCTTCCACGCCTCGTAGCCGAGAGGGTCCTTGCCGCAGTGTTCCTTGTAGATCGGCTCGAACCGGGCTTCGGCGTCCTTGAAGTGCCCGTAGAGATAGTACTGATCCGCCGAGTAGAACGCGTAGTCGAGCGCGCGATTCTGCTTGTCACGCTCCGGTGGAACACGCTGCACGTACTCGTCGCGGGCGCGCATCGACTTCTGGAGGACGTCGGGGATCTCCTCGACGGCGACGGTCTTGCTGCCGTCAGGTCCCACGAGCTTCGGCTCCTTGCGCGGCTCGATCCCCTGCGCCCCCGCCGAGTCCCGGAACCGTTGGAAGGAGAGGTCCCGGTCGACGTCCGCGAGGTCGACGACGAACAGGCCCGCGTTGTCGATGAACTGATCGTCCTCGTCGGAGTCGCGCACGTCGATCGCCGCCTGCTCCGCGACGGCGATGTCCTGGGACGCGGGCTCCGGGTACTGCTTCGGATCGAAGCCGTGGAGGGCGACCTCGAGGCGCACCTCATTGTGGAGCGCGTCGGCGTAGAAGTAGCGGCTCTTGTAGGCGTCGGCCGCGTTCTCGTCCTGCTTGAGGTAGCCGAGCCAACCGATTGCGGCGAGCTTGTACTCCTGCATCGCGTACGTCGTCAGGCGGAGCTTCTCGCGAGGATCGCTCGCCTGATCCGCCTGCTCAAGCGCGGCCTGCCCGTTTCGCGTATGAGTGATCGCCGCTCCCTTGAGTCCGGTGCGAACGAGCTCCTCGGCCCGCTGCAAGGCCGAGGGGTTGTCTTTGTTCGCGTCCACCCAGGGCGTGTCCCCGATGTACTTCGAGAGCGCCGTCCGGGCCTCGAGCGTCTTCTGCTCGTACCCTCGCCGCTCGTCGCCGACCTTGGTCTGCTTGACCAGCAAATCGTACACCTCGGCGATCGCGTTCTGGGTGTCCGGCGACGACGGATCCATCGGCCAGCGGTCGAGCATCAGCTGATAGACCGCGAGCGCGTTCTTGTACTGATTGATTGTGCGAAACTCGAGCGCCAGCGCCTTGTAGATCTCAATGGTCCACGGCTTGTCTTGGGGGACGAGACGCGCGTCCTGGACGCGGTCGATCGCGATCCGCAGTTTGACCTCGGCCTCCGCTGGGCTGCGCGCCGTGTCGAGCACGTCCGGCCTGGCGATGTACGGCTCCTCCGGACCGGGACCTGTGAAGTCGAAGTTGTCGAGAGATCCCGCGATGTAGGTGTACGCCTCTTGTCGAAAGTCGGCGCCCGGGTCACCCGTCAGCTTTTCTTGCTCGTCCGTGTAGTTGAGCAGATGCACGAACTCGCGGACGGCCGCTTCGTAGCGTTGCTGCTTGAAGAGCGTCCACGCGTACTTGTAGAGAGCCACGCCATAGAGCGGCGGCTTCTTGTACTGCATCGAGTGCGTGTACGCGCTCGCGGCACGGTTGTAGTCCCATACCGCCGAGGGCTCGTAGTCCAGGACGCCCCCGGCCA
>Ga0070735_10004681_pt1 | contig 11476 bp, 10 predicted proteins | sample Coa_R1_FD_66443 | JGI IMG/M metagenome (GOLD analysis project Ga0070735, IMG submission 66443) | Surface soil microbial communities from Centralia Pennsylvania, which are recovering from an underground coalmine fire - Coalmine... | ecosystem: Environmental > Terrestrial > Soil > Unclassified ... | reverse complement strand
TGGATCGAATGAACGAGCTCCGCGCCAAGGGCCCCGGCTCCGTACCGCGGAAGGCCAAGGCCGGCGCCGACCCGATCAAGGCGCTGACGGACCCCCAGGTCTGGGAGCTCTTGCGGAAGATCGCTGCCCACAAACGGCTCCGAGACGAGGTCGTCAAGCTAGCCGACAAGTACCCGGACCCAGCCGAGGAATGACCTCGTCACCCCGGGTTAGTGCTTCTGACCTACCCGGGTAGTCGGGCCGTGCTCATGTCACGAAGTGCCGCGTAGTCAGCGGCGTTTCCGATCGAGGGCACGCATGCAACTCCAGGGAAGGACACTGTCCGTAAGGCTCATATGGCCGTTCATCCGCGGCATCGGCATCGACGCCGAAGCCGCCGAACAGTTCTCGAGAGCGGGCTTTGGCTCGGCGGATTTCACCAAGCCGACCACCCGCATTCCGCACGACCTGGCCATCCACGTCCTCGAGTCGTACGTGCAAAGGACGGGGGACGTCTCGATCGGTCTGCGGGCGGGAACCCTGGCCGAGCCGGGCGACCTCGAGCCGCTCGAGCGCTTGTCGCAGTGCGCTGACACGCTTCGCGAGGGGCTGCGGTCGTTCGGCCGATGCGTGCGAACGCTCCACGGCGCCGCTGTCCTCTGGCTGATCGAGGGTCCGCGCGAGGCGCTGTGGCGGTTCCAGACCACCGACGGAACGGAGCCGTCTCCTGCCGCGAACGACTTCATCATCACGTGCATCGGCGCGTTTGCCAATCGGTGCGCGACGGTCAAAGAGCCGGCCGTTGAGGTCCACTTCACCCATGCTCGTCCGGCCTACGGCGCCGTGTACGAGCGGGTCTTCCAGACGAGCCGTATCCGATTCGGAATGCCGCACAATGGACTGGTCTTTCGCCGGTCGTGGATCGACCAACCCATGCCCTGGTCTCACCCGGAGCTGCGCGCCGGAATGGAGCTCGCGCTCCTTCCGAAGCGCAGAGGCGCGGGGGGGGACCTGCGCGACCGTGTCTCGGAGATCGTCCTCGGGAGCCTCGCGGGGGGCGGCCCGTCCATGCCGGTCGCGGCGGGAGCGCTCGGGATGAGCGTCGCCACGCTGCGCCGCCGATTGACCGCCGAGGGGACCGGGTTCAACGAGATCGTCAATGACATGCGGCGAACGGTGGCCGAGATCTTCCTCCTCAGCTCCACACCGGCCAGCGAGATCGCGCAGCTGCTCGGGTTCGCTCACGTGCCGGCATTCTACGCCGCCTTCCGCCGCTGGACCGGGGCGACGCCGGCCACCTACCGCGCGCAGCTCCTGGATCTCGAGAGCGAACGACAGGTGGCCGCCGATTCGCAGCCGCCGCCGGCGGGCGGCACCCTGAGGATGCCGATGGAGGACGTACTCTCAGGCGTCGGGCTTCAGAGGCAAAGCCTATCGGTGGGATAAAGACCGTGGTCGGCCGGCCGGCCGCGGATTCGTGTGGGAATCCGTGACCACCACGCCCGAAAAACCTCGCCGCGGCGGACGGCAAAGAGGACCGCAAACTCGGTCCTCATTGGCCTCCCGAGAGGTGGTCCGAAGTGCCCTAGGCGTTCGAACCCGTTCGGAGTATCAGAAGGCGAGCATGGGGCGGAGCATGGGTCGTCCAGCGCGTGCTTTGGCGATGGTGGGCGTCGCGGGCATGACCGCTTGCGCGGATATCAGCGGGCTGAGCGACTACTCGAGCTGCAGCGGCGACTGTCGCGAGGGCGGGGGCGCGACCGTCGACGGCCCAGGGAGCAGCGGGTTCGCCGACTCGCAGTCGGGTGACGACGTCTCGATGACAGGCCAGGTCGACGTAACCGAACCTTTCGACTCCGGCGCCGACTCCACGTACGCCGACACCTTCGGGGGCGGCATGGACTCGACCCTGCCCGACGTGGCGGGCGACGTCGTGCCCGTCGCGGATACGGGCATGGACACGACGATGGTGCACGATGTCGGTGGACCGGACATCGGGCCGGACGTGCCGATAGTGATGGAGGCGGCGACCGTGACGGGTCGCGAGTGCTGGGGACCGGACGGTGGAGCGTACCTGTGCCAGGCGGGACAGCTCTGTTGCGTGAACGCGGTGACGTACGGATCCGAGTGCGTTACGGGCTCAAGTTGTCCCTCCCCCTATACGCCGGTCAACTGCGCCGGCGCCACGGGCAACTACCCCGATGCGAGCCTCTGCGGCCCCTCCCAGGCTTGCTGCGGGATGCTCACGCTCAACGGGGGCAACCTCCCGAATTGCAACGCCACCCAGTTGAGTTCAGCATGCCAGTCCTCGTGCGCCGATGTGCCTCCGGCCTCTTGTCTAGGCACCTTTACGATTCGTCTCTGCGGTAAGGCAGCCGACTGCGCGGGGGACGGTCTGAACAACAGTTGTTGTCGCTTCGGCCAGAGCCCGGTGTACTGGTGCGCGACCACGTTCGGGTCCGCGGCCTGCCTTCAGTGAGGACCGAGCGAACCGGGCCATGGTGATGATTGTCGCAAGTTTGGCGTGACGTGTCGCGTCACACGCGATGCCGCGGTGCGCGCGCCAGGACCGTACTCCGCGAGCGGGGCCCGTAAGCGCGGTCGCGCCTAGGGGTAATTGCGAATTGGATTTTTCCCCCCCGAGCCGCTCGACCCGCCAGCCGCGTCACTCGAATGAGTTCGATCGCGGCCGCCCCGTTGTAGTAGCGTGCGCGGCGATTTCGACACGAGGGAGAAGCGCCCACCCTCGGGCGCCCGGGAGCGAGCCCATGAAGAAAATTGGATCGGCGGTACTCATCATCCTTGGACAAGTATTCGCGGCGTCTCTGGCCAGCGCCGACACCGCAAACACCCTATCGGACCCACGCGACTACCAGGGCCTTGCTGTGGCCCCCAACGGCACGTTCTCGGCGTATGCCTACTTCCGCCACGTCTCCGCGGCGGTGGACTCCGCCGGGCATGGCGAGAACCTCAGTCAGACGCTAGGGGTGGCCCGCGCGAACTACCTCCTGAAATTCGGCAATCTCTCGATCGTGCCGATCGATCTGACCCTGCCGTATGCGGATGCGACCGTATACGTCCCCCAGCCAATGAGCCCGTTCGGCCAGACGCTGAACAACACGGGCCTAGCCGACCTCACGTACCTTCCGACGATCGGATACACGATTCACGAAGGCGAGGAGATACACACCATCCTGGCGGCGACCATTTACGTGACTGCCCCGACCGGGAACTACAACGCCCCGGATCTGATCCACATCGGCGACAACCGCTGGCGGTTTCAGGGCAGCCTCATCGCGGCCCAACGATACAAGATGCTCACGTTCGATCTGGTGGGCGACGTCACCGGCTATACGAATAATAGGAATTTCATCGTTCCCCTTCCGGGGATGGGCGGTATGACCACCCCCACTACCGAGGCGATTATGCAGGACCCCTCCATCGGGGTCGAGGCGCACGTCGGCGCGGACCTGTCGAAGACGTTCTGGGCCGCCGCGTCGTTTTACTTCCTCTCCCAGGGCGCGCACACGTTCGAGGTCTTCACCGCAGGCGGCGTGGACACCGGCGTCAAGGCCACAGCCACCCCGCAGCAGTCGGTCGAGACGCTCCGCTTCACCTACGGGATTCACATCGAGAAGCAATCGCAGCTGCTCCTCCAGTACAATACGGACATCCTCGAGTCCGGGGGCTATGCGCTCACGCAGTACTTCGGCGCCCGCTTCAACCACTTCTTCTTCTGATCGACGAACAATCGTTTCGGAGGCAGGCCATGAAGATCGATTTCGCGGGGCAAACGGGGACGAAACGGCGGCTCGCCGCCGCGGCGCTCGTCGCCGCGGGGTTCGCCCCGCTCGGGGCCGCGGCGTGCAAGAGCGGCGGCGGCGGGGAAGGCGCGCAGCCGGCGGCCGGGGATGCGGCGGCGCAGCCGGCCACCGTGGCGTCGGCGTCGGCGGGGCCTCCGGCGGACCCGGAGATGCTGGCCTACGCCCAAAAGCAGGTCGACGCGGCCTACAAGGGCACCGACCGGACGGCGCCGACGAGCGCGGCCAAGCCCCAAAAGGGGAAGAAGGTCTGGATCATCTCGCCGGGTCAGGTCGGAGAGAGCGCGTCGATCCCGACCAACGCGGCGAAAGAGGCGGGCGAGGCGCTCGGGTGGAAGATGACGCTCTTCGACGCGAAGCTCGATCCGTCGATGTTCGGCACGGGGATCCGCCAGGCGATCGCGGCGAAGGCGGACGGGATCATCCTCGACGCGATCGACTGCGCGTGGGTGAAGCAGCCTCTCGTCGAGGCCCACGCCGCGAAGGTCAAGGTCGTCGCGTACTACGCGCTCGACTGCGACGACCCCTCCGTCAAGGGCGAGCCGCTCTACGACGCGTCGGTCGACTTCGGGTCGAGCTTCGGCAACTACGCCGAGCTCACCCGCGCGTGGGGCGCGGTGAAGGCCGACTGGGTCATCGTCAAGACCCAGGGCAAGGCCAAGGTCATCAACTTCAAACAAGACGAGTTCCTTGTCGTCAAATACATCCGCGAAGGGTTCGAGCAGGAACTCGCCAAGTGCAAGACCTGCGAGATCGTCAAGAGCGTCGACTTCACGCTGGCTGACTTCGGGCCCAAGCTGCAGCAGAAGGCGCAGGGCGCGCTCCTCCAGCACCCCGAGGCGAACGCGGTCCACGTTCCGTACGACACCCCGATGCACCTCGGCATCGGCGCGGCGATCCTCGAGTCCGGCCGCAACGACTCGCTCAACGTCATCGCCGGTGAGGGGTTCCCCTCGAACATCCAGCTCATTCGGGACAACAAGGGCCAGGACGCTGCGAACGCGTTCCCGGCGGCCTGGACGGGGTGGGCCTCGGTCGACACGATGAACAGCGTGTTCCACGGACAGAAGCCCCAGGACTCGGGCATCGGCTACAAGCTCATCGACAAGGACCACAACATGCCGGAGCCCGGCAAAGGGTACGAGCCCTCGCAGGACTACCGGGCGGCATACCGCAAGGCATGGGGCCTGACGCCGTAGCCACGAGCGAGCCGGGCGGCGCGCGCGACGTCGTTCTTCGCGTCGTCCGCGTCAGCAAGACGTTCCCGGGGACGGTCGCGCTCAAGGACGTGAGCCTCGAGCTGCAGCGGGGCGAGGTCCATGCCCTCGTCGGAACCAACGGCTCCGGGAAGTCGACGCTCATCAAGGTGCTGGCGGGCGTGTGCGCCGCCGATCCCGGCGGCGAGATCGAGATCGGTCGCCGTCGGTTCTCCGCGAGCCGCTTCGGGCCCGCGGACGCGAGGGAAGGGGGCCTTCACTTCGTGCACCAGGCCCCGGCGATCTTCCCCATGCTGAGCGTCGCGGAGAACCTAGCCATCGGCCGCGGCTTCGAGATGCGCCCGGGCGGACGCATCGCGTGGGCCGAGCAGCGCGAGCGGGCGAAGCGCGTCATCGCGCGCTTCCACATCCGCGCGGAGCCGGACATCCCCGTGGGGTTCTTGCGGCCCGCGGACCGGACGCTGGTCGCCATCGCCCGCGCCCTTCAAGATCAGGAGGGCGAGCACGAGGGCGTGCTGGTCCTCGACGAGCCGACAGCGTCGCTGCCGGGGCCGGAGGTCGAGCGTCTGCTCGAGGCGCTGCGCCGGTACGCCGCCGCGGGGCAGACGATCGTCTACGTCACGCACCGGCTCGAAGAGGTCCTGCGCGTCTCCGATCGCGTCACGGCGCTGCGCGACGGGCGCGTCGTCGACACGGTCGCGACGCGATCGATCGACGAGCTCGGGCTCGTCTCCCTCATCGTGGGGCGCGCCGTCGACGCCCCGGCGCCCGTGTCGCGTTCAGGCGCTCCGTCGGTCGGTGCGGCGCTGCTCGTCGCGCGCAACGTCGCCGGCGGGCCGGTCGCGTCCGCGAGCTTCGAGGTCGCGCGCGGCGAGATCCTCGGGATCGCGGGCTTGCTCGGGTGCGGGGCCTCGGAGGTCCTGCGCATGCTCTTCGGCGACGCGCCGATCTCGTCGGGCGAACTCACGCTCGACGCGAAGCCTTATCGACCGCAGAGCGCCCGGGCGGCCATGGACGCGGGGCTCGCGTACGTCCCGGCCGATCGCGCGGCCGACGCGGCGTTTCACGGAATGAGCGTGCGGGCGAACCTGTCGGCGGCGGGCGTGCGTCGATACTTCCGAGGCATGCGCCTGCGTCACGCCGTCGAGAAGGGCGAGGCCGGCGCCGCGATCCGGCGCTTTCTCATCCGTGCCGCCTCCGACGAGCAGGTCCTCTCGACGCTCTCGGGCGGCAACCAGCAAAAGGTCGTCCTGGCGCGCTGGTTGCGGGACACTCCCAAGCTCATCCTTCTCGACGAACCGACGCAGGGGGTCGACGTCCACGCGCGCGCCGAGATCCACGACGCCCTGCGCAAGGCCGCCGCCGAGGGGACGGCGTCGGTCGTCGTGACGTCCGACTTCCGGGAGCTGGCCCATCTTTGCGATCGCGTGCTCGTGATGGTCCAGGGGCGTATCGTCGGGGAGGTGCGGCCCCCTGCCCTCGACGCGCATCGCCTCACGGAGCTCGCGCATTTCACCCCGGAGACGGCCCCATGACGCAGACGACCACCGAATCACTCGAGCGGGGATCCGCTGCGGACGCCGCGACGGCGAAGGAGGCCACTCGGCGATCGCGCGCGATGCGCGGCCCGTTCCTCCAGCGCTACGCGCTCGTGCTGCTCTTCGCCGCCGTGGGCCTCTTCTTCGCGGTGAGGCTGCCCGACTCGTTCGCGACGGTCCTCAACTTCCGCAACATCGTCGGCAACCAGTCGGTCCTGGCGATCGTGAGCATCGCCGCGATCCTTCCGCTCATCGCGGGTCAGTTCGACCTGTCGATCGGTTCGGTGCTCGGCCTGACCACCATCGCGACGGCGTCGGCGCTCTCCCGGTTCTCGGCGCCCATTTGGGTGGCCGCGCTGGTCGGGATCGGACTCGGCGCGGCGGTCGGCGCCTTCAACGGGTTCGTCATCGCCAAGCTCGGCGTGAACGCGCTCATCACGACCCTCGGCGTCGCGACGGTCATCACGGGTCTCATCTCCCTTTACACCAACGGCTTGAGCATCCTCACCGGCATCCCCGAGTCGCTGACCAACCTTGGCTCCGGGACGTGGCTGGGACTCCCGCGGACGCTCTACGCGCTCGCCGCCGTGGCCGTGTTCGCGTGGTACCTGCTCGAGCACACGCCGTTCGGTCGGTACTTGCACGCGGTGGGTTCGAACCCGAACGCCGCGCGCCTCGTGGGTCTCGACGTCGACCGGATCGTGATCCGAAGCTTCGTCGTCTCCGGGGCGCTCATCGGCTTCGGCGGCGTCCTCGAGGTCGCGCGGCAGGGGGGCGGCAACCCGCAGACCGGCAATTTCTTCCTCATGCCCGCCCTGTCGGCCGCCTTCCTCGGGGCGACCAGCATCCACCCCGGACGGTTCAACGTGCCTGGGACCATCGTTTCGGTCTTCTTCTTGGCCACGACGGTGAGCGGGCTGGCCCTCTCGGGTGTCGACAACTGGGTCGAGTCGGTCTTCAACGGAGCCGCCCTCGCCATCGCCGTCGGTCTATCGACGTACCTCGGCCGACGCCATGCCGGGTAAGGCAAGAGGGGAGCCCGACCGTTCGACGTAAGACCTTGACCCCGTTTGAATCGACCTTGAAGTCAAAGGGGATAATTGTAGTGTAACTGCATCGAGCGGTCTCGTCGTTGACAAGGGCCGCGCTGCGCGCAAGGGTCAAAAGGGCGCTCGCCCAAGGGAGCCTCGGCGAGCGCGCAGGTGAGCGATGGGTCTATCCTCTGTGTCGGGCCGTTTCATCCAACCGTTCGCGCGGGTGCTGTCCGAGTACGAGTGCTTCGCGACCGAGTCGCTGAACAAGCTGAAGGCGATGGATCCGGGCAGCCGGTTGCCCGTGCGACAGGTGAACGAGCTGGCGACGAGCCAAGTCCGAGAGACCGGCGATCCGGACCTCGGACTGAAGGCCGCAGAGGCTATGCCGCTCGGCGGGGGCGGCGCGCTCGACTACGCGATGCACACCGCGAGCAGCATTCGCGAGGCCAGCGAGGTGGGGGCCCGCCACTCGCCCCTCTTCAACGACGCCCTCGGCGTGCAGATCGACGTGAGAGGTCCGAGCGCCATCTTGCGGGTCGACATCGCTCCGCCCGTCCCACGCGCGGTGACGGACTTCACGCTCGCCGTCTGGTACCGAAACTACCTTCGAGCCCCCCTCGCCGACGCGCCGAAGCTCGAGTGCTGGTTCTCGCACTCGAGGCCGTCGAACACGAACGAGTACGAACGCACCTTCGGGACCGCGGGGCTTCGCTTCGGCGCGCCCTTCTCCGGGTTCGCCTTCGCGCGCGAATGGCTGGACGCGCCGCTCCCCGGATCGGACCCGGCCCTCCACGCGCTGCTCTGCGAGCACGTCGCGCTCATGCTCGAGCAGCTCCCTCAGCGGCGAACGGTGGCGGCCCGCGTTCGGGAGATTGCGCTGCGCGATCTGCTGCGCGGGTCGCCGAACGTCGTGACCGTCGCACGACAACTTCGGATGAGCGCGCGCACGCTCGGACGCCGATTGCAGACAGAGGGTACGAGCTTCACCGCGCTTCTCGACGATCTGCGCCGCGAGCTCGCCCTAAGGCACGTCGGCGGCAATCACGCCGAGCTGAGCGAGATCGCCTTTCGCCTCGGGTTCGCGCACGTCGAGGCGTTTCATCGCGCGTTCCGACGATGGACGGGGGAGACGCCGCTCGGCTATCGCCGAAAGCTCGGGCTCGTTCGCGATTCGCAAGCGGGTGTGTCGTCCGAACTCTCGCTCCGCTCGAGCGTGCGGACGACCGGCGCTACCTCCTAGAGCCAAAGAACTAACTGTCGGGTCACGGCGAGTGTCTCGCGCGGCGCTGCGGGCTAGCGTGCGTGCGATGAATCCGCGACTCCGCATCGTCCTACTGTCCCTCGTCGTCGCCGCTTCCGGCGCCTGCAGTTCGAGCCCCGCCTCGCACGCCTCGAGCCCGTCGGAAGGCGGCGCGTCCGAACCCGACGGCCGCGACGCCGGCGCGCCGGAAGAAGCCGCGTCCCCGACCGCCATCCCCACCGGTCTCGACCTTCCGACGGACAAGGGTCCCGTCCACGGATCGGCGGCCGGCGGCGTGCGATCGTTCCTCGGCATACCGTTCGGAGCCACCACCGGCGGCGCCAATCGGTGGAAGGCGCCGCAGCCCGCCGCCGCATGGACGAGCCCGCGCGACGTCACCAAGCTCGGCCCGATCTGTCCGCAGATCAACCCGCAGACGATGGGTTACGACCCCACGGGCGACGAGGATTGCTTGTCGCTCAACGTGTGGACTCCCGACCCCGCGCCGACGTCGCCGCTCCCGGTCATGGTGTGGATCTTCGGCGGCGCGTACGAATTCGGAAGCGGCGGCTCGATGCCGTACGGGGGGGCGCAGCTCGTTCCGAAGGGCAACGTCGTCGTCGTCACGCTCAACTACCGCGTCGGCGCGCTCGGCTTCTTCGCGAGCGGCGCGCTCGCCGCAGAGGGGTCGGGCGGGGCGGGCAACTATGGGATCCTCGATCAGCGCGCCGCGCTGCAGTGGGTGCAGACGAACATCGCGAACTTCGGCGGGGACAAGAACAGCGTGACCCTCTTCGGCGAGTCTGCGGGCGGCAACAGCACGTGCATTCACCTCGTCTCTCCAGGGAGCCAGGGCCTCTTCCAGCGAGCCATCGTCGAGAGCGGCCTTTGCACCAAGCCGGCCGAGACCCTCTCCGGGGCCGAGACCGTAGGAGACGCATTCGCCTCGGCGCTCGGCTGCTCTGGCTCCGGCGCCCTCGCTTGCCTTCGTGCGCTGACGCCGGCAGCGGTCACCATGGGCCCGGCGAACGCCCCGCCGATGCTTCCGGGGGGCTCTTTTACCAGGACGACTCCAAGGGCGGCTTCTTCCAGCCCGTGGTCGACGGCCAAGTCCTACCGGAGCAACCGGAGGCGCTGATTGCGGCGAAGAAGGTCGCGGTCCCGGTGCTTCACGGCGCGAACACGGCCGAGGGGGTGCTCTTTCACGCCGGCGTCTTCGGGGACACACCGGTGATGACCACCGGCGACTACCAGGCCGCGCTCATGCGGCGGTTCGGCGGCGGCGCTTCCGCGGTCGCGGCGCAGTATCCCGCGGCGAGCTTCGCTTCACCCAACGACGCGCTGACCCAGGTGACGGCGGACGCTTTCTTCGTTTGCCCCGCCCGCAAGATGGCGAAGCTCCTCGACGCGGCCGGCTCCAAGTCTTACCACTACACCTTCAACGGCACGCTCGCCGGCACCCCCTTCCCCGCCCTGGCGGGGAAGGCGTTTCACAGCTCGGAGCTGCCGTACGTCTTCGGCGCGAGCTACGTCCTCGGCAGCGTGGATTCCGCGAACCAGCCCCTCGTCGACGCGATCGAGGGGTACTGGACGCGCTTCGCGCGCACCGGCGACCCCAACGGCGGTTCGGATCCCATGTGGCCCGTCTACACGACCGCGGCCGACCAATCGCTGAAGCTCGACACGAGCATCTCCGTGACCACCGCCGTCGACAAGGCCAACTGCGACTTCTGGGACACCGTCACGATCATTGCGCCGTAGGACGGTCGGTCGGACTTAGAACGCCTAACAAAACAGTCGAGCAACGGAGTTGAAGCAGATGAGGGCGGCGCCGAGCGAGAGGAAAGCGCGATGGATGTCGGCGCGGCGTTCGTAGCGAGTCGCGAGCCGACGGTAGTTGTGGAGCCAGGCGAACGAGCGCTCCACCACCCAGCGGAAGCGCCCCAGACGCACCGCCGATTCGATGCCACGACGGGCGATGCGGGGTACAACGCCGCGAATCAGGCAGCCGGCGCGGCAGAAGACGTGGTCGTACGCCTTGTCGGCGTGCAGTTTGGCAGGCCGGTGTTTCGGACGACCGCGCGGGCGTTTGATGCTGGGGATCTTGTCGAGCATCGGCTGCAACATGTTCGACTCGTGGGCGTTGGCCGGGGTCAGCTCGACGGCCAGCGGGATGCCGTTGGCGTCGACGATCAGGTGCTGCTTGGTCCCGAGCTTTCCACGATCCGTCGGGTTCGGGCCCGTCTGCTGGCCCCCCCTTTTGCTCGTACGCTGGAAGCGTCCAGCGCCGCGCGGGACCAGTCGATCCGGTCGGCCCGCCCCAGCTCATCGAGCAGCACCCGATGCAGCCTGTCCCACACGCCTGCGGCCTGCCAATCGCGAAGCCGTCGCCAGCAGGTCATCCCCGAGCCGCAGCCCATCTCCTGCGGCAAGTACTCCCAGCCGATGCCTGTCTTGAGCACGAACAGGACGCCCGTCAGCACGGCGCGATCGTCGCACCGAGGTCGACCTCCGCGCGGCTTCTCAGGCTCCGGCGGGATGAGCGGTTCGATTCGTTCCCACAGCGCGTCCGATACGAGCGGCTTTGCCATGGGCCTGTTCACCTATCCATCCATCGGACAGTGGGCCAAGTTTTGTTAGGCGTTCT
>Ga0070735_10004680_pt1 | contig 11476 bp, 9 predicted proteins | sample Coa_R1_FD_66443 | JGI IMG/M metagenome (GOLD analysis project Ga0070735, IMG submission 66443) | Surface soil microbial communities from Centralia Pennsylvania, which are recovering from an underground coalmine fire - Coalmine... | ecosystem: Environmental > Terrestrial > Soil > Unclassified ... | reverse complement strand
GCCTTCCATACGGGAAGCGAGGCACGACTCGCAGTAAATTACGCCGCGGACATCGCGGGTGCATAGGTTGCAAAGTGGCTTGCCGCAAGTTCGGCAGAAAGCCACCGCAGCTGTGTCGCTGTGAGTGGCGCAGTTCATACGAACCTCCTGTCAGTGGTCACCGACACTACAGGCAGATCGTTTACAGATGGACCCAGGGGAACGCTGGCCAGAATAAGTTGACTATCGGTTTGGCTGTAGTTGCGTTCCTGCTTCTGCTCGGGCTGTTGTGTTGTGTCGTTCTTGTTGTCTCTTGGTTTGGCCGGCGCCGCTTCGGCTGGGCGAACGTTGCGCTTTACCTGGCGCGCGAACGCCTCGAACTCGTATACGACGCGGACGTTTTCGTAGTAGCGCACGACTCGAGCTTGAGTGCTGTAGTACGTGCGGCGGATGTTGGAAGGATGCGCGACTAGCTGAACCACTGTCTGCGCCGCCTCCCCGGGCTTAACTCCGGACACCGTCAGGCCTACCGACAGCGCGAAGAAGGCCATGCCGAACGACATGGCAAACCGCGGCTGGCGGACAACTCCCCAGATCGGTTCCAGCGAAGCCTGCACGCGCTCCAGCCAACTGATGCGGGGCTGGGTTGCGCGAGAGGGGGCCCGCAGGCGTTGGGTGTCAACGCCCGTTGTGGATGCCAGGATGTTGTTGACCAGGTTGGCTGGAGGCTCCACCTCCGTGAGACCCTTCAGCCAGTTGCGGCCCGCCTGAACTTCGGCGAACAGCGGACTGCACGCCTTGCAACTGCGGGCGTGTGCCTGGAAGCGGTCGAGTGCGGACCCGGTCAGGGCGCCGTCGAGGGCGTCCGAGAGCAGGAGATCGAACTCGTTACACTGCATTCCGTTACTGGTGTGGTCTGGCATCACATCACCTGCCTATAGGTACGTTGTAGGAGGCGTGCAAGTTCCGCACGCCCTCGATTTATTCGTGATTTCACGGTACCCTCCGGAACCCTCAAAACGGTGGCAATTTCGCGGTAGTCCATATCTTGTAAGTCCCTTAGAATCACTGCTTCCCGAAGTTCTGGCGAAAGTTTGGACAAGGCCGAGTGGACGGTCTCGCTGACCTCCCGGCTGCGTACGTGGGCGTCGGGGGGAGCGGATTGGTCAGGAATTTGCTCACTGAGCGGCTGCGAGTCCTCATGATCGGAGGCAGCGGTGTCCATGGAGTCGGTCATCCGGTCCTGCTTGGTCTTGCGGAAATGATCGACCAGGAGGTTGCGGGTGATGGTCGTTACCCAGGTGACGAAGGCTCCCTTGGTGTGGTCGTAACTGGAAAGGGTGCGGTACATCTTGATGAAGACTTCCTGGGTGAGATCCTGTGCGTCGTCGCCGGATCCGGCGAAGCGATAGCAGATGTTGTAGATGCGACGGTTGTAGGTCTGCACAATTTCCTCCCAGGCGGCGGAGTCGCCGGCGATACAACGCCGAACCAGCATCGCGACGACCTGGACGTCTTCCACTTGCGCTCCCCGGAAACTGCGCGGTGAAACCGATCAGCGCGGAAAATATCTCTGTGAAACGAGAACATTTCCTGAGCCCGCGCTACATAAGACAATACGTGTGAGCTGCGATTAAAGTTCGCCCGCAAGGCTTTGCAGAACATGGAATTGTAGCAGTCAGTACCCATCAAGCGGTTACCTCGCGCGGAGTGTCAGGGGGGCTTCGTGGCTCTGCAGCGACTGAAGGCGCAACCATCGGGTGCTCGGGACGCGACGCCTGAAGGCGTCGCCTGATACGAACCCGGCGGTTAACGAATCCAGCGGTTAACGACCAGCAGTCAACGAATCCAACTATCAACGATCCGACAGTTAACGATCCGACAGCCATACGCGAATCGCTGTATGCTGAAGACATCGGCACAAAGCATCTAACCCTGCCTGCATTGTTGTCTGGTGCAGTGTGAAGTTGTGCACAAGTCTCAGCAAGCGTTGATTGGGGCGTGCGCTCGGACGAGTAGAAACTCAGTTTCGAGAAGAGGGATCAACTCCATGAAGAGGAATGTTTCGAATAGTTACAGGCTGCTAAGGGCACTGTCAGCTGTGCTGACCGCTGCTTTTCTCGCTACAGTTTTTTCATTTCAAGCCACCGCGCAAGATCAGGACCAGGACCAGGACGATCCTCCGAGCCGCGTCGCGCGACTCGGATATATGGAAGGGTCTGTTTCGTTTCAGCCCTCCGGAGAATCTGAGTGGGTCGAAGCGGTTGCAAATCGTCCGATGACCACGGGCGATAAACTTTGGGCCGATCAGAATTCTCGAGCGGAAGTGCAACTCGGATCTGCCTCAATCGATCTTGCGCCTAACACTGGCTTTTCGTTTTTGAATCTCGACGACAACACAGTGCAGATTGAGCTCTCGTCGGGAATCCTGAATGTGCGCGTGCGCGAATTGGATCGCGACGACGTTTTCGAAATTGACACGCCCAACCAGGCGTTCACAGTTTCACAGCCCGGAAGCTATCGCGTAGAAGCGTCCGAAGATGGCACGTACACGGTCGTGACCATTCGCGATGGAGCTGGGGAGTCCACCGGAAATGGTCAGAGCTACACGCTGCACGCTGGACAGCGAACCACGTTCAGCGGCACAACGTCGCTCAATGCTGAAGTGGAACAGATTGGTAATCCAGACGCGTTCGACCAGTGGTCCGAGGCGCGTTACAGCCGCTACGACAACTCGCCATCATTGCGGTACTGTTCACGCGAAATGGTCGGGTACGCCGACCTGGACGACAACGGCGATTGGCAGCCAGATCAGAGCTATGGGAATGTGTGGTATCCGAGAGTCGCCGCAGGATGGGCCCCGTATCACGATGGACATTGGGCATGGATTGATCCGTGGGGATGGACTTGGGTCGACGATGCCCGCTGGGGATACGCGCCATTTCATTACGGTCGCTGGATCTCGGTCCGCGGACGCTGGGGATGGATTCCTGGACCTCGTGAAGTCCGACCGGTTTACGCTCCCGCGCTGGTCGCGTTCGTGGGCGGGGTTGGCTTCGGAGTCGGCGGCAATGTCGCGTGGTTTCCTCTGGGCCCGCGCGAAGTTTACGTGCCGTCGTATCCTGTCAGTCGTGGATATGTGAATCGCGTCAATGTGAGCAACACGACAGTGAACGTCACGCAGGTGACCAACGTCTACAACACGACGATCATCAATAAGACTACGAACATCACGAACGTCACTTACGTGAATCGTAACGTGCAGGGCGGAGTTACAGCGGTTCCGCAACGTGCATTTGCCAGCGCACAACCTGTGGCGCGAGCTGCCGTTGCCGTGAATGTCCGCCAGATGTCTACCGGTCCGATCAGTTCGAGAGCAGCGGTTCCTCCGGTGCGGGAAGCCGTTCTCGGCGTGCATGCCAACACGGCAAACCATGTGGCGGCGCCTCCACAGGCAATCGCGAACCGTCAGGTGATCGCCAAGGCTGCGCCCCCGCCACCGTCGGCTTCATTTGCAGCGAGAGAACAGGTGCTATCTCGAAATCCCGGCCAGCCTGTGCCTCGCCAGGAGATGCAGAAGCTTCGTCCGGCGAACGCGCCGGCTCAGGTGATGGTGAAGAGAGCGCCGCCGAGTAAGCCCGCGACTGCGACTCCAGCGCCCGCGTCGAATGCAGGACGACCGATGAATCGTCCAGGAAATCCGCCGGCAGGGAACGAGAGGCCTGGGGCGAATCCGGCAGCAAATTCAGCGCCCGGCGGTCGTCCTCAACCTGGAGGTCAACCTGCGGCGAATCAACCTGCGCCGAATCGTCCACCGGCGAATCAGCCCGCGGCAAACCAACCGACTCCGAATCGTGTGGAACCGAACCGGCCGCAACCAAGTCAACCCACGCCTACGCGTCCTGAACCGAATCGGCCTGAGACCAATCGTCCGCCAGCAACTCAGCCGCCAACGGCTCAGCCAAACAATCGTCCGGAGCCGAACCGGCCTGAACCGACTCGTCCGAACGACAATCGGCCCCAGCCCAACCAGCCGGACGCGAATCATCCGCAGCCGAACCAGCCGATGCCGCGGAACGCGGCTCCTGACAATCGTCCCGAGCCGAATCGCCCTCAGCCGAATCGTCCGGAACCAAATCGTCCGGAGACGAACCGGCCGACCGAGCCGCCTCGCAACCAGCCCGCGCCGCGGACTCCAACTCCTCCGCCGAACGATCGTCCGCAGCCTCGCACGCCGCCGCCGGCTCAGACACGACCTGCGCCGCCACCGCAAGCGCAACCGGGCAGGCCGCAAACTCCGGACGAGAAAAAGCGTCAGGACGAGCAAAAGAAAAACGATCAGCGCAAGAACGACGAAAAACCGAGGCCTCCGCAGTAAGCCAGGCGGAGAATTCACAGGCACCCCGAGACTCGGGGTGCCTCTTTTTGTGCGAAAATCCTTCCACCAGATGTGCCGTCGTCGGAGTTGACGGAAACGTTCTACCTCTCAATCTCACTATCCAGGAATCAGTACCCCGTTTGCGGAACCGGGAATGATTGGACAACGGCTGTCGCACTACCGGATCGTGGAGCAGATCGGTTCTGGAGGGATGGGTGTCGTTTATCGTGCGCATGATGAGCAACTGGATCGTGACGTCGCCATCAAGGTGCTGCGGCCCGGCTCTCTTATCAATGAATCTGCCCGCAAGCGTTTCCGCAAAGAAGCGCTGTCACTCGCCCGCCTGAATCATCCCAATATTGCAACCGTGCATGAGTTCGGTAGCCAGGATGGATTGGACTTCCTGGTGATCGAGTACATCGCTGGTGTGACATTGGATGCGAAACTTGCCCGAGGTCCGCTGCCCGCGATGGAAGTGTCGCGTCTGGGAGTGCAACTGGCGGCGGGGCTCGCGGCCGCGCATGAGCAGGGTGTAATACACCGCGACCTGAAGCCGGGCAACCTGCGCGTGACCACGGACGGGCGGCTGAAGATTCTGGACTTCGGACTCGCGCAATTCACACCGCAAGCCAGCGACCTCGGCGTCACGATGACGATGACGCAATCGCAGGACGCCAGCGGCACCGTTCCTTACATGTCGCCGGAGCAGTTGAGCGGAGAAGTTGCAGATGCGCGCAGCGACATTTGGGCAGCGGGGGCTGTGCTGTTTGAGATGGCGACGGGGAAGCGGCCGTTCCGGCAGACGGTGCCGGCGCTCCTCATCAATGCGATTCTGAATGACACAGCGGAAGCGCCGAGCACACTCAATCCGGAGATTCCCGCGACGCTGGACCACGTGATTCTGAAGGCGCTGGCGCGCGATCGTGCGCGCCGATATCAGTCGGCGGAAGAGTTGGGTGTGGATCTTGAGCGTTACGCAACCGGCAAGCGCACGTCGAAAACGACTCGGCAGCCGTACCAGCGAAAGACGTTCATATTGGCCGGCGCAGGCGCAGTGTTGATGGCGCTCGCGATTGTCGGATTTGTATTTTTCTATCCGCGCCACAGAGGGCCGGCGAATTCGTCTTCGACGCCCTCCGTGAACCGTCGCCGTTCGGTCGCTGTGCTCGGGTTCAAGAATCTATCGGACGATCCGGCAAAGTTGTGGCTCTCGACGGCACTCTCGGAAATGTTGACAACGGAACTCGGGCAAGGCGACCAACTGCGCACGATTCCCGGCGAGAGTGTCGCGCAGATGAAGATGAGTCTTTCGCTTCCCGACGCCGAAAGTTATAGCCAGCAGACTCTCAGGCGCATCCGGCAAAATCTGGGGAGCGACGATATCGTGGTCGGTTCCTATCTGGCGCTGGGCAATGGCCAGCTGCGCGTGGACGTGCGGCTGCAGGATGCGATTGCGGGCGAGACGCTGGCCTCGGTTTCAGAGAAAGGAAACGAGTCGGAAATCGACAGCCTGGTTGGACTAGCTGGCGCCGAGTTGCGGGCAAAGCTGGGCGTGGGCGCTCTGTCAGACGAACAGTCGGCCTTGGTACGCGCGTCTCTGCCCTCAAATCCTGAAGCGGCGCGTCTGTATTCACTGGGCTTGCAACGGCTCCGAGTATTCGATGCGCTCACGGCGCGCGACTTGCTGGAGAAGGCGGCGACTCTCGAACCGAACCATGCGCCAACTCACTCTGCCCTCGCGGAGGCCTGGTCGGTTCTGGGCTATGAAGCGAAGGCGAAGGAGCAGGCGAAGCGGGCGCTGGCGTTATCGTCGCAATCGTCGCGCGAAGAAAAATTGCTGATTGAGGGCCGCGCGCATGAATTGTTGTCGGAAATGCCGCAGGCTATCGAGAGCTATCGCGCTCTTTGGCAATTCTTTCCCGACAACGTCGATTTTGGGCTAGCTCTCATTCGCGCACAGATTGCGGGAGGACATCCCAACGACGCGGAGAGTGCGCTCGCCGATCTGCGCAGGGTCCCGGTGTCTGATGCGGATGCGGCGCGAATCGATCTTGCCGAAGCCAGCATTGCAATGGCGGTGAGTGACTTCAAACGGCAGCAATCTGTGGCGGAGCGTGCCGTGAATCGGGGCCAAGCTGTGGATGCGAATTTGCTCGTGGCGCAAGCGATGCAACTCGAAGCGGAAGCGGTGGAGCGCATGGGCCAATCGCAGAAGACGGTGGACCTCGCTAACCAAGCGGGCGCTCTGTACGTGCAGGCGGGGGATCGCCGGGGCGCCGCGCGAACGTTGCTGATGGTGGGAGACCTTTTGTTTGACCAGGGCGACTACGCAGGCGCTCAGAGCAAGTTCGAAGATGCGGTACCAGTGTTCCAGGAAATCGGCGCGGAGAAGAGCGTTCGCGCAACCCAGGAACGCATCGGCAATGTTTTCTACGCGCAGGGGAAACTTCGCGAGTCCGAGAAATATTATGGGGAAGCGTTGCGCTTCGATCGTGAGATCAACGATCCCTACGGACTCGCCAGCGACTACGGAAATATCGCCAATGCGATGGACGGGCTCGGGGATTTAACCGGCGCGTTGAAGATGCAGCAGCAATCGCTGGACGCGTTCAACCAGGTCGGCGACCGGCGTGGCGCGTCGGCGACGCTGAATAACCTGGGCAATCTCTTCTTGGAGATGGGCAACCTGCCCGAGGCGAGAAAGTATTATGACCAAGCGTTGGATTTGACGCGAGAGATTGCCTACCGGCGCGGAGAGCCGTATCCGATATCGGGCATCGGGGACACCCTGCTGGCGCAGGGCGATTTGGCCGGAGCGCGAAAACAGTACGAGCAGGCAATCGCGATGTGCAAAGAGATGAACGACGAGGATTTTACCGCTCAGCTCAATGTTGGCTTGGCGACGATTGCTCTGCTCGAGAAGAGATACGCTGACGGGCAGGTTCTCGCTCGGCAAGCCGCGGAGGCGTATGAAAAATCCAATTCGTTTGGCAACTGGGCGTGGTCCGAGGCCGTGTTTGCCCGCAATCTGCTTGGGGCAGGGAATCTGATGGACGCGCAGGAAGCGGTGTTGAAATCGTTGGCGCTTGCAAAGCAGAGTTCCGGACGGACATATGGATTCGAAGCGGCGATGGCCGACGCTCGAGTGAAGGCCAAGTCAGGCCAGGCCGCGGAGGCGCTGAAAGAATTGGATGCGACACTCAATTCCGCGCACAAATTCGGCTATCGTCTCTACGAACTTCAAATGCGTCTGGCGATGGGCGAAATCGAATTGGGGTCGGGGACCGCGTCTGCGCGCGCTCATCTGTCGGCACTGGATAAAGAAGCCACCGCGCAGGGAGCAATGCTCGTCGCGAACCAGGCACGGGCGCTGCTGGGTGGGCCGGGCAAGTAGTAGCAGTGGAGGAATCCTGGGCCTCAGCGGCTATCAAAAGCGAGGTGTCGGGGCACTCTTATTGCGGGCGCTGAATTGTCTTCCTCTGAAAGCCTTGTTTCTTGAGTCACCCTTTTTGTCTACGGTGTTTGGGGGGTTGGCAAATTTTGGGGGATCGGATAGGCTATGGCTTCTCCGTGATGAGGATCATTCCCCCTATGACGAATCGCGTAGCATTTGCTCCGCAAGATTTCCAGAAAATGTGCAAGCAGGCAGAGCGGGACCAGGAGTCAAAAAAGCTTGTGATCCTGATGGATCGCGTGAAGCGGCAGATTGCGGAACGCAAGAGTTCCCCACAGAACGCAGAGTCTCCGTTGTCGACGGTGACCGGTGATTCCAACCTGATGCGGCTGCCCAGCCGCTCCGCATTGTTCGAGCGATAGCGGAATCTGAATTTCAGGCGGCGCTAAGGAAAACTTTTCACTTCCCACAACTTCGATATGCGCTAGAATAAGCGAGTTTTCCGGCAGACCATGGCTGATGGCGTGGAATGCCGGGTGCCTTCCCCCAGGAGGATGTGGATGTACCGGCCTTATGGTGGTTCTCTGGCGGACTCTCGTCCGTTTCAGAGCGTGGAGGCCCAGTTGCGCGGGCTCACGCAAGATTTCGCAATGTCCTTCAACACAGGCAACTATGATCAGGCGGCGGCGCTGTTTGCAAGCGATGGCGTGCTGATGGCCCCGCAGCAGGAAGCGGCGTACGGGCAGAAGCCGGTGGAGAAAGTTCTGCGTCAGCTGGGCGAGGCCGGATACGGCGACCTGCGCCTGGAGACGACACGGGTGGACTGCTCGGGCGAAATGGCGATGGAGTTGGGCCGCTTCTCGGTCGTGTTGCGACTGCCCGATGGCACGCCGATCCAGGAACGCGGGAAGTATGTGAGAGTGTGGAAACGGCTGGGAGCGTGGCTGCTCATGGCCGATTGCTGGAGCCGGTCCGTGCAGGCGGCGAGCGACCGGGCGGCGTAGTTCTGGATGGGGCGAAAAGCAGGTTCCGACTGCTTCGCTTCGCGAAGCAGTCGGAATGACAGATTCTAACTGACGCACGCGTTTGGACTCGAGTGCGCAGGCTTGCTTTAGAGAGCAATGGATCAGGCACACGACGAGACGCGGACTGCGAGTAAGAGCGAGACTGCAGTAAAGAACGTTGATCCGGGGCAGTATTGTCCGAATTGTTCTGCGAAGTTGCGCGAGAGCCGGTGCAAGATGAAGTGTCCGCAGTGCGGGTTTTATTTGAGCTGCTCGGATTTCTATTGAAAAGCAGTTACCGGCTAGACCTAATCAGTGTTCGTGCGAAAGACGAACCTCAGGGGCTGAAGCCCATATCCCGCACGACTCTTATGGCACGGCTGAAGCCGCGCCCTTCCACAAGCTTCGCTTTCCACGAACTTCGCACTTTCTACGAACTTTGCCTTCCACGAGCTTTGCTTTCCACCAAACGGATGGGTGTCCTGACAGGTCTGCAGGGTTCCGTCTACAATTGTGGGACGAGTTGAAATCATATTGAGGAGAAAGTCATGCAACGGAAGGCTAGCGCGGTTTGGAAGGGTGGGCTGAAGGATGGGAAGGGATCGCTGTCGGCGCCGGGCGGAGCGCTGAACAATACGCAGTATTCGTTTTCGACACGGTTCGAGAATGCGCCGGGGACGAATCCGGAGGAATTGATTGCGGCCGCGCATGCGGGATGTTTTTCGATGGCGCTGTCGGCTCAGTTGGGCGGGGCTACGCCTCCTTTGACGCCGGAGAGCATTTCGACCACGGTGACGCTTTCGCTCGACAAGCTGGATCCGGGTGGATGGACGATTACGGCGAGCCACATTGATGTGGTGGGAAAAGTTCCGGGCGCGGATGCGGCGACGTTTCAGAAATATGCGGAGGCGGCGGAGAAGGGCTGTCCGGTGTCGAAGGTGCTGAACGCGAAGATTACGATGAGCGCCAAGTTGGAGTAGGGGAAATCAAAAATCCTAGAACGCCAAGGGCGCTAAGAAAATCCGCGAAGGACGCTAAGAAAAACCAACACTCCGGTCGCACGTTGGTTTGACACTTGGCTTCACGTCTGTAGAATAGAAATGCAGGTCTTCCTGGCACAGCGACGATAGGTCGCTGCTGCGATGAAAGTCCATTGCCATCGTGGCGGAATTGGCAGACGCGCATGGTTCAGGTCCATGTACTCGCAAGGGTGTGGGGGTTCGAGTCCCTTCGATGGCACCAAGATTTGCGGTGAGGTCCCTCGCTTTGCTCGGGATTTCGCCAGCGGGCTCTCGCTTCGCTCACGCCCGCTAGACGGCTCAAGTTCGAGTCCCTTCGATGGCACCAAGAAATCCTGTGAAGAAATCTCAAAGTTAAGTACAAGAAAAAAGGCGATCTCCTTCGGGAGATCGCCTTTCGTATAACGGGATGGGTTAGAGCGGCTGGACGTTCTCAGCCTGCCAGCCCTTGGGGCCCTTGGTCACGTCGAACTGCACGGTCTGGCCCTCTTGCAGGCTCTTGAAACCGCCCGCTTGAATCGCAGAGAAATGTACGAAAACGTCTTCGCCAGACTGGCGGCTGATAAAGCCGTAGCCCTTAGCGTCATTGAACCACTTTACTGTTCCTTGTTCTGCCATGGTGTTAGATGTTCCTTTGGTCAATCAATTTACGCTGGAGAGATTCGGAGGTACTGCCGGCAGGAAACTGGCTGTTGAAGGCGAGTGCTGCTTGCTCACGACCGATTCGGTCTAACGCACAAAGGTGATGGTACGCGTTAGGGGAGGGATTAGCAAGCGGGGAATATGGGGACTGCGTTCTTGTCCGCTTCGCGGGCGACACGTTACTCAGGATGAACAGGGCAAATAAGGGATGGCGAATGTGGGGATTACCGCGCGTAAAGAACGCAACCGCGCGCGAGCAAACAGGGTATACTTGAAGTACTTAACCTCGAAGACCACGCCACTATTGCGCCTTCGCGATTGAGAGATCGGGAGGCGGGCTTCCCGTGGCGGCGAGCGTCCCAGAAGCGAGAATCTTCCCCAACTGGGCGCAGTTTTTGAGCCGAAAGCCCTTTTTATTTAGCCGAGACATGGAGGAATTGTGAATGCCACGAGGACGATCGACATTTACTAAGCGACAGAAGGAACAGACAAGACAACAGAAACAGCGCGACAAGGCCGAGCGCCGGGAGCAGCGCAAGCAGGATAAGCCCGAAGGCGCCGTCGTCGACGAAATGCAGGAATTGCGAGAGCTTGCCGAGGCGCAGGCTGCACTGTTTCGCGTCGGCTCGGACGATGATGAGCCGGTTCACGTACCGACGCCGTTTGGGAAGATCGAACGGTAGATTTTCTTGGAGAAGTGGTCGCCGGAGCTCCAAGCTCCGGCGATTTTTTTTATTTGCCGGGCTGAAGCCCTGAGAGACTCGCAGTTTAATCAAGAATAGAAGCCCCACTTCTCGGAAAGGACGCGAGAAATGGGGCACCCAATTCTTATTCTCCAACTCTTTCGACAAGTCTCAGACGAAGACTTCGCCTGGGAGCGCGGTCAGCGTGCGCGATGCCAGGGTGTTTTGGACGAAGCGCTTTGGCTGGGCCGTCGTCTGGTTGGGCTGCAGGCGCTCGATGCGCAACTTCAGAGTGCGCTCGATGTTTCGCAGTTCGACGACCTCGACTCCGGCGGCCAGCGTGGTGGAGCGGCCTTGGGCTCCGGCGCGTCCGGTGC
>Ga0070735_10004679_pt1 | contig 11477 bp, 6 predicted proteins | sample Coa_R1_FD_66443 | JGI IMG/M metagenome (GOLD analysis project Ga0070735, IMG submission 66443) | Surface soil microbial communities from Centralia Pennsylvania, which are recovering from an underground coalmine fire - Coalmine... | ecosystem: Environmental > Terrestrial > Soil > Unclassified ... | reverse complement strand
ACCAACTGCCGCACTGAATGAAGCATTGCAGCTTTCCCCGCTGCTCGCGGCCTTTGCTTATGCAGCTGGCAACGAAACTTGGAGAGATCAAGAAAAACTGAATGATCCCGCAACAGCGGGCTACCTGCGCAGCCTCGTGCGACGCATGCACCGTGAGGCAAAACAGCTGTGCGAGCGGAGGTCACTATGCGTGGGTTGATGGACGCTCCACCGCGTTCCGAAGTTGAAGCGGTCACAGAAATCTTGCATGGAGTACCGGTCACGGATCCCTACCGCTGGCTAGAAGACCAAGAATCAGCCCGCACGCGCGAATGGATTGGAGCTCAAACGCGATATGCGCGTTCTTATCTTGATTCGCTCGCCGGTCGCGAGCGGGTCCGAGAACGCGTTCGTGAACTTCTCGATGTCGAAACATATGACTCTGTGCAGAAGATCGGGAACCGGTATTTCTTTCGCAAACGTCTGCGAGGCCAGGAGCAGCCGTGTATTTGCATGCGTGAAGGCCCGGACGGCGCCGACCAAGTGCTCATTGATCCGGCGCAGAGGGGTACGGGACCGCATACAGCCGTGAAGCCCGTGCGCATCTCGCCAGATGGCAGATTGCTGCTTTATGAGATTAAGCAGGGCGGCGAGCGCAGTGGAACCTTCGAGTTATTTGACATCCAGAAAAATGAGGGCCTAGCTGACAAACTGAGCCGAGGATACCTGCGCGGGGTAGCGTTTTCGCCGGACTCCAAGTCGTTTTTCTACGTCCATGAAGCAATCGATTCGAAGCGACCCCATTATCGGGCCGCCTACAGGCACCTGGTGAGCACAGACCCTGCTGAGGACACTGAAGTTTTTTTTGCTGCCGACGATCAACAGGTTCGCTTGCATATCATTCCTGGCCGCGAACAAATCGGATTTCTTGTTGTCCACTTCTCCGAAAACACCATTACCGATTTCTTTGTCGGCTCTTTCGATAGCATCGAAGGCCCCCAGACGATAATCAAAGACGCAGAGTATAAATTCGGGCCATCAATTCTGTCCAACGGCCGCATTTTCGCTATTACCGATCACAAGGCGCCAAATTTCCGGCTCATTGAAATTCTCCGCGATGGACCATCGGCACCCGACTTCAAAGAGATTGTTCCTGAGCTCGATTCACCGATCCTGAATTGGGCGGTCAGTGGCAACCATGTTTTCGTCTCATATTTCCGGAAACTGGAAATGCGAATTGATGTTTTCGATCTCGAAGGCAATCAACTTTCGCAAGTGCCGGTCAATCCACGGAACACAGTACGGCTGATCTCCAGTCGCGAAAATCAAGATGAGCTGATTTTTGAGCAGGAAAACTTCACCAATCCGGTCCAGATATGCAGCTATTCGCCAATGCAATCCCGTATTGACACTTGGGCCGCACGGCAGATTCCTTTCGACCCTGGCCGGTTCGATCACATTCAGGTGTGGTTTCAATCTAAGGACGGCACGCAAGTCCCAATGTCCCTGGTTGGCCGCGGAGACGCTCTGACTCAAGGTCCCCACCCAACGATCATGACTTCCTACGGCGGTTTCGGCATATCAATGACGCCTCAGTTCAGTGTTCTGGTGGCGTTCCTTTTAGAAAGGGGCTGCGTTTTCGCGCTGCCCAACATCCGCGGTGGATCGGAATTCGGCGTGGATTGGCACAAAGCCGCCACGCGGCGAACCCGCCAGCTCGCATTCGATGATTTTCTTTCCGCCGCGGAGTGGTTGATCGTCACCGGACGCTCTGAGCCGACGAAACTTGCGATCTTCGGAGGCTCCAACTCAGGCCTGCTGGTCGCGGCCGCGATGACCCAGCGACCGGATTTGTTCAGCGCCGTACTATGCATGGTTCCAATCATCGACATGCTGCGATATCACTTGTTTGACAACGCACTTGTCTGGAAGGAGGAGTTTGGAACCGCCGACGATTTAGAAGACTTCACGGCACTGCTCAATTACTCTCCCTATCACAAGGTTTCCAATGGCACCCAGTATCCGGCAACCATGATCGTGTCGGGAGATGCCGATCAAAACTGCAACTCGCTTCACGCGCGCAAGATGACAGCGCGTTTGCAGGCAGCGAACCTCTCAGGGTGCCCAATAATACTCGACTACAGCCCACACCGGGGCCATTCACCGGTATTGCCTTTAAGCCAGCGAATTGAAGCACTCACGGATCGTATTGCGTTCCTTTGCGATCAACTTAAGCTGCCGATTTAGGAGTAAGGAATGTCACTTCTTGTGCTACGGGCGTATTTTAAGCTGATCTATTTCGATTTCTATTTAGCGCGCGGCAATTTTGCAACCCTCTATGACATAGTCAGGAAGTATCCGCAAAGCCAAGAGCGGATTTCGGAAAATATGGTTCAAGAGATCTCTGCGGCCATGGACAGGGCTTGCATTTGGTACTGGAAAGAAGTGCTCTGTCTCCAGCGTTCTGCGGCGACGACATGTTTGCTGAAAGATTACGGGATATCAGCGCAAATGTTAATTGGCGCTCAGCAGATGCCATTCAGAGCGCATGCTTGGGTAGAAGTCAACGGCCGCGTTGTCAATGACAAGCCATACGTCCGAGAGAAGTATGCGGTGCTAGATCAGTGTTAAGCGCTGCCCGAAGAGGTTGGAAATTATGAGCGTTCAGTTTGGCGAATGGAATTTCGAACACAGGCCGATAGATCCTTGTGATCTTGAGAGAGTTCGCTCGGTTTTGGCACTCTACGGCCCGGACCGCGAAGGATTGATTCGCAAGGACGACGTTGCAATCCTGTATAGAGCGTTCAACACAACAAGCGAAGCGCGAAACGAACAACAGCCGCTCGCGTCCGCCTCGAGAGCCATCATCACCTGGGATGGGCGCCTTGATAATCGCGAACAACTGGCAGAGCTCGTCGGAGGATTTCCGCAACGGGCGACTGACGTTGAGATTGTTGCGGCCGCTTACGACAGGTGGCAAACAGGCCTGTTCCCGAAATTGATGGGAGATTGGGCAATATCGGTCTGGGACCCCAATGGCCGCTCGTTGATTTTGGCGAAGGATGTTGTTGGCACACGTCACCTTTACTATTCACGCGACAAAAATAGGGTCCGGTGGTGTACCGTCCTGGATCCACTGGTTCTTCTTACCCGGCATTCGTTCGAGCCTGACCTTGAATACCTCGCAGGTTTCCTGTCGTTCTTTCCGGCCACTCACTTGACCCCGTATGTCGGCATTCATTCCGTTCCGCCGGCAACATTCGTGCGCATTTCTCCTGGCACTTCTGTAGTTGAACGATACTGGGACTTCGATCCTGGAAAGAGAACTCGTTATCGCACCGATGCCGAGTATGAGGAGCACTTTAGGACGATATTTTCGGAGTGTGTGCGTCGGCGATTGCGGTCAGATCAACCAGTGTTGGCCGAACTGAGCGGAGGGATCGATTCGTCTTCGATTGTGTGTGTTGCCGATCAGGTAATTTCCCATGGGCTGTCGCAGCCTCCGAGGCTGGAGACCATGTCGTTTTCTGATGATTCGGAGCCGAACTGGAACGAGCGACCATATTTTGAATGCGTTGAAAGAAAGCGTGGTCGGGATGGTTTCCACATTGAGGTCCATCACCAGCCAATACTTAAGTATCGAAGAGACGGCTCCGCTTTCGCGCCTACAACGATCGCCCTGCCGCCTGACGCTAGTGAGCAGGTATCCGGCTTTTTACGCACTCAGTGCATCCGGGTAATTCTTTCGGGTTTTGGCGGCGACGAGATCATGGGCGGCGTTCCAACACCGATTCCTGAACTTCAGGATCTCATTGTGGGTGGGCACTGGATAGATCTCTATCAGCGGCTCATCGCCTGGGCCTTGAGTAAACGAGTGCCATGGCCTCAGGTCTTATTCGAAGCCGTGAGGGGTTTTTGTCCACCTGCACTTGTCGGAACTCCAAAGCACAGAAAGGCTCCTTCATGGCTGGCTTCGCATTTTGCGGCGAAGCACGCTCGGGCGTTGTCGGGCTATGAGAAGCGAGTGACTGTAACCGGGATACGGCCAAGCATGCAGGAAAATCTCTCCACAGTCGAAGCCGTACGCCGGCGTCTAAGTTGCACGAATATTTCTTACGATGCTTTAGTCGAGAAACGCTACCCATACCTGGACAGGGATCTGCTGGAATTTGTCTTTTCGATTCCGCGCGAGCAATTGCTTCGTCCAGGACAGCGGCGCTCGCTGGTTCGTCGTGCGCTCCGCGGGATTGTTCCCCACGAGGTATTGGACCGCAAGAGAAAGGGTTTTGTGGTTCGCTGCTTAAGTGCGGCCCTCAATGGCCAATCTACACACTTGGACGAATTCACTACTAACATGCGATTGGCTCGACTCGGAATTGTGAACTCGTTCGAGTTTGCAGCCAGCTTGCGAGCTGCAAGGAGTGGCCGCGGAATTGTCGGGGTGCGGATGTTACGCGCCTTAAACCTGGAAATGTGGCTAAGAAACTTGGAAACGCCAGGTCTGCATGCGGACGGAATTGAAGCAGTCGCGCCGTCTGCCGTGCACGAGATCTCAGCTGAGCATGCCTAAACTGAAAGGAGGTGAGATCAATGAATTATAAAAAGCCAGAAGTCGTCTTCTGTGAGTCAGCCATTAGTGCGATTCAGTCCGGATCGCAGCAGAAGCAACTGGACGTAGCCGACGCGATCCAGGCAACCGACCCAGCATATGAAGCCGATGAATAGCCAATACCCCGGGGGTCTGATCATCCCCCGGAGCTCATTTCTTGAATGCTGCTCATGGAGTTTAGCGGGAACCCGAGCTCTGCGAGGAAATCTGTTCCCGCTCCTGCGCCTCCTGTTGGACCTTAAGCGCTTCCCAACGTTTATATTGGCCGTACTTCGCCGGATTCGGGTCCTCATAGTCTTGGAGCCAGAAACGAAACCAGTCGACGGTTTTGCCTTGCGATATTAAACGTGCTGCCGGATTCGAGAGAATATGCTCGTTCGTGTTAATGATAACCAGATCCACGGGCTTATTCAGGTAACGTAGGGTGGCGTAGGGCTCCCACATGAAAAGGGTGCTTTGCCGGCCAAGTGCGACCACTTGCAATGGGGTTTTGACCTTATCCATGTTGAAATCGGGTGAGCGCAGAAACCAACTTTCGAGGCCTTTTCCGAACGGAGGTGCCCCAATCATGGCGTTGTATTCGTGTGCCAGACCGTCATCACCGCTGTCAGCACTTGTCAGGTACTGCAAATAACCTGCACCAACTCCGTCGGTGATCGAGGCAGCCTTGAACTTCAAATGTCCAAGCGCAAGTGCATGCAAGACGTAATAGCAAGTTCTGCTGAAGCCGATAATACCCACGCGGTCGGGATCAATTATGCCGAGGCTTGAGAGCCGCTTAATGGCGCCTTCATATCCAGCGGTCTGACAAGGCCCCTCCTCCGGGGAGTCCCTTATTGGGCAGTCCTCCACCTGAAGCACCACAAACCCGGCAGACGCGAGCTCCTGTGCCGCAAATGCGGTCGGGAACGAACCGCTTGGCTGAAATGCGTGATCGGCAAACCCGTGGGTCTGAATAACGAGAGGGAGACGTTCACCCGTAGTGAACTTCGCTGGGGTATACAGACCACCAGTCCAATTCCGTCGGTATGCGTCCTCCCACTGAAATGATGAAACATGGCCCAGCATCAGTTTTTGTAATCGAGGATTGGGATTCCAAACCACTCGGGAGCTGCCTGTCCGAGTATCATTCGCAATGAGCACGGGAGGGACATTCAGGTCTTGCCGAACAAAGACGTGAAGGGCAGAATTCGTGTCGCTGATCGTCGTATCATCTCTGAGCCAAACACCTTGACTAGATCTGCGGTAATTTATGCTGCCGTGAGCAGCATAGTGCACAGCGACAACGTTCTTATCTCCGCGAACAAAATGCACGTCATATACTCTCCACCCTTCTGCGTCCGTGTCCACGACATCGTTCTTCATGTAGTCGACGCAGCTCGCTTTCCCGCTCGGAATGTCGATGACCGCATCACAGGGACGGATCGTCGTCTTGGGCGCAATCGGTGCTTTGGGGCTGACGAATGTATCCGATACCACTACAGAGTTTCCATCGGCGGCCCAATCTGCGTGGGTGATGCCAACCCATCCCGCGGTGTCGCCAAGCGGAGCGCCTGTCAGGGGGCGAACCTTCCCCGATAGGAGATCGACTACAACGTATTCGCTGACATTATGCCGGCCGTCAAGGTTGTATGGATCCTGATGCATAGTTCGTACCCGGTAAGGAAACGATGAGTACGCCGGACGGAAGAGGGTTTCCCACCTCTCTGGAACATCTGGAACCGTCAGAGCAGTGGCAACGAAGCGGCCGTTTGGGGAAAGAGACAGGGCGCGTTGACCTTCAGTGTGAATTGGCATTGATCGGTAAGATCCTGGTTCGGATACCCGAATTTTTACCCCATCGACCACGGCCCATAGTTCGCTCAGGTCGTAGATGGAGGCAGTCGGGTCGCGGTTCTCCTCCGGGAAGATTAGACTGCCGAGGTCTCGACCGGTCGCGTCAACTCCCGCGGAATGACCCATACTTTGGGTTCGCCATATGGCAGGACTGGAAACCGTGTATGCGAATCGATCCTGGCGGCGCACGTCAAAACCGGTGACATTCTGATGGAATGGTGTAAGCGTCGTGACAGACTTGGTTCGGACGTTCGCTAGGAATAACTGATTGTCTCCTGCGTGGGTCTTCGCCAAAAAGACAACCTCATCCGAGGTTGTAAGCCAGCGCACATCCGAGATTATCGGACCATCTTTATAAGTGGATTTCGTGATCGTCCACAGAGGCGAAATCTGACTAAGGCGTCTTGGCTCCGAAATGAAACGCTGAACATCACGAGCCTGGTAGAAACGAATCGACGATTCCGGCCGGTTAAGATCGAGACGTCCTCGTTCGGACACAACCAGGAAAAACCGGCGATCGGGAGAGAACAGGATGGGCTCTCTGATTTCGATGAGCGAAATATCATCGGCAACTGTGAAGTTTGTCGAGTTGGCCCGCACTGCTGTCGCTTGCAACCACACAGATATAGCAGTTATGAGCGCGAGAGCTAAGACGCGCCCTTGCGATGCAGAACCCGCCAATGATATTAGACAACGGATCATCTTTCATTCATGCTCGCGCGCGTGCGCGTGTGAGCTGACGTAAACGCTGGAATACTAGGACTTCAGAAACTGAGTCGCAACGCGAATTGGATCGACCGTGGTCCGCCAATTTGGTATAGCGGGTTGAGACCGCCGCCCCCGAGGTTCCCTCCCCCTAGATACTGCCCAAGCATCTCGGTAGAGAGGCCGAATTGTGGCAGGCTCATGTCGGACACGGGCGGAGCAAAGTTGGGATGGTTTAGTACGTTGAACATTTCGGCCCTAAATTGAAGAGTCAAAGGCTCCCGAAGAGAGAAATCGCGGTGTACCGCGAAATCCCACTCGATTGCCCCAAAACCACGGAGTGCGTTCCTTCCGAGATCGCCCTGTCGTAGGGGGTTCCCGTTTATGTCAGACGGGGGCGGGCAGAACGGGCCTACACAGCCGATTCCTCCCTGGTTTGGAGTGTTGTTAATTGCTTTTCCGCCAGGGTATTGGGAACCGTATAAGTAAAGCGGTATTCCTGGAACTACATCAGGCCTGACATTTGGCGCGAACCCGTTCGTGAGTTCGAAGAAGTTTCCATCAAAGACATCCACGGGGACTGCGGAGCGAATTTGCGCAATGTTCTGGATCGACCAGCCACGCAGAATGGCATTTGACAACGTGTCGAGCTTGGGTGCGAGCACCGAGTAGGTGGCACCGAAGGAAAAGGCATGCCGCACGTCGAAGTCCGATGGGCCGCGATTTTGATTTTGACTTCCTGCTCTTGACGGAAGATTTGACGGGTTTCCTAATGAACCTGCGGATGCCGTATCGATTGAATGGGACCAGGTATATGACGCCAAGCCTTCCAGTCCGTTTAACAGCCGCCGCTCAAACTGAAGTTGAAGCGCGTCGTAGTCCGATGTTCCGGCATTCGTGACTAGAACTGCTTCGCCGAAGTTCGGATTCGGTGAGAATATCTGCGCCGTCTGGATCAGTTTCCGCCCAGCCGAGCCGATATAGGATGCCTTGACGGTTTGTTCCTTGCCCAAGCCTTGCTCCAAACTGGTGTTCCATTGAAGTGTGTGGGGCAGCGTTAGCTGGGGGTCAAAGGCAACGACGCTTCCTTGGTTATTTGAATCTGGTGCTACGATCGCGGGCGGACTGGCACTGGCCGGATCCAGGGGAAAGCTGCCGGCCTGATTAAATTTTGTGGCATGGAACGGAAATCCCGATTGGTTTACGACATTGCCAATTTCCGAAGTCGCGAGGTCAAAGAAGATTCCAATACCACCACGTAAAACTGTCTCCCACTCCGGACTTTGACTGAGTTGGTACGCTAAACCGAGTCTCGGTGCAAAGTTTGCATATTTGGTTTTGAAAGGCGCCGTACCAGTTGGTTCCAACGCCAATTGAGATAGATTCGCTAGGCTAAAGTTGCTTACGGCTGCAATGGATGGTCCCTGTTCCGAAGATGGTGCGAAATCGACATCCCATCTCAGACCATATGTACCAGTCAGGCGAGAAGTGATCCGCCACGTGTCCTGCCCGAAGGCGCTCAAATTGTGGAGTAGCGGCGTAACTCCGGCGTTTGCAGTGATAGTGCTTCTCCTGACGCTGCCATTCTCGGCGGATGGTACATCTGTTATTCCAACGTTTTGCCCATACAGGAACGGCGAATATTCAGGAGATAATCTGCGGTAATCGACTCCAAACTTCAAATTGTGAGCGTTCTCTTGAAGCGAGGTCGTATTCACGAAATTAAATTGGCGCTGTAAGTTTCCGACAACTGTTCCGACCGGATAAAATTGCGCCGATAGCGAGTCAATTTCGAACACAAAGCGCGCATCTCCGGCGTTGTACTGGGAAGGTATCGGCAACCCAGTAAGAGGAACCGCCCCACCAAAGTTGTCTGGGCGAAAACGACCGGTGGCATCACTGCTGCTGTAATTAAACCGCGCATCATTGTTCAAATTGGACGACACGAGCCACGTGGAACCAACCGTTGCTGTTTGAACGGCGATGCGCGACGAGAGCGGCGCACTGAGTGCGGAAAAGAAAAGACCACGCTGAACAATTTCGGTGGGGGAATAGTTGTAGCGAGCAAACAAACTAACCCCGTCGTTTATACGATGATCGAGTCGCAGGCTTGCGGCATCCAGTGTGCCCGGATTGGAATAACTCGCGTTGAATTGTGCGACTCCATTTCCCAGATCGGGCTCGCGAGGGTCGATGGGATAGGCGTTGAGAAACGGCTGCATCACAGGCAGAGCACTTTGTCGGGCGGCGAGATCAGGCACAGTGGTCAAACTCGTTTCTGGCAGCCGTAGCCGCAATCCCTCATACGAAAAAAAGAAAAACGTCTGATCCTTGTGAATGGGACCACCAAGCGTTCCGCCGAAATCATTTTGCCGTTCCTCGGCTTTAGGGAGAGGTGGATTGTTGGTGTATCCGTTGAACCAGCTATTGGCATCGAAAAGATCGTTTCTCAGGTAGTCAAATACAGCGCCATGAAAGCGGTTCGTACCAGAGCGCGTAAGAATGGATATTTGTCCGCCCGGGGTGCGGCCGAATTCCGGAGCATATGTTGAGGTCTGTATACGAAACTCCTGCAGAGCGTCTACCGAAACCAGGCTATTTGTGCCCCCGAAGACGCTGGCTGTTCCAGTCGCGCCTGCAGCGGTTCCGTTACCGCCAAGTAAAGTTGTGCTGCCCACGTTGGCGCCGACGCCGTCCACCATCCAGTAATTCGAGTTTGCTCGCTGCCCATTCACGCTGAACTGGCCTGAATCTGTATCAGTGCTGGCGGTGAGGACAACGCCAGGCGCAAGATCTATCAGTGATTGAAAGCTTCGGCCATTTAAGGGAAGGTTCTCTGCGAATTGCCGGTCGACGATGGTACTTACCGAGCCGGTTTCCGTATCAATCAGCGGCGCTCCACCTTGAACCGTAACAATCTCTATCGCGGCCCCGATCGGCAGAGTGAAATTGACGGATAACGCGTCTTGCACATTAAGGATGATGTCGGGCTTCACAAGAGTTCTGAAGCCGACTTTTCCCACTTGAAGCCGGTAAGGTCCCGGGGGGAGATTCGTTAACGCATAGATGCCTTCGCCATTGGTCTTGGTCGAATACTTTAAGCCGGTAGCGCTATTTATCGCCAAGACATCAGCGCTAGGAATGGCTCTACTTGAGGTATCAAGAATAAGACCGTTTATGGTTCCGTTGGGCGACTGAGCTGCTAAAGGCAAACCAAAGGCAAAGACGAGAACCACACAAAGGACGATTGGGGAGAAGCGCACGTTATTTCTCCTGTGACCAGCGTATTTCGGTCACGCTCCTCACTTGTATGCAAGAAGCCCCCCTCGTAGTACCAATCGAAGTTATTTTAAAACGAAAGAAGCAGCACGAAGGGAAGTACTGCTAGGGATGATTGGGATCGGTCTTGAGATAGGCAAACAGAAGAGGCTTGCCGCTCGGCCTGTGGCTGCCGCCGCGAGGCTCGACGGTAACAAACACGGCATCAAGCTGTGCCAGCGCTTTAGAGTCGTCCAACTTCAGCACCCATCTTTTCTTCGAAGCATTGTCCTCGTAGAAAATGCCGAGGCTAAGCGCTTGTTGGCGGTCTGGCCCATGCTGACCCCACGCCTGGAAAGTGCTTGCATTTTTGATCTCGGGTTCCTGATCGAGGTCATAGGCATAAAAGATCAAGGACTTTCCACGCGTGTAGAAAACGCGACCGTAAGGCTTACGGGTTTCTCCGGTGCGATTCACATCGTAGACTTCCGCGACGTAGAGTTCGCGAGCGCCCATCAGCTCCCGGATATCGCGATCTTTGGCCAGCAATTCGTCTTTTTGGTCGAGCGCAGCGTCCCGATCATGGACCGCCTGAGTCAGTTCTTTTACCTGGGCCGTCAGCTGTAGGACCCGCCCCTGGTCTTCTACGGACCGCTTCGCTAATGAATCGAGCTTCTGTTGCAGTTCGCGAGAATTAACTTCTGCTAGCTCGAGCTTTTCTCTCGATTGGGCTTCGCGCTGAATGAGATCTTGTTTGGCTGCGTCATCGTTGCGATGTTCGGCTGCGAACTGTTCCTGCACGCCTTTTAGCTGTGTCAAATCGGATGATTGCCGCTTCAATTTCTTGCGAAGCTCTGCGGTCTCGCGATCTCGCTGCGCAAGCTGGGCTAAAACAAGTTCCCGCTGGTGCGCGGTGTCGCTCACTTGCGCTTCCAGCGAAACGTCCTTCTGTTGGTTAGGCTGAGGAAGCGTAAGTTTCGCCGTATCGACCCCACGCCGCATGCCGACCTGATAGAGGCAGATGCCAAGTGCAGCAGCTAACAGGACTCCGGCAGCATAGAGAGTCCATACGTTGCGCCAAGTCGGGCCG
>Ga0070735_10004678_pt1 | contig 11481 bp, 11 predicted proteins | sample Coa_R1_FD_66443 | JGI IMG/M metagenome (GOLD analysis project Ga0070735, IMG submission 66443) | Surface soil microbial communities from Centralia Pennsylvania, which are recovering from an underground coalmine fire - Coalmine... | ecosystem: Environmental > Terrestrial > Soil > Unclassified ... | reverse complement strand
GGGATGTAAACACTACGAGATTGAGTGTCGGCGTGACCAGGACGACGCAGAGTGCCTGCTGAATGCCAAACGCTTCTGTCAGTTGGTTGAGCCCCGGCGAGCTGGCGAATTCCGCTGGGCCAAAGCGCACGCAGTGGCCAGGAGAGGCGAGCGCTGCTTCCGCAAGCGTGTCCGTGCCGCTCACGCGGTCCCAATAAAACTGTGCGTAGTCGGAAGGCAGCTGGTAGGGAAAGGAGCTGTGAATCTTCTTGTGCAGCCCCGCTACGCCCCACCACGCCGAGTCGAACGGCAGGTCGGATTGCAGTCGCGCCAGTGCGCGACCCTGGAATTCAGCGAGTTTCAGTTCGCGGGAGTACCTGTACAGGTCGAGCAGCAGTGCGCTCAGCGCGCCGGCATTCACATGAGCTCCCAAGAATGGTCCTCCGGGCACTGCAGAACTGGCGGATACCCTACATCTGAACGATCGTACATCTGCACGATACCCCAGGACGTTGCAGGGGAATAGCGTCACCCCTCCAAAGGCTGATTATCGCGCCACAGTGACAAATGTCGCGCGAAACACACAAAACGGCACAGGGGAGTTGATGTGAAAAATTCGGTTGCTTCCCGCAGGCACAACGCGTGCAGCAGGACGGCCTCCGCCGCCGGTCTTATCGCTGTCAGCCTCATCCCCGCGGGTCAGGCCGCGACGGCACCGGAGGATGCCCTCGAGGAAATCGTCGTTCAGGCCAGAAAGCGTGCCGAGAACGCCCAGGATGTTCCCATTGCCATCACGACGGTGAGTGAGTCGAGGATCAAGGAGTTTGGCGCTGACAAGATGTCCGAGCTCGTGGCTCACGTCCCGAACTTCGACTGGGACCCGGTCGGAATCAATGTGCTCTCCTCTTGGGGACTGCGTGGCATTGTCGATCAGAGCCGCAACGCCGGGCAGGAGAGCGGCCTCGGGCTTTACGTGGACGGGGTCTACGTCGGACGCCCCGCAGGTTTCAACGCCTCACTTGCCGATATCGATCATATCGAGATCCTGCGCGGCCCACAGGGCTCGTTGTACGGACGTAACACCATCGCTGGTGCAGTCAACATCACAACGAAGAAGCCGGGCGACGAGCTCGGCCTGACGGCCGATGTAAACCTCGGCAACTACAAGCGCCGCAACGTTGAGCTCGGGGTCTCCGGACCTCTGGTTTCCGGATCGCTGCTGGGAAAGCTGAGCGCTTTTTCGCAAGAGAACGATGGCTACATTCACAACTTGGCGGATGGCCGTAATCTGCTGAACGATAAGCGCGAAGGTGGGCGCGGAGCGCTCTACTGGACTCCGGCAGACAATCTCGAGGTGAGGCTGGCTGGAGATGTGATGCACGAGAATCACCGTTCCACATTCGGCCTGGCGGCCGACCCTCAACTCACCGCGATCCCGGGCTGGTATTTCCCGGATCACTTCACCACCAATCAGAACGATCCGAATTTCGAGAAGCTCGACAGCGGCGGCGGATCGCTCACCGTCAACTGGACTGTGCCGTCAGGCCTGCTATTGACCTCCATAACGGCTGACCGCATCAACAATTTCAATCTCGATAACGATGACGATGCCGGTCCAAGCACGTTGACGCATTCGCATTTCATCGACAAGTCGGCCATGTTCTCGCAAGAGTTGCGTCTCACATCGCCGAGCGGCGGCTCCTACGACTATGTCGCAGGCCTCTACTACATGGATGAGAACGTTCGCTCGAACCGCCACACGGCAGTAGTGTCTTTCGCGATTGATCCCACTGAAGGGGTGGGGATACTGAGCAATGCGAAGGTCCAGACGCGCTCCGCCGCCGTGTTTGGCAACGTGAACTACCATTTCAGTCCGACGTGGACGTTGGGCGTGGGACTGCGGTACACGGACGACAAGAAGGATGCCAACTTCACTCAGCTTGTGAATGCGCCGCTGGGCTTCCCGGCGCTCGTCGCATTCCCGAGTGCAAGTCGCGTTGATAAACAGGTGTCCGGAGATGTCACGCTGAATTGGAAGCCCCACGAGGACCTGCTTGGCTACGGTACCGTACGCAAGGGCTTCAAGAGTGGCGGCTTCCAGACTGACATCATCGACTTCAGCGATCCTGCCTTGTTCAGCTTCAAGCCGGAGACCGCAGTTACTTACGAGCTCGGTCTGAAGACCGAGGCCGTTCATCATACGGTGCGCATGAATGGCGCCGTATTCGATACCGAGTACAAGGACATGCAGGTCAGTCAGCTCGTGGGACTCGGGTTCACGACCAACAACGCCGGCAAGTCGCGCATCAAAGGCGTCGAGCTGGAGATCGACTACCTGCCGGTCGAACATTTGACGTTGGGCATCAGCGGTGGTTTGCTCGATGCCAAGTACCTGCAGTTCCCAAGGTGCGATGCACTTGGCCTCGGCGTCGACTGCTCGGGTAATCGCTTGCAGTTCACGCCGCGGTGGAACCTCGGCACGACGATTGACTATCACCAGCCCGTTTCGCAGGGAACCCTCATCTTCCACGTGGACTCGACTTCGCGCGGCTATGAATACTCGGATGCGGTGAACTCTGACGGGCGCGATCTCGTCCCGAACGACCCTACCCACAGTACCGCATGGCCCTTGAAGATCGGAGGCTACACCCTGATTGGCGCACGCGTGGGCTTCGAGACCGCGCAGAAGGTGTGGGGCTTCTACGCATGGGGTAAGAACCTCACGAATAAGGGCTACGACCTGCGCCGGTGGCGATATCCCATCACGCCGTTGCTATTCGGCTCTCCGCCCTTTGGGGGCCTCGTCGCGCCTCTTGGGGCAAAGGGTCTCGAATTCGTACCTGGCGAGCCGCGGACGTGGGGCGTCGAGTTCACGTATCGCCGCTAGCGACATACCGAAACCAACGAGGACCAGCTGCATGAGCGGGCTTTTGCTCAATACCGGTCTTGTCTGTCACGAGCACTACTTCTGGCATCACACGGGAGCGGCGGCAGGGCCGCTCCCTTATGGACTGACGCTGCAACCGGACGTGCATCCGGAGAGCCCGCAGACGAAGCGCCGCCTTCTGGGGTTGCTCGAAGTTTCAGGACTCCTCGAGCAGATCACGCGGGTCAAACCGCGGCAGGCAACCCTCGAGGAGATCCTGGGGTTTCACACAGCCGATTACGTTGCCCGCGTGCGGGAACTCTCTTGCGGTGTGGGCGGCAATGCCGGGGAGTTCACGCCGATCGGTACTGGCAGCTATGAAGTCGCGCTGCTGTCGGCAGGTGGCTGTCTCGAAGGGCTGGATGCTGTCATCGGTGGAAAGGTAAAGAACGCGTACTGCCTTGTGCGCCCTCCGGGGCACCACGCAGAGAAGGACCGCGGCCGGGGTTTCTGCGTATTTGCCAACAATGTGCTCACGACCCAGCGGGCCCAGAGGGTTCACGGCCTCGGCCGTATCGCTATCGTCGACTGGGATGTGCACCACGGTAACAGCCAGGAGCATGCGTTCATCGATGACCCTTCCGTTCTCACCATCTCAGTTCACCAGGAAAACTACTACCCGCCCGACTCAGGCCACATCAGCGAGAACGGTCGCGGCCGTGGCGCGGGAACCAACATCAATATTCCCTTGCCCCCCGGATCCGGGCACGGCGCGTACGTAGAAGCCTGGTCGCGGGTCGTGATCCCTGCTGTCAGCCGCTTTCGACCCCAGCTCATTCTTGTCTCTTCGGGCTTCGACGGCAGCGCGATGGATCCTCTTGGCCGGATGCTGTGTCACAGCGAGACGTACAGAACACTAGCACGCATGACATTGGAGCTAGCCGATGACGTATGCGCGGGTCGTGTCGTGATGCTGCACGAAGGAGGGTATTCCACCGCCTACGTGCCCAACTGTGGTCTAGCGGTGTTCGAGGAAATGTGCGGGCACCGCACCGGTATACCGGATCAGTTTATGCCTATATTTGAACATATGGGTGGGCAGGAGCTGCAGCCTCACCAGGCTGCGCTGATCACCCAAGCCGAGGAGCTCGTGCGGCGCGTTCCGCCCTGAAGATAACTCCAAACGATGTCGATCGAAATCTCCGGCGGCTCCGGCAGCGGCGTGGCTTCTTCAGGCACGAGCCCATCGTTTGAGTCAAAGTCCCCCGCATCCTCCGACTTGCCCGGAATCGCCTTCACCTCCGCGGCGACCGGCGTCAGGGCAAGGCTGCCAGCACGCAGGCAGGCGAGTTTGTGCGTGAGGAGATGCACCATATCCGCGAAGGCAAGCACGGCGCGCGCTCGGCGAAACAAGCGATTGCGATCGGCTTGTCGAAAGCCCGGCGCGCAGGAGTTGAGGCCCCTCGCAACGCTCAGCGGCGGCCCGAAAAGCCGCCAAAACCCGGATGGCGCATAACCATGCGTAGTCGCAACAAGCGCGCTCTGACTCACGCTGGCGGAAGATCCGCGCGCAGCAGGACTTCTCCCCACCAGGGTAAATGGTCTGCAGGCGTCATGCGGCGCAGCGATGCTCTCGAGCTAGAGAAGGGAGTCTTCAAGAAGCGCAGCGCCCGAGAGGTCGCGCTTTCGCTGAAGCGCTCTGCTGAGGCGAGTCATAGGCGCAAATCGAGCCCATTCCGCCCGAACGCGGTTGCGGGTATCTGTTGGCGAGGCGAGTGCGCTTCACTGATGTTGTATCCAAGCTTAGGGTTACAAATGGAACCGCCTCGCTGGTCAGCGCTAAGGTGGTACCGCTTGGATCAATGATCCATCCGGGTCCTGACGATACATCAAGCGCATCGGGGCGGCTGGAAGAAAGACAAAATGCCCCGGCACACCGGGCAGCGGTCACGCCCGCCGCAAGCCATTCATCAGCGCTTGCGACGCTGGATGCACGAGGTACAGCGAGGAAAGGCACTCCGCTGCTCGCATACATGCGCAGGCCATCCTCGTGGCGCAGCTCGACGCCGATCAGGAGACCGACGTGAGTCTGCTCGGCATCCGTGTCCTCGAGCTGAGCCGCCGTGAAGTCCGGAGTTGCAGGACGATACCAGACCGGCTCCCAAGCTCCTTTCGAGTCGAGCAGTGCCGTCTTGACGTGCACGGCACGGCTGCCCCAGCCTGGCTCCCACAGAAACCCTTCCTCCAACCGCTCGTTGCCGAAGTCCACCGGCCGCGTGGCGATGACACAGGCGCCGCCCAATTCCGAGAGCCGTGCTTCCCAGGATCGATGAGCTGCCACTGCCGCAACCCAGCGCCCGGCATCGAAGTTCTCCGATTGGGCCAGCCACTCGGCAAAGGGCATCTCCGGCAACAGCACGCAATGACTCTCGTAAGTCTGTACGTGGGCTCTGAGTTGCGCCCATGCGCGAGCTATGGCCTCGGGACCATTCGGCCACTGGCACACCGTGACGCGTAGAGCGGACAAGTGTCTTCTCCTTCGCTACTCACGCAGATCTCTCGGTCGTGGCCGAATCAGCATGAATTGGGCCCGAAGGGGGTAGCAAACACAGGCCTTGTGTCCGCATTGTGTGCTGACGGTATGCCGAAGGTACATTTGTTGCTAAGCATGAGCGTATCAGTCGCCGGCTGATATGAGATCGGGACTTCCAAGTCTCCTCCAGGGCCGGACCATTCCGGCAAAGGTGTCGCCCATGATGAAGATGAAGCTGATCGTCACGACATTCCTGGCAGCAGCAAGCCTGCTGGGCTCGATTGCGTTGGCCCAGGATGCGGATACGGACCGCGCGCACGCGAAAGCGTTCGTCAAGGATTCGGTCATCACGACCAAGATCAAAAGCAAGCTGGCCGCAGAGCACCTGACCAGCCTGGGCCGGATTCACGTCGACACGGACAAGGACGGCGTGGTCTGGTTGAGTGGCAGCGCACGGACGCAGGAGGCCATCGACAAGGCCGTCGAGATCGCTCGCGGTACCGAGGGAGTGAAAAACGTGAAGAACGACTTGGTCATCAGGAAGGATGACTGACGAGCCTGTTGTTGTCACGCCGGAGGCGCGCCGCTACGGGCGCGCCTTCCGAAGTTCCGTGCGGCAGCGAGGTTGAGCGGCACCGCATCGGCCGGCGATCAATGTGGTGGTGGCGCGGCTCCTCTTTCGGCCGCTGTTTGTGCGGTGCCCGCCAACAGTTCGGCGCAGTTCTGGTCTTTTGCCAGACCCGGATCCACAAACGCCAGGACCGCGGCCAGGGGGGTGATCACTGAGCCTAGCGCGGCGGCCATGGCACCCTGTTTGAGGGCGCTTCCTGCATTGACTCCAATCACCGGCTTGCGCAGATGCCCCGTCAGCTCAATGGGTGTGCGCAAGCGGGTCAGGCGCGGCTTTTTCGGCTCACCCTTGATCTGCAGATTCAACTCCTCGGGTCCCAATCGGATGTCGCCTGCGCCTTTGATGAGCACGTTCTGGGTATCGAAAATGAAATTTTCGGCGTGCATGGTCCCTTGTTTGATGCCGAACTGAGCGACCCCGCAGCGCACGGGCGCCTTGGCGTGCGCGTCGGTCAGAAGAAGCCCCAGTCCTTTGGCGACGTTGACGCCTGTCAGTTCGGCGAAGGCTGATCGCACCTCGCCATTGGGCAGGATCAGGGTGAAGGTACCGTTCGCGTCCGACATCACATTGTGCAACGAGTCCCCTTTGCCCTCGATGACTGCACGGGCCTGCATGACGCCGGTCAGGGGCGGGGAAGCATCGGGCTGTTTGCCCTTGAGCTGATCGAGTTGAATGTCCTTGACACGAACATCTATTTTCACATGGGGAACCTGTTCCCGCGCATCGATGCGGGCCAGGCCGAACAGTCGCCCCTGTGGCATGTCGAACGTGAACGGATCGAGCGTGAGCAGGGCGTCACCCAGCCTTACGTGCATCCCCACTCGTTTGAAAGGGATCGATCCCGCGTCGATGGATTTCGCGTGAAAGCGCACGTCCGCATCCATCGCCCGCAAGCGATCGGTCTGCAGGTGCGCGGTGGGAAGCAGCAGTGCATCCGCCTCTGCAGGCGTGACCTGGTCCTTTTCGCTTCGGGCAGTGAGTGATTGCGTCCCCTGCCGCTCCTCCAATGGAGCAGGACCCTTCGATTTCGCTCCCAATGAAGCCACCGTGTCGCTCATGCGCAACTGGTTGGACACCAATTCGCCGGTCACCATCGGGCGCTTGCGTGTAGCGTCGACATTCAGTTGGCCACCCAGATCGCTGCTGCCAACTTTGCCGGCGATCCCCGTGACAGCTACCTTTGTCCCGCGCCGCTCGATATGGGCGCGCAAACGAAACGGCGGCGTATTGGGCAGCGCCAATTGTGTCAGGTAGAAGAACTCCGCCAGGTCGCCACCGCTGAGCGTCACATCGAAATCCAACCCCGCCAGATCGAAGGGCTTCAGGACATGGCCATCGGCTTCCACGTGAATGGCTCCCGCGGCAATGTTGAGATCGAAGGGATACGGGTGTTCGGGATCCAGGTTGACCAGGGGACCCCCGGCGATGCTCATCTGGAGAGGTTGCGCGTTGATCGTCCCACGGCCCTCGATGAGAAATGCCTTCGGATCGTTATGGGAGGCGCTCTCATGCGCCTCAACGGTGCCCTGTACCCTGAGCTTGCGTAGATCGTCCAGCAGCGTCAACTTGCCGTGCTCGATCAGCAAATCACGCACAACCGGCAAATGCGTGGGCTTGGAGGCGCGTTCAAGGGTAGGCGCCTGATTCTCGAACGTCCAGTTGGCACGACCGGATTTCTCCTGGTGCAAATACACTACTGGCCGGACCAGCTTCACGCGCGGCAGGATGATGTCGCCCTTGAATAGGGGTAGAAGCTTCAACTTCAGCTGCAGGCGCTCGACTTGCAGCAGGGGTTGTCCGGATTCCCACGGAGGGTTCCCCACCGTCAGAGCATCAATTGTGACCGAAGGCGTCCACGACCAGATATGCGCGTCGAGATTGCCGCCAATGTGTATGGTGCGGCCCGCACGTGCGCTAGCGATGCGCTCGATGGGGTGCTTGAACCAGTTCCAGTCCATGACGGCCACGGCGAGCAACAGGGCGAGCAACAGCGACCCCACTCCGATGCCCAACCACTTTAGCCCTGTTCGGAGTCTCGGATTCATGGCGGCCCCTCGCGTCTCTTGGCAGGGCGTTCGCCCGCGCCGAAGACCAGGAACATGCGCTTGCGGCGGTTACAGGCGCGCCTCGCGCGCGCTCACATCACGAAGCGTAGCCGAGGCATCGGCACCGTCAGCTACTTGCGCAATGTCCGAAAGGCTGATGACACCCTCGAGGAGGGCCTCGTCGCTCATACAGATGATGCGTGAGACCTGCAGGTCGCTCATTAGATCCTGCGCGATAACCACGTCGTCGTCTGATCTACACGCCACGACGTCTCGCGTCATAAACGACTCCACAGACTGGTCGGGCGACTCGCGAGCCGCGACTACGCGTATGACGATATCCCTGTCGGTGAGAGTTCCGACTACATTGCGCTTTACATCACAGACCGGCAGAAACCCAATTTTCTCGTCGCGCATGACCACCGCCGCTTCGGCCACTGTGGCTTGCGTAGTGGCGCACTTTACGGCGTACTTCATGATCTCTCTACAAAGCATGGTGTGTTTCCTCGTGTTTGGTTAAGGCGCAGATTCTGGTGCGCGGGTCGCCGTCTTACACCATCTCGCGTCACCGTCGCAGCAAGTCGTCGCAGTCATGCCCGCCCCTTTCAACACAGCGGTCATAGGCGGCCCGCCGTTCCTGGTCACGGACGGTGTCCCGATCGCGCGTGTCGGAATTCACCGGAGCATTGAGAATTGCATCGCAATCGGTGCGTCCCTCAGCCCGGCAGTGCTCGAAGTCCGATCGGCGAATGTCATCTTGCGACGCCGCGACATTCATGCGGTGCTCCGGAACTTCGCATCCTCCCAAGAGGAGGGTCACCATCGTCAATGTAAGCGCCGCCTTAGATGTAAAGCCGTACATGTTTCCGCTCCCCTCCGGCTGAGCCAGAGTCGTTACTGATATGGGCCGGCTCCACAGATGACCCCCAGCTGAGGTTCCACGAAGCCAGCACCCATATTGTTTTCCTCTGCTTTTGGGGAGATTTCTGTGAGACGGTGACGCGAAATGGTGTAGGAGGGAGGCCCGCGTATTGGGTCACAGACCGCCCGCCGACTCCAGCGGTGTCCCAGCAAGGCTGGAAGTCGCCTCCCGCCCATCCAACCGGAACTTCCCGCGCGCCCGCGGGTTGAATCTCGAGAATCGGTAGGTGAACGCGAAAGCAGCTATGTCGGCCAGCACTATTCTCATCATCGTGCTCATTCTGTTACTTCTGGGCGCGCTACCGACTTGGCCGTACAGCGGAAGCTGGGGTTACTATCCCAGTGGTGGTCTCGGGTTGCTTCTGATTGTGGTTGTGATTCTGTTACTCGCCGGACGGCTGTAGGACCACAGCGCCGATCCGCCTACGGTGCCGACATGCAGCCGATTTGTGGAAGACACGCCGCGAGCGAAAGTCTGTTGACGCGCATTCGCATCGGACTACCCTCCGGGCCCAATTCATGCTGACGCGTAGCCTGGTGAGGTGCGGAGGTTAGGCAATGGCCCGGTATGGCGAGAAAGCCGGTAAGAAGGTGCAGCGTGCCCTGCACGAGCGGAAAACTGGCAGCTTGCGCAGTGGTCGGTCGGGTCAGAAAGTGAAGAGTCGCAAGCAGGCCATTGCGATCGGCCTCTCCGAGGCGAGACGGTCGGGCGCCAAGGTGCCGCGCAAGAAATCCAGCCGCAAGAAGAAATAGTCGTCGGTCACACGGTTCGTACACCAAACGACGAAGGCTGGCGGAATTTCCCTCTCATCGAGACCATGGTCCTCACTGACCTGATTGAGTAGAGATTCGCGACGACGGCGCTGGTCTGGGAGAGCCGAAGCGGATTGATCCGCTGGGGCGATCCGACTGGCGCCGTGAAATGAGGGCGCTCGCGGGGCGACGATGCGTCCCGCGAAGCGGCGCGGTTAGTTCCAGCCATTGCGTGTTCGGAAGTCGCGCGCCTGACGTTCGGCCTCCTCGCGCGCCAGGCCGTTACGCGTGATCACGAGCAGCCCCAAGGCTCGCCACTCGGGCAGCAGCTCATGCTGTAGGACCCTAGCAGCATCGATCATGCCGGCCACACTCGTTTCCAACACGGCAGTGCCCAGCCATGCAAATCCGAAACCCCGGGGAGCGTCGGGAATGGGTATTGCGCCATACCAGAAGGCTGGTCATGCGGAAGAGGAGGGACACCACTTGAGATCCTTAACTATCAATCTAAGCCTCGTCGCAAGCTTTGCGCTCTCTGGCCCGCTGGGCGCGCAGACACAGCTGCCGCCTGATCCGACCGCAGCAGCTACGCCAGGGACGCAGAATCCCAGCCACAGCGATGCGAGTACGGCCACCCCTGCTGAAGTCGAACGGCAAGCCGGATTGGATGCCCAGATGCGCGGCGTGTCCGCTGGCGCGGCCGTTCAGAGTCCAGCGGGAGAATCAATCGGAGCGGTGAAGGATATTGTTCCTGACCCAAAGACAGGCCGGCCGGCGTATGTGCTGATCGCCACCCACAAGGGACCTAAAGTCGCTGTCCCGTACTCAGTAGTCATTACGTTGGTTCACAACGGCTATATCACCTTGGATCGTTCGCGGCTGGAGCGAGCTCCCCAAGTCCGTGACAGGCAGCTGTTGGACCAATCCGACACCGCCTGGCGTAGAGAAGCAAACCGATATTGGAGCGGCCGCGACTGAGACACGGCACGGCGCGAGTGTTGCCCGGGATCGCTTCATCGTCGTGCGCCCACGTGGCGGTGCTCCATGACCTCTTGCGTAAGCGCGCAATCTCGAATGCCACCGTGTGCCTCCTCGGTGCTCACGCTTACCTGCACCCTGATGGTATCGTTTCCTGGTCGCGCCTGATCTCGAGTTCCTCACATGGAGCATGCGGCCTCTGTAGTCGTCTTCCTTGCCCAGGTGGTCACACTCCTCGTGTGCGGGAGAACGCTGGGCGAGCTGATGCAAAGGATTGGCCAGCCCCCGATCATGGGTCAGCTGCTTGCCGGAGTGCTGCTGGGTCCATCGTGCCTCGGCGCGCTGCTGCCATCGCTGTCGCACGCTCTCTTCCCGTCAGATGCCGCTCAGAAGACGGTGCTGGACGCGTTCTCCCAGCTCGGCATTCTGCTTTTGCTGCTGCTCACGGGAATGGAGACCGATCTGTCGGTTTTTCGCGATACACGCCGCACGGCCATCAGCATCTCTGCTTTCGGAATCGTCATTCCCTTCGGATGCGGCATTCTGCTCGGTGAGTTACTGCCGGAAACGCTGTTGCCGAATCCGGCAACCCGGCTGACCACCACTCTCTTTCTAGGCACCGCGCTGTCGATCTCGTCGGTCAAGATCGTCGCGCTGGTCGCGCGTGATCTGGGATTTCTGCGTCGCAGCGTGGGTCAGGTGATCGTGGCTTCGGCCATTATCGACGACACCATCGGCTGGATCATCATGTCCGTGATATTCGGACTCGCGATCC
>Ga0070735_10004676_pt1 | contig 11482 bp, 12 predicted proteins | sample Coa_R1_FD_66443 | JGI IMG/M metagenome (GOLD analysis project Ga0070735, IMG submission 66443) | Surface soil microbial communities from Centralia Pennsylvania, which are recovering from an underground coalmine fire - Coalmine... | ecosystem: Environmental > Terrestrial > Soil > Unclassified ... | reverse complement strand
CGGCTGCATCTCCTTGATGTCGGCGCCGGCGGCGAATGCTTTTTCATTGCCGGCGAGTACGATGCATCCAATGTTGTCGTTCGCTTCGAGGTCGTCGACGGCCGAGGCGATTTCGCGGAAGACGCCGAAGGACAGGGCGTTGAGTATTTTCGGGCGGTTAAGCGTAATGATGCCGACCGCGCCTTTTTTATCGACGATGATGTGTTCGAAGCTGCTCATTGTTTTGACCCCGTGTCTTACTCTTGCGGGCAATGTGCATGTTGGCCGGGTCGGCTTCAAGTGGGTGCCATTTTGAGGGTTCGATCCTATTGCCGGAAGATCAAGCCATGAACATGCGCGCCGCCGACGCCATTGTCAGCAGCGTGCCAAATCCGATGAAGATTTTTCCAATCAGGGAGGTATGATCCCACACCGTGATTTCGGGGGCCATCGACATCGCCGATGCGGGCGGCGAGTTGGCGATGTCGGGCGCGGGCTGGCTATTCTCATGCAAGCTGCGATCGACATCGTTAAGCTGGTCCGCCGCGACGACCGCCATTGCCTCGTCGCCTGTGGCGGGAGCCGTATTTTCGGCGACGGCGGTCGAAGTCTCGGTTTTTGCCGGAAGGGCACCCATCGTATTCAGCGGCATGCCGGCCAGCAGCAATTGCGCGTTGGCGTTGGCAATCGACGTTGGAATTTCCGACCGAGCCTTGTTGTTGGCGGCAGTGGTGTCCGCCGTGGTCTTCCTGTCGGAGCGATCGGTATCGGCGCGGCTTGCCATGCCGTGCGGTTTGCGATGCCGATAGTTCTTCCCATGGAGGAAGCCGTGCCTGACATTCTTGTGCCGTGCCGCGGGGGCTATATCTATATTGTCTGATTTTGAATCGGTAATGGAAGGCTCAGCGGCGATTTGCGCTTGAACCGGGCTTTCGCAAAAAACAAACAGCCCGGTTACTAAAATCAACGTCAAACGCGTGCCGGCTTTGCTGATCATGTGGCATCTTCCCATTTGCCAACCCCGACCGGTAGAAGACCGTTGGGCATGTCGGCAGCGGGGCAGAAAAAGGGAATCTTCGGACAAGTCGGGGCGAAAACCGGGCAAGCGTTGCGTGAGAGGGGCGAAGTCCCCGCGCGCCTTCGGTAAGATTGGTTCGTGATCGATCAGGCGGGTGTCAGGTAGCTTGATCAGTGTTATGAGCCTTGACGCGAAACTCGCCGTTGCGATTCCCGGTCCATTGGGCGTGATCGAGTCGGGGGCTGGGTCTTGATCACGAATTCGTGATTTTTGACCTTAGACGTAACAAATTGAAAGAACGGCCGAATTGAATTTTGGGAGCGCGCGTGCGCGAACGTGAAGACGAATGGACCGGTCTGATGCGGCTGGCCATTTCAGGAGATAGCGCGGCGTATCACCGTCTGCTCAAGGCCGTTACACCGGTTCTGCGGGCCGGGGCGCGGCGTGGGCTGGCGCGGGCCGGCCAGCCGGTCGATCAGTCTGAGGATGTTGTGCAGGATATTTTGTTGGCGGTTCATTTGAAGCGGCATACCTGGGACACGAACGCGCCGTTCGCGCCCTGGCTGTTTGCGATTGCCCGCAACAAGCTCATCGATTCGATGCGCCGCCGTGGCCGCCGGGTTTTCGTCAATATCGACGATTTCGCCGAGACGATCCCCGATGAACCCGCCGCCGAGACGGCTTCCGCAAACGAAATATCGACCCTGCTTCAGACCCTTCCTCCTCGCCAACGCGAGGTCTTGCAGTCGATCGCGGTCGAAAGCGCCTCGATCAAGGATACGGCCGCGAAGTTTGCCATGAGCGAGGGCGCGGTACGCGTGGCGTTGCATCGCGCGCTGACGAGCCTCACCGCCAAATTGCGGGAGCATTAGGGATGAAGACCGAACAGCTCATTCGAATCCTCGCCGCCGATAATCCGCATGGCGCGCGTCCTGTTGGATTTGTGCTTGCGCTGGGCCTGCTCGCGGCGGCGCCGATTTCGTATGCGATGTTTATGACGGGATTGGGCGTTCGGCCGGATGTGATGACGGCGATGCATAATCCCTTCTTCGATCTCAAATTCGTCGTCACCTTGGCGCTGGCGATGACGGCCATCGTCGTGAGCCTGCATCTTTCCCGGCCGGAGGCGTCGATCAAGGGTTGGGTGTGGTTGTTGATGATTCCGATTGGATTGATCACGGCCGGAATCGTCAGTGAGATGATGCTGCCGCAACGCGTGCCTGTCATGACGCGCCTGATCGGCAGCAATTCGCGGATTTGTCTGACCGCCATTCCGCTGATGTCGCTGCCGCTTCTGGCGGGAGCATTGATCGGTTTACGTCATGGGGCGCCGACGCGGCCGGCGCTGGCCGGTGCGCTGGCCGGACTGATTTCGGCGGGGCTGGCGGCGACCTTATATGCGGCGCACTGCACCGACGATTCACCGCTTTTCGTGATGACCTGGTACCCGATCGCCACCGCGCTGGTGGTCGCTCTGGGTGCGCTTGCCGGCGCGAAGATACTCAGATTTTAGCGCTGGCCGCAGCTTGGGGGCTTCGGATTCCCGAGAAGCACCGCGCTTTTCCGCTTCATGCTCTTTCGACAAATAGAGTCGCTTCGCATCAGGCCGCTGGCGGCGTTGCGGTCTGCTGCATGCGGTGGAAGCGAAGCACCTGCTGCGCGGTCGAGGGGCGAAGGCGCTCATAGGTGGCCTTGCACGCATTGAGATCGGATGGTTCCTTGCCGGCGAGGTGATCGCGCATGTGGATGATCGCCTTGACGGTCGGCCACGACATGCCGGAGACTTTCGCCAGGATCATGACGCCCTCGGCGCGAATCTCCACCATCATGTTCTCGGCGATCGACACCGGCACATTGGCCAGCGCCGCAATGGCCGCGTTGGCTTCATCGAACTTGCCGGCCTCGGCAAAGGCCGTCACCTGATATTCGTCGAGTCTGCCTTCGTCATAGAGGGATTTGACGAGCGAGTGCGCGATGACGGTCTCTTGCGTCATAGCCGACGGTGCGTGACGGGCCATCCTCGTCGCTTCTCGCACCGCGCTCAATATTTCGGGTGCTATCGGCCGGTTGGCGATCTCAAGCCGTTCCCGCACCGTTGCCGATGCCTTGGCGAGCAGTTTTAAATAAAGGTGCCGCGGCAGGTTCGGGCGCAGGCCGACGCAGGTGGCGAGGGTGTCGTTACCCTCCGCGCGATCGATCAGCCGGTTGAAGCCGCGTTCGGAGAACTGAGCGCCGGGATTGTCGACGGTGCTTTGAACGACCTCGTCATTGCCGCGTTGAACCAACACGTCGGTAACCGCGCCGCTCAACACCTTGCGGGTCGAAATGGCCATCAGATGCGCTTGGCTTTTGTTGCGCGCGGTGTCGATCAGCGCCCCGTCGTCAAGGCGCTCCGATTGGGATAGCACGGGAGCCGCGACCTCGATCACGTCGTCGAAGGCGAGCGCGCGCACCGTCATCAGTGGTGCGCGATCCATCGAAGCCAGCCGGTTGGAAAGCAGCGCTTTGGCGGAATTTTCAATGTGGTGCGTCAGGCATTGGAAAACGTCGTCGAACAACGCAATCTGATCGTCGGAAAAATCGACCGCGCCGTTGATAAAAAGATCGGTAACCCGACGCAAGGTTTCGACCCGGCGGGCGACGGTTCCCGATGCCAAGGTGGCCTGCAATTCGTCCAGCAGATTTTCGGAAGTGGCGGCGGATTTCAATTTCGGAGTCATAATTCTATCCTGGAATAACGCTCGTGTCGCCAAAGACAGACGCGTTTGTACTTCGGCGGAAGAATGGTGCGATCAGGCGCTGGCGATCCGGTTGCGCCCCCGTATTTTGGCTTCGTAAAGCGCGCGGTCGGCGCGCGCGAGAAAAGCGTCTGATGTTTCATTCGGGTTGAGTGTTGCGATGCCGGCCGAGACGGTCACGCGCATGCCCGGCGAAAACGCGCTCCAGTCCAGATCGGCAATGATTGCCCGCAACCGTTCGAGAATGCGGTTGGCGGTCTCGTGGGCGGTATCGGGGAGTACCAACAGGAATTCCTCGCCGCCGAAGCGGCCAAACCGGTCGATGCTCCGGATATTGGCAAAGACGGTGATGGCGAATGTCCTGAGCACCTCGTCGCCGGCCGGATGCCCGTATGTATCGTTGATGCGCTTGAACCAATCGAGATCGATCAAGGCAATCGAACACGGCGAAGCCGCGCGGTGGGCCCTGGGAATTTCGTCGTTGAGTGTTCGCATGATGCTGCGACGGTTGAACGAACCCGTTAGTTCGTCCAATTCGGCGAGCTCTTCAATCCGCTTATTGGCCTCCTCGAGTTCGGAGCTGCGGTTATAGAGCATCTTGCGCATCGAGCTGCCGTAAAGTCCGATGAAGGCGCACTGACCGATCATCAGGACGTAGCAGAGCATGACCGCGAAGCGGTCGATATCGGTGGCAACGGGCATGCCGATGGGGGTATCGGTGAACAGGAAGACCGCGGCCAGCCCCATCATCGTCAAGGTCCAGGTGATGGCGGCTTGCTTGGCGGTCATTCGCAGGGCGCCGAAACCGAAGATTAGAAACAGGACGCTGAGGAAGACATATCCGATCTCGGGCGCCACCAGCAGGAAAACCAACTGCCGTACCACGTGGCTTCCGACCTGGAAGATCGTCAGATAATGATCTTCGAATCGATCGTTGAAACTGGTTTCCGACAGGAAAATACAGATACCGATCAGACCGGCGCCCGACAGAAAATATGCCGTGGGAATGCTGATCGGGACATTTCCGGCAGAGCTGTAGATAAGCAGTACCGCAGTGATCAGCGAATTGCAGACCGCCTGCACGATGAGCATCTGCCGACGCCGAGCGATGCGGCGTTTCACCACATCGGCGGGCACGCCCGCGACACGGCTGTGCGTGTCGTTCGAGCCTTGGCCTTGAACCCATAAAGCTGAGCTGCTCATTTTTCGCCGTCGGTGAATGCCTTCGGCCGATACTTAGCGAGCAAGCCTTTAGGTTTGGTATCTTTCCAACTCGATCTCACCCGCTTACGCGCGGTTTGTTTGGGGTTCGAATAGGGAAAAATCGGGCTTGACGCGCCGCAAGCGGGCCGGAAGCTTCCATATCGTCATTGGCGGGCCGGGGAAACTTCTTAAGGGCGTATTATAATACCTAAATTCTTTGTTGCTTTTGTCAGACGAATTTGAAGGGGTTGGATTTTTCCGCATGGAAAGTCACAGTTTTCAGAGGAACTATTGTTATAATTTGAAGAAGCTCGGCCTTCCCATCGAACCATCCATCCTCCTCATTCGACCAATTTTGCGAGACGGCCAATTGAGTGCCACACTGGCGGCTTCAGACGACGTCCTGATCCATCGGATCGCTCAGGGTGATCGGCTTGCTATGCAGGTGCTGTACGGGCGCCATCATGTCAGGGTGTTCCGGTTCGGGTTACGGCTCGTTCGGGACCAGCAACTCGCGGAAGACCTCATCAGCGAGGTTTTCCTGGATGTATGGCGTCAAGCCGGAAAGTTCGAAGGCCGGTCGGCCGTTTCGACTTGGCTTTTGGCGATCACGCGCTTCAAGGCTCTCTCCGCGTTGCGCCGCCGGAGAGATGTCGAGCTGGATGAGGAGGCCGCCGACGCGATCGAGGATACGTCCGACGATCCTGAAGTGACGGTGCAGAAAAAGGATACCAGCGCTGTGTTGCGTCAATGTTTGAGCAAGCTTTCGGCCGAGCATCGGGAGATTGTCGATCTCGTCTACTATCATGAGAAATCCGTGGAAGAAGTGGCAGGAATCGTCGGCATACCGGAGAACACCGTGAAGACCCGCTTGTTTTACGCACGCAAGAAGCTGGCCGATTTGCTGACAGCATCTGGCATCGAACGAGGCTGGCCATAATGGTTGCAGGCAAAAAGATGACCGAGCAAACGCCAGAGGAGATCGAATTATTGTTGCCTTGGCATGCCGCCGGCACGTTGAGCGCACGCGATTCCCGAAGGGTCGATGAAGCGCTCGCCTGTGATCCCGAACTTGCCTGCCAATATGCCGCGATCCGTGAGGAATACGCCGAAACCATCGATCTCAACGAGAGTCTGGGGGCGCCATCGGGCCGCGCCTTGCAAAAACTATTTGCCGCGATCGACGCGGAACCGGCACGACAGCCCAAGCCATCCTTGAACGTCGCAACGCGGCTTGGAAGTTTTTTCTCAAGCCTCTCGCCGCGAACGCTGGCCTGGTCCGCCAGTCTCGGCGCATTGGCGCTGGTATTGCAGGCGGGTGTCATTGCGGCCGTGCTTCTGCATGGTCAGCCCGCTTCGTTCGAGACGGCATCATTGAGCGACAGCGAAACCATCACCCGCGATATTGGAGCGACACCGCCGCCGCGCGCGCTGGTTCGGTTTGCGCCCGCCGCGCGCATTAGCGATATTACGGCACTGCTCGACAAATATCAGGCCTCGATTGTTGACGGCGCTAAAGGCGGCATGTTCCGTCTGCAATTCGCCGCAGTGTCGAAGGACGAGTTTGCGAAGCTATTGAGCCGATTGCAGGGTGAGAAAATCGTCAGCCTCGCGGCGGCGACGCCATAGGTTTTTTCGCAAATAAGCGTTTGCCACGCCCGAAATTCATGACCCGAAACGGTGCCAATCGCGGGGATACGGCGCTTCCGATAAGGGAGCGGAGCACCTCATACGTGATCCTCAAGGGGTTGGAAATGGAAACTCCCCGGCGGCCGCGCTAAAAAATCCTTAACGGCTTTTGAACGCAGGGCAGGCCTCTGGCGACAGAATGAGCGTGGGGAGCGGTCATCCCTCCCCAAGGCTGTATTTGGCGTGCGCCCCACCCACGCGCCATATGGCTTGACCCGTCCGGTTGGTCCCCCGGACGGGTCTTTTGTTTCGCGTTCATATGATCCGGGCCGCCACCCCCCACCATCCAAGTGACATTCGCTAGACTTTGTTTTAGTTTTCCACAAAATATATTCATCACATGGGTTGATTCGTTCCGGTTGCGTCCGCGTCCCATTTCTCTGCGGGCTGGTGCATGACATCTCAACTGGACGTCGCCGGAGGTCGCGCCATTGTCGCGCGCTGGTGCAAACTCGCCGAACAACGGCTCGAATACCTCACCGAACTTTTCGAGACCGGTCGCTGGCGCCGCTTTTACAGCGAACACGCATTTCTTGAGAATATTCAGGAGGCCAAGGCCGCGGTTAAAACTTGGCGTGATCTGGTGTCGCGCGGGGTCTCGATCGACAGGCGGGTGACCGATTTTTCGTGGCGCCGTCTTAGAATGGTCGTGCCGCCAGACGAAATTTGGCGCAACCCGGATTCCCTTGCGCGGAGGGAGGACATTTCGTCTGTCATACGGCATCAAAATTCAATCGTTCCCGAAGGCACTGCGATCGCGATCGCCGAGCATCATCCGCTGCTGCCCAGCACGCTTTAACGCGCGCCGGCACGACCGATAAGGTGGTGCCGCGCGGCTATTTTCGGACCACATTCAAGCCCACGACCGCCTGGGTGAAGTGCGGCGCGTCTTCGGCGGTGAGATCAGTGGTGATCGGGCGCGCGTGATCAAGCCCGACGACCGCCCCGCGCGGTGTTCCCGAGATCAAATTGTCACTGACAAGCGCGGTCCCCGCGCCCGGAGCGATTGACACGCCGATGCCGGCGAAAGCATTTCGAATCACATTGCCCGATATTGCGACGTCGCGCAGATACTTGCCCCAGCCAGCGACGATACCGAACGATGGCGCGTTCTCGATCACATTGCCCGACACGGTGGTATCGGCTTCGACATAAATGCCGATACCGCCATCATTGTCGGGAATGGTGCCGATCGGCCGCTTGGCCAGGAGATTGCGGATGATGTTGCCCTGCACGACCGCAAGCCGCCCGCCCTCGTTGAAATTGCAGACGGAAACGCCGAGCGCGGCGCCATCCACGGTGTTGTTGGCAATCACGGCGCCCTCGAAGGAAAATTCGGAATAGAGCGCGACCTCGCGAACGTCGCTCACGCTGTTATTGGTGATCTGGATGTTGGAGGCCGAATTGCCGCGCACCGCCGAATAGTCGCAATTGCGAATCCGGTTTCCCCGCACGATCACATTGCCGGCGCGGAACGCATTGATGGCGTTGCCATACTGGCCGGAGCCGCCGGGACCGGCCTTGATATCTTCAATATGATTGTCCGCAACCAGCGTGCCGTCATCGCCGATGGCGGATCGAAGAATTTCGATGCCATTGGCACTGGTATCCCCGATCCTATTCCGTGTCACCATCAAGCCCCGCGCATCGAGCGATGTGATCGCGGTAGCGGCCGTTCGGGTGATGACATTGCCGCTGATATCGCCCGCGACTTTCTCGAACCATATCCCGCAGCCGCCGCTCGCCGTGATGTCGCAATCGGTGATGCGGATATCGCGGCCGCCGACGCAATGCACGAGGCCGCTTCGATTGGGCAGGGAAATGCCGTTTCCGTCGAGCGTGAGGTTGAGGAGGCCAAGATAGTTTGCGTCCTCGCTGGCAATCATCGCCGCGCCGCCGCTGAAAATGAACCGGGTCGCGCCGCGCATGCCGACAAGCTGCGTACCGCTTGGCAGACGCAGCATTCCGGTGCGGTAGATTCCGGGCGGCAGCGCCAGCGGGGCCTGCGCGCGGGCGGCCTCATCGATCGCCCGTTGCAGCGTCTTCGTTTGGTCGTCGGGGCTGCCGGGGCGGACGCCATAGTGCGTGGCGTCGCGCCCAAGCGTCGAAGTCAGTGGCGCAGCGCGCGCCGCAATCGGCGACATAGCGAAGGCGCCCGTGCTCACAGCGGTTGCTCCGATGAAATGGCGGCGAGTGACGTTCATGATTGCTTGACCCTGGCCTCGATGTGGCCTCGATATTCGCGATCTCATGGGTAGCAAGAAAATGCGTCGCCGCCGGGCGCGCGCGGTCATTTATGCGGTTGATTGTTGGGGGTAGGGTTAATGCCGTTCGGAAGACGTAGATGACAGGAGCGCCCGCCGGGTTAGCTTTACCAACTCCATCACCATGGCTTCGCCGGCATCGACCATTTCTTCAAGCGTGATACGACGAGCCGCACTTCGCTGCGAGGAATGAGGTGGAATGAGCGGGATATGCACAAAGGCAGTGAGGTGAGGGCCGCGGTCGCGGCGTGTGACCTCAATCGCGCGCCAGCTCAAATAGTTGCAAAGATAACTTCCGGCGTTGCGTGAGGCGCGGGCATCGATGCCGGTAGCAAGTGCCGCCCGCAAAATTTTATTGGTGTGCGGGCCGAAGACAAGCGCGTCGGCGCCGTCCAAGATCGATCCCTTGCGGGGCTTCGCGTGGCCGGCGTCGGGCCACAGCATGGTAACGGCGTTGCGAGCGCGGGTCTCGATCCGCACATGCCGGGTGCGCCCCGCAAGGCCAAACATCAACAGCGCGTGCGGCCGGTGCTTGGCGAGCAAGTGGGGCAATTCGCGATCGACGTCCCTATACGTGACCGGGAATATGTGGCCGGTGAGTTTGACATCGGCCAAGGCAGGGCGCCGCAGCCGCAACAGCCGTGCGACCAAAGGCTCCGTCGGGTTGAAGGGTGCGCCAGGAAACGGACCAAAACCCGTGATGAGAATGCGCAAGCGATCGTTCATCCCCCGAATCCCATGATCATCATGCGGGCTAAGGCGGACATCCCGTTTCACTTCATCAATTCCCCGACCTGTTCGGCCGCGAGCGCCGGTGAGATGCGGCCGGTGGCGACTTCCGCCTCGATCCGCTTCACTTTGGCGCGCATGGAAGCATCCGCGCGCAGCCGCGCCATCATCCGCTGTTCGAGCATCGACCACATCCACTTCACCTGCTGTTCCTGTCGGCGGCTTGCGAATTCGCCCGACGCGCTCATGGCGGTGCGGTGATCGAGAATCCTTTGCCACAATGTCTCGATGCCGGTTCCCGTGAGGGCCGAATAGGTCACGACCGGGGGCTGCCAATGCTGCGAGCGAGGTGTGAGGATATGCAGCGCGCCGCGATATTCGGCCGCCGCCAGATTGGCGCGTTTGACGTTGTCGCCATCGGCCTTGTTGATCGCGATCATGTCGGCGAGTTCGACAAGGCCCTTCTTGATGCCTTGCAGCTCATCGCCGGCGCCCGGCAGCATCAAGGCCAGGAAGAAGTCGGTCATGTCGCAAACGGCGGTCTCAGATTGCCCGATGCCGACCGTCTCCACCAAAACGACGTCGAAGCCGGCCGCCTCGCACAACAACATGGCTTCGCGGGTTTTTGCCGCGACGCCCCCGAGCGTGCCGGAAGCGGGCGAGGGGCGGATATAGGCGCGCTCAGACGCCGACAACCGCGCCATCCGCGTCTTGTCGCCGAGAATGGAGCCGCCGGTGCGCGCCGAGGACGGGTCCACCGCGAGAACCGCGACCTTGTGGCCGCGCTCGATCAAATACATGCCGAGCGCGTCGATGGTGGTGGATTTGCCGACGCCGGGTGAGCCGGTGATGCCGACCCGGATGGCCTTGCCGGTCTCGCGCAGCAAGGCCTGCACGAGACCGCGGGCGGCTGCCTGATGGTCGCCACGCCGGCTCTCGATTAGCGTGATCGCACGCGCCAGCGCCGCGCGGTGACCGGCACGGAGGTCTTTGGCAACGGCCTTGATGTCGAGTGGAGCATTCTTCGGCAAGGGCATGCCCTGCTTTACAACGGCGGAGGGTGGCAGGCGAGAGGGTACACTGCCATTGCCGCGTCATTGCGAGGAGCAGAGCGACGAAGCTCTCCAGAGCTGTCGTATCCAAGCTCTGGATTGCTTCGCTTCGCTCGCAATGACGGTCTCAAACGCCCTCTTTTCTGGAGGGCTTCTTCAGCCAGTGGGCTCACGATAACTGCTCACCAAGTTCACGAAGGTGCCGTTCTGCGCACGTCTTGAGCGGCATAAGCTTGCCTTGCCATATCGTCCGAAGAAAATAGGTCTCGATACGATCGCGTGTGTTTTCAAGACGTCGGCCAATGTCGGAGATTGCTTGCCAATCGACGTCATCTTCGACAACTTTGAGACTCGCCGGAATCTGATCTGACGCTACACTGATAATTTCGAATAACCGCTCTAAAACCAGCCGTCGCCTTCGATCTTTGGCGAGCGCATCCTCCGAAATTCTGGTAATCACTCCGCCGCCTCGCTGTGCCCCAAGCGCGCGTTCAACTTGTGGATCAATTCCTCGGCGGCGTCCGCGATCACGGTGCCCGGCGGGAAGATGGCTTCGGCGCCGGCCTTGTAAAGCGCGTCGTAATCCTGCGGTGGCACCACGCCGCCGACAATGATCATGATGTCTTCGCGGCCTTCTTTCTTCAGCGCGGCCTTGAGCTCCGGCACGGCGGTCAGATGCGCCGCCGCCAGCGACGACACGCCCAGAATGTGCACATCGTTCTCGACCGCCTGGCGCGCGGCTTCCTCCGCTGTCGCAAATAGCGGCCCGATATCGACGTCGAAACCCACATCGGCAAAGGCCGAAGCGAT
>Ga0070735_10004675_pt1 | contig 11483 bp, 11 predicted proteins | sample Coa_R1_FD_66443 | JGI IMG/M metagenome (GOLD analysis project Ga0070735, IMG submission 66443) | Surface soil microbial communities from Centralia Pennsylvania, which are recovering from an underground coalmine fire - Coalmine... | ecosystem: Environmental > Terrestrial > Soil > Unclassified ... | reverse complement strand
TTTTTTCGGGCTACGCTCCCATCTTGGGAATGGAAACTGTCTCGTGCCCTACACCTACCAGAACTGCGACCAGAGCCTGAAAGTCTGCGCTCGTCTGCAATTCCAACCACTTGCAGAACTTAGCTCGGCCAAAGGTTATGTGAATGACTGGTTAACGGTAACAAACTGGGTTCCCCCTGTCAACGACGCATAAGGACAAATTGGGTTACGGAAGAGGGGGTAACCAGGGGTCACCGTGGGACAGGTTACTGGCGAGGCATCAGCTACTTGCGACGTTCGATGCCGAAGAACCCGATCCGGACTTCTTTGGACGGAACCAGTCTGAGAGTATGAGCGGTAAAATGGTCGGCATCGGTCTTGATGATCGGTCCATCCCAGCAGAAACTGACATAGTTTCCGAGGTCCCTCTCGCCCTGATTGTTTTTCCAGTGAGTGCGCTCGACGATCAGGGTGAAGTCCTCGATGGGCATCTTCCAGGTGTTGGCGGTGGTGAGGATAAAGTCCACATAGCTGTACGAAGCGGTCTTGTCTTTGTCCTTGCCATCCGCAATCCGCTGCAAGGATGTGCGGAGCGGCCCATCAAGGCAAAAGCTCTTGATTTCCGCAGCACTGCCAGCGTCGGGATTGGCTTGCATGCCGTACGCTACGCTATTGCTTGAGCCTCCCACCGGCGAGTATTCATGACGGATGTGGACGATCTTGTGAGCGGAGAACGTCTGCTGCCAGTGGTACTTCTTCCTGACCGTCCAGAGTGGTTCATCAATGCAGTTCTTGTCGTCGCCATCGCAGTCTTGGGCGATGACTCCGATCCTTTCAAGCTGTTTCCGCTGGGCAACCGTGAGTGCTTGAATGTCACGACTCTTAGCGGTAGCCCTGCCACCCTTATCCAGGGGAGGCCCATGGCCGTAGCTCGCGATGTCAACATGCATGCCGTTGAGAAGCTGTGTGTAATCTCTATCCTTAACGAACGCCCTGGCCTCAACTAGATAGTGCGCTGAGGCGCCGTCGATCCAGAGTTGGAAGTCATCAAAGCCTTGCTGGTCTCCGACGCGATTGAGGTCGAAATTGTAGTCTGGGATGGGAAAAGCTACTTCGGTGGTGATGTCATCATCGCTGTCGTTGCGGAAGTCATAGTCGACGATCACCTTCGATGACGAGATTTGCAGAATTTCCTTGGCCATGGTTATCCGGGCTTCCCGTTTCATGACCACGATCCCGCCCGCGGCAATGGAGGCTGCGCCATCGTCCGCGTGGAGGGGGATCGGCATGATCAGCAGCGCAAGCAGGAACTTGGCTCTGAGGCTCACAATGGACCAGCTCCCAGGGAAATACCTCTCAGGATCAGCTGCGTCTGTCATCGCCCGAATGGTGAACTAGACCATCGCCCGGTGCAAGTGCAGAATGATGTTCGATCATGCCTATATATTGGTGGTGCCGTGCCGCTTGCTGAAAAAGCGCTGATCGCCCAGATTCGCCGGATGGCTCGATCCGACTCGCGAAGATCGGCGGACAAGAATGTCCGACCTACAAGGGTCGGTATCGGAGATGACTGCGCGGTCCTGCAGATACCGGCGGGTCACGAAACGCTGGTCACCACCGACTTCACGCTGGAAGGGATTCACTTCCGGCGCGATTGGCATCCGGCGGAATCGGTGGGGCATCGTTGTCTGACGCGTGGACTGAGCGACATCGCTGCCATGGGAGGCGAGCCGGTTGCTGCCTTTCTATCTCTCGCCTTGCCTCGAGACTTGCCTCAATCCTGGGTTGGACGGTTCGCTCGGAGCCTGATCAGTCTGGCCGAAAGGCACGGCGTCACGCTGGCCGGGGGAGATACGGCGGAGTCGCCTAACGGGATCCTCGCTGACATCATCGTGGTCGGCAGCGTTCCAAGAGGAAAGGCAATCCTGCGCTCCGGCGCGCGTCCGGGCGACCGCATCTTTGTGAGCGGGGAACTCGGAGGCTCGGCTGCAGCCGTCGTACGCATGAGGGCCAAGCCGAAGAAGAAACTGAATCCCCGGGAGTATCCCCGCCACTTCTATCCGGAGCCGCGAATCGAACTCGGACGCATTCTCCGCGAGAAGCGGCTGGCCTCGGCGATGATCGACACCAGCGATGGACTGTCCACCGACCTAGCGCACATTTGTGAGGAGAGTGGCGTTGGAGCCGAACTCGACGCGAGCCTGATTCCACGCGCCAGTGTGGGCAAGCCCGCGCGCGAAGTCGATCTCGACCTGGCCCTGCACGGCGGAGAGGATTACGAGCTTCTCTTTACTGCCCCGCCGGGCAAGCGAATCCCGGCACGAATTGCCGGAGTCCCGCTCACCCAAATCGGCGTCATCACGCGTTCGCGGAAGGTTTTCGTGAACAACGTAAAGGGCATTGCCTACGAACTCGAAGCGCGCGGATGGGAACACTTTCGCCGCTAGACCTCACAAGAAAAAGCGGACAGGCTAAGCCCGTCCGCCGGCTTGAAAAACACCGCCTACTGAATCACGTGCAAGAGAGCTCCCGCCGTGCTGTAAACCGAAATCGAGTTGCTGTTGTAGTTGGAGAAGTAAATCCGGCCGCGCGCGTTGTCGATTGCAATCCCGCTGGGAGCGAAAGGCAACTGGAGAAAGAGCGACGGGGTTGCCGATCCCACTCCGTTTGCGGCTTGGGATAGCGTTACAATTTGCACCGAGCCATCTAGGTTCGCAACGTAGAACTTGCCGGTGGCGTCGCTGGCGATCGCAAAACCGGTGCTGTACGGGACGCCGAGGGAACCATTCAATTGGCCAAAGAGAAGAGCCGGACCCGCCGAACCGACGATCGCACCGGTCGGCGAGCCAATCATGATTCCGGTTGCCCCAAACGCAAAGCCATAGAGAGTTCCTCCCGGCGTAACAGTTGTCGCCAGGTTGGCTGGAGAGCCCAAGGCTTCGTCCGATGGCGGCGTAAACACTTTGAAGTTTGGGGTCGCTTGCGCGAAGTTTGTCTGCACCCACAGATCGCCAACGGGATCGAAAGCAAGCGCCTCAGGATTCGCGATTTCGTTCGTCAGTGTGGCGATGGGATTCCGTACGCCAACCGCGTATTCGGTTACCGTGCTTGCTACAAAGGCGGTGCCCAGGTTCGACACCCAGATATGCCCCCATCGGTCGACGGCGACTCCCCAGGGATTGGTGATTCCGACCGTGATGGTTTTGGCGGGCTCCGGCGCGTAAGTGCTGAGATTGTAGGCCAGAATGTTGTTGCCGCCTGAGTTTACAACCCAAAGGTTGCCCTTGGAGTCGACTGCGAGCCCCCGAGGAAGGGCGATTGGAGGGTTGGTGGCGGCGAGGGTGAACGACGCCAGAACGATAGGGCAAAGCAGGGCGGCAGCGCGGGCGATGCTCCGGATGATTTTCATGGCAATTTCTCCTGAGGGGGCTCGGTTGCAGATGTGGCTCACTTCTAAGAGCGACGTCTCGGAGGCGATTCCCTCAGGAGATCAGGAATTTTTTTCGGACGCGGGACGGCACTTCTGCCAGCGACATTACCTCCGTCACTACTGAGTCTCTACCCAAGCTGCATCCAAGCGGACTAGAGTAAACCCATGTCGTCGAGTAAACTTCTCCTCCTCCCAGTGTTCGCAGCGTTGTTGATGGTCGCCGCGTCCGCGCAGAAAAAACAGCCGCCTCCTCCGCCAGCGCATGCGAAGTCTCCGTCGCCCCTCGTCACCGACGAACTCATTCACAAACAGTTTGGAGACAATTGTTCGCTGCTTGCCGGACCAGCGCAGTTCGTCGCCGATCTCGACGACGACGGAATCGACGACCTGGTAGTGGCGGCACGGTGTAAGAATCCGATGGCCGACCGGGACGAGTACAGCTTCGTTGTCGCCGATCCCTACGACACCTATCTCGGGTACACCGACGTGAAAGTTACCTCCTCATTCGGTTCCGACGAACCGGAGCGTCGCGGCATCAGCCTGCTGATCATTCACGGCGCCGACAAGGACGCATGGCGTGCGGAGAAACCTAAAGCGAAGTTCCTGCTCATTAACCTGCCATTCAAGACTTTGACCGTGAAGCGGCTCACTGTGAAGAAGAGGACCATTCTTGGCATTTACATGGAAGAGCAGGGCGAAGGAGAGGACAGCTCGTCGGTCGTGTTCTGGGATGGGAAGAAATACAAGTATCAGTTGCTGGGATCGACGATGGAATAAGAATGATTTCAGAATGCAGAATGCAGAATGCAGATTTCAGATTTCAGATTGTAGATCGTCGATTTCAGGTTCTAAAAGCCCTCTGCGTATTAGGGTAGGTCAAGAGAGCATGGGTTCTCATTCTTCATTCTGAATTCTGCAATCTGCATTCTATAATCACTTTTCTCGCTCATAGTAGGGAAAGTCTGCGGTCCCCACCCTGCCTACGTTCTCCTCCGAAAAAGCACATACGCGATCGAGCGCCGCTTGCAGTTCATCGGTGTAGCGGGCGATATCTTCGTCGTTCGCATCTTCCGGCACGGGAATCAGTTTTCCGAAACGCAGCAGCACTCGCGAGAACGGCACGGGAATCATCATCCGGTCCCACGAGTTCAGCACCCAGGCCTTATCGACCGCCGCGTGAAACATGGTCAAAGGCACTCCGGACGATCGCGCAAGAGCGACTGGGCCGGGCTTCACTTTGTGGCGCGGACCGCGCGGGCCATCGAGGGTGAAGGCCACGGTCCATCCATCTTCAAGAGCGCGGCGCAGGCCTAGAAGCGCGCGGACCGCGTTGCGGCTGCTCGATCCTTTGACCGCAACGAAGCCGAACTTGTGGATGATGCGGCCCATGTATTCGCCGTCATAACTGTTGCTGCTCATGACGCGCACGCCCAAGTCGCGGCAGATGTAAGTCGCCGGAATAATGCACGAGTGCCAGAACGAGCCGATCAGCGGGCGCTGGCCGAGCGTCTGCTGCGCGCCTTCCTCGAACGAAATGCTGACTCGCAGGGTCGGACCGATCAGGCGAATGGCCCAGTATCCCAGCCAGATGATGATGCGCAGCACGATGCGCTGGCGAAGTGTAAAACGGCGTGGGCCAGTGGCAGGTTGCGCGGGAGCTTGCGCTTCGCGAGTGCTGGCTTCGGGCACGAGGATATTCTAATCAGAATCCGCGACACCCGAAGGTCCACGAAAAGATTTACCGCCGAGATCGTAAAAACTGCCAAGGAATTCTTGTAAATTTCCTGGCACTCTCTGCGTTCTCGGCGGTAGTGATTCTTCCCTGCGTGCGGAACGGCTCAGTTTTCGAGATGAGAATCGATCCAGCGCTTTACGGTCTGACGACGATCATCGGCGGGATCGAAGCGGACCCCGATCGATTTTGGTTTGCACCAGCTCACAACTCCCCGCACGTTGACGCGAGGCAAGGTCATCAGCGCAAACGAAACTTCCACATTCACTCCAATGGAGAAGTCTTCGTGGCTGTGAATCGACATGCCACCCGTGCTCATTTCGATGCTGCTGGCGGCGACACGGCGGCCGTCGCCGACAATGGAAACTTCCGTCATTACAGGAATGCGCACGTAGCGGCGGAATTCGTGCAGCACCAGCAAGCGCGTGGCGCGGATGAGTTTGAGTGCGGCGGGGCGTTCCAGCGGCTCATGGAACATGGCATTGATGCCGTACCTGGAATAGCGCATCGCCTCCTGCGCGTTCCCTCCCATGCCATAAAGCACGCAGCGGCTGTTGGATGGCGAAGATCGAGCCGCTTCCATGAAGGTTTCGGCGCCGTCGCCCAGGTTCAGCACGCAGGCTTCGAACTTCTCTTTTCTCAGGCGGTCGGCGGCGTCATCGGACATGGCAACGGTCTCAATACCGAATTGCCGGAAGCCTTCAGTCAGCAGTGCGCGCGACGCTTCGTTCAATCCAACCAGAGCAGTGCGGGCAGATGCTTTGCGGGGGGAGAGGGGGACGAGATTCGAGAGATTCGGAACGAAAGCTTTATCCATGGTTATTGGGGAAGACTCAACTTTCGAAAACCATTGTGGATGGTGACGTCCCGGTTGAAAAGTCACAAAGGACCAACATCGAGGACAAAGAAGGGACACTACGATTTCTGGCCCGTGCGAGAAAGGACATTACGTGCCAAAAGCCGCGCCGAATCAGGGATTTGCGGAGCGATTCCCCTTTTTGCTCCTGGGCGAAAGGTCACATGAGTGGATGACTGTTGAGATATTACCGGATGTTATTCGCTCCAGCGCCGGAACAGGAGTGCGCCGTTGGTCCCGCCAAAGCCGAAAGAGTTCGACATGGCGTATTCGATTTCGGCTTTGCGGGCGTGGTTCGGGACGAGATCCATGCCAGCAGTGTCGGGTTCGGGATTCTCCAGGTTGATGGTCGGGGGCAGGATCTGGTCGCGGAGTGCCAGGACGGTGATGCCGGCTTCGAGTCCGCCGGCGCCACCGAGCAGGTGCCCGGTCATCGACTTGGTGGAACTCACCGCGATTTTGCGCTCGCCGAAAAAATTCCGGATCGCGTGCGCCTCGAGCGTGTCGCCGATGGGCGTGGACGTTCCATGCGCATTGACGTATCCGACCACGTCTGGCGTGACGCCCGCATCGCGCACGGCGTTGCGCATGACCCGGAAACCGCCTTCATGCTCGGGTGCGGGCTGCGTCATGTGGTAGGCGTCGCCAGACATGCCGTACCCGGCGATCTCCGCGAGGATGGGAGCGCCTCGTTTGCGGGCAAACTCCAGCTCTTCGAGAATCAGAATTCCTGCGCCTTCGCCGATCACGAAGCCGTCGCGGTCTTTGTCCCAGGGACGGCTGGCCTTTTCTGGTGCGTCGTTGCGAGTGGAGAGCGCGCGCATGGCAGCGAATCCGCCGACGCCCATGGGTGTAATGGCGGCTTCGGTGCCCCCGGCAATCATTACATCGGCGTCGTTATGCTGGATGATGCGAAAGGAATCGCCAATGGAGTGCGCGCTGGTCGTGCAAGCCGTCGCCGTAGCCTCGTTCGGCCCCTTGGCTCCGCAACGCATGGACACCTGCCCGGCGGCAAGATTGATGATGGCGGCGGGAATAAAGAATGGAGAAATCTTGCGCGGGCCGCCCTCGAAAAGGGCGGTGTGTTCCCGTTCGATGATGTCGAATCCGCCGATTCCCGACCCAATGTGAACGCCGACTCGCTCGTCGTTCTCGGGAGTAATCTTCAAGCCCGACATTTTCAGCGCTTCATCCGCGGCAGCGATGGCCACATGAATGAAGCGGCCCATTTTCTTGACTTCTTTTTTCTCGATGTAATTCAGCGGGTCGAAGTTCTTAACCTCGGCAGCGATCTGGCAGGCAAAGGCGGTCGGGTCGAAGCTGGCAATGCGGGCCACGCCGCTCTTGCCCGCCAGCAGCGCCTTCCACACCACGTCGGTAGAATTGCCCACCCCGCAGATCAAGCCGAGGCCAGTGACTACGACCCTGCGTCCCAAATCTACTTCCCCGCTTTCGCGTGCTTGCCGATGTAGTCGACGGCATCTTGCACGGTGCGGATCTTCTCCGCGTCCTCGTCGGGAATCTCGATGTCGAAGGCTTCCTCAAACGCCATAACGAGTTCGACGGTATCGAGCGAATCCGCGCCCAGATCGTCCACGAACGACGCGCTCGAGGTGACTTCTCCTTCGTCCACTCCCAACTGCTCCACAATGATCTGCTTTACCTTCTCGTCAACGGCTGCCATGTTTCTCCTCGCTTGCCACAATTAGATTTGAATTCGGTCTTTCGGTCGCGCAATCGCGGTCCGTTTTACTGCCCGCTCGGGCCCTGGCCCTCCACAATTCCGCACGTCTCTCTGCTTAGGTCGCGCACTGCAATACGAAAAAAGGCGAGTGTGTAGTGTAATTGTCCCGATGAATTAGTGTAAAGGAAGGGCCTCGCCACTTCCGGCAAAGCCGCTGTCGAATTGGGATTGCACAATCAAATCCTAATGGCTGCCCGTTGCCGGGGTCAAACGTCAGGCAGGTTATGATGAGTCGGGTGATGAGACCTGCTGCGATTGGATCGCTGCGATGGAGACACTCGTGAAATATGCGCTCTGGATGTTGATGCTTTGTCCGCTGGCGTATGCGGCGCCGTGCCCTGCGTCTCAGGTGAAGGACGGAGACGTCTTGGTTCAGATCGAGCAGACTTGGGCTCGCTCTCTGGAGCGCCAGGACACTGCGACGCTCGGCTGCATTCTGGGGGATGAATTCGAAGATGCCGGCCCGGATGGGAAGGTTACCGATCGGGTGACCACTCTGGCAAAAGCCGCGAAGCCACGGGCGATCCACCACGAACTTTCGGACCTGCATCCGCATGTGCAGGGCGACTTCGGCTACATCCGGGGACAAGCGGCCGCCATCGACGCGCAAGGCAAGACCGTCGCTCGCGTGCGCTTCACCGACATCTACGTGTATCGCGACGGGCGGTGGCAATGCGTGGCGGGGCATGAATCGATGTTGAGCGATTAGAGTCGCGATTGGCGCGGGTGGCTACAGGAAGAGGGCGCCGAGCGGAGAGAAACAGAGAACGTATGCGTGCCGTTGTGCAGCGCGTGAGTCGCGGCAAAGTCACGGTCAATCAATGGACCAGCGGCGAAATCGGCCTCGGCTTGCTGGTGCTACTCGGCGTTGGACAGCAAGACACGGAACTTGACGCGACTTACCTCGCGGAGAAGATTGCGGGCCTGCGCATTTTCGAAGACGTGGATGGAAAAATGAATCGCAGCGTGCTGGACGTTGGCGGCAGCGTCCTCGCAGTTTCGCAGTTCACGCTGTACGGAGATGTGCGGCGGGGGAAACGTCCATCGTTCGATGCTGCGGCTCCGCCCGAACACGCGCGGCGCTTGTATGACTTCTTCGTCGATCAAATCAGAGCGGCGGGACTGCGATGCGAAACCGGCCGCTTCCAGGAGACGATGCAGGTGGAACTGGTGAACGAAGGGCCCGTGACGATTCTGCTGGATTCGGCGAAGACATTTTAGATCGGGCGTTCCATCTCTTTCGGCGATCTGTTTCGCCAAAAAAGATTGTCATTCCGACCGCTGAGCAAAGCGAAGCGGGAGGAACCTGCTTTTCGCAGGCGCCCCTTTACTCCCGTCAGAAAGGCGACTCTCGGGGCGCGTCTGACAGATTCTGCCGGATGTATTCCTTGCTATTAAATTTTCTGCCCGTGCTCTCGCCCGACATGTAGCGGATCTGGCCGAAGATAGGCCGCTCGAACCACGGGCGATCGAACTTGCCTACGATAGCCCATGCAATTCCCGCGTAGCCATTGGGATCGCGTCCGTCGAGTTCATATTTGTCGTTCAGGCGGACCGCAATGCGGTGCGCTTCGGCGGGCGAAGCGCTCCACTCGAGAATTTTCTTCGCCCAATACATGCGCACGTAGTTGTGCATCCATCCCGTATTTACCATTTGCATCTGCGCGGCATTCCAAAGTGGGTCGTGAGTCTCAGCATGCTCCAACTGGCGTTCGGTGTAGAGAACCGGGCGAGGATCGGTCGCATGTTTCGACAGAGTGCGGTGCGCCCACGGTTCCGCGCATTCGAAGTTATCGTAGTCAGGATTGAAGCGAACCAGATTCACAGCTAACTCGCGCCAGGTGATGATCTGATTCAGAAACGCTTCTCTGTCGGCCTCGGGTGCCTCGGCCTTCTCGACTGCCAGGGCGACGGTGATCGGACTGATGTGGCCGAAATGCAGGTACGGCGAGAGACGGCTGGTGTGGTCGGTCTCCGGTTTGTTGCGCTGCGTGCCGTATCCACGCAGTTTGTGCTGAATGAAATCTTTGAGCAGACGGAGGGCTTCGGTCGTCCCACCGCGCCAAGATACGACAGGAGACACGGAGCGATCGAGTTGCCATCCGTCGGTGATGTCGAAATCGGGAGGCAGTGACAACAGCTTCGCCGGCTTCTTCCATGGCACCGCTGCGTGCGGATTTTTCGACGCGAACAGGAACTGGCTCAGTTGAGCCTGCAAGCGCGGCCTGATGATGTGCGCCGCGTACTGCGCCTTTTCCAGCAACTTCGAGGGAACGATCACATCGGCGTCGACGGTCCACAGCGGAGTTTTCAGTTTCTTCGCCGCGGTGCTCCGCCACGCGTCAGGCTCGCGCATGGGATTTTCATCGCCGATGACGAGCGCGGGCTTCACTTCATCGCAGAAGCAGAGCAGGCTGTGCTGCGGAAAGCGTCGGAGCACGAATCCGATTTTTCTCTTGGCCAGTGCCGCCGCGATGTCGGGAATGCCTTCGCAGAGAAACCGGTAGTGCCGCAGATTCGCGTTGGGATAGAACGGAACCGGCGCGAAAAAGACGATCACAGGCTTCCGCAGGGCGTTGGCGGCGTTAACTGCTAAGTCGAGCGCGGGATTGTCGACGCCACGCTGCGCCCGTTGCATCCAGTAGACGACGCACGTGCCCGCGGGATCGGGTTGGCCCGACCGGCGTATGGTGACGCGAGGGTCTTGCGTGAGTTTCGTCAGATCGTCCATTGGAAAGGAAGCGGTAAGTCAGGCCTGAGCAGCTTAAGCATCCTAATTTCAGTGTAGAGCTCTGACCTTGCTTGTGATCGATTGACCTCTTGCGCGGGTCGCCCACGTTGCCTGTCGCGAAAAGTGGCAGCAGATTTTTTCTTCCCTAGAAAAGCGGGGGGACTATCGCGCCTGGAGGATCGCGTCGGCTACTCGCGCCGCTTCGACCGAGGCCTTCACGTCGTGCGTGCGCAAGATGTGCACGCCCTTGAGAATCAGGGCAACCTGCGTGGCGAGCGTTCCGTACAGACGCTCTTCCGGCGGGGCATCCTTGCCGTCTTTCGCGAGCGTGCGGCCGATGAACGACTTCCTCGACGTACCCGCCAGCAAAGGAAACCCTGCCGCCTGTAATTCGCTGAACCGGCCGAGCAGCGGATAGTTCTCGTCAAAGCTCTTGCCGAAGCCGAAGCCGGGATCGAGCACGATCCGCTCGCGCCGCACTCCGGCGAGCACTGCCTTCTCGGCCCATTCTTTAAGTTCACGCTTCACGAGCAGCACGATGTCACCGAGAGGCGGCAGCGTGCGCCACTCTTCGGGACGCCCGCGCATGTGCATCAGGACCGCGCCACACTTCAGTTCCGCGACCGTCTTCGCCATCTGCGGATCCCAGCGGAATCCGCTGACGTCGTTCACGATCGCGGCCCCCGCGCCCACCGCAGCGCGAGCCACGGTGGCTTTGTACGTGTCGACGGAGAGAACCGCGGCAGGAAACTTCTTCTTCAACTCAGCGATGACCGGCAACACGCGCTTGAGTTCTTCTTCCGCCGTCACCGCAGACTTCAGACTCGCAGCCGTTCCCTTCTTCGCTGCCGCTTGCGGCAGAGTCGCGAGTTCTACCCGCGCGCCGGGCCGCGTCGATTCGCCACCAATATCCAAGATGTCGGCGCCTTCATCCAGGAGGCGCTGTACATGTTCGATGGCCTGGTCGCGATCAAGAAACTGTCCGCCGTCGGAGAACGAATCGGGCGTGAC
>Ga0070735_10004674_pt1 | contig 11483 bp, 10 predicted proteins | sample Coa_R1_FD_66443 | JGI IMG/M metagenome (GOLD analysis project Ga0070735, IMG submission 66443) | Surface soil microbial communities from Centralia Pennsylvania, which are recovering from an underground coalmine fire - Coalmine... | ecosystem: Environmental > Terrestrial > Soil > Unclassified ... | reverse complement strand
TCCACCTCGGCCCGCATCTTCTGGAGCATGGCGCGCATCTGTGCCGGCATCGGGCCTGCGGCGACGGCATCCTGGGACGGAGCTGGCGGCTTCGGCTGAGGGACCGGTACTACTGCGTTGCCCTTCTTGGGAACAGCCGGGCGCATCAGGGCGCGTTCAACCTTGGTGTCGCCACAGTGGGGACATTCAACAAACCCGCGCTTCGCCAGCCGCTCATAAGCCGCGCTATCCTTGAACCAGCCGTCGAATGTGTGGTCCTCGCTGCACTTCAAATCGTAGTGGATCATCTTAGAACCGGATTCCTCGCGCTGATCAGATGGCGGATTTTGGCACTCCGGACAAGTGAGTGCCAACAATTTGTGGCAGCACTGTTGCTATTGCGCCTTCAGGAGCGGATCGAGCTTACCGGCCCGATCGAGCGCGACCAGGTCATCGCAGCCGCCGATATGCTGACCGCCGATGAAGATCTGCGGCACCGTGGTTCGGCCGCCAGAGCGGCGGATTGATTCCTCGCGCTCTGGTGAGCCATGAGGCGCATCTATCTCACGGAACGCGGCACCCTTGCCGCTGAGCAGATGCATGGCGCGGGCGCAGAACGGGCACCAGGGCTGGGTGTAGACCTCGATCTCGGGCATGCCTCACTCCTTCGGGCAGCATAACGTCGGGCGTCATTGCTTTTCGCGCAAGGCCCTGAGGGCCACAGCGGATCCCGCAGGAGGCCAGATCGAAGGAGAATGCGTGATTGCCAATGCACCTGACGGCGTCCGGCTGGCCGTCGGGGAAGTTGGTTGCTTCGTCTCGCGGCCTGCATTTGCGATCACGGGTGGTACAGCAGACGTTATGGCACCCTGATTGAAGATGTTGTCGTCGATCGGCATGGGAATGACAGATGGGGCCCGACGCCGGCGCCTTACAGAGGGATGGCCAGAAGAGTGTCGAAGCGGGAGCTGTCGCAGACGACGATGCGCTCGGCGAACCGGAGCCTGCCGCCATCGTCGCGCACGCGATCGAGGTAGACGCCTGCGGCAAAAAGGTCCATCCGGCCATCTCGCATGGTGCGCACGACGAGGAACGGGGTTTCCGATGAGATGCCGTTGCCCGGGCGGAGCGCCGGCATGCCGATGATGTGGCGGTAGGTCTGCCGCTCGTAGATGTTTGCCTCGCGCAGCGCGGCGACGCGGTCCTGGAGCATGGCGCGCGAGTCTGCGTAGACAACACCGGCGGCATAGCCGCGGCGGTGGTTGTCGGCGCTGGTGATCTTGTAGGTACACTGCTCGGTGAACAGGCCCGGCCAGTCCTCCAGTCGATCAGAGTCGATGCAGGTGGCGTATTCGGTGTTCAGTGCAGAGAGGCGAAACAGCGTATCGGCGTCTGTCATCACAGGCCCATATGCATGCGATAAGCCTTCCAGAAGCCGCGCACCGAGGCTTCAGTCGCGCGTGTCTCCTGCGTCTCAGCGCCAGAGCCGCCCATTTCCACCACGGACAGTTCATTGTCTGCGGCGGCGATGCCTCGCTGCACGAAGCCGCCGACGGCGCCGTCTTCCATCGAGACGTAACCGGCGGGGCCCACCAGGTTGTTCTGTTTCAGCCGGTGCTTACGCAGTTCGGGCGTGTCGTCGGAGAAGCCGATATAGGTCCAATTGAGATCGGTCGCATCGACCTCGCGTGGTACGATCTGGCGAATCGCGAGCGCGTTGTGCACCTGCTGAAGAATGAAGCCGGGAAAGATCGACAGGATCTGCAACTGGATGTCGTCGTGGAATTCATCGTGCATGCCGAGCACGCTTGGTTCGGCCAGGCGGAAGTCCTCTTTCTCCGAGCGCATGCCTTGGTAGTTGGTGTCGCTGCCTTGCATCGGCTGGCGCGTGGCCGAGGCGTGGTGCTCGCCGGTTTCGCTGACGATGACGCCGCCGCCGGAGCTCAGGCGCGTGATGCGGAAGGTGGCGAAGAACAAGTGCAGCAGGCTGGCGTGATAGGTATCGCGCACGTTCTCGAAGTAGAGCTTCCAGTTGTTCGGCAGTGCCTGGGTGAAGCGGCCGATGATCTCGAGGCGGCGGTTGCCGAGCACGCGGCGAACGCGCTCGATGATCACGGGGCCGAGCCAGGCTTCGAATTCCGGCGCATCAGGTGACAGTGTGCCGAATACCATGCCGCAGAACGTGGTGACCCGCAGCTTGCGCGGGCCGTGGCACGACATGTCGAAATCGGCCGGCATACCACCCTTGCCGTTGACTCCGCGGGCGAACGCGATGGAGCGGAGGTTGCCGCGCAGGTCATAGCGCCACGAGTGGTAGACACACTGGAAGTCCTTCACGTGCCCGCCATCGTCGAGGCAGATCAATGAGCCGCGATGCGCGCAGCGATTCTCGAAGGCGCAAAGCTCGCCGTCCTCGGCGCGCGCGACGACAACAGGCATGGCACCGACGAACGTCGTGCGGTAGTCGCCGCTGTTGTCGAGTTCATTTTCCAGGCAGAGAAAGCTCCACACCGGCCCCTCGAACAGGCGCTTCTGCTCCAGGGTGAGCACATCGGGATCTGTGTATACCCAATAGGGGATCCGGGTGAGGCCAGAGGGCCAGATGCGGTCGGTTGGGGCGTCCATGGCAGACCTTTCGCTATCCACGGCTCTTGCGACCATCATACCCAGTTGCCCGGTCAGCGGAAACGCTGGTCGCCATCATCCTTCCAACCGGGGATCCGGCACACGAGCGGCGGCGAGCACGTCCACAGACATTACACCGGCGGCGAGCAGTGTTGACGCGCAGGCATTCGCAGTTGCGCCCGAGGTCATCACATCATCGACAAGCACGACGCGTTTCCCTGCCAATGCCGCCGAGCGTGATGCACGCACCGCGAATGCCCCCGCAACTTCCGCCGCGCGTTCGCCTGCCGACTTTTCGCCAAGCGATGCCGTGGCGCGCAGGCGCACCAGCGCGTCCGGCACGCAAGGTCGTCCGACAATCCTTGCCACCTTCAGCGCCAGTAGCGCAGCCTGATTGAAGCGGCGATGGAACAGGCGCGTCCTGTGCAGCGGCACCGGCACCAGCACATCGGCCTCTCCCAACAATTCCGCGCCCGCGCGTGCCATGTGCGGAGCCAGCGTTCCTGCAAGCTCCTGTCTATCGGCATGTTTCAGCGGCAGGATGAGCCGCCGCCCCTGGGCGTCGTAGCGCAATGCAGCCCTGGCGCGGCGGAACACCGGTGGCCTCGCTTCGCAGCCCGGGCACAGTCCAGTGGTGCCTCCAAGAGCCGTGCTGGCGAACGGCACGCCGCAGCGGGCGCAGAACGGTTCGGTGATGAAGCCGGTCCGGCGGAAACAGTCGGCGCACATCAAGCCTGGCGCATCGACGGGTGCGTCGCAGGTCACGCATTGCGGCGGCAACACGAGGTCGAGCAGCGCCCGCCCCGCCCGCCAAGCAAGATCAATGGGAGGCGCCGGCCTCGCCAACACCGAACGACACCGTGTCGTCGCGTTTGATCTGGTTCGCCAGTTCGATCTCCCAGGTCAGGTAGGCGTTCATTGCCTCCTCAACGCCGGAATTGCGGTCGTAGGCGCGCAGGTAGCTATCGATGCAGGCCTCGTCGGGCGGCGCGGTGCGATCCTTCACCAGAGGCCGACCGAACGCGTGCCAGGCATCGGTGCCGCCCTCCAGGGCGCGCACCTCAGCTTTGGTCATCGCCTTGACCTCGTCCACGGCGAGACGAGCAGCAATACCATCAGGCGAAGTGATTACCACATGCTTAGCGCTGGTAAACTGCGGCTTCAGCCCACCGAGCCGCGTGCGAACGCCCCAAAGCGCGCCGGGTATGTGGCCTTCGCGAAAATCGATGCTGCGTGCGAGATCGACCACGACGGTGCTGTCGCCGCTATCGAGCAATGCTACCAGGCCGGTGACATCGATGGTTGATACGCGTGCACCGAGTTCCGGCACCGGCAGGCGCTCGCGTCCGGTGGCACGGATTGCATCCAGGCCGCCTTCCACGACGAAGACGTCGCGATGGCCCATCTGGCGCAGCCAGGCACCGGCCATGCGGGCGCGCACGCCGGTGTCGTCCACCAGCACGATGCGGGCGTTGCGGACGCCAATCCATTGGTCGGTGGCCTGCACCAATTGGCCGCCGGGGGCGCTGATGCTGCCGGGGCGATGGCCCGCGCGGTATTCAGGTGGGTCGCGCACATCGAGCACATAGAATGTACGGTTTGCGTCATCTTCGAAGCGAGCGAGGTCGATGGCGCCAATCACGCCAACACCGGATTCCTCGGCGAAGGCCTGGGCGCGCTGCAATGCGATCGCCGCGCTCTTCGGCTTCCCGGGGGCGAATTTTTCGGTCTTGCCCCGGTCGCAGCGAAAGCCCGCCAGTTCCCAGCCCATGGTGCCGTTGCGTAGCGCCACGACCTTGTTGGGGATGCCAGCGCGGCGGAGGCTTTCGGCGCCCATGATGCTACGTGTACGGCCGGCGCAGTTCACTACCACCAGAGTCTTGGGATCGGGGACGATGTCGCCGATGCGGTAGACCAGTTCCCCACCCGGGACGCTGATGCCGGTGGGGATCGACATGCGTACGAACTCCTCATGGGTTCGGCTGTCGAGCACAACGATGTTCTTCCCCTCGTCGATCCAGGACTTCAGGTCCGGCGGGTCGACGCTTTCGGTGCCGTAGTGATGCTCCACCCATTCGCCGAACGCCTTCGACGGCACGTTGACGCCGGAGAACAACTCAAAGCCCGCGGCTTCCCAAGCCTTGGTGCCGCCATCCAATACGGCAACATCGGTGGCGCCCACGCCTTCCAGCCAGGTGGCAAGCTGCTCGGCAAGGCCGCGGCCGTCGTCGACGCAGCAGATGCGCACGCCAAGCCGCGGCAGGAGTGCGCGGGCGCGGATTTCGCGCTTCGAGAGAGGGCAGGGCACGGCCCAGAAAAGATGTGAGGCGCCGAACTCACCTTCTTCGCGTGCGTCCAGCAGCGCGAGTTCGCGACCATCAAGCAGCCAGGCATGCAGCGTTTTGGCGTCGATGCGTTTCATGGCGGGTCTCCTTGCTTCAGCGTAGGCGCGCCGGTGAACGCTTGGCAACGAGATGCGGCGGGCGCACAGGGAGATGATGGATCCGGAAATTTTCGATCGAGGCGCTGTGCGGCGGCACCGCGATCGCGCGGCGCGCTCGGTTGGCCGTGTGGCCGAGGTGCTGCGTGATGCGGCGGAGCGGCTGCTCGATCGGCTGGATGATACGACGCGGCAGTTCAGGCAGGCGCTGGATATCGGCGGGCGTGGCGTGGTCGCGCCATTGCTGCGCGCGCGCGGCATCGAAACAGTGAGCTGCGATTTGTCGCACGCGATGGCCGCGCTGAACGGTGGGGCGTCGGTTGTGGCGGACGAGGAATTCCTGCCGTTCGGGGAAGGCAGCTTCGATCTGGTTGTCGCGAGTCTGTCGCTGCATTGGATCAACGATCTGCCGGGGGCGCTGATCCAGTTGCGCCGTGCGCTGCGGCCCGAAGGGCTGTTGCTCGCGAGTTTGCCCGCGCTGGGGACACTTGCCGAATTGCGTCAGACGTTGACAGAGACCGAAGCCGCGCTGACCGGCGGAGTATCGCCGCGCGTCTCGCCATTCGCCGAGCTGCGTGATTGCGCGAGCCTTCTACAACGTGCCGGGTTCAACCTCCCTGTTGCTGATGTCGAGGATATCACGCTGCTCTACGCTGATCCGCTGGACGTGCTGCACGATCTGCGTGCCGCGGGCGAGACCAATGCGTTGCGCGAACGCGATCGCCATATCCCGCCGCTCGGGCTGTTTCCGGCAGCGCTTGCAGCGGTGCCGCTGCAAGACGGTCGCACTGCGGCGACGCTGCGGCTGGCAGTGATGACCGGGTGGGCATAGGCCGCCCATATCAGGCCGCGGGCAGCTCCCGCAGGATTGGCAGCAAGAATTCAGCGAAAAGCCCCGGGTTCTCGGCGAATGGAAAATGGCCGATGCCGGGCATCGGCTGGAAGCGGACGCCGGGGATTTTCGCTGCCGTCGCGGCGGAGTGCTCGATGGTGCAGGAGTAGTCGTATTCGCCGGTCAGCATGAAGAGCTTGCAGCGATTGGTGTCGATGCGGCCTACGCGTTCGCGGGCATCCCAGTCGCCGGCATAGAATTCGATGTCGCCGAAGAATGCCCCAGGGCCGCCTTGGGCGTAATGCCAGGTGATTTCCGCGGCGCATTCCGCTGGGCTTTGCGGTGCTATCAGACCGCGGATCCATTCCGGCACGAAATAGCCGGCGTTGATCTGCGGGTGGGCGGAGAACGGCGTCTGCCTGCGCTCGATCCGCTCCGAGGCTTCGCAGGCGATGATGCCGGCGAAGGATTCGGGATGACGGTAGGCCAGTTCGAGACAGATCTCGCCGGACATCGACGCGCCGAGCACGATCGGCTTGCGCAGTCCGGCCGCCGCGATGAAGCTCATGATCAGCTCGACGTACAGGTCGGTATTGAGGCGCCACGAGCCGGGGATCGCGTTCGGTGGCGGCATCGACTTGCCATGCCAGGGCAGGTCGAAGGCAACCAGACGATGGTGCGCCGTGATGCGCGGATCGGCCATCAGCCGATGGAACTGCCGGCTATCGGCACCCGCAGTATGCAGGCAGAGCAGGTCCCGGCCAGCGCCCGCCTGCTCGCAGTAGATCAGGTTGTCGCCCACGGGGACATATTGCCCGCTGATCGCGGCGGCTGGCGTGGGATGACCAAGCGGCGGGTGCAGCGATGGCGGGACCGGAGTGTTGTGCCCGAGCGAGAGCCATTTGCCGACCTCGAGCACGCGGCGAACGACGTGGCTGAATTGCAGGAAGGTGAGTTGGTCGCCGCGAACGGTGAACTCCGGCACGCGCGCCAGCATGGCGAAGATCGCATGGTGGTGCCGCGGCGGAATGGGGGCGAGGAACTTTTCCCAGATTGCGTCGGGGGCTGCCAGGAGGAACTGAGGGGTTCCACCGCTTTGCAGCTGGCCGTCGGCAAAGGCAAAGGTGGCGTCAGCCGCCTTGAAGGCCATGGACCACGGGCCGCGCCAGGCGGTGAGGGTTGGGTCGACGGAACAGGCTTCCCACCAGGCTGCCGAACGTGGCCAGGTACTCATGCGGGATCGATCACGGTGAGCATCGCCGGGTGATATTTATCGCCATTGCCCTCTGCTTCCGACAGCTTGAGCCGCTCCATGGTCAGTTCTGCCCCAGGCACGGCCAGTCCGCAGGCGGCGGCCATTTCCAGCGCATACGACAGGTCCTTGATCGCATAGCGGGTAGAGAAGGCGCGTTCCGGAAAGTCGTGCGGCAGCATCGACTTCATGCCATGGCTGCGCAGCACGAAGCTGTCGCCCGAGCCCTTGGCAATTGTCGGCAGCAGCACGTCGGGGGGGACGCCGTTGCGGCGGCCGATGGCGATGGCTTCGGCCAACGCCGCGGTGTGCTGGAAAACCAACATGTTGTTGAGAATTTTTACCACCTGGCCGCAGCCGATAGGGCCACAGTGGGTTACGTCGGTACCCATCGTTTCCAGGATCGGTTGGATGTGAGCGAATACCGGATCGGAGGCGCCGACCATGATGGAGAGTTCTCCGCGGGCTGCAGCCTCACGGGTCCGGGCGACGGGAGCGTCGGCGAAGCCAATACCGCGCGCTTCGAGCCGGGCGCCGATGTCACGGGTCAGTGCGACCGACGACGTGGAGGTATCCACGAGGCACTGTCCAGCCGACAGATCGGGCTCCAGCGCGGCGATCACCGCGGCAACCGCCTTTCCGTCGGGCAGCGATAGCAGGATCAGGTCGGCACGGCGGCCGATTTCAGCGGCGGATGCGGCGGTGACGCCATTGGGTGCGAGGCGCGCCAGTGGTTCGGCGCGCAGGTCGTGTGCCAGCACCGGCTTGCCGCTGCGGCGGGCGAGGTGGCCGCACATGGGTTCACCCATCACGCCGAGACCGATGAAGCCAAGCGTCGTGATTGGGCGAAGGTTCAGACTGTTGGTCACGTCGGCCGTCCTCCGGTAGAACCGCACGAGATTGCTTCGTCGCTGCGGTCGTCGCAATGACGAGGCGAGCGGTGTCGGGGACGAAGCATGTACGCAGCGGTGCGCGGCGCGCGGATCTATTTTGATGTCGAAGGCGCGGGCCTCGTGCCTGAAGGCTCCGCCATGCGCGAGCGGCCGGTCGCGATGGTGATCCACGGTGGTCCGGGCGGCGACCATTCCGGGTTCAAGCCATCATTGAGTCCGCTCGCGGCGCGGATGCAGCTTGTCTACTTCGACCATCGTGGACAGGGGCGGTCCGCTGCGGCGGATCCGGCGACATATACGCTGGATGAAAATGTTGAGGATATGGAGGCGCTGCGGCGCCATCTGGGACTGGGACCAATTGTCTCGATTGGCACGTCATACGGCGGCATGGTGGCGATGGCGCACGCAGCACGGTATCCGGATGCAGTGTCGCATTTGGTGCTGATCGTGACCGCCGCGCACGGTGGCTTCATACCCCGTGCGCGGCAGATCGTGCGCGAGCGGGGCAACGACGAGCAGCGTGCGGTGTGCGAGACGCTGTGGGCTGGCGCGTTCCACACGGTGGAGGAGATGCGCCACTACTACGCGGTGATGGGCCCGATGTATGCGCGCAGCCACGATCCAGGGGCAGCGGGCGAAGCAGGCCGCGCGCGGGCGATCTATTCGCCGGAGCCATTGAACCGCGCGTTTGGGCCGAACGGGTTCTTGCGCGGATTCGACCTGCGGCCGGAACTGCCGCGCATCACCGCGCCGACATTAGTGTTGGCCGGACGGCACGACTGGATTTGCCCACCTGAGTTCTCGGAAGAGATCGCGCGGCTGATCCCGGGCGCGGATTTGCGGGTGTTCGAGCATAGCAGCCACTCGATCCGTAGCGACGAACCGCAAGCGATGCTGGACGCGATCTTGGGCTTCGTGGTGTATCGGCGCCGATGAGCCTGACCCGCAAGCGCGTCATGGTGACCGGTGGTGCTGGATTCCTCGGCTCGCACCTGTGCGAACGCCTGCTGCGCGACGGCAACGATGTGTTGTGCGTGGATAACTACTTCACCGGCCGCAAAGACAACATCGCCCACCTCATCGGCGATCCGCATTTCGAGGCGATGCGCCACGACATCACCTTCCCGCTGTATGTGGAGGTGGACGAGATCTACAACATGGCGTGCCCGGCCTCGCCGGTGCACTACCAGTACGATCCGGTTCAGACGACCAAGACCAGCGTGATCGGTGCGATCAACATGCTCGGATTGGCCAAGCGGATCGGTGCAAGGATTTTGCAGGCCTCGACGAGCGAGGTGTACGGCGACCCGACCATCCATCCGCAAACAGAGGACTACCGAGGCAACGTCAATCCGCTCGGCCCGCGCGCGTGCTACGACGAAGGCAAGCGCTGTGCTGAGACGCTGTTCTTCGACTACCACCGACAGCATCGGACGCGGATCAAGGTGGCGCGAATCTTCAACACCTATGGCCCCCGCATGCATCCAAACGACGGTCGGGTGGTGTCGAATTTTATCGTGCAGGCGTTGCAGGGCCAGGACATCACGCTGTACGGCGACGGCAGCCAGACGCGCGCGTTCTGCTATGTTGCTGACCTCGTTGAGGGGTTGATGCGCCTGATGGCGACAGAGGATGCGGTGACGGGTCCGATGAACCTGGGCAATCCGCACGAGATCACGGTGCGGGAGCTCGCCGAGCGGGTGGTGCGGCTGACAGGCGCGGGTTCGGCGCTGGTGCAGCGCGAGCTGCCCGCGGATGATCCGGTGCAGCGTTGCCCGGATATCGCGATGGCGAAGCGCGTGTTGGGGTGGGGGCCGACTATAGCGCTGGAGGATGGGCTCGCGCGGACGGTGGAGTATTTCAGGGGGATGATGGCGGAACGGGCTGCCGCGCTTGCGACGCGCGAGGGAGTACCCGCGGCCCAGCCCTAGAGCCAAACGCGGCTTCCCACTCTGCGGTTAGCGATTTGCTGCACAAAACCGGTTATTGTGGGCGCCGATTGTCGCGGAGGGGGTGCCGTGCCCGATCAACTGGTCGCTTCCCTGCCCTTCGAGGGGATACGTCAACAACTGACTGCGAAGGCTCCGACGCTTCCGCAGATATTCCAGCTCGGTGATCGCCTCGCCTCGGCCTCCGCGCTCCCCTCTACGCCTACCCAGCGCATTGCCGTCGCCGGCACGGTCACCGTCGACTATCTTGCCCGCGCCATCGCCTGCGCGGTTGCCGTCGAGGGTGTTTTGCCGATCACCTACCAGGCCCCGTTCGGTTCGCTGGTGCAGGAAATACTCGCCCCCGCCTCCACGCTGCACGCGTTTTCGCCGGCGTTGATCGTGCTCGCCCCCACTTGGCGCGAGCTGATCGCGCCGCTGCCCATCGGCGCCAGTGTGTCCGACGTAGACGTCGCGTTGGCACCCGCCATCGCATTATATAAGAAGCTCTGGTCGACGCTTTCAGCGGCCAACATTCGCATCATCCAGCACATGCTGGTACCGCCGGCCAACCGCTACCGCGGCCCAGCCGAGCGCCTTGCGCCCGCGGCGCCCGCCAACCAGGTGCGCCGGCTGAACGATGCGCTGCTGGATGCAGGACGCGGGCTTGTCCACTTTCTGGACTTGGAGCAGATCGCGGCGGATATCGGCTCGCGTCGCTGGTCTGCTTCGCGCTTCCACTACTCCGCGAAGCTGGATTTCGATCCGCGCTGGCTTCCCGAATACCTCGCGCCGTTCCGGGCTGCTTGGCGCGCGGCGAATGCGCGGGCGAAGAAGGTGCTGGCGCTGGATCTCGACAACACGCTGTGGGGCGGCGTTATTGGGGACGACGGCGTCGAGGGGATCGTGCTTGGGCCGGCGTCCGCCGCGGGCGAGGCATTCGAGGACTGGCAGCGCTACATCAAGGGGTTGGCCGAACGTGGCGTGGTGCTCGGCGTGTGTTCGAAGAACGCACCGGAGATCGCCGCTACCGGGTTTACCCACCCCAACACTGTGCTGAAGCGCGAGGATTTCGCCGCGTTCGAATGCTCCTGGGCCGACAAGGCGGGTTCGCTGCGCCGGATGGCGAAGGATCTGAACCTGGGGCTGGATTCGGTCGTGTTCGCCGACGACAATCCGGCGGAATGCGAACTGGTGCGGCGGGAATTGCCAGACGTCGCGGTGGTGCATCTCGGCGCTGACCCCGCGCAGTTCGTCGAGCTGTTCGACGCGGGGTGCTGGTTCGATCTGCCTGCCTATACGACCGAGGATCTGGGGCGGGCCGCTGCCTATACCGCGCGGGTAGCCGCGTTGGCCGAAGCGTCCGAGGCAACGGATATCGATGCGTATCTCGCCGGGCTCCTCATGAAGGGGCGGCTGTATCGGCCGGAAGAAGCTGACATCGCGCGTGTGGCGCAGCTCGAGCAGAAGACGAATCAGTTCAACGTCACCACGCGCCGGTATCCAGAAGCGGCAATCCGCGGGTTCATGGAAC
>Ga0070735_10004673_pt1 | contig 11484 bp, 9 predicted proteins | sample Coa_R1_FD_66443 | JGI IMG/M metagenome (GOLD analysis project Ga0070735, IMG submission 66443) | Surface soil microbial communities from Centralia Pennsylvania, which are recovering from an underground coalmine fire - Coalmine... | ecosystem: Environmental > Terrestrial > Soil > Unclassified ... | reverse complement strand
GCCGGTGCTGGCGGCGAGGCGCTGCAGCGCTTCGGGCACGCCCTCGCCGTTGGCGAGCTTCGGCAGCAGCAGATCGATGCGCTGGCCGACGACCTCGGCCTCGTCGTAGCCGAAGACGCGCTCGCCGGTGGGATTGAAGGTACGGATCACCCCGTCCGCATCGAGCGCCAGCACCACGTCTTTGATGTGGTCGAGAATGATCTGCAGCCGCTCGGAGCTCTGCTCACGCGCCTCGTGTGCGAGCGCGCGTGCCTCATCGGCCATGAGGCGCATCGACTCGACGATCCCGCGGCGCTCGCGCTCGGCCGTGTGGTAGTGATCGTTGATGAGTCGCAGGAGCATGCCGAGATCCGGCGTGGCACTCCCGGTCCGCAGCTGCAGCTCCTTGAGCGCTGCGCGCAGCGCCGGGTGCAGCTCGGCGTCGCTCTCAGGCCGCGGATCCGCCCGGACGAGCGTCGTGGTCTGGCCCGGGATTGCCTCCTGAGGCTCAGCGAGCGTCCGCATGGTCCGGGTGTTTGACATAATGATGTCGACTGGGCGCGATTGAAATCATACGGGGCAGCTGTGGCGCCGCCCGTGAAGCCAATCCCGGTTCCAGGGAGAACTAGTGCGCCGCAGCAGTCGCAGGGGGCTTCCCGGGCCCGGGAGTGGCCGCAGGACCCCCTGCCGGCTCTGCCAGTCCGTTCCCGGCAATGATTGGGAAAGAATAGACGGGGTTGAGCGACTGGCCGCCGGAGGCGATCGCCATCGCGGCGCTCAGGGTGAAAATGCCTTCCCGCTTCGCAAGGAGCTTGAAACTGTGATGAACCGGGACGCCGTAGGCGGGCTTTTCGGTCGGGGCGATTGTCTCGCCGCTCACGATGTCCAGGCCGTCATCGCCCTGGATGGTTCCGGAGAACTGCTCGATGGTATCGGCCTGCGGCAGCACGACCATGTCGACGTCCACCGGCTGGCCGACCGCCGGCCGCCCCGCCAGCTCGAATTTCACCTGCAGGAGCCCCGCCCCCGCTTTGCCGGTCACGACCCCGCCGACGAGGTTCGGTGACAGCGAATCGGCGGGACTCACCACCTTCTTGACGGTGGCCGCTTTGGCGGCCTTGGCGGCAGCGGCGGAGTCCTCCCTGGAGCCGCACCCGAAGGTGCACAGGGCGAGCAGCAGAACGAGACTCGTGGCTAGGTTGCGCATGAGGCGCGCACGTTACCAAAGGAGCCTATCTGAGCGCACGTGCGGAATCGGCATTTCGGGCTCAAGTCTTGCCCGTATCGCGCAGCAACGGCGGGTCGTCGATCACTTCCACCTGCTCGAGCAGGTCCTGCAGGTACCCCTCCCAGTAGCGCTCCTCGGCGAGCCAGGGAAAGGCGCGCGGAAAGGCCGGATCGCTCCAGCGATGCGCGACCCAGGCGGCATGATGGAGCATCCGCAGCCCCCGCAGCGGCTCGATGAGCCTGAGCTCGCGCAGATCGAAGTCTGCGAACTGCCGGTAGCCTTCGAGGAGCTCCGCCCACTGGTGCTGCTGCTCATCGGGCGTCCCCGAAAGCATCATCCACAGATCCTGCATGCGCGGCCCCATGAGGCAGTCGTCAAGATCGACGAAGGCGGGCCCCCGCTCGTTCCACAGGAGATTGCCGAGATGGCAGTCACCGTGCAGACGAATGGCGCCGACCTCTCCCACCGCGGCAAAAGCCGCCGTGATCCGCTCGAGCAGCGCGCCGCTCACCGAGGAATAGCGTGCGGTGAGCCTCTCGGGCAGGAGCTCGCTCGAGAGCACGTGCGCGCGTGCGTCCCAACCGAGTCGCTGGATACTCAAGCGCGCACGCACGGTGAAAGCGCGCAACGCCCCCACCTGATGCAGGCGCGCGAGGCTCCGCCCCAGGAGCTGCAGCGCCTCCGGCCGATCGAGCTCCGGGGCGCGGCCTCGCATCCAGGGAAAACAGGCGAAACGGAACTCGTGATAGCGCACCAGCGTCTCACCCCCGAGATGGAGCGGAGCGGCCACCGGGAGCTCTGCGGCTGCCAGCTCGCCGGTGAACTCGTGCTCCTCGAGGATCTGTGCGTCGCTCCAGCGCGCCGGCCGGTAGAACTTGAGCACCAGGATGCCGCGCTCGCCGTGCAGCTGGTAGACGCGGTTCTCGTAGCTATTGAGCGCGAACAGCCGTCCGTCGGGGTCGAGTCCGACCGCCGCGGCCGCGTCCAGCACCACCTCGGGGGTGAGCCCGTTGAAGGGCTGCAGGTCGCTCGCGGTGCTTTTGCGTATCATCGCAGCCCTTGCGTCATCGCAATGTGGCCGAAGTGGAGTCCATGGAACGCGGCAGCATATTAGTCACGGGAGGCGCGGGCTACATCGGCAGTCACGTCGTGCTGCAGCTGCGCTCGCGCGGCGAGCGGGTCGTGGTGCTGGACGACCTCTCGCGCGGCTTCCGCCGTGCGGTCGTCGATGCACCGCTCGTCGTCGGCCGGGTGGACGATCGCGAGACCGTGCGCTCGCTCCTGCGCCAGCATGCGGTCGATACCGTCATGCACTTCGCCGCCTACACCATCGTGCCGGAGTCCATGCGCGAGCCGCTGAAGTACTACGGCAACAACACCTGCGCGACGCGCGCGCTGCTCGAATGCTGTCTCGAAGAGGGCGTGCCGCATTTCGTGTTCTCGTCCACCGCGGCCGTTTACGGTATTCCTGCCGAGGGCGTGGCCGCCGAGACCACCCCGACCGCGCCCATCAACCCCTACGGCACCTCCAAGCTCATGTCGGAATGGATTCTGCGTGATCTGGCGGCCGCCTCGGCGCTGCGCTACGTGGCGCTGCGCTATTTCAACGTCGCGGGGTCCGATACCTCCGGGCGCATCGGCCAGGCGACGCCGAACGCGACGCTGCTGGTGAAAGTGGCGTGCGAGGCGGCGGTCGGCAAGCGCCCGGGAGTGTCGATCTTCGGCACCGACTACCCGACGCCCGATGGCACGGGCGTGCGCGATTACCTGCACGTCGAGGATCTCGCGAGCGCGCATGTCGATGCCCTCGCCTATCTGCGAGGGGGCGGTGCATCGGCGACCCTCAACGTCGGCTACGGTCACGGCTACAGCGTGCGGCAGGTGCTCGCCGCAGTCGAGCGAGCTGCCCAGCTGAAGCTACGGGTCGAAGAGCAGCCGCCTCGCGCGGGCGACCCCCCGGCGCTAATCGCCCGTGCCGAGCGCATCCGCAAAGAGCTCGGCTGGCAGCCGCGCCTCGATGATCTCGATGCGATCGTGCGCACCTCGCTTGAATGGGAGCGCCGACTGCAGCGGGATCCCTGGTGAGGAGTGCCGGGCGCACGCGCCCGTAGTCGATGGCCGACGGCATGTCGCCATTCGCAGACACTCCTTCCGGACCCCCGGTAGAATGGCTTCCATGCAGTGGGCTCGCCCCAAGTCCCTGAGTGGCTTGATGCTGCTCGGCCTGGCGCTGATCGCCGGCCCGCTGCTGGCCGCCATCGTTACGGCCCTGCTTCAGATGCGCCATCTGGCCGACACGGGGCACCGGATCATCCTCGAGGGCGTGACCGCGGCGCGCGCCAGCCAGGCATTGTTTGCGCAAATCGCCTCCCTCGAGCGCACCGCGCGACTCTTCAACGTACTCAACGACCCCAAGCTCCTCGAGGTGTACCGCACGGAGGACGAGCGGCTCACCCTCACCCGTGAGCAGCTGCGCCGTCACGCGACCGATGACACCCGTCGCACGCTCGATGAGCTCGGGCACCTGCAGGCGGGTACGCGCTTCGTGGTGTTATCGACCCCCGCGAGCACCAGCGCGACCGCTGCCGCCGAGCTCGCGGAGCGCTTCAGCCAGTTGTCGACGCTCGTCGAGCAGGTGGCGCAGCAGAGCAACGCCGAGATCGACACCCAGGTCGCCGCGCTCGAAACGCTGACGCTGCGCGCCCGCCAACAGCTCCTGTGGGAGTCGGCGCTGCTGGTTCCGCTCGCCGTGCTCGCGCTCATTGTCCTCACCCTCGGCGTCGGCCGGCCGCTGCGCCAGCTCGACCGCGCGATCAGCGAGCTGGGCGAAGGCACCTTCATCAACCCGATCGCAGTTCCGGGTCCCCACGACCTCGAGCGCCTCGGCCGCCAGCTCGAGTGGCTGCGCCAGCGGCTGCTCGAGCTCGCGCACGAGCGCAACCGGTTCCTGCGCCACATGTCACACGAGCTGAAGACTCCGCTCGCCAATATCCGCGAGGGCACCGAGCTCCTGATGGATGGGGCGGTGGGCGAGCTCGACCCGAATCAGCGCGAGGTGGCGGCAATCCTGCGCGAGAACGGCATCAAGCTGCAGCGCATGATCGAGAATCTCCTGTCTTTCAGCGCCTGGCAGACCTCCAGCGGCGGTCTCGAGACCACGGAGTTTAGGCTGCGGCCGCTCGTCAAGCAGGTGCTGGAAAACCAGCAACTGACGCTGCTCTCGCAGCGGGTGCGGCTCGACGTGCGGGTCGAGGACCTCGTGCTGATCGCGGACCGCGGCAAGATCCGGCTGATTCTCGAGAATCTGGTGTCGAATGCCGTCAAGTACTCGCCCAAGGGTGGGACCATCTTCCTGAGGGCGCGGGCCAGCTCGGACCGCCTGGTGCTGGATGTGGCCGACAGCGGCGCGGGCATCCCCAAGGAGGACCGGGCTCATATTTTCGAGGCCTTCTACACCGGGCGGGCCTCGCGCAGCACCGCAGTGAAAGGGACCGGCATCGGTCTCTCCGTGGTGCTCGAGTTCGTCTCGGCACACAAGGGCACGGTGGAGATCCTGGACGGGGAGTTTCCGGGGGCGCACTTCCGCATCACGATGCCCATCAGCACGACGAACGACGGGGAGCCTGCGAGTGCCGGAGCGAAGCCCAAGGCGCATGCGCATGCAGCGTAAGCCAAGCCTGGCGCATCGCGGAGCGGCGGCGATCGTGATCGCCGCGGCGCTCTCGCTCAACGCCTGCACCGGCGGCCTGATGACGGGCACGCGCAGCGCGACCACACCCACGGCGGCGCAGTCGCCCTCGGTCTCGGCGATGGTGTTGTCGGAATACCTCCTGCTGCTGCAGAAGTTGGTGCAGGGCAGCGCCTCGGAGCAGGCGGAAATCGCCGCCACCGCACGCAACGAGTATGAGACGGCGCCGACGCCGAGCCACGAGCTCAAGCTCGCTCTGATCCTCGCGACCCCCGGGCACCCCGCCACCGACCAGCCGCGCGCGCAGGGGCTGCTGCGCCAGCTGATGGCGCACCCGGAGTCGCTCGTCCCGGCCGAGCGCGCCCTCACCTTCCTCGAGCTTTCGCAAATTGACGACCATTTGACGCTGGTCGCTGAAAACCGCAGGCTGCAGACGGATGCGGTGAGGGAGGATCAGGTGCGCACGGCGAACGCCAACCGCCGCCTGCAAGCCGAGCTCGAGGAGAACGCGAGGCTTCGCAAGGAGCTCGATGAGGCACGCGCCAAGCTCGACGCCATCGCCAACATCGAGCGCTCGCTGAATGAGCGCAAGCCTAAGAATCCCTGAATTTGAGCTGCAGCAGGAGGAGCTGGCCGTGAACCAGACCGGGACCGGAAAACGCAAAGCACGCATTCTCGTCGTCGACGACGACCCGGGGCTCCTGCGCCTGCTGACGATTCGCCTGCGCGCCGAGAGCTACGACGTCGAGGCGGTCGAGAGCGCGGCGCAGGCGCTGGCGGCTGCCAGCCGTTTTCGCCCCGATCTCGTGATCACCGATCTGCGCATGGACCAGATGGACGGCATTGGACTGCTGAAGGAGCTGCAGAACCGCTGGCCGGGGCTGAAGGTCATCATTCTCACCGCGCACGGCACCATTCCCGATGCCGTACAGGCCACGCAGATGGGAGCCTTCGGCTTCCTCACTAAACCGGTCGACAAGCAGGAGCTGCTCGATCAGGTGCAGAAGGCGCTGCGCATCTCGGGCTTCGGAGCCTCGGATGAGGACTGGCGCGCGGAGATCGTGACGCGCAGCGCGATCATGGAGGAAAAGCTGGCGCAGGCGCACATGGTCGCCGGGACCGATGCCCGCGTGCTCATCACCGGTGAAAGTGGCACCGGCAAGGAGCTGCTGGCGCGAGCCATTCACCGGGGCAGCCCACGGCGCAACAAGCCCTTCATGGCGATCAACTGCAGCGCCATGGCCGAGAACCTGCTCGAGTCGGAGCTCTTTGGGAACGAGAAGGCCGCCTCTCCCGGGGCCAACCGCGCGCAGCGGGGAATGTTCGTCGCTGCAGACGGCGGCACCCTCATGCTCGATGAGATCGGTGATATGCCGATGCGGCTGCAGGTGAAGCTCCTGCGCGTGCTCCAGGAGAACGCGGTCCGCCCCGGCGGGAGCAATGACCCGCTCCCCGTCAACGTGCGCGTGATCTCCGCCACGCACCGGGACCTGCAGCAGCTCATGACCAGCCAGCAGTTCCGCGAAGACCTCTACTACCGCCTCAACGTGGTGCACATCGAAGTGCCGCCACTCAGCCGACGTCGCGAGGACATTCCGCTCCTGGTCGCCCATTTCCTCGCGCAGATCGCCCGTGAGAGCGGCGTGCGCAAGATCTATGCGCCGGAAGCCGTGGAGCTCCTCGCGACCGCCGACTGGCCCGGTAACATCCGCCAGCTCCAGAACGTGGTACGACAGAACGTCGCGCTGTCGCAGACTCCCATCATTCCGGTGGAGCTCGTGCAGCAGTCGCTCGGCGGCTCGCCCGGGCGCCTGCCCTCATTCGATGAGGCGCGCGATGAGTTCACGCGCAGCTATCTCTCGCAGATCCTGCAGATCACGGGCGGCAACGTCAGCCAGGCCGCGCGCCTCGCGCGTCGCAACCGCACGGATTTCTACAAGCTCCTGGCGCGTCACCAGCTGACGCCCGAGGAATTCAAGCAGCGCGTCTAACGTCCGGCGGCGGCAGCCATCTGCAGATCGGGTGCGCAGCGGCCGAGCGGCAGCAGCCGCTCGTCGCGGGGGCATATGGTCTCCAGGGTCGCGGGCATCCCGCCAAATCTGAATGTCAGGCCGTCCTTCACCGTCAGGAGCCCCTCGGGCGAAGGATCGGCGGCCCAGAGCGGCGGCGCGCGTGGCTCATCGTATGGCGCCTGATACCCCATGAATGCGAGGAGACTCGCAAAGATATTGAAGTGACTGGTCCTGCCGAAGTTCTCGCGGCTGGCGCTGCGCAGAATCCCGGACCATTTTTCGTTGGCCGTGAAGACGATCAGCGGCACCCGGGTGGTGGAGCGCGGCACGCTCGTGCAATGCGTGATGGTGATGCCGTTCTCCCGCCATAGATTCTGGCCGTGATCGGAGGTGTAGACGACGACCGTGCTCGTGTCCTGAGGCAGTCCCGGCAGGGCCTTGAAGAACGAGTTGAGATTCCACTCGACCGCGTTGCGATAGGAGTTCCTGAAAGGCACGGTTCCCGAGAGCGCGGCCATCGTGCCGAGCATGTGCTGCTGGTTGGCGAAGGCGGCGCCGGGATCCCCCGCAAAACCCGCGGTCGGCAGATAGTGTGCCGCGGCCGCCGGATACTTCGAGTCGTAGGGGAAATGCGGGCCGACCTTGTTCACGTAAATGAATTGCGGCGTATCTTTGGCCGTCAGCTCCGCGATCAGCTTTCCTGCAGCCCCATCGCGCAGCGGGACCGGCACGTTCGGAAATACATACACGTGATCGATGAAGCTGCGCTCGCGCGCGCTCATCCAGTTGTGCAGCACGTCGCTTCGGTCCTGGCCGTCGATATAGACGGTCTCGTAGCCTGCGCGCTTGGCGTATTCCCAGATGCTCGCGTCCCTCTCCAGGTCTTCGCTGAGGTGTAGCGGACGCGGTCCGACCCGGAGGATGAGATTGGAGTCGGAGCTGCAGTCCCCGCCCGAGACCGCGGGCCCGAAGTCGTACTCGATGCCCGACGGAAGGGAGGGCGTGTCGATCCGGACGTCTGAGTCTTTCCTGAATACATCGTCCACGACGCTCTCGTCCACGACGTAGACGACGTGCCTCACGCCTGCGTGCGGCGTGTCCGCGACCGGACGATGGGGATAGGCACTGCGCCCGAAGTACTGATCCGCGAACAGGGCTTCCGAGTACGCGATGATTCTCAAGGGGGTCGGCAGTCCGGCGGTGCCCCTGCCCCCGCGCACCCAGCAGATGGCGGCGATGACGGCGGTCGCGAGACACAGCGACAGCACGCCCGCCGTCCTGGCCACGGGTGTCGCATGCGCGGCGGGATCCTTCCGGAAGACGGAGAAGAGCAGTACCGCGGCGAGCGGCAGGTTGAGAAGGACCGCCGTGAGGAGCTGTGGGCGATACTGATTCGCGGCATCGCCGGCATAGTCCCTGGCATCCAGCATGCGCTCGAAGCCGAGCGCCTCGAGCGGCTCCTTCGCCGCCAGGTAATACGCACAGATGAAGAGCGCCGAAGCGAAGAACAGCGGCGCAATCACTACCCGCACGATGCGCGGAGCGAAGCTGAGGAAGAACCAGAGACAGCACCCGCTCACCACCCATACGGCGACGTATGAAGTAGCGGTTGCAACGCCCGACTCATGGATCAGGGTTGCCATTCTGGACGCGAGCTCGGGTCCGGTGCCCAGCCCGAGGGCGACCAGCGTCGCGGCCAGAAACGCGAGCTCGGTCCTCGTTCGTCCGTGAAGCATCGATGACACGAACATGCCATCGACTTTACGGATTTATTACGGTTTTATTGCGCTCGGCTCAGCGTCCCTCGGCGCATGCTGGGGCTCGGCGAGCGCTGCCACGGGCTTGGCAAAGGGCGCTGAGTCGATGCTGTGCTTATCGAGGAGGTCGTAGAGGGTCGGCCGGGTCACCCCGAGCAGCTCCGCCGCCCGCGAGAGGTTCCCCCGCGCCACCGCGAGCGCCTGGCGCACTGCCTGGGCCTCGGCGCGCGCCCGCGCCACTCGCAGGTTCAGGTATTCGGGGTCATCGCCCGGATCCTCGAGCCCGAGGTCATTGGCTGTCACCACCGCCCCCTCGGCCATGATCACCGCCCCCTTGATGCGGTTCTCGAGCTCGCGCACGTTTCCCGGCCAGCGGTGCGCCTGGATGGCGCGGATCGCATCCGGGGCAAGGCCGCGCGTCGGCTTGGCGAAGCGCTCCGAGATCTGCTGCAAGGCGAACTGCGCAAGCAGGAGACTATCCCCCTGCCGCTCGCGCAGCGGCGGGACGCGGATCGTGACCTCGCTCAACCGGTAGAAGAGATCCTCGCGGAAAGCGCCGCTCCCCATGAGGGTCTGCAGATCGCGGTTCGTGGCGCAGACGATCCGCAGGTTGAGCGCCACGGGCACGCGGCCGCCGACGCGCTCGACGCTGCGCTCCTGCACGACCCGCAGCAGCTTCGCCTGAAGCGGCGGCGGCATCTCCCCGATCTCATCGAGGAACACCGTGCCACCCTCGGCGGACTCGAGCTTGCCGGCGGTGCGCTTGGCGGCGCCGGTGAAGGCACCCTTCTCATAGCCGAACAGCTCGCTCTCGAGCAGCGTCTCCGGGATCGCGGCACAGTTGATGCCGACGAATGGCTTGTGGGAGCGTCCGGAGAGCCGGTGCAGCGCCCGCGCCAGGAGCTCCTTGCCGGTGCCACTCTCGCCCAGGAGCAGCACCGTCGCGTTGGTAGGCGCGACCTTCTCGATCGCGCGACACAGGCCCCGGACGGCATCACTCACGCCGACGATGCCCTCGAGCGCCATGTCGCCGGTCCGCTCGCGCAGGTGCCAGTTCTCTTCCTCGAGCTCGCGGATGCGCAGCGCCCGGCGCACCACGATCGAGAGCACGCCGCGGTCCAGCGGCTTGTAGTAGAAGTCCGTCGCCCCGAGACCGACCGCGGCGACCGCCAGCTCGCGCGCGTCGTGCTCGGTCATCGCGATGAGCTTTACGTCGGGGGTCAGATTGAGGATCTGGCGCAGCAGCTCCAGCGCCTGCGCGGCCGGCTCCGGCTCGCGCGCCGTGCCGAGGTCGAACAGCACGACGTCCGGCTCGGTGCGCCGCACGACATTCAGGGGGTCGTCGGAGGTGCGGATGGCGGTCACGTCGAGGTCCGAGAACACCATCTCGAGCTCGCGCCGGAGCGTGCGGTCGTTCTCGAGGATCAGCAGCTTTCGCCGCCGGTTGGCTACGGCCATCAAAAGGCCCCCGTCCGCCTCAGTCGATGAGACTTTACAGTGTATTGTAAAGATATTCCGGGGGGACCTTCGTGAACCCATTAACAATTGCACTACACTAGCTTCCCGTGACGGATGGCCCCGAGACCCGTGTCCGCCAGTTCCGCAACGCCCTGGGAGCGTTCGCGACGGGCGTGACGATCGTAACGACCCGCACCGCCTCGGGGGTGGACGTCGGACTCACCGCCAACAGCTTCAACTCCGTGTCCCTCGAGCCGCCGATGGTGCTCTGGAGCCTCGCCAAGGCGGCCAAGAGCCTGCCGGCCTTCCTCGACAGCGGCTACTTCGCGGTTCACGTGCTCGCCGCCTCGCAGGAGGAGCTGTCCCACACGTTCGCCACCCGGGGAGCCGACAAGTTCGCGGGACTCGCCATCGAGCGGGGTCGCGGCGACATACCGCTGCTCGATGGATGCACGGCGCGATTTCAGTGCCGCACGGCCGTCAAATACGAAGGCGGCGATCACGTGGTCTTCATCGGAGAAGTGGAGGCCTTCGACCATTTCGACCGTCCGCCGCTCGTCTTCCACGGCGGCCGCTACGCCGCAGCGGTCGCACGCCCCACGCCGGTTCCGGCGCCCGAAGCGGCGGACCCCGACAGCAGCTTCAGCGAGGATTTCCTCATCTTTCTGCTCGGGCGCGCGCACTTTCAGCTGTTCCTCGGCCTGCAGCGCGACCTCGAACGCCATGGCCTGACCGAATGGCAGTGGTTCGTGCTCAGCATTCTGGGCGTCAGTGACAATCGCACCATCGCCGAGCTCGACCGAATCCTCTGGCGCACGGGCACGCGTGTGACGTACGAGCTCATCGCAAGCCTCGTGGCTGGAGGTTTTGCGCAGCTGCACGGCAGCAACGATCCGCATGCGCGCGTCACCCTCACCGAGCAGGGACGGCGGGTGGTGATCGAGCTCGTCGCGGCCGCGAAGGCCACCGAATCCCATGCCGAGAGCAGCCTCGGTTTCGCCGAATCGCAGCTTCTCAAGCAGGCACTGCGCAGCATCATCCTCGAGACCGACCCGGGGCTGCCGCCGCTGCGCTCCTCCACCTACAGCGAGTGACACCATGACCGAAGGCCACGCCGCACAGCTCGCCGCCGTGCGCACCATCGCGACCGAGGTCGCCGCGCGCTACGCTCCCGAAGTCGATGCCAGGAGCCGCTTCCCCCGTGAGAGCCTGGACGCGCTGCGCAGCGCCAGGCTGCTCTCGGCTCCGGTCCCGGCAAGCCTCGGCGGCGGCGGCGCCGGGATGCGCGAGCTCGCGGCGCTCTGCTCGGCGCTCGCACGCGGCTGCGGCGCGAGCGCGATGGTGCTCGCGATGCATTACTCG
>Ga0070735_10004670_pt1 | contig 11489 bp, 10 predicted proteins | sample Coa_R1_FD_66443 | JGI IMG/M metagenome (GOLD analysis project Ga0070735, IMG submission 66443) | Surface soil microbial communities from Centralia Pennsylvania, which are recovering from an underground coalmine fire - Coalmine... | ecosystem: Environmental > Terrestrial > Soil > Unclassified ... | reverse complement strand
TACGCAAGCGACTCGACGTCGAGCTCGACCTCCTGATCCATCGCAACGGGCGCGGCCACAGCCGCAACGCTAGCGCCAGACGGGATCCGTGTTGAGCACGAGCGGCGGGCGCGGCGGCTGCGCGAAGTCGAACTCCCGCAGCAGGTCGCCGAGGATCGGCTCGTTCTCCCGCACGTCGGGCCGCGGATCCGGTCGGCCGTCCGTGCGCGGATCGAGACGTTGGCCGCCCAGGAAGTCGTCCTCGATGAACTTCACGTACGCATCGAAGCTGAGTGTCTGGTGGTCGATGTAGCCGCGCTTCGCGTACGGGCTGATCAGCAATCCCGGGACGCGCAGGCCGTAGCCGTTCTCGTCCACCTTCGGCGGCACGACGTGGTCGTAGAAGCCGCCCCAGTCGTCCCACGCGAGAAAGATCGCCGTCGAGCTCCAGTCAGGCCCCTTCATCACGGCGTTGACGAGCGACGTCACGTACGACTGCCCCGCGGACACGAGCCCGGGTGGATGCTCGCTCACCTTCTGCGCGGGCGTGATCCACGCCACGGACGGCAGCGTCCCGGCGCGCGCCGCCTTGTAGAACTCGTCGAGCGACGTCACGTCCGCGAGCTGGCCGTCGTCCTTCACAGTGTCGAAGTACGGCAGCGGGTTCCAGATCCCGGGCGTCTTCGGCCCCTGCTTCACCGGTCCGCACGTGAGCGCAGCGTCGTCCTCGCAGTCCGGCTCCGTTCCCTTCATCACGTAGTAGCGCCAGCTGACGTGGTGCTCGTGCAGCAGATACGTGAGGTCGGTCCACGCGTAGTCGGGAATCGACTTCGTCTTGTTGCCCTTGAAGTCCGGCGGCGAGCCGGGCGCCTGCAGCGCGTTCACGCAGCTCTTCGGGTCGCCGGGAATCGTGCAGCGCGCGGACCACTCGCTGACCATGAAGAGATGCGCGGGCAGGCTCCACGACGCGTTCGGCTCGAACATGTGGTCCTGGAGAACGAAGTTGCGCGCGTACGCCCAATAGTTCGGGATCTCGCGCTGGTCGTGCCAGCCCATGACGTCGGTGCCCGCACCGGGGATCGTGCACGCGGGATCATTCGCGTCCTTGCAGCCGAGCGCCTTGCCGGCCTCCGCCTCGGCGACGAAGCCGTCCATCCTGCCGCCGTCGACGTCGCGCACCGCCTGCAGCTGCCCGTGCGGACCGCCGCGCGCGCGGTCGTTCGTGTCGTGGTACGGACGCACGCAGCCGCCGCGCACGGGATCGGGAAGACAGACGTCCTTCGGGATGCCGTCGGCGCCGGGATACGTGCCGAAGTAGGAGTCGAACGAGCGGTTCTCCTGCATGATCACGATCACGTGCTTGATCAGGTGGATGTCCGGCGGAATCGTCGAGCGCGGCTTCGACGCGTCTGACCCCAGCGCGGCGCCGGCGCACGCGAGCGCCGCAGCCGCGGCGACGACCCAGCGCTTCACGCCAGCGGCGTGACGTACACGCTGCGCTCGCGCGGCCCGTCGAGCTCGCAGAGGAAGATCCCCTGCCACGTCCCGAGTGCGAGCCGGCCGTCGCGAAGCGGTACGAGCACCTGCGGCCCCATCAGCGCGGCGCGCACGTGCGAGGGCGCGTTCTCCTCGCCCTCCTCGATGTGCTGCCAGCCCCAGTCCTCGCCGACCATGCGCTCGAGCGCGGCCTCGAAGTCGCGCGCGACCGCGGGATCGGCGTGCTCGTTGATCGTCACGCCGGCGGTCGTGTGCGGGACGAAGACGAGCACGGCGGACGCGCCGCCGGCTCCGTTCAGGGCGCCCTCGACCTCGCGCGTGATGTCGAGCAGCTGCGTGCGCCGCTCGGTACGGATGCGGATCTCCTGCATCGAGCCATATCCTACGGCGGTGGCCGCCGACGCATACCGCGAGCGCATCGACCGTTTCATCGCCGACCTCGACCAGGAGTACTACGAGCACTACGCGGGCCTGAAGACCGACTTCGACCTCGAGTCGATCTACCGCGAGTACGAGGACGTGACGACCCTCGAGCAGGCGCAGCGGCTGCAGGAGGCGGTCGACGGCAGCTTCGGCTCGCGCGAGCTCTGGCGCTTCGCGTGCGAGGGCTACCTCGGCTCGCTGACGCGCAAGCAGGACGAGGAGGCGGCGAAGACCGAGGCGACGCTGACGGCAACCGTCGACGGCGACGAGATCCCGTTCCGCATGCTGCGCCCCGCGATCGCGAACAACGACGACCGCGCGCAGCGCGAGCGCCTCGAGCGGATCCGCAACGAGCTGACGGACGAGCACATGAATCCGATCCTGCTCGCCGGCCATCTCGAGACGCACGCCGCGGTGCGCAACCTCGGCGTCTCGACGTACCGTGAGCTCTACGACCGCTTCGAGTACAAGCTCGACGAGCTCGCCGAGCAGTGCCGTTCGTTCATCGCCGCGACCGAGTCGCTGTACGAGGACGCGGTCGACCGCCTCTTCCGCGAGCGCGTCGGCGTCGGCCTCGACGAGGCCCAGCGCTGGGACGTCGCGCGCGTCGTGCGCGCGCCGCAGTGGGACACCGCGTTCCCCGCGGAGCGGATGCTCCCCGCGCTCGATGCGACGCTGCAGGACCTCGGCGTGAAGATCTACGAGCAGGAGAACGTCCACCTCGACGTCGAGGAGCGGCCGAACAAGACGCCGCGCGCGTTCTGCTCGCCGATCGAGGTGCCGGGGAAGGTGATGCTCGTCATCCAGCCGATGGGCGGCCCGGACGACTGGGCGGCGCTTTTCCACGAGGCGGGCCACACCGAGCACTTCGCGCACACGCGCGCCGAGCTGAAGGTCGAGGAGCGCCGGCTCGGCGACAGCGCCGTCACCGAAGGCTGGGCGATGCTGCTGCAGCACCTCACCGACGATCCCGTGTGGCTGACGCGGCGGCTCGACTTCCCGCGTCCCGAGGCGTTCGCTGCCGACGGCGCCGCGCTGCTCCTGTTCGTCGTACGCCGCTACGCGGCGAAGCTGCAGTACGAGCTCGAGTTCCACTCGACGGACGACATCGAGGCGATGCGCCCGAGGTACGTCGAGCTGCTCGCCGACGCGCTGAAGATCGAGCCGAGCCCGACCGACTACCTCGGCGACATCGACTCGAGCTTCTACGTCACGTCGTACCTCCGCTCTTGGGCGTTCGAGGCGCAGCTGCGCACACACCTGCGCGGCGAGTTCGGCAACGCGTGGTTCGCGCGCCGCGAAGCGGGCTCGCTGCTGCGCGAGCTGTGGGGCGAGGGGATGCGCTGGCCGGCCGAGGACTTCCTCCGCGACATCACCGGCTCGGGGATCGAGCTCGAAGCGGTCGCGGAGCGCGTGCGCGAGCACCTGGCGCTCGTCTAGCCCGTAACCGGCGCAGCGGGGTCCGCGTTGAAACCGCATGGCGGGCACGGTGCGGTTTCGGATCGTCTACGGCTTCCTCGCAGTCATCGCGCTCGTTTCCGTCGCCGCGTACGTCTCGCTGACGCGAGGCTCGCGGCCCGCGTTCGTGGCGGCCGCCTCGGCCGCGATCGCGCCGCCGTCCGCGGCCGACTTCGGGGCGACGTTCACCGGCGCCGCGAACGCGTACGCGAAAGCACACGGGGAGCGCCGGCGGCTCGTCAAGCCCGACTGCGTCGAGGCGGCGCCGGGCCGCTACATGTGCTCCTACGCAGTCGCGCGCGCGGGCCGGCGTCTCGAGTGCCACCTGATCCAGGCGCGCTGGGATCCGAGCCGGCTGGCGTCCTACGACGTGACGCTCTCCGGCCGCGCGGCCCGCTGCGGGACGCTGCGCGACGCGATTCGTTCGCTCGACTAGTCGCGGAACTCGAGCGGCACGCGCCGGCCTTCCGCGCCCGAGCGGACGATCGCCTCGCCGATCTCGCTCGCGCGGTAGCCGTCCTCGAACGTCGCGCCGTGCGGGGCGACGTCGGTGTCCTCGGCGATCGCGCGGAGGAGGTGCGCGGCCTCGTGCATGAACGTGTCGCCCCAGCCGATGATATGACCAGGCGGCCACCAGTACTCGCCGACGAACGGGTGCGTGCCCTCGGTGACGAGGATCGTGCGGAAGCCACGCGTGCGCGACTCGCCGCCGTCGAAGAACTGGAGCTCGTTCATGCGCTCCATGTCGAAGTACAGCGAGCCCTCGCTGCCGTTGATCTCCCACTGGAACGCGTTGCGCCTGCCGAACGCGAGCCGCGTCGCCTCGATCGTCCCGACGGCGCCGCCCTCGAACTCGACCGCCGCCTCGAGCGCGTCGTCGACCTGCCGTCCCTCGACGAACGTCTTCACGAATCCGCTCACGCTCGCGAACTCGCCGACGAGGTAGCGCGCGAGGTCGATCACGTGCGTGCCCAGGTCGCCGAGCGCGCCCGAGCCCGCCTCCCCGGGCTGGAAGCGCCAGGTGTCGAGCGACGGGTCGTCGCCCCAGTCCTGCAGATACCGGCCGCGGAAGTGGCGGATCTCGCCGAGACGTCCTTCGTCGATCAGCTCGCGCGCGAGACGAACGGCGGGGACGAAGCGGTAGTTGAAGCCGCAGAGATGCTTGACGCCGGTCGCCGCGACGGCGTGCCAGACCTCGTACGCCTCCTCCGCGGTGCGGCCGAGCGGCTTCTCGCAGAGGACGTGCTTGCCGGCGCGCGCAGCGGCGACCGTCGGCTCCGCGTGCAGCGAGTTCGGGCCGCCGTTGTCGAAGAGCCCGATGCGCTCGTCGGCGACGAGCTCCTGCCAGTCGGTCGTCGCGTAGTCGTAGCCGTAGCGGCGCGCCGCCTCTTCGACGGCGTCCTGGTTGCGGCCGGCGATGCCGACGAGCCGCGGCACGAGCGGCGGCGGCCACGCGAGGTACGCGAGCTCGCGGTACGCGTGGGAGTGCGCCTTCCCCATGAAGGCGTACCCGAGCATCCCGACACCGATCTCTGCCACTGCGCGATAGTACGCGGGTGGCGGACGACAAGGTCAAGTGGGCGCTGCTCTCGACGGCCGACATCAACCGGAAGGTGATCCCGGGCCTCCAGCGCTCCGAGAAGACGGAGCTGCTCGCAGTCGGCTCGCGCGACGCCGCACACGCGCTCGAGTACGCGCGCGAGTGGGAGATCGAGCGCGCATACGGCTCGTACGAGGAGCTGCTCGACGATCCCGACGTCGAGGCGGTCTACATCTCGCTCCCGAACACGCTGCACGTCGAGTGGTCGATCAAGGCGCTCGAGGCGGGCAAGAACGTCCTCTGCGAGAAGCCGCTCACGCGGCATCCGGAGGATGCCGAGCGGGCGTTCGACGCAGCCGAGCGTGCCGGCCGCGTGCTCAGCGAGGCGTTCATGTACCGCCACAACCCGCAGACAAAGAAGCTGAAGGAGCTCGTCGAGAGCGGCGCCGTCGGCGAGTTGCGGCTGATCCGGTCGACATTCTCGTACGGGCTGTACGACAAGGCGAACATCCGGCTGCGCACCGACGTCGAGGGCGGCGCGCTGATGGACGTCGGCTGTTACAACGTCAGCGGCTCGCGGCTGCTCGGCGGCGAGCCGGAGCGCGTGTGGGGCGAGGCGTGGTACGGGCCGAGCGGGACGGACTGGGTCTTCACCGGGACGCTGCGTTTCCCGGAGAACGTGATCGCGACCTTCGACTGCGGGACGGCGATGATCGAGCGCGACGAGCTCGAGATCGTCGGCAGCGAGGCGTCGCTCTTCCTCGACGATCCGTGGCATTGCGACGTGCCCGGCATCGAGCTCCGCTGGAACGACGGCAGCGAGCAGATCGAGGTCGACTGGGCCGACTCGTACCAGCTCGAGTGCGAGAACGTGTCGGACGTCATCCGCGGCCGAGGCGAGTTGTTGCTCGGGCGCACGGACGCCGTCGCGCAGTCGCGTGCGCTGGAAGCGCTGCACCGGTCGGCGACGACGTCGCAGCCAGTCACGCTGTGACGGAGACCGAGGCGCGCGAGCGCGCGGCGGCGATGCTCCGCGACGCCGGCATCGTCCTTCGCCACGACGAGCAGATCGACGTCGTCGACTTCGGGCTCGGCGAGCTGGAGCGCTTCGGCCTGCAGATCGTCGTCTACGAGAACAACGACCGGTACTGCGCGAAGGAGCTCGTCCTCTTCCCCGGGCAGACGTGCCCCGAGCACCGCCACCCGCCGGTCGACGGCGAGCCGGGCAAGCAGGAGACGTTCCGCGTCCGCCGCGGCGAAGTGCTGCTCGACGTCGCCGGCGAGGAGCGGCTGCTGCGCGAGGGCGACCAGGGCACGATCCCGCCGGACACGCTGCACTGGTTCCGCGCCGGCGACGAGGGCGCGATCGTGAGCGAGTTCTCGACGCGCAGCCGCGACGAGAGCGACGTCTTCACCGACCCGCGAATTGTCCGTTAGGGGCGGTCCGGACGACTTTGTGGCTCTGAGCCACTAACTCAGGTTGGACCGTTCGTTGAGCCACTCGAAACGAGTTTGTGGCTCAGAGCCACAAACTCTGACAGGGCTCACGCAGACAGTCCGGCTGCCTCGATCGCGCGCAGCGCGAGCGCCTCGTCGTCCTCGCCGGGCAGCCCCGACACGCCGACGGCGCCGACACGCTCGCCGCCGTCGAAGACCGCGACGCCGCCGAGGAAGAACGTGAAGAACGGGTCGAAGCTCGCGCGCTCGACGGGGTCGTCGCGCACCTTCTCCGCCAGCTCGCGCGTCGAGCGCGCGTCGCTGCGCGCGGCCGTGTACGCCTTGCGCTGCGCGTTCAGCCGCGTGTCGGGCGCGGCGCCGTCCATCGTCGCCGCTGCCACGAGCTCGCCGTGCGCGTCCGCCACGAACACCGACACCGGCGCCCGCGCCTCGGCCACCACGGCGTCGACGATCGCGCGGGCCCGTTGGAGTTTCACGCTTTCAATCCTAGAATGGTGCGGATGGCCGCGACCGCAGCAACGGCTTCCGGCGGCCTGACGCTCCGCGGCTACCCGGTCGTCCTCCCGAAGCTCAGCGACCCGCGCCTCCACCTGGCGGCGGTCATCACCTCGCTGCAGATCCTCGGCCAGGCGGCGTTCCACTTCCGGGTCTCGATCGCGCAGATCGTCGTCTCGCTCGTCACGTGCGCGGTCCTCGAGGTCGGGATCACGTTCGCGCAGAAGCGCGTGCTCATGTGGCCGGCGAGCGCGCTGCTGACGGGGAACGGCGTCGCGTTCATCCTCCGCGTCCCCGGGACGCGCCACGGCGACTGGTGGTCGCTGCGCGGCTGGTGGATCTTCGCCGCCACGGCAGCGGTGTCGCTGCTCTCGAAGTACGTCATCCAATGGAAGGGCAGCCATCCGTTCAACCCGTCGAACATCGGTCTCGTCATCTGCTTCCTCGTGCTGCCGCGCACGCGCGCGGAGCCGCTCGACTTCTGGTGGGGGCCGATGTCGTGGTGGCTCGCGCTCGCGCTCGCGATCATCCTCGTCGGCGGCTTCACGATCCTCTCGCGGCTGAAGCTGCTCGTCGTCGCGCTCTCGTTCTGGGGCGCGTTCGCGGTCGGGATCGGCGTGCTCGCAGCGACGAACCATGCGATGACCGCTCGCTGGCACCTCGGCCCGATCCACGGCTTCTACTTCTGGTGGGTGCTGCTGACCTCGCCCGAGGTGCTCGTCTTCCTCTTCTTCATGATCACCGACCCGCGCACTGCGCCGCGCGGCCGTCGCGCGCGCGCGATCTACGCGACGAGCGTCGGGCTGCTCGCCGCGCTCCTGATCGCGCCGATGCAGACGGAGTACTCGAGTAAGGTCGCGCTGCTCGGCGCGCTGGCGATCGTGTGCGCGGCGCAGCCGTTCGTCCACCTCGTCCACGTGCGCGTGCCGAGGCTCGCATTCGCCGCCGTCGCGGCCGCGTATCTGGCCGCGCTCGTCGCGGTCGGGCTCCCCGCGCGGCTGTCGAACGCCTCGGCGGCGCCGCTGCCGAGGGGAGTCCTGCCGGCGATCGACATCGCGCCGTCACGGGGAGTGCAGAGCACGCTCGACCTGCCGACCGCGAAGCTGATCGCGCATGCGCTCGTCTCGCGCGTCGCGGCCACAACCGGCGAGCACGTGCGGATCTGGCTCGTCCCCGGCGTGGGCCAGGAGGGGCCGCGCGCGATGGCGCAGCTCGCCGGGCGCACCTACACGCTCTCGCAGTCCGCCGGCATTTGGCAGCTCGGCACGGGCCCTGCCGGACAACGGCCGACCGAGGTCGCAAAGAGCTTCGACGGCGTCCATCTCACCGACGTCGCGAAGCAGGTCGGGCTGAACTTCCGGCAGGACGACTTCGTGCTCGGGATGTCGAACGACGTCCACGGGATGATGGGCGGCGGAGTCTGCTGGCTCGACTACAACAACGACGGCTGGCTCGACCTGTTCGTCGTCAACTCGTACACCGACGCGAACTCGCTCGTCTGGCCCGCGCACGGCGGCCTGCCGCGCAGCGCGTTGTTCGAGAACGTCCACGGGCACTTCGTCGACGTCAGCAAGCGCTCGCACGCGAACATCGCCGTGCAGGGAAACGGCTGCGTCGCCGGCGACTTCAACGGCGACGGATACACCGACCTGCTGATCACGACGAACACGTACAACGTCCTGCTCCTCAACAACGGGAACGGCACGTTCAGGAACGTCACGCACGAGGCCGGGATCGACGCGTTCGGCACCTTCGGCTGGCACACCGGTGCGGCCGTGGCGGACGTGAACGGCGACGGCCGGCCCGACATCTTCGTCTCCGGCTACGCCGACGTGAACGCGCCGGTCGAGACGGCGTCCGGCTTCCCGCTGGTCTACCAGGCGTTCCGCGACCTGCTGTACCTCAACGAGGGCAACGACGCGCACGGCGTGCCGCGCTTCCGCGAGGTAGGCCTCAAGGCCGGGATCGAGCGCACGCACGTCGACCACAGCCTCGGCGCCGTCTTCACGGACGTGAACGGCGACGGCCGGCCCGACCTCTACGTCGCCAACGACCTCGACCCGAACCGGCTGTACGTCAACGAGCCGGGCGGCAAGCTCGGCTTCCACTTCGTCGAGGAGGGAGCGAAGCTCGGCGTCGACGATCCGAACGCGGGCATGGGCATCGCGGCGCAGGACTACAACGGGGACGGCCGGCCCGACCTCTTCGTCACCAACTCGCGCGGCTCGGGGCACGCTGCGTTCCGCACGACCGGTCCGACGGCGTTCGCGAACGCGCAGGACGTGTTCCAGCCGGCGGCCGGCACCGCGGGCACCGGCTGGGGCGACACGTGGGTCGACCTCGCCAACAACGGCCGCCAGGACCTCGTGCTCGCGAACGGCGTCATCCCCGTCACGAACGTCGCGAAGGACGCCGAGCCGCTGCAGGTGCTGGAGAACCTCGGCGGCGGCCGCTTCGCCGACGCCACGGCCGCCGCCGGCCTCGCGCCGGGGCCGCTCGTCGACGGCCGCGGCCTCGCCGCCGCCGACGTTGCGAACGACGGCCGCATGGCGATCGCCGTCAACTCGATCGGCGGGCCGCTGATCCTGCTCGAGAACACCGCGCCCGTCGGGCATTGGCTCGAGGTGAGCCTCGCGCGCTTCGCGCCCGGTGCGGTCGTCACAGCCGTCCTCCCCGACGGGACGCGCCAGGTGCGCGAGCTGCAGGCGGGCAGCAGCTACCTCTCGTCAGAGGATCCGCGCGTGCACTTCGGCCTCGGCGCCGCGACGAGCGTGAAGCAGCTGACCGTGCGCTGGCCGGACGGACACACGACGCGGCTGGCCGGCGTCGCCGCCGACCGGATCGTCAGCGTCCGGCCCTGACCTGCAGCCGCCGCGCGACCGTGTCGAGCGTCACGGCGAGGAGCAGGATGATCCCGGTGACGATGTAGATCGTGCCCGGGTTGTAGTTGGCGGTGTTGAGCCCGTTCTCGACGGTGGCGATGACCGCGCCGCCGATGAAGGCGTTGCGCACCTCGCCGCGTCCTCCGAAGAGGCTCGTGCCGCCGATCACGGCGGCCGAGATCGCGTCGAGGAGGAGCGTGCCGCCGCCGAAGTTCGTGTCGACCGAGTTGACGTTCGCCGCGAGGATGATCCCGCCGATCGCCGCCATCACGCTCGAGATCGTCATGACGATGATCCGGATCCGCGGCACGTTGATGCCCGCGCGGCGGGCGGCCTCTGCGTTCCCGCCGACCGCGTAGACGTGGCGGCCGAACGTCGTCCGCTTCGCGAGGAACGTCAGCACGACGAGGAAGACGATGATGATGACCGCGGCGAGCGGCAGGCCGAGCGGCGTGCCCTGAACCGAGGCGTGGTTGCAGATCGCAACCGCTCCGAAGCTCGCGATCCCGACCGCGACGATCTTCACGGCGATGAGCGGTGCGTCGCTGATCGGAATTCCGGCGCGCATTCTCCCGACCACGCTACTCAGCCAGTTCGCCGCGTAGAACGCCGTGATCCCGGCGGCGATCAGCCAGCCCGCGATGTGCGAGAAGTAGTAGCTGCCGGTGTAGTTGATCCAGCGGTCCTGGATGATGATCGAGCCCGGAACGGCAAGTCGGTAGACGATCACCCCCTGCCAGATCAGGTAGCCCGCGAGCGTGACGACGAACGACGGCACGCCGATCCGCGCGACGATCGTCCCCTGGGCCGAGCCGATGACGGCGCAGATCAAGATCGCGATCGGCATCGCGATCAGGCCCGAGAGCCCGGGACCGCTCCCCGGCCGCTGGAGCTCGGCGACGGCGAGCGCGCCGATCCCCGCGACGTAGCTGATCGAGAGGTCGATCTCGCCGAGCAAGAGCACGAAGACGACCCCGTAGGCGAGCATTGTCGTGCCCGCCATCTGGATGATGATGTTCCCGAAGTTCTCGGCCGTGAAGAAGTTCGTCGCCTTGAACGTGAAGAAGACGACGATGAAGACGAGCGCGACGACGATCGGCAGGACGCCGAGGTTCCCGGAGCGGATGTTCGCGATCGTGTCGCCGATGAGCCCTCTCGGGCCCCGCTCCTCCTCCGCCGGCGTCGTCTCGACGGCGCCCGACTCGCTCGTCACGCCGGCGCCTCGGCCGCGGCCATCGGGATGCCCGCGACCTTCGTGGGCACACCGGCGGTGATCGCCTCGACGACCGCCTGCTGCGTCGTGGTCGCGCGCTCGAACACGCCGACGTTGCGCCCGAGGCGGAGCACCGTGATGCGGTTCGCCGTCTCGAAGATGTCGTGGAGGTTGTGCGAGATGATCACGACCGCGAGCCCCTGCTCGGCGAGGCGCCGCACGAGCGCGAGCACCTGCTCGGTCTGAGCGACGCCGAGCGCGGCCGTCGGCTCGTCGAGGATGACGAGCCTCGAGTTCCACATCACGGCGCGGGCGACCGCGACCGACTGTCGCTGCCCGCCGGAGAGCGTCGCCACCAGCTGGCGGATCGACCTCACCGTGGTCACGGCCAGGCTCTTGAGCGTCTCGGCCGCGCGCTGCTGCATGATCGGCTCCTTCAGCCGCTGCAGCCCATCGTGCTCCTCGCGTCCGAGGTACATGTTCGCGACGACGTCGAGGTTGTCGCAGAGCGCGAGGTCCTGGTAGACGACCTCGATCCCGAGCC
>Ga0070735_10004669_pt1 | contig 11492 bp, 8 predicted proteins | sample Coa_R1_FD_66443 | JGI IMG/M metagenome (GOLD analysis project Ga0070735, IMG submission 66443) | Surface soil microbial communities from Centralia Pennsylvania, which are recovering from an underground coalmine fire - Coalmine... | ecosystem: Environmental > Terrestrial > Soil > Unclassified ... | reverse complement strand
TGAACCCGCTCACCACCGTCGCTGGGACCTACGCCAACAAGATGCTCACCGCGGGCCCCGGCCGCTTGACGATCGAGATGGATCTGGCCGGCAGCGCGGCGAGGCTCGACATCTGGAACGTCCACATCCAGGCCTCGATCGGCGCCTCCAGCACGCCCAAGTCGTCGTCGGGCAGTCCACCCGGCCACCTGGCCTCGGAGAACCTGGACCCGGCGCTGACGAGCTTCGCGACGTCCGGGGTAGGCGCGAGCGGCCCGACGGCCGAGATGTGCGGGACCACCGCAGCCGCGTCGCTCGCGAACGTCGCCGCGCCGTCGAACATCGCGGTCGGCGGGAAGTTCGCCTGCGACGAGGTCTACAACACGGGGACCAATTCGCTGCTCGACGCGATCGTGCGCGGCTGCTCGATCCAGGGCAACTTCATCCTCAATCCGACGCAGCCCGACTCGCAGGACCCATCCGCGTCGTTCCCGAGCGGCACGAAGGCGCCGTACAAGCTCCAGACGAACGGGGCGACGCACGTGATCGACGCGTGCGTCGACAGTAGCAGCACTCCCCAGTCGGTCCCGCTGGCGACGTGCTTGAGCGGCCTAGGTTATACGAGCGCCTTCACGTACCAGACGGACCGCGTCATCGTTCACCACTAGACGCTATAGGCAGTTGTTGGCGATGAGCGACTCGAGCAGGGTCGAGCACCAGTAGAGGGGGCTCACCCCGAACTGGCAGCAGTGCGTTTGGTTACCCTGGTTGCCGGCACAGTCGGCCCGCGAGCTGCAAAGCTGGATGGTGTACGTCGCGGCCGTACAAGTGCCGGGCGCGGTATCGTTGCAAGTGGGCTGACACGACGAGGTCACCGCGGAGGCCGCGCAGCTTGCTCCGCTCCCGGTCAGGGTCAAAGTCCCGCAGCAGAACTGCGAGCCGCACTGGTTCACGGCGGCGTCGTTGTCGGTGGCCCCCACGCAATCCACAGCGTTGGTCCCCGCCGGGCAGGACGTGTTGCACGACGCGGCTTGCGTGCTCGCGCTGACACAGCAGTGCTCGCCGGAGGCGCAGAGGGTGGCGCCGGCATCCGTCTGACACATCGGTCCGAATCCGGCGTCCCCCGCTTCTGCGTTGGCGTCCGCACCCGCTTCGGTGCCGCCCTCCGTGCCAGCCTCGGTGCCCGCCTCGCTGCCGGCGTCGGACTCTGCCTCGGTGCCGCCGTCGGCGGGTCCGCTGTCGGTCGGCGCAGCGTCCTCACCGGCGTCGCCCGCGGGCCCGTCGGCCACCGCGTCCCCGGCGGCGCCCTCGCCGCCCGAACCATCGGAGGCGGCCGCTTCGCCGGTCCCTCCGTCGCCCAGAGTCGCGTCAGGCCCGCCTTCCGAGGGTCCGCCCTCGCCGCCGGACGACGTGCCGTCGCCGCCCGCCTCCGCGGCCTGTCCATCGCCGGAGACCGTCGAGTCGCCCGTCGCGGAATCTCCAGCCCCCGTATCGTCGCCGGTAGTCGAGTCCGGCAGGGCCGATGAATCCTGGCCCGAGCCCGCCGAATCCTGCAGCGAACCAGCGGCGTCTTTGTGGGACCCGCCGCTGTCCTGGGCCGACGGGATACCGCCATCGTCCCCGCTGAATCCATTGGAAGAATCGCTGCTTCCGCAGCCGACCCCTGCGGCCAAGGCGAGCGCTCCGAGCCCAACGCAAGACGCAAAGCGATGCTTCCTCGTCATCTCGTGTCCTCCCAAGTCCAAAGACCGCGCCGCTCCCCGTGAAATGATACACGCTTCGACCCGTGAGCGACTCCTTCGTGCGCGAGATTCGTGCCGCCGCCGCCGCCGGCGTCCCCGTCGTGTGCATCGTCACGCACGAGGAGCGCCGTGCCCTCACCCTCGTCGGCGAGGCCCTTCGTGGAGCGAGGGTTCTGCAGTGGACGGTCACGCGCGGCTGGAGCGACGAGCCATCGGCGCGCGAGCCCCTCGCCGCGATCGAACGCGCGACGCGCGGCTCCGAGTCGGGTGTGGCGCGCGTGATGCTCGACCTGCATCCTTGGCTCGCGGAACCGCGCGTCGTCCGCGCGCTGCGGGACCTCGCGTGGGCCAAGCGCGACCTGCCGCTCTTCCTCGTGACCCCGTCGCCCGACCTGCCGCCCGAGCTCGACCGCGACGCGCGCGTCGTGCCGCTGCCCTTGCCGGACGCCGACGGCCTTCGGTCGTTGCTCGAGGGGGAGACGGCCCACTCCGATCGGCCTCGCGACCCGTTCGTGCGCGCCGCCCTCGGCCTCACCCTCGACGAAGCGCGGCGTGCGTTTCGCCTTGCACGGGCGGAGGCGGACCCGGCCGAGGCACTCCAGCGGGTCATCGCCGAGAAACGCGGCGCGCTCCGGCGGACGGCCTGCCTCGAGCTCGTGGACGCCGAGGAGACGCTCGACGACGTGGGCGGCCTCGAGATGCTCAAGGCCTGGCTGCGCGCGCGCGTGCTCGCGTTCGACGCGGGCGCCCGGGCCTTCGGCCTCGCCGAGCCACGAGGGATGCTCGTGTGCGGCGTCCAGGGGTGCGGCAAATCGCTGGTCAGCAAGGCAGCCGCGCGCGTGCTCTCGTTGCCCCTCGTTCGCCTCGACTTCGCAGAGGTTTTCGCGACCGGGTCGCCGGAGCACGCGATCCATGAAGCGACCCGCGCGGTCGAGACCGTGGCGCCGACGGTCCTGTGGGTGGACGAGATCGAGAAGGGGCTTGGCGGGGGGGGCGCGGACCCGCGTCACGGCCGGGTCTTCGGCGCCTTCTTGACCTGGCTGCAGGAGAGGCGCGCCGCCGTGTTCGTCGCCGCGACGGCCAATGAGGTCGAGAAGCTCCCGCCGGAGCTCGCGCGACGGGGGCGCTTCGACGACGTCTTCTTCGTGGACCTGCCGTCCCCGAAGGAGCGCGCCGAGATCCTGTCGGTCCACCTCGGGCGCCGCGGCCGGAACGCGGCCCTCTTTCCCGTGGTGGAGATCGCTCGCGAGCTCGAGCACTGGTCCGGAGCCGAGGTCGAGCAAATGGTGACCAGCGCCCTCTTTCGCGCCTACGGGGGCGGCGAAGAGCTCTCGGAGGCTCACCTGCGCGCCGCGGCGCACGAGCTCATCCCCCTGGCGACGCTCTACGAGGAGAAGATCCAGGCCCTGCGGCAGTGGGGTCAGGCGCGCGCGCGCCGAGCGTCGGCCGAACGGCGGACGCTGGACCTGTTCGGCGACTGAGCCTCTTTTCAGCCGTCCAGGACGACGCTGCGCACGAACGAGCGGGGGTGCCGCACGTGATGGATGACCTGCCAGGCCGAGTTGACGAGACCGGGCAGCGGATCGTCGGGATCCCGCGCGGCGTCGACCATCCTCGCCTCGTTCTGCCGATACCAGCGACGCCAGCGAGCCCAATCCGCGCGAGTCATGGCCCCAGAGAGCCGCTGCGTACCCGTCAATAGCCTCAAGCCGATTCGATTACAGAAGACTTTTCCGTCCGGCCCGCCGTTGGGTCGCCCCCCCAAGCCCGAAAGGGCGTCCATACGCCTCGCGACGTCGGCGCTCCTCCCCCGGGCCGCGTCGTAAACCAGTTGTGGCAGCTCGAACCCGCGGGCGACGTCGAGAGCGAGGAAATTGTAAAATCGAGGATTAAAATCGATGAGAAGCAAGCGGTCGCCTTCGCGAATAAACTCCAATTGAAAGAGTCCGTAGTATCCGCTCGCATGGCAGAGCCTCCCGACCGCGTCGACCAAATCTCGCGACGCGTCGGCCTCCTCGAAGCAGACGCCGATCCCCAAACGCCGCGGAAGCTGCAAGACCTTTCGCGCCGCCATTCCGATCGCGCGTCGCCGCTCGGGATCGTAAAATCCGGACAATACGAAGATGTCGTGGCAGGCATCCGGGTGGTACGCCTGCAGCATGGGCCAGCCCGCGCCCGGACAGGCCGCGACGATTTCGGGGCCGTACGTATTCGCGGAGCGAAAGGCCTCGTAGCGGGACACGAGCTCGGACGGTTCGGTGACGATGACGCCCTTAGCGTGTGTGTTGAGCAGGACCTGGGTGCGCGGTTTGACCAGAAAGGGACGATTCAGCCCGCGCGCGATTCGCTCGAGCTCGGCGACGCTCTCCGGTGCGTAGCTCTCGGGGACACCGATCCCCGCGCTCTGCGCGTGCGCGTAGAGGCGCTTCTTGTCCAGGACGTTCAGCACGGCCTGGAGAGGCGGCAGGTACACGTCGAAATACTTGGCCACCTCGTCTCGCCGGAGCGCGATCCCGAAGAGGAATTCGTCGCTCGTCGGGCAGATCACGTGGCGCTCCGCGCGTCCGAGCTCCAAGAGCCACGGCATGAACTTGTCGAGCCTCGCCAGCGGAGGGGATCGGAGCGTCCGCGTGGCGTATCGCGACCAGCCGGTGGGAGCGAAATAAGACCCGACCACGGTCACCGGGACCCCGGCCTTGCCCAGCGTCCGCGTTGCGGACAGGGTCCCGGCGAACCCCGCGTCCGCAAGGAGGGCGGGAAGCATAATCCGTGAAGGGTACTCCCTCGGTCCAATCGGCCACAAGAGTGTCAGGGTCGATGACACTTCTTTGCATTGGCCGTCTTCGCGACAATAAGTCCCGTATCCTACCCTCAATTCGGAGGGGACTGGGACAAGACATCCCAATTTCTGGCCCTTCGGTGCTTCGGGGCAACCCGCACGGCATCAGCACTCGACGATGTTTACCGCCAGTCCGCCGCGCGCCGTTTCCTTGTACTTCGTGCTCATGTCGGCGCCCGTTTGGCGCATGGTGGACATGACTTTGTCCAGGGATACTTTGTGGCTGCCGTCCCCCGATAGCGCGATGCGACAAGCGTTGATGGCCTTAACGGCACCCATGGCGTTTCGCTCGATACAGGGCACTTGAACCAGCCCACCCACCGGGTCGCACGTCAGGCCGAGGTTGTGCTCCATTCCAATCTCCGCGGCATTCTCCACCTGCGCCGGCGAACCGCCGAGCGCCTCGGCGAGGCCCGCCGCGGCCATCGAGCAGGCGACGCCCACCTCGCCCTGACAGCCGACTTCGGCTCCCGAGATGGACGCGTTCGTCTTGTAGAGGACCCCGACCGCTCCGGCGACGAGCAGAAACCGCGCGACACCCCCTTCGCCCGCGCCGGGCGAGTAGCGGTCGAAGTAGTGGAGCACCGCGGGGAGGATGCCGGCGGCGCCGTTCGTCGGCGCCGTGACGACGCGGCCCCCGGCGGCGTTCTCCTCGCTGACCGCGAGCGCCCACAGGTCGACCCAGTCCAGCGCTTCGAGCGGATCCGCGCCACGCGAGCCGCTCGCGAGCAGCTTGCAGAGCGCGGGCGCCCGACGCCGCACCTTCAGCCGGCCGGGGAGGACCCCCTCTCTCTCGCAGCCGCGCCGCACGCAAGCCTGCATCGCTCGCCACACGTTGGATAGGGCCGCCCGAACACCCGCCTCCGACCGCCACGTGCACTCGTTCTCCAGGACGAGGTCCGCGATCGAGGACCCCTTCTTGGCGCAGAGCGCGAGCAGCTCCGCGGCGGTCGTGAACTCGTTGGGGACCGGCCCGCGCGGGGGCAGGACCGACGCCCCGGGCGCAGCGTTCTCACCGACGACGAACCCGCCGCCCACCGAGTAGTAGGTCTTGCGCTCGATCTCGCGGCCCGTGGCGTCGAACGCGCAGAACATCATTCCGTTGGGGTGCGCCGGCAGCGAACGCAATCGGTGAAAGACGAGATCGGTAGCAGGATCGAACCGGATCTCGCGCGCGCCGAACAGCTTGAGCTTCGAGTGCAGGCGTACGCGCTCGACCCGCGGGACGATCGAATCGGGATCGATCCGCTCGGGCTCTTCTCCCTCGAGACCGGCGATGACCGCGGCATCGCTCCCATGGCCCTTGCCGGTGGACGCCAACGAACCGAAAAGCTCGACCTTGATCTTCTCGACGCCGTCGAGCCCCCGTTCCCGCTGCAGGGCCGAGGCGAACCGTCGCGCCGCGCGCATCGGGCCCACGGTGTGAGAGCTCGACGGGCCGATGCCAATCGTGAAGAGGTCGAGAACGCTGAGCGCCACGCCGCTGCTGTTCAGTCTAGCAGCGACAAAAACGTCGTCCGCACGATCGAGCGAAGCGAGAGTTCGGACGACACACCCAAACGCTTCCTCAGCCCCAGAGGGCGGCGAACGCGCGGTGCAAAGATAGCGTGTCCTGCTGCGTAATTTCGCTCGGACGGTAGCCGCTGCTCAGCCGGAGAAGGTTGACCGTCCGCCGGGTCTCGTCGATGGTGAAGTCCGCTCGCCACTCCTTGACTGCGAGCCGCATGCCCCCCGCGCTCCGCCGGATCCTTCGATACGCGTGGGGCTGCGGCCCGAGACTCAGCGCCGACTCGATCGGCACGCGCAGGTCGACCCCCCTGGCGGCGAGCCAGTCGAGCTGTGCACGTGCGTCGTCGGACCAATCGACGCGCCAGGAGCGTTCCGGCTCGCCTCCGTCGAGCCACCCGCTGCCGGCCCCCGGGTACGCGTCCGCGTACGCGACGTACGGCTTGATGTCGAGCACCGGGGTGCCATCGAGAATGTCGACGTTGCGGACGTGGACGAAGAGTCCGTCGACGCGAACGATGCGCACGGCGCTGATACCGATCGGGTTGGGGCGGTGCGGCGATCGGGTCGCGAAGAGTCCGCGCTTCGCGTCGCTCCGCGGAGGTTGGACCTTGGGCCGCCACCCACGCCCCTGCTCGAGGTTCTTGTGGAACACGAAGACGACCCACGCGTAGTCCCACGACCCGAGACCGTCGAGCGCGTCCTCGTAGCCACGACCCGCCTCGAGCTCGATGCGCCCTTCCACGTCCCGAGCGACGACGGCCTGGCGCGGCGCGGCCGACCGCTCGTCGAACGGCGAACGAAAGACGCCGATGGCCTCGAACGAGAACGGCACGCGGCGCCGAGCGTACCCCGCCTGCGTCCGCAGGCTCGAGCGAAGCGAGAGAGCGGACGACGCACCCATCTGGGCCTTTGCGGCGCCGTACGCCGACCTCGACCGCCCGCGTCATCCGCACTAAACCCGCGCCATGCCCGCGTCCTTGCCGCTCCTGCTCGAGATTGGCACCGAGGAGCTGCCCTCGTCGTTCGTCGACGCCGCCCTCGCCGCACTCCCCAAGATCATCGCGGACGAGCTGGCCAGCGCACGGCTCTCGCACGGCGAGGTCAGCGCGCTCGGGACCCCCCGGCGACTCGCGGTCCTGGTCGAGGGCGTGGCCGATCGACAGCTCGACCTCGACGAGGAGGTCGTCGGCCCCCCCGAGACAGCGGCCTTTCGGGACGGCCGGCCCACCAAGGCGGCCGAGGCCTTCGCGTCGAAGCTCGGGGTGGATGTCGAGTCGTTGGCGATCGTCGAACGCCCGGCGGGCCCCAAGCAGAAGCCTGGCCGCTATGTGGTGGGACGGCGCTCGGAGACGGGACGCGCCACCGCGGAGCTCGTGGGTCCGGTGCTCGCCACGGTCTGTGCGCGGATCCCGTTTCGCAAGTCCATGCGGTGGGCAGACCTGCCCGCGACCTTCGGCCGGCCGGTCCAGTGGCTCGTTGCGCTCCTCGGCGCCGAGGTGATCCGAGTGTCGTTCGCCGGGATCGACAGCGGTCGCCTCTCGCGAGGTCATCGGTTCCTCTCGCCCGCTTCCTTCGAGGTGGCCGGCCCCGAGACGTACGTGACGCAGCTCCGCGAGCGCCACGTCCTCGTGAGCCGCGAAGAGCGCGTGCGGACCATGATGGAACGTGTCGGCGCCGCGGCGCGCGCCGCGGGGGGCACCTTCGACGACGAACCGTCGCTCGTCGACGAAAACGCGTCGCTCGTCGAGGAGCCCCACGTTGTCGCGGGGTCCTTCGACCCGGCCTTTCTCTCGCTTCCGCCGGCCGTAATCCGCGCGGTCGCCCGCGGACACCAGAAGTATTTTTGCGTCGAGAAGGACGGCGAAGTAGACGAGCTTCTGCCCCACTACCTGGCGGTCGTGAACACCGCCAACCGCCCCGACCTCATCGCGCAGGGGTGCGACCGCGTCATGAAGGCGCGCCTCTCGGACGCGCGCTTCTTTTGGCGCGAGGACCAGAAGACGCCCCTCTCCGAACGCATCGAGCGGCTCGCGGGCATCGTGTTTCACCACCGCCTCGGGACGGTCCGCGAGAAGGTCGAGCGGATGGCTCGGCTCGCCAGCCTCGTCGCGGACGCCATCGGGCTCGACGCGGGGCAGCGCGCGGCCGTCGATCGGGCGGCGCGACTTTGCAAGTGCGACCTCGTCACGCTCATGGTGGGCGAGTTCCCGGAGCTCCAGGGGCGCGTGGGCCGCGCGTACGCGCTCGCGCAGGGCGAGACCCCCCGAATCGCCGACGCGATCCGCGACCACTACAAGCCCGTGGGCGCTCAGGACGACGTCGCTGGGGACGACGTCGCCGCGGCCGTCGGCCTCGCGGACCGGTTCGACACGCTCGCCGGGTGCTTCGCCGTCGGGCTCGCCCCGACGGGCGCGGCGGATCCGTTCGCGTTGCGGCGCGCGTGCATCGGGGCCCTGCGTACGATGCTCGATCGACGGTACGCGTCTCTCTCCTTCTCCGATGTCGTGGGCCTCGCGTACGACGCCTTCGAGGGCAAGAAGGTCGACCTCTCCAAGCCCGAGACGGTGGCCAAGCTCGAGGACTTCGCGACGGAGCGGCTGCGCGGCTTGATGGCGACGGCGACCAGTCCGGCGGTGGCCGACGCGGTCCACGCCGCGAACTGCCCCGGGGTCCTCGAGGACGTCGTCGCCACGATGGCGAGGGCGACCGCCCTCCAAGCCGTGGTGGACGCCGGGGAGCCTTGGCTCGGCAAGGCCAAGATCGTCGCCAAGCGTCTCGCCGGCATCAGCCGGGAGGCGGAGCCGCGGCTCCACCCCGGCAGCCTCTTCGACCGGAGCGCGAAACCCGACGACGTCGCCATCCACAAGCTCGTTCGCGACCTCGACTCGGCCACTCGGAGCTTGAGGAGCGAGAAGGCCGTCCGGGAGGCGCTCATGCGCATGGAGACGGTGGCAACGGACCTCGATCGCATCTTCGTCGAGACGCTCGTCAACGATCCGGCGGACCCGCTTACCAAGGCGCGCCTCGAAACCCTGGCGTACGGCGCTCGTTCGATGCTGCGCATCGCCGACTTCTCGAGGCTCTCGTGACGACCCCAACCCTGCTGACGATCCCGTTCAGCCACTACTGCGAGAAGGCTCGCTGGGCCCTGGACCACGCGGGCGTCGGCTACCGGGAAGAGGGCCACGTGCCGGGCTTCCACTATCTCGCGACGCGGCGGGCCGGAGGGCGGCACACGGTCCCCGTCCTCGTCCTCGGAGGGGGGCACGTCCTCGACGACTCGCCCCTCATCGTTCGCTGGGCCGACGCGCAGGCGCCCGCAGACCGCAAGCTTTTGCCTGCCGAGGGACCGCAGCGCGACCAGACTATCGCCCTCGAGCGCGCCTTCGACGTGGATCTCGGACCCCACGTCCGGCGGTATGGCTACTTCCACCTCCTGCCGGAGCGCCCTCTGACCGAGGGTCTCATGCGCGAAGGCACCCCGGGCGGCGAGCGCCTCGCGCTCCGTGCCGTCTACCCGTTCCTCGCGCGGGTCATGCGCAGACGAATGCAGATCGACGCGCCGCGATCGGCGGCGTCGAGAGACCAGATCCGGCGCGAGTTCGACGCGGTCGGCGCAAGGCTGCGCGACGGAAGGCCCTACCTCACGGGCGACCGCTTCGGCGCCGCCGACCTGACGTTCGCCGCCCTCGGCGGGCCGCTGGTCGGGCCGTCCGAAGCGCCCCAACCGATTCCCCTTCCGGATGCGCTCCTGGCCGACCGCGCGGAGCTCCGCGCCCACCCTGCCGGAGAGTTCATCCTCGCCCTCTATCGGGATTGGCGGCGCCCTGCGTAAGGGCGCGTAGGGATTGACGAGAACCACGAATGGGCTCAAAGTTACTGGTGGCGGGGACCTCTTCGAAGGCCCCGACCGGAGGCAAACGTGCTGCGACATTTTCTGCTCGGCAAAGTCCACCGCGCAACGGTGACGCGCGCTGATCTCGACTACGTCGGCTCCATCACGATCGACACCGATCTCATCGAGGCCGCCGGCTTCCTCGAGAACGAGAAGATCGACATCTACGACGTCACGAACGGCGCCCGGCTCCAGACGTACGTCATCCCCGGCCGGCGCGGCTCGGGCGAGGTCGGCATCAACGGCGCCGCCGCTCACCTCGTCAAAGCGGGCGACCTCGTCATCCTCGCTTCGTATGGATGGATGACGGAGCATGAGGCGGCGGGTCACAAGCCGCGCGTCGTCCACGTTGACGGGGGCAATCGCATCGTCGAGCTCGCGAGCGAAGAGCGCACGCCCCTGGCCGCCGAGTAGGGCAACACCCTGCTAGAGTTCCGGCCCCATGGCCAAGAGCGTCTTCTTCTTCGGTGACGGGCGTCCGGAAGGGGATCCCAAGCGGCGCGACTTGCTCGGCGGAAAGGGGGCGGGCCTCGCCGACATGAGCGCGCTCGGCCTTCCCGTACCCGCGGGCTTCACGATCTCGACCGACGTGTGCAACGCGTTTGCGCGTTCGGGAGAGATCCCGCAGGAGGCGCGGGCCGAGGTCGAAGCCGCCCTCCAGCGCCTCGAGAAGGCGATGGGCGCCCGGCTCGGCGATCCCGGCGCGCCTCTTCTCGTGAGTGTTCGATCCGGGGGGCGCGCCTCCATGCCAGGGATGATGGACACAATCCTCAACCTGGGAATGAACGACGCGGTCGCCGAGGGCCTCGCCGCGAGGACGGCCAGCCCGCGCTTCGCGTTCGACGCCTACCGGCGCTTCGTCGCGATGCACGCGGGCATCGCGCTGGGCGTCCCCCGGGAGCCGTTCGAAGAGGCCCTCGACCTGGCGCGCGCGCGCGTAGCGGCCGCCAAGTCCATCGACCGCACGCGCCTCAACGCAGAGGAGCTCAAGCGCGCCGTGCCGGATGCCGACATCCCGGCCGACGAGCTCCGCATGCTGGTGAAGGCGTTCAAAGGCGCCGTCCGCAAGGAGACGGGCCGCGACTTCCCCGCCGATGCGCGCGAGCAGCTGTGGCAAGCCATCTCGGCGGTCTTCAAGTCCTGGAACAACCACCGCGCGGTCGTCTACCGACGCATGCACGAGATCCCCGACGACTGGGGTACGGCGTGCAACGTCCAGGCAATGGTGTTCGGCAACCTCGGCGAGACGAGCGCCACCGGCGTCGCCTTCACGCGCGACCCGTCCACGGGGGACAAGGAGCTCTACGGGGAGTGGCTGCCCAACGCCCAGGGAGAGGACGTCGTCGCGGGCATCCGGACACCGCTCCCCATTCGCGCGAGCGGCCGCTCTGGGACGGACTCCCTCGAAGCCAAGATGCCCGACGCCTTTCGTGAGCTCGAACGCATCGCCTCGACCCTCGAGCGTCACTTTCGGGACATGCAGGACCTGGAGTTCACGATCCAGGATGGCAAGCTCTACATGCTCCAG
>Ga0070735_10004668_pt1 | contig 11493 bp, 8 predicted proteins | sample Coa_R1_FD_66443 | JGI IMG/M metagenome (GOLD analysis project Ga0070735, IMG submission 66443) | Surface soil microbial communities from Centralia Pennsylvania, which are recovering from an underground coalmine fire - Coalmine... | ecosystem: Environmental > Terrestrial > Soil > Unclassified ... | reverse complement strand
TCGATGCCCGACGTCAGTCCGACGAAATGGCACCGCGCCCACACCTCGTGGTTCTTCGAGACGTTCGTGCTCCAGGCCCACGAGGGCGCCTACCGTCCGTTCCACTCCGTCTACGCCTACCTCTTCAATTCCTATTACGAGGGCCTGGGGGCAAGGCACCCGAGGCCGAGCCGGGGCGTCGTGTCCCGCCCCGGGGTCGGCGAGATCGCCCAGTACCGCCGGCACGTCGACGACGGCATGGAGCGGCTGCTCGCAAGGTCGCTTCCCGACGAGGTCGCGGACACCGTGGAGCTCGGTCTCCATCACGAGCAACAGCACCAGGAACTGCTGCTCATGGACATCAAGCACGTCCTGTCGTGCAACCCCCTGCAGCCCGCGTACACGACGGTCACCGTCGCACCCCCGCAGGAGTCGCGTCCGCTGGGCTGGATCGAGCACGGGGGCGGCGAAGTCGACATCGGCCACCCCGGCGGCGGCTTCGGCTTCGACAACGAGTTCCCCCGCCATACCGCTCACCTCGAGCCGTTCGCCCTCGGGGACCGGCTCGTGACGTGCGGCGAATGGGAGGCGTTCGTGGACGACGGCGGTTACTCCCGGCCCGAGCTCTGGCTCTCGGACGGCTGGGCCGTCGTGCAGAACGAGGGGTGGCAGGCGCCGCTGTACTGGTCGAAGGTGGTCGACGACTGGTGGATCTTCACGCTGGGCGGCCCGCAACTCCTCGACCGGGCGGAGCCCGTGTGCCACGTCAGCTACTACGAGGCCGATGCCTTCGCGCGTTGGTCGGGCGTCCGACTGCCGACGGAGGCCGAATGGGAAGCCGCGGCGTGGCCGGTCGCGCCCGAGGGCAACTTCCTCGACCGTTCGACGCTGCACCCGCGTCCGACGCAGGCGGTGTCGCTCTACGGCGACGTCTGGCAATGGACGTCCAGCTCGTACAGCCCGTACCCCAGGTTCCAGCCCGCGCCGGGGGCTGTGGGTGAGTACAACGGCAAGTTCATGGTGAACCAGTACGTGCTGCGCGGCGGGAGCTGCGTCACTCCGGCCGACCACATCCGCGCTACCTACCGCAACTTCTTCCCTCCCGCGGCCCGTTGGCCGTTCACTGGCTTGCGCTTGGCGCGCGATCTCTGAGCTGTGTCGACGATCGCACCGTCGATCGACGTCCACCTGAGTGGCGTCGACCTGCGCGCCGCCCTCGAACGCGACGTTCGGATCGGGCTGAGCGCGCCGCAGAAATGGCTGCCGCCCGTGTGGTTCTACGACGATTGCGGGAGCCAGCTGTTCGACGACATCACCCGTCTTCCCGAGTACTACCTCACGCGCGCGGAGCGCGGGCTCCTCGAAGCACACGCCCCGGAGATCACCAGCCGCTCGGGGGCTGACACGCTCGTCGAGCTCGGCGCGGGGACGTGCGACAAGTCGCGGGTGCTCCTCGACGCCATGCGCGCCGAGGGCACGTTGCAACGCTACGTCCCGCTCGACGTCAGCGATGGCACGTTGTGGGACGCCGCGACGGCGTTGGCCGCTGACTACCCGGGCCTGGCCGTCCATGCGGTGGTGGGGGACTTCCATCGGCACATCGACCGGGTGCCCGCCGAGGGCCGTCGTCTCGTGGCGTTCCTCGGCAGCACGATCGGCAACCTCGCCCCCGAGGAGCGGGCGCGTTTCCTCTTCGACCTGGACTGCATCGTGACCCATGAGGACCGCCTCCTGTTGGGCACCGACCTCGTCAAGGACCGGGACCGGCTCCTCGCTGCGTACGACGACAGCGCAGGTGTCACCGCTGCCTTCAACCGCAATGTCCTCAGCGTGCTCAACCGGGAATTGCACGCCTCGTTCGATCCGGCTCGCTTCGAGCACGTGGCGGTGTGGAACGAGGCGGCCGGCTGGATCGAGATGCGATTGCGCTCCACCGTGGACCAGCGGGTGCCCGTCGGCGACCTCGGCATGGACGTCGAATTCGAGGCGGGCGAGGACCTCCTCACCGAGATCAGCGCCAAGTTCACCCGGTCAGGGGTCGAGGAGGAGCTGCTCGCCGCGGGGTTCGTGGTCGATGCCATGTGGGAGGCCCCACACGGCGACTTCCTGCTCACCCTGGGCCGGCCGTACTGCTGAGGCACCGCCTTCGGCTCGCCGCCGCGGCGAGAACTGCCGAAATCCTCAGTCTTTCCACTTGTGATCCCCAGCACCCACTGGTGACCATGACAGCGTCTGTGTGACTGACCGACGTCGGCGTCACGAGCCCTCCGCAGTCAGACGAGCGGGGCCGCACAGGGGGTTGCGGCGTGGTTAGCGCGGGGGGAAGAACCCGGCGCCTTCACGGGCGGCTCGTTTCGCCCGTGTCCGGCGCTCGGCGGGAGCGCTGTCCCAGCGATCTGCGGCCCCCCCGAGATCGCGGGGGCGGCGCTCCCTTTTCGCGTGCGAAGCCTTCGGCGTTGCGCGAGGCGCTTACAGCTGTCGTTCGAGGCCGACGGCGTCCGCCAACGCGTCGAGCAGCACGCTCGGGGGAACCGGTTTGCGGAGCGTCGTGACGATGGCGCGGCCGACCTGCTGACGCGATTCCTCTTCGAGCTCGTAGCCGGAGAGCACGACGACGGGGGGCGGCTTCGGAAGGGCGCTCAGCATCGCCACGCCGCCCAGCCGCGGCATGTGGAGGTCGAGGACGATGGCGTCGAAGCGCATCGTGGAGAGAAGGCGCAGGGCGTCCTCGCCGTCCGACGACTCGATCACGGTGTAGCCCGCCGTGCGGATGACGTCTGCCACCGAGACCCGGACGGCCTCTTCGTCGTCCACCACCAGCACGGCCATGGCGTTGGGCCGTGGCAGAGAGGCCACGGCGGCATGGCGCGACCACGCCGGAGGGGTCCATGTCGCCCTGTCGTCGTACTCGGTGACCACCGTGTCACCTCCGGTCCCGCACGCCGCCCATGGTCGTTACTCGGCCGCGCCGCCACACCCCGGCCCGGCCCCACCGTGATAACGAAGCGAGAGGTCCCGGGTTGCGCTGCGGACCGAAAGTTTCTCACCCTCGTCCTTACCCGTTGTCGTCCGGGCGGATGAAGCGGTCCAGGTCAGGCCGATGAGCGGACGCGCCCTGGCTGCCAGGCGGCCAGGTCCTCCGTCGGGAACGGGCCGAGCGCGGACGCGGGCAAGGGCACCCCGAACAGATAGCCCTGGGCCAGACGGCAGCCGAGCCGGAGGAGCTCATGGGCCTGGGCCTCGCGCTCGACGCCTTCGGCGATCACCGAAAGGCCCAGGGACTCCCCCAACGCGATGATCGCCCGCACGATGGCGACGTCACCGGAATCGTGATCGAGCTCGTCCACGAAGCTCCGGTCGACCTTCAGGGTCTCGACCGGGAACTGCTTCAGGTAGCTGAGCGAGGAGTATCCCGTGCCGAAGTCGTCGATCTCGAGGTGCAGGCCGAGGTCTCGCAGCGCGCGCAGCGTCTGCATCGTGGCGTCGGTGTTGCCCATGAGCGTGCTCTCGGTGATCTCGAGTCGCAGCCGGTCGGGGTCGAGCCCGGTCTCCTCCAAGGTCGCGGCCACCTGGGCGGGGAAGTCGGCTTCCGCAATCTGCTGGGCGGAGACGTTGATGGACAGGTCGGGGCAGGTGTCGTCCTCGCCGGCCAGTGTTCGCCGCGCGCTCCATTCGGCCACTTGCCGGCACGCATCGCGCAGGACCCACGCCCCCAAATGCATGATCAAGCCGCTGTCTTCGGCGAGGGGGATGAACTCCGCCGGTAGCAGTAACCCTCGGCTCGGATGACGCCACCGGACGAGGGCCTCCATGCCGACGAGCGCCTGCGTGCGGAGCTCGATGACTGGCTGGTAGTACAGCTCGAGCTCGTCACGCTCGAGGGCCCGGTGCAGCTCGTTGGACGTCCGCAGCCGGCCGATCGTGCCTCCCTGGTCGTCCTCCCGGTACACCGCCACCCGGGCGGCACCGAGGGTCTTGGCCCGGTACATCGCGACGTCCGCGTTGCGCAGCATGTCGGCTCCCGACTCGCCGCCGTCGGTCGACAACGCCACGCCGATGCTCGCCGACACGAAGATCTCGTTACCGGACACCGACAACGGCTGTTGCATGGCGGCCACGAGGCGCTCGGCGACCTCGAGCGCTTCGGAGCGGTCGTGGACGTCGCACAGGACGGTGAATTCGTCGCCACCGAAGCGGGCCAGGGTGTCCCCGGCGCGCAGTGCGGTCCGCAAGCGCTGGGCGACCCGCTGGAGCAGGCGGTCGCCGATTTCATGCCCGAGGCTGTCGTTGATGAGCTTGAACCTGTCGAGGTCGAGGAACATGAGCGCGATGGCGTCGTCGCTGCGTTGGCACCGCCGAAGCGACAGCTCGAGGCGGTCCATGAACAGCACACGATTGGGCAGGCCCGTCAGCTGGTCGTGGACGGCGGCGTGGGCGAGTCGCTCGCGCATTTCGCGCCGTTCGGTGATGTCTTCGATCTGGCCGATCATGTAGACGGGCTCACCCGCACTGTCACGGACGATCGACGTGCTGACCGACACCCACACGACATGGCCGTCCGCATGGATGTACCGCTTCTCCATCTGGTACTGGTCGGTCTCTCCCGCGAACAGAGCGCGGATCTGCGCGGCGTTTGCTTCCCAGTCGTCGGGATGGGTCAGGTCCCGCAACGCCGAGCCCGCGACCTCTTCGGGGCTGCGGCCGAGGATCTCTCCGAACGCCCGGTTGGCGCGCAGGATCCGCCCGTCGCTGGTGGCGAGACCGATGCCGATCGGCGCCTGTTCGAACGCGCTCCGGAAGCGAGCTTCGGCATCGACGAGGGCTTGTTCGGAAGTCCGCAGGCGGTTGCCCACCCACGCGACCGTCTCGCCGACCAGGATGCAGCACGGCACGACGTACGTCGCCGACGCCAGGCCGAGGCTCCTTCCCGAATCCCCGGCCAAGACCAGGGGCAGCACGTAGGCCAGCACGAACAGGGGTGCGAACCGCAGCGACATGCCCGGGGGGTGGGCGAGGCCGAGCCATACGAACACCACCAGATAGAACGCGCTGTAGAGGAAGCCGTCGTTGCCGGTGAAGGTGTCGTGCAAGGCGATCATCGCCAGTGCGAGCGGGACGAGGTACAGCGTCGCCGAGCGATGCCAGCGTTCCCACCGGATGTTCCAGATCACGAGGCCGAAGCTCACCGCGGCAAGTCCGATCGAGACGACCCCGACGCGTTGCGCACCCACCGGTAGGGCGATGAGGCCTCCGGCGACGACGACGAGGGCGCCACACGCGATCCACAGCGCCCCCGACACCCGACCGACGAGGTGCGTGGTCAGGGTCACGAACTCGGTGGGGCGCGGCGCGAGATCGGGCTCTCCTGTCGGGGCCGCCATGGTCGTTCTCATCGGTCGTTTCGGTGCAGACGTCAACTGTCTGTTCCGAATCGCGGTCCGTTCCCAGGGACGAAGCTCGTGGCATCGATGCAGTTGATGCAATTCCGATGCTTTTGAACCTCGTTGACCGGCGATCTCCCCCGGCCGGACCGACCGGTGGCCGGACCGACCGGTGGATGGATCGCCCGCCCCCTTCCCGGGAGCGAGGGGCGGGCGCCACCCTTCGTCGATCGAGCCGTGGACGCCGCTGCGCCGGGCGCCCACACGGTTTGAACGTGGTGCGGTTACGAGGTCCCGCTCGTTCCCGCCTGGACAGGCGCGGTGGCGTTGACCAGCGTTCCCGTGGTCGACGGGGCGCCGTTGGTCGATCCACCGCCGTTTCCGGCCTGGACGGGCGCCGTGGCGCTCACCAGGCTCGACTGCGGTCCGGTGTTCGAGTTGTTACCCGAGCCGTTGCCGTTCGTGGCGCCGCTGGTGCCCGCCTGCGCGGGAGCGGTGACGTTCACGAGCGAGCCAGTCGACGAGGATCCGCCGTTGTTGGATCCGCCGTTCGAGCCGACTTGAGCCGGCGCGGTGACGTTCACGAGCGAGCCAGTCGACGAGGATCCGCCGTTGTTGGATCCCCCGTTCGAGCCGACCTGAGCCGGCGCCGTGACGTTCACGAGGGTCCCGGACGACGAGGATCCGCCGTTGTCGGATCCGCCGTTCGAGCCGACCTGGACCGGGGCGGTCGCAGCGACGAGGCTCGACTGCGATCCTCCGGATCCGCTCGACGGCGCAGATCCCGTCCCTCCCGACGACGGTGGCGACCCGGATGTCTGTCCGGAACCGCTCGAGTCCGACCCGCTCGGCGTCGACTGCGATGCCGCAGTCGAGCCTGACGGCTCGGACGGTGCAGACGCCGAGCTCGTCGCGCCCGGTGCCGCAGGTGCGGCGGCGGAACCGGGACACTGACTGGATTGCGCATCGGCCTGGGTCGACAACATCGGTCGCGCCAGTCCGATTACGAGGAATGAGGCACCCGACGCGACCGCGGCGGTCACGAGGGCGCGCTTGAACAAGCTACGCATTTTGTTTCTCCTTTTCGGTTTGTGGGTTGTCTGCGGGATGCCGACAGCCCGGCCGGCCCCGCAGGGCGTGGGCCGCTGTCGGCGGGCAACCCACTAACCGGGCGAGGCCCACCTCGGGTCGAAGCGCAACCGCGGTGCGGTGTTCCTCGGCAGGCGCAATCCCACGACGGCGAGCACTGGCAGCAGCAGTGCCACCGGAGGAAGGCCCTGCATCGGATGACTCCCGGACGACGTCACGTCCCGGTCGGGCGACGGCGCGACGGGAGGCGGTTGCGGGGCGAAAGGCGTCACCCACGGGTCTGCGTTGGGCGGACCGGCGGGCATGCGGAGATCGTCGTCGGCACTCGGGTTGCCTCGTGTCGTGCCGTGGAGCGCGAGTCGCGCCGGTGCGACGTTGCGCGCGACGACGGCCGGCAGCCGGGGCCCCAAGGACGGAGCCGACGGTGGGCCGCTCCCGGGAAGAGCCACCTCCAGGAGATCGGGCGCCACGGCCGGGGGCACGAGCGTGAGCAGCCGTGAGACACCGGGCCGCACTGTCGGTCCCAATGCCGAGCGGGTCGTACCGATCACCGCCGCGACCGTGCCGAGGGCAGTCGGCGAGCCGGGTTGCGCCGGGGGCGACGACAGGTCCGGGCTGGTGGCGGCCGCGGACGTCGGGGTCGTGGCGGCCGACGCAAACGACGGGGCGACCTGGGACGCCGCCTTCCCGGCGATCGATCCTTCAGGGAGGGTGGAGGCCGCCGAGGCCGAACCGGCGAAGAGCGCCGACAGGAAGATGCCGAGGCCGATCCCAATGGCGGCGCCCAGGAGAACGAGGGCGGTCGGGCGCGCCCCAGGCTCCGCCGTTGTGCTTCCGGGGCTTCCCGCCTCGCCGCCCACGAGGGTCAGAGTAGCACGAAGAGTAGTTAACCCACCGCTATATGTGGTCGCAGGGCCGGCGCCCTGCTGGGAGGGGTCGCCCGGGGGACGAGGCGGCCGGATGCGAGCCACCGTCGGTGTCTGGAGGGCCGGGCGAGTGGGAACGAACGCTCGTACGTGCCCGCTCGGAGGTGGGTTCTGCGCGCCCTCGGCAGGACTCGAACCTGCGCACCCGGCTCCGGAGGCCGGTGCTCTATCCGCTGAGCTACGAGGGCGTGGGGCCAGGGCGGGCCGTCGCGCCGCGCGCCGGGGTCTTCAATGTACTCGGCACCTCGAGCCGGTTCCGTGGCCGGCAACGGTCGAGCCGGGAGGTAGCCGGGAGGTAATTGCGCGCATCGTCGCGGCGCGCCATCCTCAGCGGGCCATGCCGGTCCGCCCAGGCCTTGCAGTTTCGGTGAGCCGCGCCCTGTCCGCGCTCGGCATCGACGTCGATCCGGCGGACGTCCACCTGGAGCGCCCCGCACGGCGTGATCACGGTGACTGGTCGACGAACGTCGCCCTGGTAAATGCGAAGAAGGTGAACAGGAACCCGCGGCAATTGGCCGAGGACGTTGCCGAGCGGCTCCGAGCGGACCCGCCGCCCCACCTGCAATCCGTCGAGGTCGCCGGCGGGGGATTCGTGAACTTCCGGCTTGCGCCCGGATGGCTGCACGAAGCGCTCGTCGACGTCGTCGCCATGGGCGAGGACGATTACGCCCGCTTCGAGTTCGGGGCGGCCGAACGCGTCCAGATCGAATTCGTCTCGGCCAACCCGACGGGCCCGCTCCACGTCGGCAACGGCTGGTGGGCGGCCTACGGCGACGCCCTCGGCCGTGTCCTCGCACGGTGTGGCTGGCAGGTCCACCGCGAGTACTACGTCAACGACACCGGCGGACAGATCCGCAACCTCGGGGAGAGCATCCTCGCCCGCCGACGCGGGGAGCCGGTTCCCGATACCGGATACCAGGGCGCGTACGTGACCGATCTCGCCCAGCGGTACGAGGGGCCCGACGACGTGGAATCAGCGGGCGCCTGGGCGGTCGAGCCCATCCTGGCGAACATCCGCGCCACGTTGACGCGCATGGGGATCCGATTCGACGAGTGGCGCAGTCAGGCGTCAGTCGAGGAGAGCGGGGCGGTGGAGGAAACCCTGGCGCTCCTCGCCGACAAGGGTCTCGTCGAGGAGGAGGACGGCGCCGTGTGGTTGCGATCGACCCGACTCGGTGACAGCCGCGACCGCGTGCTGCGAAAGTCGAACGGCGACGTCACCTACCTCGCCGGGGACCTCGCCTACCACCGAGACAAGTTCCTGGTGCGCGGGTTCGACCGCGTGATCGACGTCTTCGGAGCAGACCACGCCGGGCAGGTGAAGAGCTTGCATCTGGGCGTCGAGGCCATGGGTGTCGAGCCCGGACGTCTCGAGGTGAAGATCGGACAGATGGTCTCGCTCGTGCAAGGAGGGCAGGCGGGGCAGATGTCCAAGCGGGCGGGCAACTTCGTGGCGCTCGACGTGCTGATCGACGACCTCGGGCCCGATGCGACACGCCTTTTGTCGCTCATGACGTCGATCGACCAGCCCACCTCGCTCGACCTCGACCTCGTGCGCCGTCAGTCGATGGAGAACCCCGTCTTCTACGTGCAGTACGCCTACGCCCGCATCGCGTCGATCGATCGGGTGCGTGCCGAGCGCCGGATCGATCGCCGCCGGATCCCGGAGGTCGACCTGTCGCTGCTCCTGCACGAGCGCGAGCTGGAGCTGCTCCGCTGCCTCGAGGAGCTCCCCGACGTCGTAGCCGAATCCGCACGGGATCGGGCACCGCACAAGGTGACCGGGTGGGTTCGCGAGCTGGCTGGGCGCTTCCACGGCTTCTACCACGACTGTCCCGTCTTGGCCGAGGGGACCGGAGCCGAGCTGACCCAGGCGCGTCTCTGGCTCGTCGAAGCGGCGCGCATCGGGCTCGCCGTCGGCCTCGACCTTCTGGGCGTGAGCGCACCCGAATCCATGTAAGGGGTCGCCGATGCGGGTGCGATCCCGATCCGGCCGGATCGGAATCGCACCGCGCGTGCTCGGGAGAACCGGCGCCGTCGGTAGCCTCGGCCGGATGGACGGGGTCGACAGCGATCTTGCGATCGACGCGGGACCCCCTGCTGACGAAGGCCCGCTCCGCATGGACCTGCTCCCGATGACCGCCGAGGTCGGGGCAGAGGGCCGCCTCACCGTCGGTGGCGTGGACCTCATCGACTTGGCGGAGCGTCACGGTACCCCCGTGTTCGTCTACGACGAGGCTCACGTGCGCGCCCGGTGCCGTGAAGCGCTCGTGGCGTGGGGCGAGGGCGTCGCGTATGCCGGCAAGGCCTTTTTGTGTCGGGCCATGGCGCGGTTGGCGTACGAAGAAGGCCTGTGGCTGGACGTGTCCACCGGGGGCGAGCTCCACGTGGCGCTTTCGGCTGGCGTCCCGCCTGCCCGCCTCGTGTTCCACGGCAACAACAAATCGGAGGAGGAGCTTCGGCGTGCGCTCACCGATGGGGTGGGGCGGATCGTCGTGGACTCCTTCGACGAGATCGAGCGGCTCGCCCGCCTGACCGGCGGCCATGACGCGTCGCGCGCGGTGCCGACGGCGCAGCCCCCGTCTGTGTCGGTCAGGGTGACGCCGGGTGTCGAGGCCCACACCCACGAGTTCGTGCGCACCGGCCAGGCCGATTCCAAGTTCGGGTTCGGTCTCCTGTCGGGGGCCGCCCATGAAGCGGTGGAGCGGGTGCGGGCGTTACCCGGTGTGGAGCTCGCCGGGCTGCACGCGCACATCGGGAGCCAGGTGTTCCGGGTGGATTCGTTCGCCGAGGAGGTGTCGGTGCTGGCCGACTTCTTCGTCCCGCTGGGATTGGCGGAGCTGTGCGTCGGCGGAGGCCTCGGAGTCCCGTACGTGGCGTCCGAGTCCGCGCCGTCGATTCGCGAGTGGGCCGAGACCGTCCATGAAGCGTGCCGCACCGCGGGGATCCCGCCGGGCACGCGGGTCACGGCCGAGCCAGGACGATCGATCGTCGCCACCGCGGGGATCACCTTGTACCGCGTGGGCACGATCAAGGAGATCCCGGACGTGCGCACCTATGTCGCGGTGGACGGCGGCATGAGCGACAATCCTCGCCCCGTGCTGTACGGCAGCGGATACGAGACGTTCCTCCCGCGCATCGCCGGTGCCGATCGGCCGCGGGCGGTGCGCGTGGTCGGCAAGCACTGCGAGTCCGGTGACATCGTCGTGGCGGACGGGCGCCTTCCCGCCGACGTGGTGGTCGGCGACGTCCTCGCGACGCCGGTGACGGGCGCGTACGGCTACGCCATGGCGTCGAATTACAACAAGGTGCCCCGTCCCGCAGTGGTGTTCGTTCGCGACGGCGAGGCCCGCGCAGTCGTCCGGCGCGAGACCGACGAGGACCTCGTACGTCTCGACGCCTGACGCCGGCGACCCGGGCGGCCGGAGCGATGGCATGCTCGGCTCGGTTCGTCTCGAACGTCCCGGCTCGGTGTGTTCGGGGCGGTAGCTTGAGCAGATGGTGACGAGGAAGCCGCGCCGCGAGGCTGGCGATCCTCCTGCCGGAACGACCGTCCGGGTCGGCGTCCTCGGACACGGCACGGTGGGTTCGGCGCTCGTCGCGCTCCTGCTCAATGATTCCGACGCGATCGAGGCTCGCTCCGGCGTGCGTTTCGAGGTGGCGAAGGTCGCCGTGCGCGATCCGAGCCGGCGCCGCGCCGGCTTGCCTCCGCAGCTCATCACCGGCGACCCCAAGGAGCTCGTCACGGACCCCTCGGTCGACGTGATCGTCGAGCTCATCGGCGGCCTCGAACCGGCTGGCGGGCTGGTCGAGGCGGCGCTGGCCGCCGGCAAGCCGGTGGTGACGGCGAACAAGGAATTGCTCGCATCACACGGCAACGCCCTCGCGAAGGCGGCGGACGCCGCCGGCGTCGACCTCCTCTACGAAGCGGCCGTCGCGGGGGCCATTCCGCTGATCCGGCCGCTGCGGGAGTCGCTCGCGGGTGAGGGTATCCGCCGTGTGATGGGCATCGTCAACGGAACGACGAACTTCATCCTGACGATGATGGCGGACGGCGGCATGTCGTACACCCAGGCACTTGCCGAGGCCCAACGGCTCGGTTTCGCCGAGCGCGACCC
>Ga0070735_10004667_pt1 | contig 11494 bp, 13 predicted proteins | sample Coa_R1_FD_66443 | JGI IMG/M metagenome (GOLD analysis project Ga0070735, IMG submission 66443) | Surface soil microbial communities from Centralia Pennsylvania, which are recovering from an underground coalmine fire - Coalmine... | ecosystem: Environmental > Terrestrial > Soil > Unclassified ... | reverse complement strand
TTCAGCGTCCGCTTCAGGTACAGCAGGATTTCCCTGGCCAGCCAGTCGCCGTCCCGTGCCGCTCCCATCAGGGCGCGGTCATGCGCCAGCACGGCGCCCGGATCGCCCTGCGTGCGGAAGATCCAGGTGCCTAGCTCGGGCTCGTTGGTGCGCAGGTCCAGGATGAGGTCGTCGAGCTCGCGTGTCACCACGAGGCTCCAGGAATCCTCATCGACAACGACCGGCGCGATGCCGGGGCCGCGGACCGTGATCGATGCGGTGCGGGCGTCTCGGTCCAGCGTGGCAGTCACGAACCGGTAGCCGATCGCGTCATGGGTACGGGTAACGGTGAGCGGAGCCAGGTGGATGCCCTCGTTATGCTCCCTGGCGGGGGACGTGAAGGCGGCGGCGCGGCGGCGTACGGCGTCCGGCCAGCTGGGGCGCGGCGCTATCTCGTCGACCAGGCGCCAGGCGAGGGCGCGGCGACCGCCGATGCCCTCCGCCTTGGTGGCGAAGTAATCGGCCAGGTCGCGGCGGACGTGGCGCTTGTCGGTGATGCGGGTGAGGCCGCCGGTGCCGGGCAGCACGCCAAGCAGCGGGAGTTCCGGCAGTGACACAGTGCTGGAACGGTCGTCGACCAGCATGATGTGCTCGCAGGCCAGCGCCAGCTCATAGCCGCCGCCGGACGCCGTGCCGTTCAGCGCGGCGATGTACACCTGGCCGGAACTGGCCGTCGCGTCCTCGATCGCGTTGCGGGTCTCGTTGGTGAACTTGCAGAAATTCACCTTCCACGCGTGCTCGGACGCGGCGAGCATCCGGATGTTGGCGCCGGCGCTGAAGATCTTCTCCTTGCCGCTGGTCAGCACCACCACCTGCACGTCCGGGTGCTCAAAACGCAGCCGCTGCACCGCGTCGTACAGCTCGATGTCGACGCCGAGATCGTAGGAGTTGAGCTTCAGCTCGTAGCCGTCCTGGATACCGCCGTGCTCGTCGACGTCCATGGTCAGCGTGGCGACCGTACCGTCGATGTCCAGTCGCCAGTGGCGGTAGCGGCTCGGCTCGGTCTGGAAGCTGACCATGACTCCATTGTTCTACATCGCAATGCGGATCTGTCAAGAGTTTGTAGCACTTTCGCCGAGCGCGGCGAGACCGTGCTCGGTCATCAGGCCCTGCTCGATCATCCGGCTGGCCCGCTGCCTGTTGAGGTCGCTCCAGTTGCTACCTGGGCGGCGCGGGCTGAACCGCTGTCGGAAGCTGTGCTCGTCGTGCCTGCGCGTGCTGCTGTCGATCCAGCCGAAGCACAGCGCCTGCTCCACCGCCTCCCCGTACCGCGGGCCCTGACGAGGGCTCGCCTTGTGCTGAACGACCAGCCAGATCTCGGTTTCCGAATCGTGGCTGGCGGCCAGCCACGCCCGCCAGTCCTCGGTGCCGCGCGGTTCCAGAATCATGGCCGGCTGCCGAGAATGTCGAGGTAGTGCTGGTTGTACATAACGCCGAGGAGGTTTCCGAACGGGTCGGTGACCGAGGCGGTGACGAAGCCGGGGCCGCGCTCGGTCGGCACCTCATACTCGGTCGCACCGAGGTCGAGCAGTCGCTTGACCGTCGCGTTGACGTCGTCCACGTGCCAGTAGACGATCGCGCCGCTTGGCTGTGCCGACCGCGGTGGCGCGAACCTGCTGTCGATGATGCCCAGTTCGTGCTGGTAGTCGCCGATCCGGAATTCGGCGTAGACGGGCTTGCCGCCGATGTCACGGGTGAAGTACGGCTTGGCGCCGAGCACCTCGGTGTACCAGGCCTGGGCGGCGTCGACGTCGTCGGCGAAGAAGCTGACGGTGGTGAGTCCCCGAAGCATCTTTTGTTCCTCCTGCTCTGTTGGCTTTCTTCTATCTTCACGGTTAAAGTGCTCATCTACTGAGCACTTTTCTGGAGAGTTTGGGATGCGTGCTGACCGGCTCGTCGCGGTGCTGCTGCTGCTTCAGGCCCGCGGGCGGGCCACCGCCGCCGATGTAGCCGCCGAGCTCGAGGTGTCGGTCGCTACCGCGCGGCGGGACCTGGAGGCGCTGTCAGCGGCAGGGGTGCCGGTGTATCCGCAGGCAGGCCGCGGTGGCGGCTGGTCCCTGGTGGGCGGCGCGCGGACCGACCTCAGCGGCTTGTCCGCGCGGGAGACGCAAGCGCTGTTCCTGCTGGCCGGGCCGGCCGCGACGGCGTCGGACGAGGTCAAGGCGGCGCTGCGGAAGCTGACCCGTGCGCTGCCCGCCACCTTCCGCGCCGACGCCTCGGCGGCCGCCGAGGCGGTCGTCATCGATCCGTCCGGCTGGGGATTTCGGGACCCGGGACGGCCCGCGCTGGTCGGCGAGCTGCAGGATGCCGTGATCCGCCGCCGCAAGGTGCGGCTCAGTTACGCCGGGCGGACCGGGCCGCCGGACGAGCGGCTGATCGACCCGTGGGGGCTGATACACAAGGACGACATCTGGTACCTGATGGCCGGGACGGAGCGCGGGCAGCGGACGTTTCGCGTCGATCGCATCGTGTCCGCGGCGGTGACGGACGACGCGAGCTCGCGGCCCGACGGGTTCGGCCTGGCCACCGCGTGGCTGCGAGTGGTGGACGAGATGGAAGAGCGACGATCCCGCACCTGGGCGGTCGTGCTGCTCGAGGCGCGGTTCGTACCGGTGCTGCGCGACCGGTTCGGGCGGCACTTCGTCGACAACGGCATCGTCGCCGACGGACGCGCCCGCGCGCGGGTGGCCGCGCCGACGCCACGAGACGTCGCGCAGAACCTCGCAGGCTGGGGAGCACTGATCGAGGTACTGGAACCATATTCGGTCCAGGCGGAGCTAGCCAGGATCGGATCCGAGCTGACCGGCCGTTACGCTGGTGCCGGTGAGGCTCACAGATAGGTCAAGCACGCGTGGGCTGCTGTTCACCGTGCTCGGCGAGTTCGTGCTGCCGGGCGGCGGGTCGGCGTGGACATCCGCGTTCATCGCGGCGTTCACGCGGCTCGGTATCGAGGAGAAGGCGACCAGGCAGGCGCTCGCCAGGACCGCCGCCGACGGGTGGATCGCGCCGTCGCGTTCCGGCCGCCGGACGCTGTGGCGGCTCACCTCGTCGGGTGAGCGGCTGCTGAGCGAGGGCACGTCCCGGATCTACTCATTCACGGCCTCGCAGCGCGACTGGGACGGGTGCTGGCTGCTGGTGCTGGCGCGGGTGCCGGAGAGCGACAGGTCAGCCCGGCACGTGCTCCGCACCAGGCTCGGCTGGGCCGGGCTAGGGTCTCCCGCACCCGGAGTGTGGATAACCACGCACGTCTCCCGTCGGGACGAGGTGGCGCGGGTGCTGGCTGAGGCAGGCGTCGCCGACGGGCAGATCTTCGTCGCGCGCCACGACGGCGGCGGGTCCCTCGCGCCGCTGGTGCGGCAGGCCTGGGACCTGACGGCGATCGAGGGCCGCTATGAGGCGTTCCTCGCTTCCTTCGGCTCGGCGGCGTCCGCGGCTGATCCACTGGTCCGGCTGATCGAGCTTGTGCACGCCTGGCGCGGATTCCCGTCGGTGGATCCGGGGCTCCCGCCGGAACTGCTCCCCGCTCAGTGGAGCGGCGAGCGGGCGGCGGGGCTGTTCACCGCCAGGCACGCGGCGTGGACCGCGGACGCGACCGCCGAATGGACCACCCTCAACGCCTAAGCCGCGGCTGGGGGGCGCCACATGGGGTACATGGCCGGGCCGTCAGGGAACTGGATGGGCGGTCCCAGGTCGCTGTAGCCGATGCGGAGGTAGATATCGCGGGTGCGCAGGCTCGCGGCCTCCAGGTAGGCCGGCGTGCCCTCCTCGTCCAGGCGCGCGTGGTGCGCGGCGAGCAGAGCGGTACCGACGCCGACGCCCTGACGATCAGGGCGCACGGCGATCAGGGCGAGGTGCTGGTGCGGCGGTCCCGCGGGATGGCGCCGCTCAAGCTCCTCGTCGAAGACAAGGAACCGGTCCAGCCACGGCCCGGTCACCGCGGCGAGTCGCTCGAGGTAGCCGGGCGGCGGCTGCGACGGCTCGGCGGCGACCGGGAGCCACAGAGCCACCGCCGCGCGGTCGTGAATGGTGTGCACCTCTCCCGCGGCGAGGGCGAGCTCGACGTAGATGCGGAAGTATGGCGGGAAGATCTTCATCCGTGCGTCCGGGTCGGCGATCAGCCAGGGCGAAGGGGGCAGGTCGAAGAACGCGTCGGCGATGACCTGGCTCAGCACATCCGCGTCAGCCTGGCCGGCCCGGAGCACGGCATAGGTGTCGTTGTGACTCACAGTTCGCGATGGGCGGGGTGGAGCTGGCCGGTGACCGCGTTCGCGCCGAGGCCGACCGCGGCGTAAGTCTCCGGCCGGCTCGCGCGCAGCGCCACGCCCCAGACAAGCCCGATGACCGCGACCACGGCGTAGGTGGCCGGGAGGGCCCAGGCGACGACGCTGCCATGCGCGACGCCGAGCAGGACGTCGTAGTGCATGACCGACAGCACGACGATGCCAGTCAGTAGCACCAGGGACAGGCCAGGCGCGATGATCCGGTGCCAGGCGCTCTCGCCGCGCTGGTCGGCGCGGAAGAACGCGATGATAGCGACCGACGTCAGCGCCAGCAGGATCAGCACGCCGAACCCGCCGGTGGTGCCCATCCAGAAGAACAGGTGCACCATCGGGTCCCAGCCGCCGATCGCGAACACGACGATCGCGACGAACCCGGTGAAGCTCTGGGTGAGTGACGCCGCCTTCGGGATGCTGTTGCTGCCAGTGCGGCCCAGCACGCTCGGCAGCACGCCCTCGCGGCCGAGCGCGTAGATGTACCGCCAAACGCAGTTGTGGAACGACAGGGCGGCGGCGAACAGCGAGGTCATGAACAGCAGGCCCCCGAGCACCTGGAGGCTGTGGCTGCCCATGCCGAAGAACAGACCCGGTCCCATCTGGCCCGCGTCGTTCACTACCTTGCCGGAGCCGACGTTGGCGGCCATCGCCCAGCTCGCGGCGGCATACACGACGCAGATCATGCCAAGCGCCCAGTAAGTGGCTAGCGGGATGGTGCGGCGCTGGTTACGCGCCTCCTCGGCCAGCACCGGCGCCTGCTCGAACCCGATGAAGCCGAGGACTGCGACGACGGCGAGGACGCCGAACGTGCCGAAGCCGCTCTTGGCGAGCGCGGAGGGTTCCAAGGTGGAGAAGCTGAGCGAGCCGCCGGCCGGGTGGATCAGGCCGGAGACGGTCAGCGCGATGATCAAGATGACCTCGGCGGTGAGGAATACGCCGAGCACCCGGCCTGTGACGTCGACCCGCAGCAGGCCCAGGACCGTGACGATGCCCCACGCGATCAGCGCCCACGCCCACCACGGCCAGTTGACGTGCAGGTACGTCAGCGCCTCGCCCTTCGCGGACGGGCCGAACGCGCCGTAGAGCCCGACCTGCAAGAAGGTATAGGAGAGCAAGGCGATCAGCGCTGCCGCGACACCCACGACACGGCCGAGCCCGCGGGAGATGAACGCGTAAAAGGCGCCCGCGTTAGTGATGTGCCGGGTCATCGCCACGTAGCCGGTGGCGAAGATGGCCAGGATGATCGCGACGGCGATGAATCCGGCCGGGATGCCGGTCAGCCCGGTGACCGCGTACGCGGTCGGCACGACGCCGGCCGCCACGGTCAGCGGTGCGACACTGGCCAGTACGAAGAACAGCACAGAAGGCACACCGAGACGGTCCGAGGCAAGTGCCCTGGACATAGTGGTGTTCTTTCTGGGCGCGGTGTGGGTTCCGGACATAATGAACGGCTCCGGTTTCTCTGGGTTCTGGGGCGTGAGAAGGTGTTTCAGGAACGGTGAGCCAGCAGGGCGCTGTCGACCGCTGCCTGGGTTTCAGCAATCAGGTCCCGCACGGTGGGCTTGAGGTAGTTGGCGGTCTCAGAAATGCTGCGAGCGTTGCTGTACCCGGTGTACTGGGTTATGCGATAGCCAAGTCCGCAGGCGGCGGCGAGGCCGGTGAGGGTCGCGCCGAAGTCGGATGGCTGCCGGAGCGGGTTCAATGCGGACCGGATCCGCAGAATCGGCGCGAACGCGCAGTTCTGGTCCACGGGGACCCAGCGCACGCTCTTCCACAGACCTTTCCCTTTCGTCCGGGCCAGATATCCGGCGGCCTCAAGCCGACCAGCCACATCAGGCGCGATGGAACGCGCGAGGAACTGTAGCCAGTCTCGTACCGGATGCCGTTCTCCTTCCCCGTGGATCATCTCCAGCACCTGAAACTGCACCGGGTCGGCCGCCGCGGCGCGGCCAGTCAGCGTGAGTCCTTGCGGGCCAATGCCGATCACCCCGGGCAGCATCAGCTCGGCGAGCACGCCGGCCGCGAGGCCGATGCCGAGCGCACGCGGCTGCAGCAGGGGCTTGCCGGTCATTTCGTTGTGCGACATCAGATACAGGTCATCGGCGAGACGCCCCGTCCCGCCGAGGTCTGCTGCCGCACGTCCGTCTGGGCCTCGGCTAAGTGGTCCAGCCACGGGGAGGACACTAGACATATCGGGCCATGCGGGCTAGCGCTATTCCCGTTGTTTCATAAATCTGCGTGCCGGAACGCGGCAGCCCACGACGCCAGCAGCCTCCTCGCCTCGTCGTCGTAACGGGCGGCCGTGCCGAAGCTGTCGAACAGTTCCAGATGGAACGCGACGTCCTTGGGGTCTCGCAGCATCAGCGCGCCGGTGAACGTCTCCGCCATCACCAGGGACTGGTCATAGACGGTGAAAGTATTCAGCGGTCCGCGCTGGGGACTTTCTGGTACAGGAATAATGCCGAGCCGGACGTTCGGCAGGTACGAAAGCGAGGCGAGGCGGTCCAGCTGTGCGGCCATCACCAGCGGGGGGCAGACCCGCCAGCGCGCCGCGGACTCGGTCAGCAGGAACGTGAAGCGTTTCGCCGTGTCGTACAGCACCACCTGCCGGTCTAGCTTCCGCGCGACGGCTTTGCTGGTTTCGCCCTTGATGTGGGCGAGGCTGGCGCGGATGTATTCCGGCGTGCTGATGAGCGACGCGATCATGGCGGGCAGAAAGTACCGGAAGTCGGTGGTCGAAGCTTCGATGCTGCTCAGTTCCGACTGCTTCTTGTCCAGTCCCTTGCGCAACAGCGCACGAACGGTCTGGAACTCGGCGTTGGCCAGGCTGGTGAGCGCGCTGACCTGGCTGCGCACGTCAGATGAGACGTCAAGCGCCCGCAGTATCCGCTCGACATCGGTGGTCGACGGGACGATCTTGCCCGTCTCGATCTTCGAGATCTTGCTCTGGCTCATCGCGCAGCGGGCGCCGAGTCGTTCACCGGTCAGCCCGGCGTTCTTTCGCAATCCCCTGAGCGTGGCCGCGAGGCCGTCCTTCACCGCGTCAGGCGTTTCCACCACAGTGGCCGCTCAGGACACGTGCGGCCTCGATGATAAGCACAGCGGGGATAAGCGCGACAGTCTCTCCCGCCGGCGTCCGCGCGTACTGCTGGTGGTATCCCTGCACCTCCACCATGCCGTCGCCTACGCTCACGATCGTAGGGCAGTCGTTCTCGCCGCAGTTGCCGCCGGCGAGGATCTGTCCGTGACCCAGGCCCATCTGTGCCTCCGTGTTCGCGACAGTACCGTCACGACGGTAAAGCGGACCGTGAGAAGGGTCAACCGGCGAGAAGAATATTCTCGTTTCCGAATAATGAGACGTTCCGACCGCTCCCTTTGCCCGGTTTTGTGCCTCGGACGGGCTTTCCGTCTGGGCGTTTCGGGATAATTTGACCGGGGATTGTTCCAGCGGGGACAGTGGTACCGCGGAAGGCGCGCCCCGGTGCCTCGGGCATGTGCCGGGCGTTCCGGCACGTCCCGGCGACCGTCCCAGTGCGTCCCGGCCGAGGGCGTGAGCCCACGGCGCGACTGATGGCCGCTTCGCCTCGATTGGCGCTGCTCGCGGCCGGCCTACCGCACGATGATCACGAAGAGTTCGCGCAGGATGAAGAGTTAGCGGCCACTATCCGGCCACATTCGCTACTTCTTGCGTAAAACCTTCATGATGAGCGCCTAATATGCACCAATTGCCGCCCATGTTCCGCGACGCGGCCGTCACACTGGCGCTACGGGAGCCCTTTGGAGACCCTGCGGGAACCGCGCGGGAGCCCAGTGGGAGCGCTGCGCACTAGATGCGACACCGGTTTGCTAGGTTCTGGTGGGAAACGTCCCCCGGTGTCCGAGGGATGAGGGGAGCGAATGCGCCATCGCGTTTCACCGAACGCGATGGCGCATTCACGTGTGCGACCGGCCGTCCTGGGGGCGGGTGCCAAACGAGGGCGGCCGGTTAACTCAGGTCGCCTGGTCAATCCGGACTAGATTGCCGGACGGATCGCGCACGGCGAAGTCCCGGCCACCCCAGAACTGGTCAGTCGGCTCCTGTACCACGTCGGCACCGGAGGCGCGCACTTTCTCAAAGAGCCCGTCGATATCGTCGGTGTGAAAGTGCACTCCGTTCAGCGCGCCCTTGGCGATGAGGCCAGACAGCGCGTTGACGTCAGCAGGGCTGCCGTTCAGGTAGTTCGTCAGCACGATCGAGACATCGGGCTGGGAGGGCGCGCCCACCGTGAGCCACCGGAAGTCTTCGCGGGCTACGTCGTTACGCAGTTCGAGACCGAGCACGTCGCGGTAGAAGACCAGAGCGAGATCAGGGTCGTGTATCAGAACGAAGCAGCGAGCAAGGGACAGCTTCATACGCGCCACGCTATCAAGCTGGCGCTCCCCCAGTCCTGACCGGCCCAGCTCTGACTGGCCCAGTCCTGACCGGCCTGCGCAGCGGACGGGTAGCGTCCTTCGCGATGCAGCCCGGCACGCCCACCAGCTCGCTGTGGTCGCGGGCGCGGTAGGCGGTCGGCGTCTCGCCGACCAGCTCGGTGAAGCGAGCGCTGAACGAGCCGAGCGAGGTACACCCCACCGCCATGCACACGTCGGTGACGGACATGTCGCCGCGGCGCAGCAGGGCCTTGGCCCGCTCGATCCGGCGCGTCATCAGATAGCTGTACGGCGTTTCCCCGTACGCGGCGCGGAACTCACGCGCGAAGTGGGCGGTCGACATCAAGGCGACGCGGGCAAGCGCGGCGACGTCGAGCGGCTCGGTGTATTCGCGATCCATCAGATCCCGGGCACGGCGCAGGTGTGTCAGGTTAACCCGCTCCTGCGGTGTCATGCGCCCCGACCGCGACTCGAACGCGGGACCTACTGCTTAGGAGGCAGTCGCTCTATCCACTGAGCTATCGGGGCTGGTTACCCCGAACAGCTTACCTGGCTGCGGCGTGACGCCTCATTGAACTCGGACCATCTCCAGCGGTTCCTTGGTGAGGAAGTCCGCGATCAGCGCGTTGCACAGGTAGGGCTTCTCGACCAGCAGCCCGTGTGAGGTCCCGGGCACGACCGCCAGCTCCGCCTGCGGCAGGCTGCGGTACATCTCAATCGCGTGCTCGAGGCTGACCTCGTCGTCATCGGCCACCATGACCAGCGTCCGGCACCGCACCGTGGCAAGGTCTGCTGGCGAGAAGGCGGGCTCCGCTCTGTACATGGCGGCAAGTTTGGCGGCCACGGTATCGAAGTGCCCAGCCCCGTCCGGAGAGAGCTCGGCGTAGCTGAGCCGCAGGAATTCGGGCGGCGGTCCGCTGGCCAGCCAGCCGTCACGGTGAAAGACGCCCGCGGTGAGCACCAGGCGCCGCACCAGGGACGGCGCGCGCAGGGCGACGGTCAGCGCCACCACCGCGCCGTCGCCACAGCCGAACAGGTGTACCGGCTCCTCGATCACCCGCTCGATGAACCGCGCCGTGTCGCGCGCCATCAGCTCGAAGCTGATCGGCCCGGCCACGTCGGGGGTGCGGCCATGGCCGCGCTGCTCCGGCGTGTACACCCGGAACAGCGGCGCCAGCCCGGTAACGTTAGGTACGAGCGTCCGGGAATCGACGCCGGGTCCACCCGGGTGCAGCATGACCAGCGGGTCTCCGCTGCCGCGCAGGTCATACCACATCGGCAGCGTGCCGATTTCCGCGATTGCCACGCACGCGCCTCCAGCGAAAGGCCCGGACCCGGTCCCACCAGACGCCCGCACTCGCGGCGGAACCAGGCCCGGAGTCTTACATCTGGCCGAACATGACGGTCAGCCCCGGTGTAAGCACCGATGCCCAGCCATATCGACCTCAATCACCTGTCATCGGTTCAGAACAGTTGTCACCGGGCCCGCCGCGGCGGGGTCTCGAACACGACAGGCCCGGCAACGCTCGCGGCGATTACCGGGACCCGGACCGCCCCCGCGAAGGCGCGGGCTCGGCTGGCTCACCCTGGTGCATGAAACTCCTCACTACCGGGCGCACCACGTCCCACCGCCGATGCGCTCCCTTTACTTGGGAAAACGGAATCCAGTAGCCTCCGGTTCAGTCGAGACCAAAGCGTGACATTTTCCCCGGAAGGATCCTGCGGCCAGCGGCTTCCGGATAGCATGTGCCGCATGTCTTGGCCAGCCCGTCGGATCGCAACCCTCACCATCGGCGTCGCGGTCCTGGCGGGCACCACCGCCGCGGCCTCGGTCGCGACGCACCGCGGCGCCGCGGCTAGCCTCTCGTCGAACCGGGCGCCGGCCGCGAACCAGGCCGCCGCGCCCAGGGCCACCGCAACCAGGGCGCTGCGGCTCGCCGGGAAGGTCATCGGCATCGACCCCGGCCACAACGGCGGCAACGCGGCGAACCCGGGGATCATAAACAGCCTGGTGTGGAACGGCAGGGCGTGGGAAACCTGTGACACCTCGGGAACCGCCACCGATGCCGGCTACCCCGAAGCCCGGTTCACCTTCAACGTGGCGGGCTACCTGCGTGCCGACCTGATCAAGGACGGCGCTCATGTGGTGATGACCCGCAATTCCAACGCGGGCGTCGGGCCGTGCGTGAACCGGCGCGCGCGGATCATCGACAACGCGTACGCGAACGTCGCGGTCGACATCCACGCTGACGGCGGGCCGGCGGACGGTCGCGGGTTCACGATCATCGAGCCACTGCCTGACGGACCCAACGACGCGGTGATCGGCGCGTCCGACCGCTTCGCTGCCACGCTGCGCACGGCGTTCCTCGCGGGCACGCCGATGCCGGAGAGCGACTACTACGGCTTGGCCGGCCTGATCAAACGCGACGACCTGGCAGGCCTCAACCTCACCACGGTGCCCAAAGTGCTCATCGAGTGCGGCAACATGCGCAACGCCACCGACGCTCGCCTGCTCACGTCCGCCTGGTTCCAGCGGTCCGCGGCCCGCGCGATGGAGGCGGCGATACTGAAGTTCCTGCGGGCCTAACGGCCGGACTCGTGACGGCTGGAACGGCGCGCCGTGCCCCGGCACGATCACCGTCGCGATACGCAGCAACTTCTGCCTGCTGGCGGTCAGGTCGTCATCGGACGCGCCCAGCGGGTCGGGCGTCGGGCCGTCGGCGGTCCACCACGCGTGCGTGCACACATAGACCTCGTCCGGCGTGGACGCG